>Ga0182027_10006202_pt1 | contig 17986 bp, 18 predicted proteins | sample 712E1DmetaG_FD_121300 | JGI IMG/M metagenome (GOLD analysis project Ga0182027, IMG submission 121300) | Permafrost microbial communities from Stordalen Mire, Sweden - 712E1D metaG (Illumina Assembly) | ecosystem: Environmental > Terrestrial > Soil > Wetlands > Permafrost | place: Sweden... | reverse complement strand
GTCGTTTCGTCAAGCACGCCGTCGGGATGGAAAAACAGCTCCCTGTTTACACACGCAATTGATTTTATATAGGCCGACACAGCCCCCACATTATGGGTGACAAGCAACACGGTCGTCCCGGCCGAATTCAGCGCATGCAGATATTCGTAAATTTCGTCCTGGCCCTGTGTGTCGATGCTCGCCGTTGGCTCATCAAGAAACAATATGCGGGGCCGGGCAACCAGCGCACGGGCCAAAAGGACTTTCTGGCGCTGGCCACCCGACAGCTCGCCGATGCTTTTGTCCTTTAACGGATATATTTTCAACTCTTCGAGCAGGCTGCTTACCTGCCGGCGGTCCTCTTTTGTAAATGAATGAAAAAGGCCGCGCCTGCCTATTTTTCCCATGAGCACCACGTCGAAGACCGAAATGGGAAACACGACGTTCGACGATGTTTCCTGCGGAACGTACCCCACGTTCATCCGCGTTTTTGCGGGGTGGTTTCCCAAAAGTTCCACCGTGCCCCGCGCGGGTTCAAGAACGCCCAGGATCAACCGTAACAGCGTCGTCTTGCCGCCGCCATTGGGGCCGATGACCCCCACGAAATCGCCTTCCCGTATCGACAGTGAAACATCTTTCAGGGCCTGGTCATTTCCATAGGAGAACCAGACATGGGAGAGGCGGATTACGTCTGTGGCGTTTTTCATGGGTCCTACCGGCGGGCGATCGCTTTTGCAACAAAAAGAAGGTTTCCGGTCCAGTCGTATGCCAGGTCGTCGGCCACCAGCACCCGCGCCTTAAGCTGCCGTGCGATCGCCTGCGCGGATTGCCGGGAAAACTGCGGCTGGACAAATATGCAATGGATATCGTTTTGCAGCGCCTGGTTAAAAACGGTCTCAAGCTGGCGCGGGCCCGGTTCTTTGCCTTCTATTTCAATGGCGATCTGTCGAAGCCCGAATTCACGCGCAAAATAGGCCCACGAAGGATGAAACACCATGAACGTTTTTTCCCGCCTGCCCGGCGAATCGCACTCTAATATTCTGCATATTGTATCATGCACGGTCGTCAGTTCATTGACAAAAGCCTGATAATTTACGCTATAGGTTGTTTCGTGCGCGGGGTCCATCTTTACGAGGGCGTCACAGATGCATCGTGCCTGCACTTTCACTAATTGCGGAGCGAGCCATATGTGCGGGTCCCGTCCAAGGCCGCGATTAAATCCGCCGGCGTGGGCATTGCGCATTTCAGCCGCCTCGGATGAATCCGCCTGCATTTTTTCAATTAAGCTGTCGGTATGTATTATGATCATTTTCCTCGAAATATCCGCGAATTTCGGGAGCCATGCATTTTCAAATTCCACGCCGATTGAAAAGTAAATACGTGCCTTTGACAATTGCTTCATCTGTGACGGCCGTGGCTCATAGGTGTGCGGGGATGAGCCCGGCAGGACCATGACCGACACGTCAACCAGCTGGCCGCCAATCTTATCAATAAAATATTTCTGCGGGAGAATACTCACAAAAACTTTCAGTTTATCGTTGCGGACCACCTGTTTCTGACAGTGCAAAAACAAGATGCAAAAAAGGGCAATTGTTCCGGTAAGAAGTATAGAGGTTTTCATGGATTCTTTTTTTTAGCGCATCCAATGCGTTTCCAATAAAATATAGTATTTTCTTACCCTATGATCTCCATTCAAAATGTCAAAAAGCGCTATGGCAGGCAAATTCTTTTCGACGATTGCACGATTTCCTTTCTTCCCGGGCAAAGAATCGGGCTTATCGGCGCGAACGGTAGCGGCAAAACTTCCCTGCTCCGTCTGATTCTGGGCGTTGAAAAACCGGACGCCGGGGTCATTGCCAAACCCGCGGACCTTACGATCGGCTATTTGCCCCAGGAGGTCGAAGTATTGGGCGCCAAATCACCGATTTCGATAGTTCTTGAACCGTTCGAGCACCTTCTCAACGTCGAGGACGCCTACGAATCAATCGCCCGATCGCTTGTCGACCACGAAAGTCCGGCGTTTAAAAAGGCAATGGAAAAAATTGAAAAGCTGCAGAACGACCTCGAATACCACGACGTTTTTTCCCTGGTTTCACGGGCAAAATCAATCCTTGCGGGGCTCGGCGTGCCTTCCGACAAATGGGAGGAACCCGTCGCCGCGCTTTCAGGGGGATACCGGATGCGCGTTGTTCTGGGCCGCCTTCTCCTTATGCAACCGCAAGCGCTCCTGCTCGATGAACCCACCAACCATCTTGATCTCGATTCGCTCATCTGGCTCGAAAAATTCCTTGAACGTTTCAGCGGCACGCTCATTGCGGTAAGCCATGACCGTGAGTTCCTCAACCGAATGACGCGCTGCACGGCGGAAATCGAGGGCGGCCGGATAACCGTTTACAAAGGAAATTATGACGGATACATGGCCTATAAAACCGAACGCGAGGCGTCCCTGAAAAACACGACGCGGAACCTTGAGCGGAAAATAGCGCAGACCGAGCGGTTTATCGAACGGTTCAGGGCAAAGGCAACGAAGGCATCGGCGGTGCAGTCACGGGTCAAATTATGCGAATCGCTCAAGGAAGAGCTGCCGGTGCTGCCTGTAAACACCCGCACCATCCATTTTTCATTCCCGCTGTCGCGGCAAAGCGGGGGCGTTCCCCTTAAAATAGAGCGCATATCGGTGGCGTATGGAGACGAGCCGGTTTTTTCGGACCTCAGTTTTGCCGTGACCAGGGGCGACAAAATCGCCGTAGTCGGCCCGAACGGCGCGGGAAAGACGACGCTGCTCAAGGTGCTCGCGCAACAAATAACGCCCGTTCAAGGCATCGTGACTGTCGGCCATAATGCCGACATCCGATATTTCGGCCAGCATGTGCTTGAACGCCTGCAACCCGAAAAAACCCTTTTTGAGACAATCGCCGACGCCAGCGGCTCTGGAGAGCGCACGTATATTCAGAACGTGCTCGGCGCGTTTCTTTTTTCCGGCGAGGACGTCAACAAAACGGTTTCCGTGCTTTCCGGCGGTGAAAAGTCGCGGCTCGCGCTCGCCACCATTTTGTCAAAAACCGGCAACATGCTCATTCTTGACGAGCCCACAAACCACCTGGACATCCAATCAATTGAAATACTGGCCCGGGCCCTCGGGGAGTTTACGGGAACGGTGATTTTTGTTTCGCATAACGAATATTTTATTTCACGTATTGCAAACCGCATCATTGAAATGCGTCCCGGGATTTTCAGGGACTTTTCCGGGACCATTGCGCAGTACCATTCCTATTTGGAAGCGGGCTATTTTAACGATGACAGCGCGACGCAACCGGGGAACGGTCCCGCCGACGGCGATGCGCAGGACAAGGAAAAGCGCATGAAAACCCGGCAAGCGCGGAAACAGCTCGACCGGAAAATTGAAAAAATTGAACGTGAAATCGGGCAGAACGAGGGCGAAATCCAGGAGATGGCCGCCGCGTTGCATGATCCCGCCAATGCAAGCGACTTCAACCTTTTGCATGAAACCATGCAAAAGCTGGATGGTTTAAAGAAAATAAATGAGAGGCTTGTGGAGGAATGGGAAGAACTAAAGGGGCTGCAGGAATCGATGGAAGCCTGAGCGACGGTTTGTAAAACCCGCAAGGAAGGTATTGGTTAAGCAAAACTCGGGAAAGTATTTTATAATAATTCATGTAAACCCGGTCGAAATCAACAACGATCACCGTGTATTTACGGAGAATAATGATGGATGAAAGAGGTAAAAAAACCGGCGCGAATCCGGTTTCCTTTGCCGAAGCGATTACCATCGATCAATCGCTCTGCACATTTTGCGCCGGATGTTCCTCGGTGTGCCCGGTCATGGCGATCCAGGTCCGTGACAGTTCGAGCGCCATTACCAGCCGGTGCCTCGACTGCGGCAACTGCATGGCATTCTGTCCCGTTTCGGCAATCAGGCACACAAACGGGGAGGGCCAATGAAGGCCTTTGACGCGGTTGTAGCAGGCGGGAGCATTGCCGGGCTTTATGCAGGCATGAAACTGGCGCGCGGAGGGATGAGCGTCTGCATCATCGATCGTAAACATGCCGTCGGCGTCCCGGTCCGCTGCGGCGAAGCGACCGGGAACCTTGGGGAACTCTCGAGGTTTTTCAAGCCGGACCGGTCGTGGGTCGCGCGGGAAATCAGCGGATGCGCGCTCCATATCAATGACTCGCTTTGTGTCAAGCAGACGGTCCATGACATCGGCGTGGTTCTCCACCGTGATAAGCTCGAACAGCAGCTTGCGGACAACGCGCGAAAGCTCGGTGCAACCGTTCTGCTCGGCACCGAGGTCACGGGTCTTCACGAAAACCGTCGAGGGGAATGGGACGGCGTGATTATCGAGGACGGAAACGCAATTGAAGGACGTTTTATTATCGGCGCCGACGGGTGCGAAAGCAAGGTGGGACAATGGGCCGGGATCACGGGGCCGCTTGTGCTTGATGAGGTGGCGAGTACGGTTGAATACCACGTTGAAAGTAATTATTGCAATGATGGTTTTCTTCATTTTTTCATGGGGTCTTCGGTCATAGGGCCGGGGTACCTATGGATTTTTCCAAAAGGGGAAAACCATGTGCTGGTGGGCGGCGGTATTTACGGATGCCCCAGAGATATTCCAAAAGTCAAACATTATGTCGACCAATTCATCGCGCGCCGCATGCCTCAAGCACGCTGTCATTCAATGATCACGGGGTGCGTGCCGGTGACCCTGTGTCCGAGAGAATTGACACGGCACAATGTTCTCGTCATCGGGGATGCGGCCCGGCAGCCGAACCCTCTGAGCGCCGGAGGAATCATGAACGCTCTTGAAGCGGCCGATATGGCCGCTGACGCAGTACTTACCTGCACCGGGGATGAACGAAAGCTGCGGGTATATTCACGGCGATGGGCGCAAAACCAGCGGCGGCAGCAGAAACTCTATCGCCTGTTTCGCGATATCGTTGTCAATTCCTCGGATAGCGAAATCACCGCTCTTGCCCGGACGGTGTCGCATCTTTTCAAAGGGGAATTAGACAGATCGAAACCATTCAAGCTGCCGATCGTGCAGCTGTTTATTCTTTGCATGAGCGTGCTGCCCAAAGCGTTCCGTTATCGTCGGGCGCTTGCCGGTTGAATGCTCATGCCCGAAGGAATATATTAACTATGTCAAAATTCAAGGGCAAGGCCCTTTTGCCGACCCGGTTCGTTTTAAAATACGTGGTTCCGCCGCTTTTTTCGGGCCTTACCTACTGGCAGATGGTTCCCCACCAGTTCCGCAAGTATTTCGTGCCTCACCGTCCCGACAAAGACATTCCCGTAGGCCAGATTTCCCTTCGTGTCAACGAGGTATGCAACCTGCGGTGCAGGTCGTGCGGGCAATGGGGGGAAAACGGGCACATACGCGCCCGGATCGAGAAGGGCCAAAGACTCGCGCAGCTCGATTTCGATGTGGTCAAACGCGTCGTGTTTGAAACGCGTCGCGACAGACCCTATTATTACATCTGGGGCGGCGAGCCCACCATGTGGAAGCCGCTGCTTTTGCTTTTTCAGGAACTGGCAAAATACAAGCTTTTAGGGTCGATCGTCACCAACGCGCAGGCGCTCGACCCGATTTTGGAAGACCTTATCAACACGGGCGCCCTTTCGGTGCTTTTTTTGAGTCTTGACGGATGGGATGCCGCGTCCCAGAACCTCATGAGGTCGCCCGCCGGAGGCAAAAAGGCCGACAATTTTGAGAAAGTCATGGCAGTTATCCGGAAAACCAATGAAATCAAACTCCGTAAGAAGCTAAAGTTCCCGCTTGTCATTCCTATTTCCGTCATTTCAAACGATAATTACGCCCACCTGGCCGACATCCACCGCCTCATCCTTGATACCACGCAGCTCCATCCATATTACTTCGGGTGGTTCATCACCGAAGAGCGCGCGGCCCTGCATGAAAAGGTCTTCGAAGAGCGCTTCGGCTATGTCCCCAAAAACCATCGCGGATATCTAAAATCGTGCTTCAACGACGTTGACCCGCATGAAACCGCCCTGCAGATCGCTGAAATAACCCGCATGTCGAAGGGCCATGCGTCGGTGCCGCAGTTTCTGCCCGATATAACCACGGAAGCGCAGATACGCCGTTACTACGGCGACCATACGTGGCACTGCGGCTATCCCGAATGCGAAAGCATTTATTTCATCGCGGAAATCTCCCCCGACGGCCGCGTGACGCCGTGCCGCGACTACCAGGACTATTCCAGCGGCAATATCAACGAGCAGTCATTCTATGATATTTGGAACGGCGAGAAATTCAAAACGTTCAGAAAAGAAATGCAAAAAGGGCTCATGCCCGTTTGCACCCGTTGCTGCGGATTGCAGGGATTTTAAGGTTTTTCGGTACGTAATGGCCTCAAAATTAGAAATCAAAGGTTTGTTCGACAGAGCTTCATCCACCTATGACGCCATAGGGCCGCAGTTTTTTTCCTTTTTCGGACAAAAACTGGTTACCTTTTCGGGCCTACGCCCCGGTTCGAGCGTCCTTGACATAGCCACGGGGCGCGGGGCGATTGTATTTGCCGCGGCGCAAGCGGCGCCATTAAAAAGAATCGTTGGCGTTGACTTGTCGGAAGCAATGGTGTTGCAAACTAAAAAAGACGCTGACGCCAGGTCCTCAAATCATATTGAAATTCTCCGCATGGATGCTGAAAATCTTGATTTCTCCGATGGCTCGTTTGATTATATTTTTTGCGGTTTTGCTTTGTTTTTCTTTCCCGACCCCAACCGCGCATTAATGGAAATCAGTCGCGTTTTAAAAACAGGAGGCGCGCTCTGTGTTTCATCCTGGACCAAAACCGACGATCGTCGGAAATGGTTGATTGAGCTGGTAAAAGAGCATTTGCCGATGGAGGCCGATTTTAATGAGGCGCTCAGGCTTTTGCCGAAGGGATTTGACAATGAAGAAAAAATTAGCGATGCAATGCGAAAGGTTGGTTTGACGCCGAATAAATCGTGCATTAAGACGATGGAAATAAGTTACAAAACTGCCCAGGAATGGTGGAACGCGCAGTATTCCCACGGGATTCGGTCGATATTTGAAACTATTGAAATAAAGACGGGGCGGGACGGATTAGCACGGTTTAAAAAAGACATATTTAATAGAATCCGTTCGATGCAAATAAATGGAGAGTTCAAACAGACATTAAAAGCGATTTTAGTGAAAGCATCTAAATGACGCGGGGAAATTGCATACAATGAGCATCAAATATGAGCAAGTTTTTCCTTGGGGAAGAAACTTCGATGAATATTGCCACATGTTCGATTTGAATAAGGCTGATTTACACAAGAAAATACTCGGCTGCGGAGATGGGCCCGCAAGTTTTAACGCGGAATGTAACGCCTCCGATGGAAAGGTTGTGTCATTTGATCCGATTTATGAAATGTCGAAGGAGCAGCTTTCAAAGAGGATCGATGAAACTTTCAAGACCGTGATTGACCAGACAATCAAAAACCAGGACAAATTCCTTTGGAACAAAATCAAATCCATTGAAGAGCTCGGCAAAATTCGAATGAACGCTATGAAGGCTTTTCTTGAAGATTTTGAAACCGGGAAATCCAAGGGTTCATATATCGCCGGGGCGCTTCCTGCACTGCCGTTTGAAAATGATTCCTTTGATATTGCACTCTCTTCACATTTTTTATTTTTGTATTCCGATAATTTGACCTATGATTTTCATGAAGCGGCGATTGGTGAAATGCTTCGCGTGGCAAAGGAAGTCAGGATTTTCCCCCTATTGGATGTGAACGCACGACAATCAAGCTATTTAAAGAAAATCATCGTGCATTTTAAGGGATTGAAAATTGAGACTCGAAAAGTGGATTATGAATTTCAAATAGGCGGCAATGAAGTGCTGATAATTTCAAATGTCTGAATCAGCATGGACAGGATTTACAGGATAATATAAATACCTGTTGAAAAGGACGGCAAAATGATTTTACATATCGCCCTTCGCGATGTATGGGAAACATCGGTCCCCGGCGGTTACTATAAACCATCTTCTTTAAGTTCAGAGGGCTTTATTCATTGTTCGACCATTGAGCAAACAGTCGACACGGCGAACCAGTTTTTTTCCAATCAGCAAGATTTGGTTCTCCTTTGTATAGATGAGAATAAGTCGGAATCCAAGGTGAAATACGAAGGCCCGGCATGCGCTAACGATCAAAGAACAAGCTCATTGTTCCCGCATATTTATGGACCGCTTAATGTGTCCGCTGTAGTACGAGTCGTGGAATTTGTTCCCAATACGGATGGTAAATTCGTGTTGCCGGCGGAAATTAATTCTCAAAGCAAAGCATGGAAATTATGACGCCGCAAAAAAGCGAATGGCAAACAAAGGAGATTAAATTATGGGATATGTAAACTGGAATGAAGAGGAATGTAAAGATTTTGCCGAAACGGCCAAGAAACTGAAGCAATTTGATTATGAACCTTGGGCACGAGAGATTCTAGAGCTAATAAAAGAGGAAAAAGCGCCTCAAACGGTCTTGGATGTTGGAGCAGGGTCAGGGGAAATGGCTTTTACACTTCAAAGCTCATTGAAATCCACGGATTTCATCCTTACGGACAATGCTCCCGGCATGGAAAAAATTGTAACAAAACGATTGGCAGAAACCGATAAGATGCGGTTTGTCCACTGTTCAGCCGAGCAATTAAAACTTGAAGACAATACGGCTGATATTGCTATTTGCAAGCACATACTAACCCATGTCGACGATCAACGAAAGGCCCTTTCGGAGATTTTTCGAGTTCTGAAACCTAATGGAACGGCAATAGTCATTGATTTTAATTCATCGGCGCCGCTATTAAGAGCCATGATTTTATTTACGATAATCAGATTAAAAATGGGTAAAGAAAGAGCGGCAAAGTTTTGGGCGGGTTATAAAAAAGGCATTCCGAGCGCTAAAATGACCAGCTATTTGAAAGAAGCAGGATTCCTGCAAATAAATATGATACAAAAGGGAATTAACTATTTTTATTCGGCGAAGAAGCAAGGCAATTAAAAACATTCCAGTTTAGGAGCCAATAACAATGTTTCAAACCATGCTAACGCCGGCGGCTGGCAAAAGACTGATCGCCAAGGCTACCATTGAGCATCCCGCGATTAAAAATGCGCTTTCCAAAGGGACAATAGTAATAGTGGCCGGCACCACAAACGGATATGTTGCCGAAGAAATGCTTACTACGCTCGGACAGGCAAAGGACTTCAAACGCAACCGTTTTTTCAGGGGCGTTACCATGCCTCCGGCGATTAAAACAACCGATACCGGCAGGCTCCCCGATGAATCGCAATTCCCCGGGGATGTTGTCATTGTAAACGGCTTATGGCAAAAAGGAAAAACTATTTTCGACGTTATCGATGATCTCAAGGAAGGCGATGTCATCGTAAAAGGCGCAAATTGCGTTAATCTGATTCAGAAAAAAGCGGGTATTCTTATTGGCCATCCCAAAGGTGGCACTATTGCGGTGGCGCTTCAAGCGGTTCTGGGAAGACGCGTTAAACTTATTATTCCGGTGGGGCTTGAAAAAAGAGTTTCTGATGATTTAGACTCAATTGCATCGGTCCTCAATGCTCCCGGTTCTTCTGGTGCACGATTGCTTTCCGCGCCTGGTGAAATACTAACGGAAATTGAGGCAATAAAAATCCTTTTTGGGGCCAAGGCAATGCTTGTCGCCGGAGGCGGTATTTGTGGCGCTGAAGGCGCCGTATGGCTCGCGATTGACGGGGAAAAAGAGTCAATTGAAAAGGCGCGGACCGTACTCGATGAAATCGCAAATGAAGGGCCTTTTGATATGTCGGCGCGATGAAAAAGCATGCCGGATCCGCGTCGCATTGATTGATCTTAACGCCACGCCAACAGAATTGTTTGAATTCAAGGGAAAAAATAAAAAAAAGTCCGAATCAGGATTTTCAGGATCAAAATAATGTTTTTGGGAATCAATCACTATTGGGTGTTTGTAATATCGGGAATTGTGCTTAATGTAACACCCGGAGCTGACACCATTTACATTTTGTCACGCAGCATTTCACAGGGAAAAAGCGCGGGCGTGGCCTCTGTCCTTGGCATAAGCACGGGCGGCTTAATACATACCGCCTTAACGGCATTTGGTTTGTCGATCGTTTTGACACAATCCATAACTCTTTTTAATATTGTTAAAATTATCGGCGCAGCTTATTTGGTTTATATGGGAATCGGAATGTACCGCAATAAGAGCAATTTTCTTGAAAAAAATAAAACAACCAATCAAAGCATTTCATTTGGCAAAATTTACTGTCAAAGTGTATTGACAAATGTGTTTAATCCCAAGGTTGCATTGTTTTTTATTTCCTTTCTTCCTCAATTTATTAATGCATCGAGCGCCCATGGCCCGATTCCTTTTTTGATTTTAGGCCTTACTTTTTTTACCACTGGAACGCTGTGGTGCCTCGTTCTCGCTTTATCGGCATCATCAATAACCAACGGGCTAAGAAACAACCCCACAATTGCGACAATAATGCAAAAATGTTGCGGTGGAGTATTTTTTACATTGGGACTTAAAATTGCATTTGAGGGAAAATAGGAAACATAAAAATCATAAAAAAATTTTAGCGTGTAATTGTAACATGGGAGAATTCGATGAAACAAGTTTTATTGGGGTTTTTAAGCATTGTGTTTTTGATGACAATTTTCGGCGCCGCGGTGTTCATGCCGTTTTCGGCTGTAACCAAAGGCGCGCCAATAGGTGCTTATTCATCACCCAGGACCGCGCTATTGGTTATTGATATTCAAAAAGATATGACCGAGAAAAGCGGAAAAAGGCCCTTGAATCTGCCGCAAACAAATTCCATAATTTCTATGATCAATGAACTGATTCAAAATGCGGATAAAAAAAATTGGCTGGTCGTATATATTACCCATGAATACCCGAAAAAATCGCCTTTGCGCCTTGTAACCAAGGATTTCCTGTTGGAAGGCACGCCGGGTGCGGAAATTGATCCACGGATTAAGGTGATTAATCAAAATCGTTTTATCAAACATAAAATGGATGCTTTTTCAAATTTTGGATTTGACGCCTTTTTACGGAAAAATCAAGTAAATCATTTACTGATAACCGGGATGGCGGCGGAAGAGTGCGTTGACAGGACTTGCCAAGGCGCCTTAAACAGAAAATACACGGTCACCGCGATAAGTGATGCCATTGCCGGAAGATCGAACGAGTCCAGGAAGAAAAAAATTAACGATTATGAACGGTATGGAGCTCAAATAGCTCAAGTACAATCGCTCATTGGCGTCAAATAGCAAAAAAAAGACGAAGCCCGGTTACTTTTGGCGCAATGCCTTGAGCGCGCCTCCCCACGCAATGACTTGATCGAACATTGCGTTGACGGAATTTTCGTGTTGCGGGGCTGGCTTGAATACGCTATAATTCTCAAAATCGGTAAAAAGCGACAGCATGACTTGAGCTCGTACGTCGGCCACCATGATCTCGGCCATGATCTGGCGAAGGTGTTCCACGGCGCGGGCGCCTCCGGCGCTTCCATAACTGACAAAACCTGCCGCCTTATTGTTCCATTCGGCAAAAATAAAATCTATTGCGTTTTTAAGCGCTCCTGGAACCCCATGATTATATTCGCCGGTTACGAAAACAAACGCGTCAAACGAGCGGATTTTCGCGGCCCAGGCTTTAGTGTGGTCTTTTGAGTATTGACCCATTGAAGGCGGTATCGGCTCGTCAAGCAACGGCAAGTTGAAGGTTTTAATGTCCACAAGCTCGAAGTCGGCATCCTTCCGTTTTTTCGCGATGTCGTAAACCCATTTTGCCACTGCTTCTCCATTGCGATTGGGTCTGGTGCTTCCGAGTAAGATTCCTACTTTCGTCATGAGGTCCTCCTGCTAAAAAGGTGAAAAAAACTTGGATTTTCATTTTTTATTAATTAATCCGATTAAATTGTATTTTAATATATATTTACAAACAGCTTTTACAAAACCTCATTAGCAAATTCTTTTGGAAGGATTGAATATATGTTTAAAAAAATCCATGTGGTTTTTTTCCTGTGCTTTTTCTGCTTTTCGGGATTTTGTTTTTCCCAGGAAGACAATATAATTGCCGAAGGCACCGGTACGGGCGCCAATGCCGATGAAGCGCTTTTAGCGGCAAAACGCGACGCCATAGAAAAAGGCATTGGCATTATCTTGCTCTCCCAGACGGAAATCGAGAATTTCCAGGTAAAGCGCGACCAGATAATTACCAAAACAATCGGTTCGGTGAAAAGCTACGAAAAAATCTCCGAAGGAAAAGCCGAGGACGGGCTTTTTCAGGTGAAAATAAAAGCCGTGCTTTCCAAAAGCGCCATGCGACAGGACCTTGCCGCTTTTCATATTCTTATTGAGTCCATGGACAAGCCGCGCACCATGGTTGTCATCGACGAAAACAACGTGGGCACCGACGAACCTTCCAACCAGACCGCGGAATCGACGATCCTGCAGTTCTTAAAAGACCCGTACCAGTTCGATTGTGTGGACCCTAAAATAGCGGCCTCGATCCGAGCGTCCCAGAAAAAAATGGCCGAACTTGCGGGTGATGATGCCGCGGCCGCGACCATCGGTTCGCAAAGCGGCGCGGAAATGCTCATCTGCGGAAGCGCCGTAAGCCGTGAAGCGAACAACCTTTCGCAGAGCCTCGGCGGCATGGTCTCCGTCCAGGCCGATGTTACGCTCAAGGCGATCAATTGCGCGACGGGCGCCATTGTCGGCAGCGCCCAGGCGCATGGCGCCAGGGTGCATATAAGCGCCAACACGGCCGGGAACCAGGCCATCGCGCAGGCGTCGCAGAAAGCCATGGAAAAACTTCTGGACGTAATAATAAAAGACTGGCAGAACCAGCAGAACAACGGTATCACCATGAACATAACCGTGACCGGCGTTCACTCGTTCCGACTGAAAAACGATCTCATCCAGACGTTTCAAGGCATTTCCAATGTAAGCGCGGTCCGGGAGCGGAGCTGGGACGGCCAGAGCAAGATACTTATGGTCGATGTCCAGTACAGGGGCAATGCCAACGGGTTCTGTACGCGAATTGACGGATACAAATTAAAGACGGGCAGCACGACGCTTTCCGTTTCGAATGTCCACGGATTGAAAATTTCACTCATGGCGCAGGTGATGTAAAATTATTAGTATGCGTTATTTAATCCCTTTCGTCTTATGCTCGCTTCTTCTTGCCGCTTGCGGCAAACCGGCTTTTTACCCCCCTTATGTTAGCGAATGCGTAAAGGCGCAAAAAACCCGGGAGCAGGCAAAAAATCTTACCGGCCAGGACAGGGCCCTGCTTGAGGCAAAAGCCCAGGCGCTGGAAGAGTCATGCAGGGCCGCGATGCTCCAAAAGCGGGAGGCCGATGCAAAAAGCCTGCGCCCCTCCCCATAACATGGCAACGCGCGTATTGACAAAGCAAATCATGGTCAGGGGCGTTCCCATCGGGGGAGCGGCGCCGGTGGTCATTCAATCAATGGCCAATACGCCCTTTGACCGCGTAGAGCCAGCCCTTGCGCAGATAGAGGCGCTTGCAAAAGCCGGGTGCCGGGTCGTGCGCATCGCGGTTCCAAACAAGGCCGCGGTCGAAACGTTTGCAAAAATCCGCTCGCAAACCAATGTCCCGCTGGTCGCCGACATCCATTTCCGGCATGAGCTTGCCATTGCGGCAATAGAGGCCGGCGCCGACAAGGTCAGGATCAATCCGGGCAATATAGGACCGGCGGACAAGGTCAGAAAAGTGGTAGACGCCGCGAAAATGGCGCGCATTCCCCTTAGGATCGGCGTTAATTCGGGTTCCCTGGAAAAAGCGCTCCTCGATAAATATTCGGGGCCCACCGCGAAAGCCCTTTTTGAAAGCGCGCAGGGTTATATACGGATGATGGAGTCGTTTTCTTTCAGTGATATAATCTTGTCCATTAAAGCAAGCGATGTGATGACGACCATCGAAGCGTGTCGCCTGCTGTCGCGGTATACCGATTATCCTCAGCACATCGGTATCACCGAATCGGGGACCGTACGGTCCGGGTCGATCAGGTCCGCGGTCGGGATCGGCGCCTTGCTTGCCGAAGGCATCGGTGATACCGTTCGGGTCTCGCTTTCAGGAGACCCGGTGCATGAAATTTTCGTGGCGAAAGAGATCCTCAAGTCCCTGGGCCTGGCGCAGGGACCGGTCGTCATTGCCTGCCCGACCTGCGGCAGGACACAACTGGACGTCTCGGGCCTTGCGGAAAAGGTCGAAGCGATGGTCGCCCATCTTTCATCTCCAATAAAAATCGCGGTTATGGGCTGTATTGTAAACGGCCCCGGCGAGGCCCGCGACGCCGATGTCGGCATCGCGGGGGGAAAAAATGAAGGCCAGATTTTTGTCAAAGGGAAACCGGTTGAGAAGGTCCCTGAGGAAAAATTACTCGATGCGTTGAAGAAAAAGATCAGGGAGTTTACAAAAGAAGATTTATAAAGAACGTCCTTGGCGGCGGCCTCCGTTCCCTGAGCTTGTCGAAGGGAACCTCACTTCGACCCGCCAGCTCCCTTCGACAAGCTCAGGGAGCATTGCAGTTTACGACCGGTATATCCTCAGCCGTTGACTGCGCGAGGAATGTTTGAGCCTGCGGAGCGCCTTCTCTTTGATCTGCCGGGCGCGCTCCCGGGTAAGGTTGAACCTCTGGCCGATTTCTTCAAGGGTGTGCGCGGTCTCCTCGCCGATGCCGAAATAGAGCTTGATGACCTCTTTTTCCCGCTCCGACAAGGTGTCCAGCGTCTGGTTTATCTCTTCCTGGAGGGATATCTCGATGACGCCGTCGTCGGGCAATTCCTGGTCATCGTCCCTTAAAAGGTCAAGGAGTTTTGAATCTTCACCATGGATGAGCGGCGCGTCGAGCGACATGTGGCTGTTGCCGATTTTTATCGTTTCCCTCACTTCTTCTTCGTCAAGTTTCAGCTCGCGGGCGATTTCTTCAACGGCGGGGTTACGGCGGTATTTCTGTTCCAGCTTGCTCTGGGCCTTGCCGATTTTGTGGATCGTGCCGACCCTGTTGAGCGGCAGCTTGATAATACGCGATTGCTCGGCGAGCGCCTGCAATATCGCCTGGCGTATCCACCACACCGCGTAGGAAATGAATTTAAAATTCTTTTTTTCATCGAAGCGCTTTGCCGCCCGGATAAGACCGAGGTTGCCTTCGTTAATCAGGTCCGAAAGCGGCAGCCCCTGGTTCTGGTAATTGCGCGACACGCTCACGACAAACCGAAGATTGGCCTTGACAAGTTTTTCAAGGGCCTTACGGTCGCCTTTGCGGATCCTGACCGCGGCGATGGCCTCTTCTTCGATGGTAAGGGTCTTGTTTTTGCCGATTTCTTTTAAATAAAGCGCCAGGGAATTTTCTTCCGTAAGAAATTGATTTTTCTCCATATAAAATAGCTGCGCCCTTAGCGTAAGAGTTTTGGGGTCTTCGGACAGATACGGTTATTTCGTGGACTCATGAATTTAATAAAAACGGTTTTAGAGCACTTTTATAAAAATAGCATAATGATTAATCAACCTACAAGGTAGATAAGAGCCTTATGCAAAAGAATTATCCAGGCTTTGCGTGGCTTCTTCTTTTGAAGGTTCTAATATTCTATCATATATTTTTATTTTATGCAAGTTAAAATCCCCCCGATTTTCGGGTTCTATGGCATCCTGACTGGCCCGTTGCGCGGATATGAATATTTAACCGAGGTGTTGGTCGCGCATGAAATTTCGTTTGCGCAGCTCCGCATCAAGGATGCCCCCTCCGCGACCATTGCTTCTATCGCATGGAACATGCGCAGACTTACCGAGGGAACGAAGACAAAGCTGATAATTAATGACGATCCGGACCTTGCGGCGCGTATCCGCGCCGACGGGGTCCATCTCGGACAAAACGATATGCCCTATCGCGATGCGCGAAAAATTGTCGGAAAAAAGGCGATTATCGGCGTTTCAACGCATTCTGTCAAACAAGTCCTTCAATCCTGCGCGCTTTGTCCCGATTACATCGGCGTCGGCCCGGTTTTTCCAACGCCCACCAAAAAAGTCCCCGATCCCGTTATTGGCATCGAAACCATGCGCTCAATGCTTTCAGCGGCCACGGTCCCCGCGGTCGCGATAGGCGGGATAACCCTGAAAAACCTGCCCGACGTTCTGGCCGCGGGAGCGAGGAATTTCTGCATGGTACGGCCGCTTAACCAATCGCGGGACCCGGAAAAAGTGTTGCGAGAAATATTGAAGATATACAGGAATTTTATTTAACCCGCCGGTTACCTCTTCAAAGCCTGCATTCCGCAGCAAGCCGTAGCATTTACCTTGCCGAAATCCATCAGATATTCCACCGGAGAAAACGTCCCCTCGGCCTCATCGCTTTTAGTAATGCTTTTTGTAAACATGTCCACGGTATAATAGCCCTTTTCATTGGGTGTTGTAAAGCAATAGGAAACACCGCCAGCGTGCCATGCGACGGGCTGGGAAACCAATGTCGTGGGGATGGCGATGCGCATGTTCTTGTAATCAAATACCGTCAACCGGTATTGTCTGTCGTTTTCCCATACGCAATAGACGTTTTTTCCCGTTGTGTCGACAAAGGAGCTCGCGCCGGGAAGGGACACTAATTTCCCGTTGGACAAAAAGATGAAGGTCTTTCCATCGGTGGGAGACGCCTTCAGGACGATGGTTCCATCCTTGAGCGGTTGTTGTTTGCAGACAAAGAGCCCGCATGCGGCGCCCTCCGCGACGCCGATGTCATAGAGCACATATTTTCTTTTGTCAATAACAATCGCGGAAATGCACGCGGTGTCGCTTTTCACAAGGGGCTTGATGTTAATGAGGATAAACGTATGGGCGCCGACCTTTAAAGGAACTTCGGCGAACGTATAGTTTTTATTGTTTTTGAACTTATTAAGATCGATCGTTGATTTTTGAGCAAAACTCATCGACATACAAGCAAGCAACACCACCATAACCGGTTTCATACAACCTCCTTTAAAAAAATAGTATCGACCTGCCTATGTCGATTTTTCAGGGCCTAGTAAAATATAGGATATCCCTGTTACATTTTCATTACTTTTTTCGTTTTCAGCCGGTTTCTCATTCCATTGACTTGTACAGGACAAAAATGTACCATAATAGTACAAGGCTTTAATGGGCCTATTTTTAATTTTTTGGGAGACCTAAAATGTTCAGACTTCGCATTGTTTTTACATGTGCAATTATCGGAATCATGAGCACGCGTGTTTCAAGCGCTCCAATCATTGCAACGACGGAGGACGGGAAAAAAGTGCTGCTTAAGGAAGACGGTTCCTGGAAATTCGCCACGCAAAGCGACATCATCGCCGTCAAATTAATGAAGCCGGCCGCTACCGACCAGGTAAAGCCTGATGCTCAGAACGATGAACAGAGCGGTCCCCGTGTCGAGATGAAACCGCATGGCTCCGATGAGCCCGACCGGGCCGGATTTCTGGACGTGGTCAAGGGAGACAAATCGTTTGACATACGAAAAGCAATGTGGGGAATGGAAAAAGCGGAGGTCAAAAGGTCGGAAACGCTTCAGCTCATCAAGGAAACGCCGAATTCCCTTGAATACAAGTTCAAGCTCATCGGGCTCGACAGCAGAATTGTCTATAAATTCTCCCCGGACAAAACGGAAAAACCAAGGCTGAGCGGCTCCCAATACATCATTGAACAGGACGATGTCAATCCCGCCAAATTCTATGAAGATTATAAGTCTTTAAAGTCTTATTTGCGCCAGCTCTACGGATTTCCCGTTTCCGACGAAAACACCTGGACGAATGAAATGTATAAGGCGGACGAGAAAAACTGGGGGTTTGCAATAAGCCTCGGTTTCCTTACCTGCCATGCATCGTGGAAAAACGCGCGGACAAGAATCACGCTCAACATTTCCGGCAATGACCACATTCTCAGCACAAACATCGAATACTTCAGC
>Ga0182027_10006201_pt1 | contig 17988 bp, 17 predicted proteins | sample 712E1DmetaG_FD_121300 | JGI IMG/M metagenome (GOLD analysis project Ga0182027, IMG submission 121300) | Permafrost microbial communities from Stordalen Mire, Sweden - 712E1D metaG (Illumina Assembly) | ecosystem: Environmental > Terrestrial > Soil > Wetlands > Permafrost | place: Sweden... | reverse complement strand
GTGCTGGTGCTGGTGCAAGATGGGCCCTTTCCCCACCAGTGTAGCGCCGGGGATTGCGCCCCTTGCAATCGGCGACGGTTTGGACCAAATTGGAGAGGTGAGGTCGCCGGTTCCCATCCAGTTCCTCAGGTTGCTGCTCGGGGCGCTGGCGATGTTCTTCGCCTACGCGCTGGGCCGTGCGGCCACCCGCCTGCATAACGCCGGCCAGCCCATGGCCAAGGCCTTGACCTGGGTGCTTCGGACGGTGGTGACGCTGGGCGCGATCCTGTGGACGCGCGGCTTCGACACGCTGGGCGTGGTCGTGATTGCGCTGGCCGCGGCCAGCCTGGCCGCCGGTATCTACCTGGAGTCCCGTCCCCGCGAGACCGAAGAGATCCACCTATTTACCGAGGAATAGCCTCGGTGAGTTGAGCGGACGGGAATTCTCCCTTGTTTTCTCCGCTTGAACATGTATAATCCTCCAATGAGCCCTGACCGGGGCGGCTTGCGGTGTCCCCACTGGTGCTCTGAGAGTTCGGCCGCCCGATGGCCGAACCGATCACGATGGACTTGACGCGAGGTGTCATGAGCTCTCTCAGATATGGAGTGCGCCTTCTCCCGTTGGTGCTTGCAGCTTCGCTGTTGCCGGCCCAGCAGAGGATTCAGACGGTTAGTCCGGCTTCTGCCAGCCAGCAGGCTCAGTTCAACGTTTTCCTGCCGCTGCAGAACGCCGGCCAGCTTGACCAGTTGCTGGTCGGGTTGCACGATTCTACCTCCCCAACCTACCGGCAATGGATGAAGCCGGCGGCTTTTCGGCAGCAGTTCGGCCCCAACCAGACCAACGTGACCAAAATCGCCGCGGATCTGAAGGCCCGTGGCTTGACGGTAGTGAAGACCCACTCGCACGGCATGATGGTGCAGGGCACCGTGGCCGCGATTCAGGGGTTGATCGGGGTTCCGCTCGCCAATGGCGTAAGTCCCAATGGAACCACGAAACTGGTGGCCACCAAGCCGGTCAAGTTGCCCTCGTTGTATACCGCGGCCGGCGCGCATGTAGTCGGGTTCTCATCGGTGATTCGCCACCAAACGCGATCGAGGAACCTGGGCGCGGTGCCGCTCAACCGCGTCTCGCCGCACGGGTACTACTTCCCCACCGATCTGAAACAGGCCTACGACTTCCCCGACTACCAGGCTCTGAACGGGAAGGGGCGGACCATTGCCGTCCTGATGTCTTGCGACTTTTTGGACAGCGACATCGCTCTCTTGTTCGGGGCCGACCACATTCCGCTGCCCAAGACCGTCCACGTGAAGGTTGACGGGGGAGCGCCTTTCACTACCCGCTCTGACGCCTGCTTCGAGAGCTCTCTCGACATGCAGCAAGCCGGGGGCATGGCTCCGGGCGCCACCATCATGGATTACGCCATTCCGGATCTTTCGGACGCGTCCATTCTGGACGGCTATGCCGCGATCGTGGACGACAACGTCGCCGACATCGTGACGTCCTCCTTTGGCGGCGCCGAGGCTTTTTTCACGGCCGCTTACAATGACGGAGAAGATTTCACGTTCCTTTTTGACATTTACAGCGAGATCTTCAAGCAAGGCAACGCCCAGGGAATCACGTTCCTGGCAAGCAGCGGAGACGCCGGCGGCTTGTCCGTGCCCTCGCTGAGCTACTTCACGGCGGCCCCCCAGAATCCTGCCGTGGTGGCCGGCCAGTTCGTTCAGGGCATTGAGCACCCGGCATCCGACCCGCGTGTAACGGCGGTGGGCGGCACCAATCTGATCACCACCCATGTCGCGGGCAGCAAGGATTCGATCTACGTCCGGGAGAACGCCTTCGACGATCCGCTGGTCCCGTACGATCCTTACGGCGTCGGCAACCTGGCTTCAGGCGGCGCGTGGCAGGGCGGCGGCGGCCCGAGCATCTACTTCGCCAAGCCGGCCTACCAGTTTTGGTCCAAGACCGGGTTCAATATGCGCACCGTCCCCGACATTTCGTTCCAAATGGGTGGCTGCCCCGGCGGCATCTCACAGCAACCGTGCGGGCCGGACCGGAGTTACGTCATAACGGCCGTGGGTGGTGGCGCCTACGGGCTCATCGGGACCAGCGTCAGCTCGCCCGATATGGCCGGTGTTATCGCCCTGATGGAGCAGAACCTGGGCGGCGCCCGGCTGGGCAACGTGAACTACCTCATCTATATGCTGGCAGTGGCCCAGAAGGTCGGCTACAACTCGTTCCACCAGGGAATTCCCGGTAACAACGGGGCGTTTACCTCGCCCGCGGGAGTGCAGGGCTACAACCTGGTGACCGGCAATGGGACGCCCGATGTGCGCAACCTGATACTGGCGCCGTATTATCCGCCAGCCGGGACGCCGTGGACGCCTTCGAATCCGTAGAAAATCCGACTTAACCGGGGCAGGCGATCCGGACCAACCGGGTCGCCTGCCCTTTTTTTGTTTGCACCGCGCGTGTCCGCTGGCTTACGCGCGCGGTTCCGTATCTGCTCCGAACCGCGACCGTGAGGGAGCGGACCTGGCGTTCAGGCGACTGGCGAGACAGACTCGAGATCGACTTCGGCAGCGACCGAGCGCTGAAGAAGTTCGACGCTGACGATCACGTGCCACGTTTTTCGTACCTCGGCGAGGATGCCCTCGACCCCCCGCAAGGGGCCGGCGGTGACGACGACCCTCTGCCCAACCTTGAGGAACGGCCAGGGCTTCACCGGGAGTCCGGAATCAACCACGGTTTGAATGGCCTCGATTTGCTGCGCCGGAATGGGGGCAGGCTCTTGACCGGCGGAGACGACGGAGCGAACCCCCGGCAACCGCAGGATGCGCATGCGGCTGCGGTACGAGAACCGGCAAAAGACATACCCGGGGAACAGAGGAAGAGTCACTTCCTTGACACGGTCGGACCAGCGGTGGCGGGAGCGGTAAAGCGGAAGAACGGCCTCATACCCGGACACCGACAGGTGATCGCACACGGCTTTCTCGTGATTCGGTTTGACGACCAGAGCGTACCACGCAAGCGGCATAGATCATCGCGGAACGGTTCTGCGGACTACGATTGTAGCGCGGCCCCACCGCCGCTTACCGAACCACGACCGTCAGGGAGTGGCCCCCGCCGCTTCCGAGGGAGCAGAGCCGCCTAGAAGTAGCCCTTCACAGATCCGAACTCGGCTTCGAACTCCTCGAGAATCTTCGGCATCTGATCGGCGACGCCGAGAGTGTCGAAGACGCTGTTCGAGCGTTCGGATTGATCGAAGTACGGGCCGATGTTGTTCCCCAGTTCGTTGGCCAGCCGGTCGGCCGCGTAGAGGATGTGGCTTAGATGCAGACTTCCCTGGTCTGCCTGGTCGGGAAGGTGGTGGAATGCCGCCGATTCCCGGATCGCAATCGGCAGATTCCAGCGCTCCAGCGCCATCCCGGACAACTCGGCATGGGTGGTCCCCAACATCTCGATCTCGCACTCAATCTCGCTCGCGCCGCCCTCTTTGAGCAGCCAGAGGATGCCGCCGAACTCGGCCGGAAGGGATGTTGCGATGAGCAGTTTGCCGATGTCGTGCAGTAATCCGGCCACAAATGCGCCTTCCGGATACGGCACCTCTGTCCGCTGAGCCAGCAGGTCGGACAGGATGCCCACGGCCAGCGAGTGCTGGTTGAACTTCGATCCCGACCATCCTTCCGGGGTTCGGATCTGGGTCCACATTCGGGCCACCGAGAATCCGAGCGACAGGTTGCGCAGACGGTCCACGCCCAGGATGGCCACAGCGTGGCGCACCGAATTCACCGTTCCCCGAAAGCCGTAGAGCGCCGAGTTGACCACCTTTAGCACATTGCCGGCCAGCACCGCGTCGCTCTCGATCAGCGCCGCCACCTGCGCGAAGGAGACGTCCTCGGCGGCCATGGTTGCCAGCAGTTTGCTCAATATCGGGGAAAATGGCGGAAGCTGGTCCAGGCCGCGAATCAATCGGCTTTTGAGTGCGTTGACAGTTTCCTGCTCGGCCATGACTGCCTTCTGTATCGGCAGCCGCGCCGCGGAACTTCAGGGGCGCCCGCGTTTTCCTCTCCACGCTGTAAAATCAAGAGTCTGGAGACTCACGTGCCCGACCTGACAATTCAACCCACCAACAAATGGATCCGCATTCAGTATTGGACCGTCTTCCTGGTCCTTTGCCTGTGCGTAGGCCTGTATGTAAACCGATTCGAGGACAAGGCCTCACCCTGGGTACTGATCGTGCCTGCGCTGCTGTTCTTCTTTCCTTTACGAGGTCAACTACGCCGCCGGTTCACCAAGTGGACGCTGACCGGCGACAAGCTCCACTCTGAAACCGGCTTCACCTCGAAGCTCACGCGCACCATCCCGGTCTCCAAAATCCAGGACGTGCGCTCCCAACAGTCCCTCGTGCAGCGCCTGCTGGGCATAGGCACCGTGACCGTCGAGAACGCGGGCTCGGACCGGATCGGCGTGCTGGAGATCTACGACGTCGACAACCCGCAACGCGTGGTCGAGGCGATCCTCGACGCGCAGGGACCGGCGGCGAAGCAGAAGGTCGAGTCTCAGTGACCCGCCTCGATGGCCGCGTGGCGGTGGTCACCGGCGCCAGTAAAGGCCTCGGCGAGGCCATCGCCGTGGCTCTGGCAGCCGCTGGCGCCCGTCTCGCACTGGTGGCACGCGATGGGGGCCAACTCGATCGACTGGCGGCAACCTTGCGCGCCGGCGGCGCCGAGGCGGAACCCTTCGCCGCCGACGTTCGAGACGAGACCGCGGTCGCCGCTCTGGCCGCGGCCGTCGAGGCTCGCTTCGGAGCGGTCCACATTCTTGTGAATAGCGCCGGCGTCAACGTGCGCAAGAATCTGACCGATTTCACGCTCGAGGAATGGCGCCGCGTTCTCGACACCAACCTCACCGGCGTGTTCCTGATGTGCCGCGCCTTCTTGCCGCTGATGAAGGGGCAAGGCTACGGCCGCGTCCTCAACCTGACTTCCATGATGAGTCACATTGCGCTCGCCGAACGCACGGCCTACTGCGCCAGCAAGGCCGGTCTGGTGGGGCTGACGCGGGCGCTTGCCCTCGAGGTGGCCTCCGACGGCATCACCGTCAATGGCATCAGTCCCGGGCCGTTCGAGACCGCGATGAACGCCCCGCTGCTCGCGAATCCCGAGGTCAACCGGTTCTTCACGTCGCGCATTCCGCTCGGCCGCTGGGGCAAGCCGGAGGAAGTCGCCAGCCTGGCGCTCTACCTCTGCTCGGAAGAGGCCGGCTTCATTACCGGCACGGACGTGCTCATCGACGGCGGCTGGTCCGCGCAGTAACTACGCCAGCGTCCGATTCACCAGCTCGCCCAGTTGCGCCATGGTGAAGGGCTTCCGCAGCAGTTGGCACCCCGGGAGGTTCAGATCTCTCTCGGTGCCGGTCATCACCAGCACACGCACGCCGGGGCAGAGCTCCCGCATCCGGTCGATCGCTTCGAGGCCGTTCATCACCGGCATGTCCACGTCGGTCACCACCAGCGCGATGCCGGAACGGTAGGAGACGTAGAGCGCGAGTGCCTCGAGGCCATTGCGAGCTTCGAGCGGAGTGAATCCCAGCCTCGCCAGCGCCCGCGCCACCAACGTGCGCACGGCCCGCTCATCGTCCACCACGAGCGCCAATTGGGCCTCCGGTTTCACTGCCTGCGTCGCCTGAATTGCAGATCGAGAAACACCGTGGTGGTGAGCACCAACGTGACGGCGCTCGCAATCAGGGACACCACGTCGATGCAGGCGCTGGACCTCGGCCGCACCAGGACGTGCACGTCCGTCGCGACGTCCAACAGGCAAACCGCGGCGAGAAACGCGTAGAACCAACGATTGTAAATGCAGCCCCTCACGAACCGCGCGAGTGCTCCTTCGGGGCCTCGTTCGTCTGCCATGGGACCTCCTTTACTTTGGCGGGGCGGTTTCCGGCGAGGGCTGGTCCCGCTCCAGCCGAACGTTGACCGCCTCCGGCTTTCCGTCCGGCCCCAGCCGGGCTTCGACCGATACCCGGTCTCCCACCTTGATCTGCGATGCCTTGATCTTGTTCGTGCCGTCGAAATACCGCGTCTTGCTTGTACAGTAGAGCTGCATCGTGTTCTGATCCGCTTCCTCGAGCAGCAGCATCTTCTTGTCCAGCCCGCGCACGCTCCCGGTGAAATTCGGCAAGGCCTTGTCGCTCGTGGACTGATCCGTATTACCGCTCCGCCCGGTGGATTGGCGGCGACGGCCGTACTGGCACGCGGCCGGCCCGGTGGTCACGAGGATGAGTGCGAGGACAATGAGAGCGCGAAGCATGGGTGCCTGTCAGCCTATGAGACTACCACAGGGGCCGTTTTCGTTACGCCTCAGCCGGTACGGAATCGTAAGGTTCTGTAACGGCAAAGCCGGTGAAAGAGCCATAATGGCAGCGTGGCCGCCGCTCGATCAACCCGACGCACCTTTCTGGTTACCGCGGGCGCGACGGCCGCCGCGCTTTCCGCGTACGCGCAGGGGCCGCGCTCCTGGACGGCGCAATGGATCTTCGTGCCCCACGTGCCGGTCGGCGATTTCGGGGTCTATCACTTCCGGCACAGCATCGAACTGGCGCGCCTTCCGGCCCGCTTCATCGTCCACACGAGCGGCGACAACCGCTACCAGCTTTATGTGAATGGGCGCCGCGTCGTCTGGGGGCCGGCGCGCGGCGATCTCGAACACTGGCGCTATGAGACCGTCGACCTCGCGCCCTACCTGGCCGTGGGCCGCAACGTGCTCGCGGCGGTGGTCTGGAACTTCGCCGCCGAGGCGCCGCTGGCGCAGATCACGGCCCAGCCGGCGTTCCTGCTTCAGGGCGACAGCCAAGCCGAGCGCGTCGCGGACACCGGGCCAGCCTGGAAAGCTCTGCACAATCGATCCTACTCCGCCATCCCCGTCACCTACGCGATGGCGGGCGGCTATTACGCCGCCGGCCCGGGGGAAAAGGTGGATGGCGGCCGCTATCCCTGGGGCTGGCAGGATCCCGGGCACGACGACTCCGCATGGGCCGCCGCCATCGCAGTCGCCGAAGCCGCCGGTTTCGATGCGCAAGGGACCGGCCGATGGATGCTGGTGCCGCGCCCCATCCCGCTGATGGAGGAAAAGCCCGACCGCCTGCGCGCGGTCCGCCGATCCCTCGGCCCCGCGCTACCCGCCGCCTTTCCTGCCGCGCCCGCCGCCTTCGTTATCCCCGCCAACACCACGGCGGTGTACCTGCTCGATCAGGGCCACCTCACCGCCGGCTACCCCGAGCTGGTGGTGAGCGGCGGGCGTGGAGCCTCCATCCTGCTGCGCTACACCGAAGCCTTGCGCGAGCCCGACGGCCAGGCCAAGGGTAATCGCAATGACATCGAAGGCAAGGTCTTCGTCGGGATCCACGATCAGTTCCTCGCCGATGGCGCGGCGGGCAGGCTCTTCCGCCCGCTGTGGTGGCGAACCTGGCGCTACATGGAACTGGCTATCGAGACCGCCAATGAGCCGCTCACCATCGAGGACCTGCGCTCGACCAGCATCGGCTATCCCGTTGAGCGCCGCGCGCGCCTCGAAGCCGACGACGCTGGCCTCGCACGCATTCAGGAAACCGGCTGGCGCACCGCCCGCCTGTGCGCCCACGAAACCTACATGGACTGCCCCTACTACGAGCAGCTCCAGTATGTCGGCGACACCCGGATCCAGGCGCTGGTTTCGCTGTACAACTCCGGAGACGCGCGCCTGATGCACAACGCGATCGATCAGATCAACGACTCCCGCATTTCAAGCGGCGCCACCATGAGCCGCTACCCCACCCGGCTGCCCCAGTACATTCCTTCGTTCTCTTTGTGGTGGATCGGAATGCTGCACGACTACTGGTGGTATGTGGACGACGCGGCCTTTGTGCGCCAGATGCTCGCGGGCGTGCGCGAGGTCCTCAGCTTCTTCGAGGCCCGCCAGAAGCCCGACGGATCGCTCGGCCCGCTGCCCTGGTGGCGCTTCGTGGATTGGGCCGACGGATGGAAAGACGGCAATCCTCCCGAGGAGGAGGACGGCTCGTCGGCGCCCTTCGACTTTCTGCATATCATGGCGCTCGGCTGGGCCGCGGATCTCGAAACGTTCGCCCCACTCGCCGCCGACTACCGCGCGCGCGCCGCCAAGATCGCCGCCGCGGCTGAAAGGCTGTACTGGGACCCCGGACGCCGGCTGTACGCCGACACGCCTCGCCGCGCGGCGTGGTCGCAGCAGACCAACGCGCTCGCCGTGCTGGCGGGAATCGCGCCCGCGCGCATCGCAGCCGATCTGGTGGTGCGCGTCCTCGAAGACGCGAAGCTGACGCAGTGCTCGTTGTACTTCCGTCATTACCTCTACACCGCGCTCAACAAAGTGGGCGAAGGCGACCGCTACCTGGCCCAGCTTGCCGACTGGTATACCATGATCGACAAGTACGGCCTGACCACGTTCTCGGAAATTCTCGACCGGCCGGGTGCGCCCACCCGCTCCGATTGCCACGCCTGGAGCGCCAGCCCCAACTACGAGCTGTTCCACACCGTGCTGGGCATCGATTCCGCCGCGCCGCATTTCAGCCGCGTGCTGGTGCGCCCGTTCCTGGGGCCGCTCCAGCGCGTATCGGGTTCGGTGCCGCACCCAAAGGGCGCCATCGAAGCGACGCTCGAGCGCAGCGGTGCCGGGCTCAAAGCCGTGGTCACGCTGCCGCCCGGCGTCCCCGGCGACTTCGTCTGGAAGGGTGCGCGGCAGCCGCTGCGGCCGGGTCGTAACGCGGTGAGCGTCTGAGCGTCACCGCCTCGGTTTACCGAACCGTGCGCGTCAGCAAGCGGTCATAATTGAAGCACCACCGTGCAGGGGCCCGTCTCATCCTGGAACTTCAAGAGCAAGCCGTTTCGGCTTCGCCACGATGGTGGTCCTCGGACTGCCGCTCCTGGTTGTGTACGCGCGCCTTCGGTGGACCGGTTTTGTCGCCGATCAATTCGCGCTGTTCACCGGCTTCGCCCACGTCGAAGCCCTGTTTCTGCGCCTGATTCTGTTCGGCGCCGCTCCTCAATGCTCAACGATGTCGTAAGTCGTGGTGCCCTCGACCCTCACCTTTTCGTAAACCGCAAACCACTCTTTGCGGCCGGCGCTATCGGCGTAAGCCTTGAGGGCGGCCTCGTCTTTGAACTCCATGCAAGCGCCGTACTGGCGCATCGCGTCCCCAGCCCTCAGCGGCCGGCGCAGCTTGCCGACCCACATGTGCACCAGTCCGGGGACCTTGCCGGGCAGCGCGTCGGAGGCTTTGTAGAAGGCGTCCCAGTCGGCGGGCGTCGCGCTCTCGATGGCGGTGAACGCAAAACAGTGCATCACCTTCCCGTCGGCGGCGCTCAACGCGCCGGCGAACAGGCATAGCGAAAAGACAACGGCTACGATGCGGATCATTTCTTCTCCCTTTTCCGTTACGGACTCAGTCGACTAAACGAGAACCCCACGCGGCAGCCCCAGTAATGCATCGCCACGGGCCCGCCCTGCATCTGGTCGCGGACCTCGAAGCGGAACCCCACCGTCTCGCCGAACCAGTAATTGAAGCCACCGCCGAAATTTCCCAGGTTGGTGGTGCCGCGCCGGAAGAAAAGCGAATAGCCGCCGGTCGCAAACGGGTCCCAGCGCGAGTCCCGCGAGTGCCGGAAGTGATAATAGCCGTTGAGCGAAGCCTCTCCCTGAAGAGTGTGGATGTAGTCGCGCTTCACTCCCACCGCGCCTCCTTCGAAACCGAGGGAGACGCCTTTGCCCACAGCCAGCTCGCCCCCACCGCCCATCTGAATGGTGAATTTGGTGATGCCGGAGGAAGTCAGCCCGCCCGGAGCCACGTACCAATAACCGAGCGACCGCTGTGCATGCGCCGCTGGCGCCAGGCACGCTATCAGGACAACTGCCGCAAAAGTAAGCCTCATCCTCTTGATGGTCGCACGTTGCAATCCGCTCCGGTGCGGCGTGGATGTTGGCGCCGGCAGCGGGTACGCAGAACCGAACCGCGACCGTTAGGGAGCGGACCTACCGACCACCTTCGCATGTCCGCTTGCTCACGCGCGCGGTTCCGTTGGCTGGGCCCTACTCCCCATCCAGGGCCGCGCGGACGCTTCGCCCCAGCGCCTCGCGGGTAAACGGCTTTTGCAGTAACGCCGCTTTGCCCGCTTCGATGCCGCGCTTGAGGATCACGTCGTCGCTGTAGCCGGTGATGTACAGGATCTTGAGGCCGGGCCGCGATTCCGCTAGCCGGTCGGCCAGCTCTCGCCCGCTCATCTGGGGCATAACGACATCGGTCAGCAGCAGGTCGACGGAGCGCTGTTCGCTGTCCCAGAAACTCAGCGCCTCGGAAGGACCCGCCGCTTCGAGCACCCGATAGCCAAGCTTGGCCAGCATGTTCCGCGCCAGGTTTCGGACTCCCGCCTCGTCCTCGACCAGCAGAATCGTCTCCCGTCCGCCGCGCGGTTTCTGACGGGCCGCACCGTCCTTCTGCCGCTGAGCGATCTTGTCCGTCCGCGGCAGGTAAATCTCAAACCGGGCGCCCTTTCCGGGCTCGGAATCGACCCAGATCTCGCCGCCGTTCTGCTTGACGATCCCATAGACCGTGGCCAGACCCAGACCGGTTCCCTTGCCCCGCGCCTTGGTGGTGAAGAACGGCTCGAAGATGTGGTCCCGCGTCTCGGGATCCAGGCCCGAGCCGGTGTCGGAAATCGCCAGCAGCACGTAGCTGCCCGGCGCCAGCGGCGGCGTTCCGGGCGGGCCGCTCACCTCGCGATTATCGGTGACGATGGACAGCGTGCCCCCGGTGGGCATCGCGTCGCGCGCGTTCACGGCCAGGTTGATGACGATCTGCTCCATCTGTCCGGGGTCGGCCTCCACCCGCCACAGGCCAGCCCGTGGCAGCAGGCGCAGCACGATGTCCTCGCGCGTGGTGCGCTCGAGCATCCGGGCCATCTTCTTAACCAAGCGGTTCAGATCCAGAACGCGCGGCTGTACCACCTGGCGGCGGCTGAAGGTCAGCAGTTGCCGCGTCAGAGCCGACGCGCGCACCGCTGCCTCCACCACGATCTCCACGTCGTGGCGCAGCGCAAGCTGGCTCCTGTCAATGGAGTCGAGCGCAATCTGACCGTGGCCGCCGATGATGGTCAGCAGGTTGTTGAAGTCGTGCGCCACCTCGCCCGCCAGACGCCCCAGCGCTTCGAGGCGCTGCGATTGCCGCGACTGGTCCTCCAGCACCTTGCGCGTCGTGATGTCCTGGAAATACACTGCCAGACCGTCCGCGGACGGGTAGGCATGAACGTCCAGCCACAGATTGAGCGGAGCGTACGGAGCCGAAAACTCGATCGCGCTCTGGGTATCGGCGGAGCGCTCCAGCTCCTGCCGAAAGGCTGAGCCCGCCAGCTCGGGGAACACGTCCCAAAGCCGCTTGCCTTGAACCTGGTCCCGCTTGCAGCCGACGATCTGCTCGGCCCGCCCGTTGAGGTAGGTGAACCGCCACTCGCGGTCCACGGCGAAGAAGCCGTCTGTAATGCTCTCGAGGATGCTGGCGATGCGGCGGTTCGACTCGCGCAACGCTTCTTCCGCCTGCATGCGGGCCGTAATGTCCCTCACGATGCACGTCACCGGGCCGCCCCGTTCCGCCTGCGCCGGGCTGAGGCTGATCTCGACCGGGACCTCGGTTCCATCCTTGCGGCGAGCGAGCGTCTTGTGCGGGGTGTCGATCGACTGGGGGCGCGGAATCAGCTCCTCGACCCGGCGCTCGAGCAGTTCCGCCTGGGAGTATCCGAACAGGCGCTCGGCCGCGGCATTGACGATCAGGATGCGCCCATCGCCGTCGCAGTCGAGGATGGCATAGGGCGCAGCCTCCAGCAGTTCGCGGAAGCGCGCCTGATCCGTGGCATGGTCCCGTGCCTCGGCGGCGGGCCCTCCACCGGCCTCGAGCGCGATCGAGACCTGGTCGCCCATGATGCCGAGCAGGTCGACCGTCTGCTCGTCGAAGAAGCCCGGCTCGGCCGCGTACAGGCCCAGGACGCCGGCAGAGGCGATCGGGAAGACCGCGCAGTCATTCGAGACGCATCGGGCCGTGCCGGGTGGAATGGAAATGCGCGCACCGGGCGGCATCGTGACCGATGCCAGTTGGCCCGGCTCCCCGAACCAGGCCGCGGTCAGTCCGCCGTCCTCAACGGCGATGCGGCAGACTTCCGCCATCAGCGCGCCGCCGCCGCCCGTTTGCGTGACCGCACGCGCCACCCGGTTCATCACGGTCGAGACGCGGCTAAGCCGGACCATCCGCGCCTCGGCGCGCTTCTGGTCGCTGATGTCCAGGACGGCGCACTCGACGACGCCCGGCTCTTCTTCCGCAAATTGTGCGCTGGCCAGCGCCCAGACCGTCTCGCCGCTCGCGTGCCGGAGCCGGATTTCTGCTTGATCTACCCGACGGTCCCGCACCAGGAGCCGGACCAGCGCCTCACGCTCGCCGGGGGACCAGTAGAATTCCGAGATCTGGCGGCCGACCAACGCCTCCGCGCCCTCAAGCCCGAGCATCCGCGCCAGCGCCTGGTTGCACTCGAGCACACGACCGCTCAGATCGCTCCGAAACGAACCCACGCCCGCCCGCTCGAACAACAGTTCCACCTGTGTCCTCATCCGCCGTCGTGCTCGCCATCCAGCACCAGGCGCACCGCGTGAACCAGCGCGTCGGAGGTGAATGGCTTGTGGATGAACGTGGCTTCCGAGGCGGTCAGCCCATGCTTTCCCATGACCTCCTCGGGGTAGCCGGACATATAGAGCACCTTCAAGTCGGGGCGTTCTGCCCTGAGCGTGGCGGCCAGTTCCGGGCCGGCCATCAAGGGCATGACCACGTCGCTCAGCAGCAGCTCGATGGTGCCCGCGTGCTTGCGCCAGAGCCGGAGCGCCTCTGATCCCGAGGCCGCCTCCAGAACTGTGTAGCCCTGGCGGCTCAGCATCTCCGCCGCCAGCTTGCGCACTTCGGCGTCGTCTTCGACCACCAGGATGGTTTCGGTGCCGGGGCGGTGCGCCGGGCGGCGGCCCGCCGCGCCGCCGGTTTTGAGGCGATCCTCCGCCAGGGGAAAGAACACGCGCACCGTGGTCCCGCGCCCGATCTCGCTGGCGATGACGATCTCCCCGCCGTTCTGCTTCACGATGCCGTAAACCATGGAGAGGCCCAGCCCCGTGCCCTTGCCCTTGCTTTTGGTTGTGAAGAACGGCTCGAACAGGTGGCTCTGCGTCTCCGCGTCCATCCCCGTGCCCGTATCGGTCATGGACAGGGCCACATACCGGCCCGGCTTCAACTCGGCCGGCGCCCCGGCATCTTGCTCCGTATCGACATAAGCCGTCTGTACGGTCAGCTTCCCGCCCTTGGGCATCGCATCCTTGGCGTTGACCGCCACGTTCAGCAGCACCTGCTCGATCTGCGCCGGGTCCGCCTTGATGCGCGCCGGGTCAGCCTTCAGAATCGTCACCAGCTCGATGTCCTCGCGAATCACGCGCCGGAGCATTCGGCTGATGTGCGCGATGTGCCGGTTCAGATCGAGGACCCTTGGTTCCACCATCTGACGGCGGCTGAAGGTCAGCAACTGCCGGGTCAACGTGGAGGCGCGGTCGGAGGCTTCGAGGATGGCCTCCACATCCTTCCGCAGCACGTTCTTGGGGTCGAGCGCATCCCGCACCATCTGGCCGTAGCCGCCGATGACGGTCAGCAGGTTGTTGAAGTCGTGCGCCACGCCACCGGCCAGACGGCCCATGGCCTCCATCTTCTGGGCCTGGCGCAACTGGTGTTCGAGCTGCGTGCGCTCGGTGACGTCGTGAAAGGTAAGGGCGCCCGCGATGATGGAGCCCTCGGGGTTGCGTATCGGGGCCGCACTGACCAGCGCGGCGGCGCGGGTCCCGTCCGCGCGCACCAGTTCCATTTCCTCGTCGGTGATCACTTCGCCGTCCCGGATGGTGCGCGCCAGTGGGTGATCCTCGGGCCGGTACGCCTTCCCGTTGGGCCGGAAAGCGGGGTACTGCAGGTAGTCTTCGATGCCGCCGCCGATGCGGAACGGCCCGCGGAAAATGGACTCCACCCGCCCGTTGATCAGCACCAGCTTTCCCGACGGCGCTTCCGCCATGATCACGCCCGCCGGCATTTGCTGCAGCACCGTTTCGAGGCGCGCCCGCTCGCTGGCGAGCTGGCTCAGGAGGCGCTCCCGCTCCCGCGCGGCGGCCCTGCGGTCGGTGACGTCCGCCACGCTTCGCACCGCCCCCGCGAAGACGCCACTGGCGTCGAGCAGCGGATCGACCACCACGCGGAACCAGCGCCCGCCGGCCTCGACCTCCGCGGATTCCCGGCGCAGGCTGCGCCGCGCGCGCTCGAAGGGCAGACCCTCTTCCGATTCGGCCGTGCCCGGAGGCACCTCCAGGTAGTGCTTCCCGATCAATTCCTCGGCCGGCTGCCCCACCAGCTCGCACACAGCCTTGTTCACCTGCTGGATGACGCCGCACGAATCGAGCACCAGCGCGCCGCCGCCGACCGCCTCCAGCACCCCCTGGCTTTGGCGTCCGGCCTCGTCCTGGCGCCGCAGGCGCACCAGCGCCCTGGCGACGGCGATCAGCGCGCCCGGCTCGGCGGGATCCGCCAGGCACGCATCCGCCGCGGCTTCGCCAGCCGCATGCCGCGTGTGCGGCCGGTGAAGCTGGAGAATCGGAATCTGCCGCGTTGCCGGGTCCTGCCTGAACTGGCGGCACAGATCCGCGCCGTGCAGCAGGATCAGGTCGGGTGGTCCGGCCGAGATGGATTCGCGCACCGTGAAGCCGTCCTGCTCAAGGATGCGCGCGATGGTGGCCCTGTCCCCGGCATCGCCGTCGGCGAGGAGAACGGTCGCGGTTGTGCCTCTCACGGGTCGGGCCATGTGGGGACGCTGAGCGGGTCCATTGTACCGCACCGTGTGGGGCAGGACTCCAGAGGCACCAAGTGGGGCAGCTCTGGAGAGCTGCGCCGGACGTCCACGTCCGGCTCCCGCGGTTAAATCGCGCAAAGAGCGCAAAGGCCGCCAAGCTTTTGCAAGTCCCTCTGGAGCGCCGCCCCACGGTGCGACACAATCCGCGCGCACCCTTCATCGGCGCTCGAAACTCCGTTCGCACAGGGATTCAGGGGCGGCATCAAGTCACTGCCGGTACGGCAGCGTGTGCGCGCAGAGTGCCACGGATAGCATAGGAAACCCCCGAGGCCGGACGTGGGGCGGAGCGACTCGGTTACAATTCGAGTCTATGGCTCGCGTTCCCGGCTCTCACTTCGCGCGCAACCTGGTGGAGCGCCGCAACCTCCTGTTCCAGCTCGTCCGCCGCGACTTCACCCAGCGCTACGTGGGCTCGACCGCCGGCTGGCTGTGGGGCGTCATCCATCCGCTGGTGCTGCTGGGGAGCTGGACCTTCGTGTTCCACGCCCTCCGCGCGACGCTCCCCCCCGGCGAAATGACCCAGCACTACACCCTGTGGCTGTTCGCGGGCTTTCTTCCCTGGATGTTGTTCCAGGAGACGCTCCAGCGCTCCGCCACCTCGCTGGTTGAACACCAGAACCTGATCACCAAGACCGTGTTCCCCGCCGAAGTGGTGCCGGTCTCGATCTTCCTTTCCTGCCTGATGAGCCACCTGATCGCACTGGGCCTCGCTCTGGCCGCCATTGGAGTCTGGGACGGGCATTTCAGTCCCATGGTGCTCTTCCTGCTCGTATACATGCTGCTGCTGGGGCTGTTTGCGGTGGGTGTGGCCTGGATCGTATCGAGCCTGAACGTGTATCTGCGCGACACCGCGCAAGTGCTCTCGGTGGTGATGACCGTGTGGTTCTGGGCCACCCCCATCTTCATCCCCCAGAGCCGATACCCCGAGGGTGCGGGCATTGTGCTGCGGCTCAACCCGCTGGTGCTGATGGTGCACGCCTACCGCGAGAGGCTGCTGACCTCGCGCTGGCCGAACCTGGTCGAGATGGGTGTGCTGGCCGCCTGGTGCATCGCGGTCTTCGTCGCCGGCGGGCTGTTCTTCCGCCACCTCAAGCGCGGCTTCGCCGACGTGCTGTAGGTCCCGCCCGGTATCCGAGTTCCGAACCGCGACCGTGAGGGAGCGGACGTCCCACTGTACACTGAATAGAGTGTCCGAAAAGAAGCTGACGGCGCACGTCAAAGCCGCGGGTTGAGCGTCCAAATTGAGTCCAAAGGTTTTGGACCACGTGCTCGGCCGCATCCCGCGCGCGCCGAATCAAAACGTGCTGGTTGGGTTTGAAACGTCGGACGACGCCGGCGTTTACAGGCTGACGCCGGAGTGTGCCCTGGTGCAGACCGTGGATTTCTTCACGCCCATCGTCGACGATCCGGCCACCTTCGGCGCCATCGCCGCGGCCAACGCGCTCAGCGACGTCTACGCCATGGGCGGGACCCCCATTTCGGCGCTTTCCATCGTCGCCTACCCCGCTCAGGGCGACATTGACGACCTGGTCGCGATCCTCACCGGGGGGGCGGAGAAGATGAACCAAGCGGGCTGCGCCGTGATCGGCGGCCACAGCGTCGCCGACGACGAAATGAAGTTCGGCTACGCGGTCACGGGTACGGTGGATCCGCGGCGCGTCACGCGCAACTCCGGCGCCGTCCCCGGGGACGCCCTGGTCCTCACCAAGCGCCTCGGCACCGGCGTGATCTCCACCGCCCTCAAGCGCGGCCTCGCCGGCGAGAGCCACCTGCAGGCGTCCATCGACTCGATGCTCACGCTCAATCGGGCGGCTTGCGAGGCAATGCTCGCAGCCGGCGCGCACGCCTGTACGGACGTCACCGGGTTCGGTCTGATCGGCCATGCGCGCGAGATGGCGCTCGCCAGCGGCGTCACGCTCGAAATCGACGCCGCGTGCGTCGAATTCCTTCCCGGCGCCGTTGACTACGCGCGGCTCGGCGCGCTGCCGGGCGGCCTCAAGAACAACCGTGAGTTCGCCTCCTGCGCCGTCGAGCTCGTGCGCCAGGTGCCGGCGGAGATCGAAAGCTTGCTCTACGATCCGCAGACCTCGGGCGGCCTGCTGATCGCGCTCCCGGTAGCCGGGGTCCGGGCGCTCCAAACGGCCCTGCCCGCCGCCCGCTTGATTGGCCGCGTCCTCGAGCGCGGCGCTAAACCCATTCGCATCCTATGAACCCTCTCATCGTCGCACTCGATTTCGATTCTCCCCAGAAGGCGCGCGAACTGGTCGAGCGCCTCGGCGGTGAGGTCGCCTTCTACAAAGTCGGCCTGGAACTCTACGCCGCCGCCGGCATGGACTTCGTACGCGAGCTGATCGCCGGCGGCAAAGACGTCTTCCTCGACCTGAAGCTCTATGACATCGGCGAAACCGTCAAGCGCACCGTGGCGCGCATTGCCTCGAGCGGCGTGCGTTTCACCACCGTGCACGGCAGCGGCGCCGTGATGCGCGCGGCGGCCGAGGGGCGCGGAGCATCGACCCTCAAACTGCTGGCCGTGACCGTGCTCACCAGCTTCGATCGCGAGGATCTGGCCGACCTCGGCTATCCCTGCGCGGTTTCCGAACTCGTGGCCCTGCGCGTGCGGAGGGCCGTGGAGGCCCGGATCGACGGCATTGTCTGTTCCCCGCTCGAAGCCGCGCTGGTGCGCCAGACCGCCGGCCCCGACGCGATCCTGGTCACCCCGGGCGTGCGCTCCGCCGGCGCGGGGAAGGGCGACCAGAAGCGCGTCGCGACTCCCGCCGAAGCGCTGCGCGACGGCGCCAACTACCTCGTGATCGGCCGCCAGGTTACCCGCTCGGACGACCCGGCGGCCGAGGTGCGGCGCATACTCGCCGAGATCGGCTGTAAGTAGCGTGATCCGTTTCGTCCGTCGCTCACGCGCGCGGTTCCGTATCATCTGTTCCGAACCGCGACCGTAAGGGAGCGGACCTCTCGGGTATCGGATGATCCGCAAACCGGGGACTGGACCGAATTTCGCCGCCTTTGCGAAATTCGT
>Ga0182027_10006200_pt1 | contig 17988 bp, 14 predicted proteins | sample 712E1DmetaG_FD_121300 | JGI IMG/M metagenome (GOLD analysis project Ga0182027, IMG submission 121300) | Permafrost microbial communities from Stordalen Mire, Sweden - 712E1D metaG (Illumina Assembly) | ecosystem: Environmental > Terrestrial > Soil > Wetlands > Permafrost | place: Sweden... | reverse complement strand
GAGAACTGCGGATCGACATCACGAAATTTCTGGCGGATTCGCTTGATGAAGGCGCGTACATTGGTGCGATAGCCGATCTCGCCGTCGCCCGCCACGAAGCCTTCGCCGTGCACGATGTTGTAGATTTCACGATAACTCACGTCGCGGTCCGCGTTCTCCGTGAGATAGGCGACGATGTTGAATTCGGTCAGGGTCAGCTCGACATTGCTCTGGTTCCAGGCTGCGCGGCGCGAATCGTAGCGCAGCGTCAACGCCCCGGTTTGAACGACATTTTGATTGTTCGGAGGCGGCCGCGCGGTTCGCACCTTGTGGGCGGTGAGGATCAGCTCGATGCGCTTGAGCAGGATCGAGAAGCTTCGCGATTTCTCGATGAAATCGACGGCGCCGCCCAACAGGCCCGCTTCCTCGTAGATCTGGTCGTTGAGAACGGTGAGGAAGATCACGGGAATATCGATGTTCTCGCTGCGCAGGCGCTGCAGCACCTCGATCCCCGTCATGCCGGGCATCTTCCAATCGAGCAGCACGATGTCGCCGTCGGGCCCGGCCGTCAGATGTTGGATCGCCGAGACCCCGTCGGGGAACGCATTGGTGGAAAAGCCCGCGTCGATGAGGTTGGTGCTCACCGATTCGCGGAACAGCTCATCGTCGTCCACGATGAGAATATGGCCGCGGGGCGGTTGCGGACTAGCCTGGTCCATTGTTCTTCGCCGTCAGAATGCTGCGGATGCAGGGCTGCGAGGCATCGATCGGACCGCCGTTGCCGCCGACACCCGCATATTTGAGCGCATGGAACGATGAGGTCTTGAGATCGGGATAGAAGAAGATTTGAAACGAACAGTCGGGCGTGACGTAGGTCCAGACCAAGGATGGATCGGCCTTGCTGATGTTGGTGGGCGCCCCAAGCAGCCGTTCGACGGCCGGGGGATCTAGCCCCACAAGGCTGTTGGGATCGATCGAAGCAACGATTTCGGGCGCTTTCGTTTCGTGTGCTTCACGGACAGGCGACCGCTTGGGCTTCGGCTGAGCCGCGACGGGCGGCGGGGCAGGCGGCCCGACGGGCTGATGCGCGACGGGCCGGGATTTGACGTCGGGAGACAGCCAAGTCTTCACTTTCTCATATGTGGCGCAACCGCTCAGCATGACGACGAGAAGGGAGTTCAGCGCGACAATCCGCCAGATTTGTGGCAAGCCGCGATTCACCATGGCGGCCTCGGCTCGCGAAGGAATCTCGGGGTTGGCATTCCGCAGCGACATGCGCGCCTCTCCATGACGTCGCTCGCCGTCCTTTACGCGCCGGAGAAAATCATGCGCCGCACGCCGCGGGCCGATGCTCAGGCTGCATGGCATCTTCCTCGGGCCAACAAATATCACGCCCCACCGCCTATACCTAGCGAACAATCGCGCAGGCCCGCAAATAACAAGCCATTGAACCTAGGAATTTAATTCAATTATCGCATGAAGCGTCAACGCCCGGCGGCAATAATCGCTGCGATGTCGGCGATGGGATCGCGCGGCATGCCCCGCTCCGGCTGCCGCATCGCAACAAGATTCAATATTCCGGAAGGCGATAACATCGCAATCGGAACGGAGGCGTGCCTTGCGCGCGCCGGCACCGGCCAGGGCGCGCGCCGCGCCCCTTTTTTGTCTCATAAAGGTCACAGGCGGACCGGTTCCTTTGTCCGACAATGATCACAACCTCGGGCGTGCTCTCTGGCTAACTTCTATGGTGCATTCCCGCGATTCAGCGCTGGCGGGCCGCCGAGCCCGGAGCGGGCCTTGGATTCAAGAGGACCGGATGGAGAAGCATTCAGCGATACCCGCCGCAGGACACAATGTCGGAATAGCATCGTCGCTGACACCGAAAGGCGGCGCGAACTGATGATCGAATTTGGTGGGGCGTTGGCGAGGTCGGAGACGGCTATCCCCCACAGCCCCCTCGGTAGTCCCGATGACGCCGCGCCCCACCAAAACCTGCCCGACTTGGGAACGCCTTATTGGAGGAGGCATGGCCGGCTAGGCTGTTAACTGCAGATCGCCTCAGCCATTGCGGTCCAGAAAATCCGTCACGAAAGCCGATTTCGGCGCGCGGCGCACTTCGTCGGGCGTGCCGAACTGCTCGATCCTGCCGGCGTTCATGATTGCCACGAGATCGGCGATGGCGAACGCCTCCTCCTGGTCGTGGGTGACGAAGATCGTGGTCAGCCCCAGCCGTTCGTGCAGGGCGCGCAGCCAGCCGCGCAGTTCCTTGCGCACCTTGGCGTCGAGTGCGCCGAACGGCTCGTCCAGCAGCAGGATGCGCGGCTCGATGGCAAGCGCGCGCGCCAGGGCCACGCGCTGGCGCTGCCCGCCGGAGAGCTGGCTGGGATAGCGTTTGCCGAGACCATCGAGCTGCACCAGGGCCAGCAACTCCGTCACCCGCCGGGCGATTTCGCCGCGCGCTGGGCGCTCACGGCGCGGGCGGATGTTGAGCCCGAAGGCGATGTTCTGGGCGACCGTCATGTGGCGGAACAGGGCATAGTTCTGGAACACGAAGCCCGCCCGCCGTTCGCGCGCCGGCACGCTCAGCCAGTCCAGATCGTCGAAGCGGACGGTTCCCGCATCGGGGAATTCCAACCCGCCCAGGATGCGCAAGAGCGTCGTCTTGCCCGAGCCCGAGGGTCCGAGCAGCGCCACGAACGCGCCTTTCGGTACCGCCAAGCTCACGCCGTTCAACGCGGGAAAGCGCTGGAAGCGCTTGGCGACGGAATCGACGACGAGGGACATGCGGCGCTCCGTCAATGGTGATGGACGGCGGCGATTTCATCCGCATACCGCCATTCGAGGAAGGATTTGAACGTCAGGGTGACGATGGCGAGCAGGGCCAGCAGCGAGGCCACCGCGAACGCGCCGACGAACTGATAATCGTTGTAAAGCACCTCCACATGCAGCGGCATGGTGTTGGTGAGGCCGCGGATATGACCGCTGACGACCGACACCGCGCCGAATTCGCCCATGGCGCGCGCATTGCACAACAGTACGCCGTAGAGCAGGCCCCATTTGATGTTGGGCAGCGTGACGCGGAAGAAGGTCTGGAAGCCCGAGGCGCCGAGCGTGGCGGCGGCTTCTTCTTCCGCTCGGCCCTGGTCGGTCATCAACGGAATCAACTCGCGCGCGACGAACGGGAAGGTCACGAACATTGTCGCCAGCACGATGCCCGGCAGCGCGAAGATGATCTTGATGCCGTGGTCGCGCAACTCCGGCCCGAACCAGCCTTGCAAACCGAAGATCAGCACGTAGATCAATCCGGAGACCACCGGCGACACGGAAAACGGCAGATCGATCAGCGTCGACAGGATGCCTTTGCCCCAGAAATCGAACTTGGCGATGGCCCAGGACGCGGCGATGCCGAACGCGGCGTTGAGCGGCACGGCGATGGCGGCGACCAGCAGCGTCAGGCGGATGGCCGCGACGGCGTCGGGTTCGCTGATGGCTGCCAGGGCCACGCTAAGGCCCTGTTTCAAGGCCTGTGTGAACACCGCCGCCAGCGGCAGGAGCAAGAACAGTCCGATGAAGCCGACAGCGACGGCGCACAGGAGCAGCCGCATCAGCGGATGATCCTTTGTGGCGCCTCGCGGATAGCTGCTCATCGCCGCGATGCCGCCCAATTCTGAAGGAGGTTCAGCGCCAGAATGATGACGAACGCCGCCGCCAGCATGATGACGCCGATCGTCGCGGCGCCCGCATAGTCGAACTGCTCCAGCTTGATGACGATGAGCAGCGGCGCAATCTCCGAAATCGCCGGCAGGTTTCCGGCGATGAAGATCACCGAACCGTATTCGCCCACCGCGCGCGCAAAGGCCAAGGTCGTGCCCGTGATCAGCGACGGCAGAAGCATCGGCAGGACCACGCGGCCGATGGTTTGCAGGCGCGTGGCGCCGAGCGTCGCGGCGGCCTCCTCGGCTTCCTGGCTCAAATCCGCCAGGACGGGCTGGATCGTGCGCACCACGAAAGGAAGGCCGATGAAGGTCAGCGCCACGACGACGCCCAGCGGCGTATAGGCGACCTTGATGCCCAAACGGCTCAGCGGTTCTCCGAGCCAACCGTTCGGCGCGTAGAGCGCCGAGAGCGCGATGCCGGCCACGGCGGTGGGCAGCGCGAAGGGCAAGTCGACCAGCGCGTCCAGCAGCCGCTTGCCGGGAAAGCGATAACGGATCAGGACCCAGGCGACGATCGGGCCGAAGACCGCGTTGATCCCTGCGCCGATCGCCGCGGCTCCGAACGAAAGGCGCAACGCGGCGAGCACGCGGTGGTCGGTAGCGACCCGCCAGAACCCGTCGAAGCCCGCCGACCACGGCCGGATGACCAACGCCGCCAGCGGAATAAGCACGATAACCGAGAGGTAGAAAATCGTGAAGCCCATAGAAAGGCCGAAGCCGGGTAATACGCTCCGGCTTCGGCTTCTCTTCGGGATGAAGGTTGTGGTGAGGCTCATTGACCCGGTTTGTAAATCTGATCGAAGACACCGCCATCCGAGAAATGGACGGCCTGTGCTTTTTGCCACCCACCGAAGACGTCATCAATAGTATACAGCGGAATATTCGGGAAATCAGCTCTGTGTGCCGCCAAAATCGCCGGATCGCGCGGGCGGTAGAAGTCCTTTGCTTCGATTTCCTGCGCCTCCTTGGTGTAAAGAAACTGCAAATAGGCCTCCGCGACTTTGCGCGTGCCGTGGCGGTCGGCATTTTTGTCGACGACCGCAACCGGCGGTTCGGCCAGGATCGAGTTGGACGGATAGACGATCTGAAACTTGTCGCCGCCCTCTTCCTTCAACGCCAGATGCGCCTCGTTCTCCCACGACAGCAGCACGTCGCCGATGCCGCGCTGCACGAAGGTCGTGGTCGAGCCGCGCGCGCCGGTGTCGAGCACCGGAACATGCTTGTAGAGCGCTGCGACGAATGCCTTCGCTTTTTCTGCATTCCCGCCGGGCGCTTTTTCCGCATAGGCCCACGCCGCCAGATACGACCAGCGCGCGCCGCCCGAGGTCTTCGGGTTGGGCGTGATCACTTGCACGCCCGGTTTCACCAGATCGGACCAATCCTTGATGTGCCAGGGATTGCCCTTGCGTACCAGGAATACGATGGTGGAGGTGTAAGGTGTGCTGTTGTCCCCCAGGCGCTTCTGCCAATTCGCCGGCAGCAAGCCGGCCCTCTGCGAGATCGCGTCGATGTCGTAGGCGAGGGCGAGGGTGACGACGTCGGCGTCCAGCCCGTCGATCACGGCGCGCGATTGCGCACCCGATCCGCCATGCGACTGGTTGATCGTCACAACATCGCCGGTCTTGGCCTTCCACTGCGCCGCGAAGGCGGCGTTGATGTCCTTGTAGAGTTCGCGCGTCGGATCGTAGCTGACGTTGAGCAGCGTGACGCCCGCGGCCTGCGCGGCTCCCGCGGCCAGCATGGCACTGGCGACGAACAGGAAGGTAATCAGTCGTTTCATTTCGTTCACTCCACGGATTGATTGTCGGCGTTCGTTCAGAACCCGATCTGCGCACGCAGCGCGATTGTCTGGATTGTTTGGCCGCCATTGAGAGTCGGCAGCGCTGGTGTGCCGGTGGTCGTTACGGCCGCCGGAGACTGCAGCCGGCTGACGTCGATCCACTGGTAATCCAGTGCGAAGCGAATGGCGTTGTTGGGGTACCAATTCAATCCCACCGTCGCGATCCTCTGGTCGCCACCGCGCACCGTGTTGTAGTAAGTATACGTCCGCGTGGCCGCGCCGGTCCAGTTGGTGACGACGTTCGCTGTGCTATTCGTGTGATCGTTCAGGTTCAGATCGCTGTAGCGCGCCGCCAATTCCCAGGCGCCCCACCCGCCATCTGTGAACGTGAACGGCTGCGCCGGTTTGGGCGGCGTGAAAGCGCCGGTCGCGGAATTGTAGCCCTTGCTCTCGCCGGTCAGAATCCAGCTGGCCTGCACGTACCAGGCGCTGAAATTGTCGTTGCTCGGCTGGACAATGGTCGTATGCGTCGCGCTCGAACTCGTGTAGGTCTTGTAGGCGACCGGCGCGCGGTCCACTTCGAACGCGTAGTATCCGGCCTGGGCATACAAGTTCTGGAAATTGCCGGCAGTTTCCACGCCCCATTGCGAAACATGGTTCGCCTGCAGCGCGCCGGTCGTCGCCAGCAACGTGCCGTTCGAGTCGACCGTCAGCTCCGGAGGATCGGATAGCGTGACGGTATTGAGCGCAGTCGCTCCAGGCGTCGTCGCCAGCGTGGCTGTGCCGTTCGGCACCAAGTCCGGCGGCTTGATGACGTAGGTGCCGTTGACGCCGATAAGCCAGTGGGCGTCGGCGGTCGAGATGGGCAGATACGACAGCCTGCCCAGCACCGCGAGCTGTTCGTCGTAATTGGGCGCGGCAGTTGCGCCGGCCGCGGCCAGCGCCTTGGCGCCGTCCTGGATCTTGTTGCCGGTGAATGACGCCGCTCCGAACACGCTGCCGTCGGTGTAGAGGATCGTTACTGCGTCGCGGCCGTCGCCGCCGGCGATGTTGCGCTGAAGATCGGACGGCGAATTGCGCTCCAGGAAGATCGTGTCGCCGGCGGAGGTGCCGTCTTCGATGTTGGCGGGCGGCGGGAACGCGCCGACACGGAACGCCCATGGGGCCAGCCCGTCATATTCCAGATAGACAGACTGAATGTGGCCCGGTGTTTCCGTGCCGCCGCTGCCGCCGAAATCGTAGTTGAAATTGTACGACCAGTCGCCGAACAGTTTGCCTTGGATGCCCAGATAAACGCGGCGGAAATTCGCCCCGCTTCCCAGATCGGGGCCATAGGCGGTCGGCAACGCCCTTGCCGCAGCGCTTTGCGAGTAATAGCCCCAGTCCGCCTGTGCCAGCGCGCGGATCGCGGCGGTAAAGTTCCCGTCGGCCGATGAAATCGTCGGCCGGCCATTTGCGATCGTGACTTTAACCGCGGCCGACTGCTGGTTCTGCACATCGGTGTACTGGTCGCTCGTGCTGCGCTTCAAATCCTGCACCTGGCCCGACAGATCCTGGATCTCGGATTCGAGCTGTTGGATTTTGGCGTCGTTGCCACCGGTTGCACCTTGCGCCGCCGATGTCCCGTCGCTTGCGTGCTTGCTTGCCGCCTGCGCGGCGCAGGCAAGCGCCAGGCTCGCCGTTCCGGCCAGGAGCGCGGCCGCGAATGTCCTCGACACGATTTTCATGATCTCACCCTCTGAGCTGGCATCCGGACGGATCGGGTCAGGGAGGATTGACCGATCCATCCGGAGGCGTGGCGCGACCCCCGAGCCACAGCTTTATCATCCCTATAATATCTACCTAGTCAATAGAGATTATAGGGATGAAAGATGAAATTTCTGGAGAAATATTCTTTTAGCGGACTAGGCTTGTAAATTCAGGAGGAATGGCCGCGGCGGCGCTTCTTGGCGGTCTTCTCGTCGGCCAGCGCCTGCGCGAGCGTATGAGTCTCGAGGATTTCCGCCGTCGCGTCGCGCACGCTCAGCAACACCTTGCGGATCGCGCAGGTGGTTTCGTCCTCGCAATCGTCGCATTTGCGATACGCGGTGCGGCTGGCACAAGGGCTCAGCGCCAGCGGGCCATCGATGGCGCGCAGCACCTCGGCGAAGGCGATGTTCTCCGGCGGGCGGCCCAAGGTGTAGCCGCCGAACTTGCCGCGCTGGCTATGCACGATGCCGCTCTTCTTCAATTCGAGCAGGATCTGCTCGAGGAACTTGCGCGGCACGTTGGCCTGCTCGGCGATGTCCGCGATCATGACCGGCTCGCGGCCCTTGTGGGCGCCCAGCGCGAACAGGGCACGCAACGCATAACGGGCCTTTTGCGACAGCATGACTAGCAGCTCGATTAATTCTACATATATTATCGTGAATATAGCAGCGAATTGCAACCGCGCCATGCGATAGGCAGCCCGGTCAGGGAGCGAGGATGCTCTTCTTGTGGTTGCGCCACAGCGCCGCCCCGCCCTCCAGGCCGGCGATGTTCGAGACGAGGGTGGTCTTGCGCGGCAGCTTGATCCTCAGTCTTCGGGAATTGCCGCCGCCGATATAGAGATGATCGTAATGCAGCAAGATGTGGAGGAACGGCAGCATGCGTTCGACGTGCTTGTTCCACTTGCGCAGACCGATCTTCTTGCGCGTCTTGTCGCCGAGATAGCCGTCGAAATCCTTGCCGTCATACGCGGGCATGTGGGCGATTTCCATATGCGGCATCAATTCGCCGTTCCAGAACAGCGCGCTGCCGAAGCCGGTGCCGAGCGTGATGACGAGTTCCAGCCCTTTGCCCTTGACCACGGCGAGGCCCTGCATGTCTGCGTCGTTGACGAGCCGCGCCGGCTTGCCCAGCATTTTCGACAGCCGCCCCGCCAGATCGAAGCCGGCCCACAGCTCGGTCCCCAGATTGGGCGCGGTGAGCACGCGCGAGCCGCGCACCACGCCGGGAAAACCGATCGAGATGCAGTCGAACCTGCCGAGCGGCTTCGCCATCGCGACGAGGATCTTGACCACCTCCCGCGGCGGGGAAGGGTGCGGCGTGGGCGTACGCAAATGTTTGCTCAGCAGCTTTCCGCGATGATCGATGATGGCCGCCTTGAGCCCGGTTGCCCCGATGTCAAAGGCCAAGATTCGTTTGGGGATCTTCACGCGCGATTCGCTCCGAATGCCCTAATTATATCAATTTGGCAGCGGCGCTGTCCAAAAGCCAGACAAGTTCGCCTTCGGGCTTGAGGCGCGCGCCGGGCAGTGCCGTGTCGCCCGAACGGACGGCGCGGACGGCTTCGGCCTTCTTCTCTCCCGTGACCAGAAATGCCGTCACGCGACTCGACTGAATCGCCGGGTAAGTGAGTGTAATTCGCATTTCCGGCCTGCCATGGGCCACTGCGGCGGTCCAGTGCTGGCGTTCCTCCAGGACCGGCGAGCCCGGCAGCAGCGAACAGATATGACCGTCGTCGCCCAGCCCCAGCAGCACCAGATCGAACAAGGGCCGCGCCGGGTCGAGCCTCGCGGCGCCGTAAGCGTTCTTGAGCGTCGCTTCATAGGCCCGTGCAGCCTCTTGGGGATCGCCCACGGTCGGGATCGGATGGATGTTCTTTTCGGGCGCAACAATCTGCGCCAGCAAAGTCTCGCGGGCCATGCCGTAATTGCTCGCCGGGCTATCGGGCGGCACGAAGCGCTCGTCGCCCCAGAAGAATTCGACGTTCGTCCAATCGACGCTGCTGCGGAAGCGGGCGCCGAGCTCGCGGTAGAGCGGGCGCGGTGTCTCCCCGCCGGTGAGCGCGAGGCGGAAGCGGCCGTGCTTGGCGGCGATCAGCCCGGCGATCCAGGCGGCCGCGCGCGAGGCGAACTGCGCCTCGTCGAAAATCTCGGTGCGCGGAATGTTCACGGCTTCGTGCCGGGCGGGTGGGGCTCCACATGGCCGCCGAACTCGTTGCGCATCGCCGACAGCAGCCGGTCGGCGAAATCCCGCTCGATGCGCGAGCGGAAGCGCTCGTAGAGCGCCGCCGAGAGCACGTTCGCGGGCACGGCTTCCTCGATCGCGGCTTGGATGGTCCAGCGCCCTTCACCCGAATCTTCGACATAGCCTGCAAACTTCTGGAGAGCCGGGTCTTTGGCCAAGGCCATCGCCGTCAGGTCCAAGAGCCAGGAGGAGATCACGCTGCCGCGCCGCCAGACTTCCGCGACATCGGCGAGATCGAGATCGTAATGCTCGGGCAGGGAGGCGGCCGACTTGGCGCGCAGGATGTCGAGGCCTTCCGCGTAGGCCTGCATCAGGCCGTATTCGATGCCGTTATGGACCATCTTCACGAAATGGCCCGCGCCGGCGGGACCGGCGTGCATATAGCCGTTCTCGACGCGCGGATCGCGGCCCTCGCGGTTCGCCGTCTTCGCGATTGCGCCCGGACCCGGCGCCAGGGATGAAAAAATCGGGTTCAGGCGGCCGACAACGTCCTTTTCGCCGCCGATCATCATGCAATAGCCGCGTTCCAGCCCCCAGACGCCGCCCGAGGTGCCGACATCGACATAATGAATGGCCTTGGCCCGCAACTCGGCGGCGCGGCGCACATCGTCGCGATAAAAGGTGTTGCCGCCGTCGATCAGCGTGTCCCCTGCGGCGAGATGGCGGGCCAGATCCGAAACGGCGTCCTCGGTGATCTTGCCCGCCGGCAGCATCAGCCATATGGCGCGCGGCGCCTTGAGCGCGGCGACCAGACCGGCGAGCGACGCCGCGCCTTTGGCGCCTTCGCGCGCCAGCGCCGCCACCGCGTCCGCATTGATGTCGAAGACGGCGACGCTGTGCCCGCCGCGCATCAACCGCCGGGCGATGTTGGCGCCCATGCGGCCCAGACCGACAATGCCGATTTCCATGCGCGCCGCCCTCAGCGAAATGCCGTCTCGACCGCGCGGCGCAGCGCCCGCAGGCCCTCCGGCACATCGTGTAGATGAACGCGTAGGGCGCGCCGCCCACGTTCGGCCAACACGGCAAGGTCGCCCGCCGCTTGCGCGTCGATCACCGCGCCGAAGCTGTAGCCCTTTCCCGGTACTGCGATGTCGTGCGCGTAATCGCCGGTAATCTGCAGGAAGACGCCCGTGTTGGGCCCGCCCTTGTAGGCTTGTCCGGTCGAATGCAGGAAGCGCGGACCGAAGCCGAGACAGGCGGCCGCTCCCGTCTTGTCGCGGATCACGGCCCGGATGGCGTCGAGTTCGGCCGTATTGGATGCATTGCGTTCGATGAAGGCCAAGAGCGCCACATAATCGCCCGGCTTCACGCGGGCGAAATGCGTCTTCAAACAGGCTTCCAGCGTCGTAGCGCCCATGAGCGCCTTGGCGTCCGCCGCGCCGGCGTAAAGCGAAACGCCGCCGCTCGAGACCAGCGGCTTTTCGGTCTGCTTAGCCCCGCCGGCGTCCATCAAGGCGCGGGTCTTGATCTTCGCCGCCTCTACGTCGGGCTGATCGAAAGGATTGATGCCGAGGACCGCGCCGGCCACCGCCGTGGCGATTTCCCACAGGAAGAACAGCCGGGCGAGGCGATAAGGCTCGCCGATCTCGATGCGGATGACGGGATGGCCTTTTGCGGCCAGCGCCGCCAGAAGTCCGTCGTGGGCGTCTTCCTCGCCGAGGCGCAGCGACACGAAAACCCTGTCGGAGCCGTAGCTGCCGGCCGCGCCGAGCGGCTCGCCGTCCACCGGGATCAGGCCTTTGCCCTTCTTGCCGGTGGATTCCGCGATCAGCTGCTCCAGCCAGCCGCCGAATTTCGCCAATCCTTTCGAGGCGATCACCGTGACCTTGTCGCGTCCATGCTTGGTCGCCAGCACGCCCAGCGCCAGCCCAAGGCGCACGCCCGGATTGTTCGCGGGCGGATTGAGCGCCCCGCAGGCGGCCTGCATTCCGCAGGCTTCGGCGATGAAGCGCTTGAGATCGATCCCCATGGCAGCGGCTGGAACCAATCCGAAGTTCGACAGCGCGGAGTAGCGCCCGCCAATCGATGGATCGCCGTGGAAGACGTCGGCAAACCCGTCATGGGCCGCCGTCTTTTCCAGCGATGAACCGGGATCGGTAACGGCGACGAAGTGCCCGCCCGCACGGTCGCGGCCGATGGCCTGAGCCACCCGCTCGAAATAATAATCCTTGAAGATGTTGGGTTCGAGCGTGCTGCCCGATTTGGAGGCGACAATGAACAGCGTGGTCGCCAGCGTGATCGCTTCATCGAGCGTGCCGATTTCGCCCGGGTCGGTGGAGTCGAGGAAATGGAAACGCGGGCCGCCCTTGCCGAGCGTCGCGCGGACGACCTCAGCCCCCAGGCTCGATCCGCCCATGCCGAGCAGGACGACGTCGCTCCAGGCCTTGGTCTTGACCCGCTCGGCGAAATTCTCGAGCGCGGCGAGCCCAGCCTTATCGCGCTTGGCGATGTCGAGCCAGCCCAGCCATTTATTCTCGTCGGCCCCGGACCATAGCGTCGCGTCCTTCGCCCATAGGCGGCGGACATTGCCCTGTTTGGTCCAGGATTTCAGTTCGGCGCCCACGCTCTCCACCGCGGCGGCGAGTTCGTAACCGATCTTCACCGGCCGGCCGGACAGCGCGTCGCATTTTTCCGCAATGGCGCCGTAGAGCAGGTCGGCAGCGTCGGAGAATTTTTCTACGCCGTCGCCGACCAGCCAATCCGTCGCCGCGTCGAGCGAAATGGCCGCCGCCTTCAGCGCAGCCAGCGCCTTTTCCGCGCCCGCGACATCGGATTGCAGCGAGGCCCCAGGCCGGCCGTGGTCGCGGAAGGCGTCCATGGTCTCGGGCGGCATGGTGTTGACGGTATCCGGGCCGATCAGCGTGTCGACATAAAGGACGTCGGAATAGGCCTTGTTCTTGGTTCCCGTGGAGGCCCACAACAGCCGCTGCGGACGCGCGCCGCGCTTGGCCAGCGCTTCCCAGCGCGGCCCGGAGAAGATGCGTTCAAAGTCGCGATAGGCGAGCTTGGCGTTGGCGATCGCCGCCTTGCCGCGCAAGCCTTCGAGGCGCGCCCGTTCGGAGGGCGCCGCTGTCTTAAGCTTCTCTTCGATCTGCGCGTCGATGCGCGAATCGATGCGGCTGACGAAGAAACTCGCCACGCCGGCGATGCGCGACAGATCGTGGGTCTTGGGCAAACCTTCCAGCCCTGCGATATAGGCCTCGGCGACCTCGATATAGACCGCCTTGGAGAACAGCAGAGTGACGTTGATGTTCAGTCCTTCGCAGATGAGCTGGCGGATGGCGGGGATGCCTTCGGGCGTTCCGGGCACCTTCACCATCAGATTGTCGCGGGCGACTTCGGCCCAAATCTCGCGCGCCTCGGCCAGCGTGGCTTCGGTGTCTCGCGCGATGTAGGGCGAGACCTCCATACTGACATAGCCGTCGGCGGCCTTGGTGGCCTTGTACACCGGAGCCAGAACGTCCGCGGCGGCGCGGATGTCGGCCACCGCAAGCTGGCGGAAGATCGTGCCGACATCGGTGCAGCCCTTCTGCAGCAGCTTGCCGATGTCCTCGTCATATTCGTTGGAGTGGCCGATGGCCTTTTCGAAGATGGAGGGGTTGGAGGTGACGCCCTTGATCCCGTCCTGTTGCACCAGCCGGGCCAGCTCGCCGTCCCGCAGCAAGCCCCGGCTGACATAGTCGAGCCACGGCGCCTGTCCGAACTTTTCGAGGTCTTTCAGCGGGTTCATGTCGGGTTCGCGGTCCTCTGTTTGTGCCGTTGCAGGGAATAGCAGGATCGGCCGTCCGGTGCAGCTTTTCACGCGCTCATTCATCGCCGCAGCGGAACAAAATATGAATAGAGCGGGTCCGGGGCGTATTTTCCCATTGTCCACCGGTTTCCGCCGCCGCCCGGTTGCCGTACTAACCTCGCTGACTTCGTTTGAAAAGGCGGTCGATCATGAAACTTGCGACGTTCACCGGCGGAGCGGAGGCTGAAATCGGTGTGGTGGAAGGTGACGAGGTCGCGTCTCTTTCAAGGGTCGCGCCGCGCCTTGCCTCCTCCATGATCGAGCTGATCGCCCGCTGGAGCGAAATCGAGGGCGAGGTCCGCCGCGCGGCCAAGTCCGCTCCACGGCTGGCCCTGAGCTCTGTGCGGCTGCTGGCGCCAATCCCGCGCCCGGGCAAGATCATGGCCATCGGCCTAAACTATGCCGACCACATCCGCGAAACCGGCCACGAGATGCCGGCCCATCAGGTCTGGTTCTGCAAGCAGCCGACCGCCGCGAACGGGCCTTACGATCCGATCGCCCTGCCGAAGGTTTCCGAGAGGGTGGATTATGAGGTGGAGCTGGTGGCGGTGATCGGCAAGGGCGGGCGCCATATCCCCAAGGATCGGGCCGCGGATGCGGTGTTCGGATTTTGCTGCGGCAACGATGTCAGCGCGCGCGATTGGCAGATGGCGACCACGCAATGGGTGCTCGGCAAGTCCTTCGATACCCATGCGCCGTTCGGCCCCTGGATCACCACGAAGGACGAGGTCGGCGATCCGCACACGCTCGGCGTGCGCTGCTTCGTCAACGGCGAGAAGCGCCAGGATTCGAATACGCGCCATTTCGTCTTCAATGTCTGGGATCAGGTCGCGCACGTCTCCAAGGTGATGACGCTCGAGCCGGGCGACCTTCTGTTCACCGGAACGCCGGGAGGCGTCGGCATGGCGATGAAGCCGCCGCAATATCTGAAGGCTGGCGATCGCGTCCGCGTCGAAGTCGACAAGCTCGGCTTCCTCGAAGCGGTGTGCCGGGCGGAGGAATAAAGCCAATATATTTCAATGGGATAACTTAATGTCGTTTGTTGTGGCGGTGGGGCCACAGGACGGCCTTCATCTTCCCTAATATGATGACCATATAAGGTGAGCGCGGGTGCCGCCGCCAAGACGAGGGATCAATTGCATGATCGCGTTTTTACGCTGGGCCGGTTCGATCGTGACCGGCACGCTGAACGGGCTGCTGATGTTCGCTTTGGCGATCGTCCTTATCATGGTCGCATTCATGGTCGTCGGTCTGGCGCAGGGCGATGGCCTGCCGGGCAACATCATTTTGTCGTTGGATTTGCGCAAGCCCCTGGCGGATTCGGCGCCGGCGGAATTCATGTTCGGAGCGCGGCCCATCACGGTCATGGGCATTGTGCTCGGCCTGGACGCCGCCGAGCGCGACGCGCGGGTCAAAGGCGTATTTTTGCGCGTCGGCGGCGCCAATCTCCCCATCGCGCAGGCCGAAGAGATCGGCACCGCGCTCAAGCGTTTTCGTGCTTCTGGCAAATTCGTCATTGCCCATGCGCAGGATTTCGAAGACGCCGGGCTCGGCGATTATCTGGCGGCCGCGTCGGCCAGCCAGATTTGGATGCAGCCCAAGAGTACCTTCGGGGCTGCCGGCGAGGGCGGCGGCGAGGTTTTCCTGCGCGGCCTTCTCGACAAGATCCAGGCCGAGCCGCAGATCGTCAAGCGCGCCGATTACAAGAGCGCCGCCGATACCTTCATGGAAAAGGGCATGACGGCGGCGGACCGCGAGCAGATCACGGCGCTGATGCAGTCCTGGTACGATAACGCGATTGCGGGGGCGGCGGCGGATCGCAAGCTCGACACCAAGGCGCTGATCGCCGTTCTGGAAGCGAGCCCGCAATTCACCGAAGAGGTGAAGAAGGCGGGTCTGATCGACAAGATCGGTTATGACGACGACGCCTTCAACGCCGCGCAGGCGCTCGCCGGCGCGAAAGCGCAGAGCGTCGCGCTCGATCAATATGGCCATATCCGCAGCCAGACGCTGCGCGATACCGCCAGCCCCCATGTGGCGCTGGTCGAGGCGGCCGGCGAAATCGTCGACGGATCGGCCGGCGGGGGTATGTTCGGAGGCGACTCCGTCATCGCGGGCGACGACATGGCGCGCGCCATCCGCCAGGCCACCAAGGACAAGGCCGTCAAGGCGATCATTCTGCGCGTAGATTCGCCCGGCGGCTCGGTAACGGCGTCCGATCAAATCCTTGATGCGGTGAAGAAGGCGCAGGCCGCCGGCAAGCCGGTGATCGTCAGCATGGGCGCCGTTGCGGCTTCGGGCGGCTATTACATCTCCGCTACGGCAGACAAGATCGTGGCAGAGCCTGGAACGATCACCGGCTCGATCGGCGTTCTCACCGGCAAGGTGACGATCGGCAAATCGCTCGGGATGATCGGCGTCGGCATCGACCAGGTCGGCGTCGGCAAGAATGCGCTGATGAACTCCGGCATGACGCCTTACAACCAGGATCAGCTGGCCGCGGTGAACGCCGAGGCCGACGCGATCTATGCGGACTTCACCAAGAAAGTGGCGGACGGGCGCAAGCTGCCGCTCGCCAAGGTCCAGGACCTCGCGCGCGGCCGCGTGTGGTCGGGCGCCGACGCCAATGCGCGCGGCCTGGTCGACCAGCTCGGCGGTTTCTGGACGGCGGTCGATCTCGCCAAGAAGAAGGCGGGCATTGCCGTTTCGCAACGCGTGGTGTTCGAGCATTATCCGCGCCAGAAGACCTTCGTCGACGCGCTGGCCAGATTGTTCGGCGGCTCCTCGGACGAAGTGCGCGCGATCGAGAACTTCACCATGCTGATGAACGCGCCATTCGTGCGTGAGGCCGTGACGGCGGTGAAGTCTGCGCCGCGCGCCGACGTGGAAATGCGGGCGGCCAACCTACCGGCGGACTGAGCGTCGTGGTTCGGCTTTGCGACGAGGGCTCTTGAGAGCGCGGGGACTCTTGTCGTATATCTGCATCTGAGGGACCGGCATGACATCGGTAACGCGAGTCGAGAAGAATCCTCTGACAACCCGCCTCGAACTGATTGACGATCGTTTGCGGGAAAGGCAGCCGGAGCGGGCAAAAGCCTTGGCTACGCAATTCGTTGAAAAGAACCCGGAAAATATTGACGGTTGGATTCTGCTCGGCCGCGCCTATCTCGAGCTGAAGCAGTTCGAGAAGGCGTTGGGAGCGGGGGAGCGCGCAGTCGGTCTCGATCCGAAACATCCCGTCGCGCAGCTCCTGCTGATCGACGGCTTGCTGCGCTGCGGGCGGAACAAAGAGGCGCTTGAAACGGCAAAGATGTTGGAAACCGAAAGGAAGTACGATCCAGTCGTCATTTTTCGAATCGGCAACTTCTACACGCGGACGAACCGGCACGCCGATGCCGCGCGCTGCTACGAATGCGTGCGCGTGCTGGAGCCGGCGGATCATCTCGTCGTCTACAACCTCGTCAGCGCGCATATCGCGCTCGGCGAGATGGACAAGGCGGTGTCGCTTCTCGACGGTCTGCTTCGCAAGGACGCCCACGAATTCAACGCCTGTTACACCCGTGCGACGCTGCGCAAATGGTCGCCGGAACGAAATCACGTCGCCGAGATGGAGAAGGTCCTCGCAGGTCTGAGGTCCGGCGACAACGCGGAACCTACCCTTTGCTATTCCTTGGCCAAGGAGCTCGAGGATCTCGGAGAGTGGCCTCGCGCGTTCGCCCATCTCAAGCGCGGCGCGGATTCCCGCAGGCGTTCGATATTGTACAGCGTCGAAGTTGATCTTGCGATGATGGATGAGGTTCGGCGGCAGTTCGACGAATCGTTCGTCGCGGAATCCCGTCCCGGCTATACAAATGGGCGCCCGATGTTTGTCCTTGGCATGCCGCGCAGCGGCACGACCCTGGTTGATCGCATAATCTCGTCGCATAGCAAGGTGGGTAGCGTCGGCGAAGCTAAGGAGTTTGGCCGCGCAATTGGACGCGGCTCGCGCAGGGAGACCGCGCTCGAGCATGTCGATGTCAGGCATGCCCGGCAACTGGATCCTGAATCTCTCGGGAGAGAGTACTGCATCGCCGTCAACGGCCTCTTGCCCGGATATGAACATCTGCTCGACAAGACGCCACGGAACTTCATGTACCTCGGGTTGATCCTCAAGGCGCTGCCGAATGCGAAGATCATCCATGTCCGGCGCCACGCCGTGGATTCGTGTTACGCAGTCTACAAGACGCTGTTCCGCGAGGGCTATTCCTTCTCATACGACCTGAGCGACATCGGCCGCTATTACCTCGCATATCTGCGGCTTATGGATCACTGGCGACGGTTGTTGCCCGGCCGTTTCCTGGATGTCGATTACGAAGACCTGGTGGACAACCAGGAAGATGTCAGCCGCCGCATGGTCGCGTTTTGTGGACTGGATTGGGAGGATGCCTGTTTTTCCTTTGAGAAGAACGAGGCTCCTTCGCTGACGGCGAGTGCCGCACAGGTGCGTCAGCCCATCTACAGATCGTCGGTCGGGTTGTGGCGCCATTACGAGCTGGAGCTCGAACCGCTCATCCGCATACTGCGGGAAGGCGGCATCAGAATCGAAGGACTGGAGTGACATCGCCTTTGTTCCCCGGAGAGAATCCCCTGCGAGGTCAAATCGAACGTATTCGCGCCCGCTTGCGGGAAGGCCGCCCGCTCGAGGCGAATGGCCTGGCCATGCGACTCGTTGAGAGTTATCCGGACAATGT
>Ga0182027_10006199_pt1 | contig 17991 bp, 13 predicted proteins | sample 712E1DmetaG_FD_121300 | JGI IMG/M metagenome (GOLD analysis project Ga0182027, IMG submission 121300) | Permafrost microbial communities from Stordalen Mire, Sweden - 712E1D metaG (Illumina Assembly) | ecosystem: Environmental > Terrestrial > Soil > Wetlands > Permafrost | place: Sweden... | reverse complement strand
CCGACAGCGGCCTCCGACACGATCCGGGAGTCCACGACGGCGAATCCGCAAGGCCAGTCGTGGTCGTGGCGGAAACTCAACGAGTCGATCTACCAGGCCGTTACCAACGCCATCGCCAATGTCTTCATCTATCTGGGCACACTGCTCACCGTGCCGATGCTGATCCTGCAATACGTGCTGCGGTGGTTCCTGTACCTGCTGGCTCCGTTCGCATTGGCCGTGCTCCTGTTGCCGGGCGGAACGTCGATTGGCGTCCGATTCTTTCAGCAGGTGCTGGCAATTCATGCGTGGCCGATTGGTTTCGCCGTCACCAACCTGGTTGCACTTGCGGTGTGGAACGACTTCCGCAACGCGGTCGGGGCGAACCCGGGCAACGTCGCGGATGCGCTGTACTCGCCTCTCTTGTCCTGCATGGGCGGCTTGCTCGCCACCATCGTGATCTTCGTCGGAATGATTTCGACGCCAATCGTCATGCAGAAGCTGTTTGTCTCCGGATACGCCTTCTCGGGCACATCCGGCAGTCCGCTGACCTACATCCGGGTTGGTCAGGAGACCGCCCGCATGGTCGCTCTCACGAAAATGGGCGGTACGGCTGCGGCGGCCGGTGCCGCAAGTGCGGGAAGTCGGTCACTGCCGTCGATCGCGGCCGAAAGCCGTCCGGGAATCTGACCCATGGAAGGCGAGCCAAATACCCCGTCCCCCACCGAGCCGCTGCGCGAAACGCCGGTCGATGCGACCAAGCGCCTGCCGCCGGAGGCTGTGCGAAGACCGCCGTTCTCGCCGATCCGGCTCTTTGCCGATCACGCGTTTGCCTCCCGGGTCTGGTTCCTGGTCGCCTGCGGTGCAGTCGCTTTCTGCGTCATCCAGCCGTATTTCATCATCAACGCGTATCGCACCCGCGAACGGGTCGTCGTCCTCGACGGCGCCGGCACGTTCTCGGTCTCGCCGCTTTTGGGTTTCGAGGAGGCGAAGGAACTGCACGAGTCGATGGCCCTCTGGGCGACGCTCGCCCTGTTTCAGCGCAATCCAAAGGACTTCGATTACCCGGAAATGCTGCAAAAGCTGTTTCTGGCCGATGCCTACCAGCGGGCACTCGCGGACCGTGAAAAGACCCATGACGAGTTCCAGCTGAAGCAAATCCATCAGAAGCCGGAGGTCTTCAAAATCGAGATCCTGCGCACCCGGGATAACCAGGTGCTTGTGAAGGTGGAGGGGCAACTCGTCCGCACCGGTATTTTCGAGGGCCAAACCTTTGCCGAATCCCCGACTTTCACGCTGAAGCTCACGCTTGTGAGAAACCCAAACATGCTCGTCAACAAACGTTATCCCTTGGGTGTATGGAACTTCGATTACACGCTCAACTGATCATCGCGGCGCTGGCCTTGGCGTACGGCGTCGCGCTTGGCGAGCCGGTCGCAACGTCGGCCAACGCGATCAAGCAATTCCCTTTGGATGAGCGGACGGTCTATCAGATCGCAATCGGGCGCGACGTGCCGACAACCCTCATGTTCCCGTCGGCGCTCACCGCCATCGAAGGCGCGAATGTGTCGAGCAGCACCGAAACGCCGGCGCCGGTGCTTCTGGCGTACACCCCGGGGCAGCACTTCTTCAGCGTACGCGCTCTCGAACCGGGAGCAAAGGGCGCCGTCAACGTCGTCTGGAAGGGGCGGACCTTCGTCATCCGTTTCCAGGAGAGCGCCGAGCCATTCGGTTCAGTCACCTTCGTCGAGGGGGATTTCGGCGGCCGCGCCCGGGCGCCACAAAGGCGAATCACTCCAGAAACCTTGCTTGGGCTTCTCGATGAAGCGAAGGGGTTCGCGCTGCTGGCACCGCAATATCCGGAAGCGGTTCGGCAAATCGAGCACGTCACCCTCGGCAACGTCTGTTACTACCGGGATTTCCAGGTGACAGTGGAAGAGGTGTTCCGCTTCGATCCGGAAGATACGCTCGTCTTCCGGGTGCGATTCGAGAATCACGGGGAGAAGGAATTGCATTACCTGCCGCAACGACTCGCGGTACGGGTTGGGATCAACGTTTACTATCCCTCAATCGTCGATGCGTCGGGGATCGTGCCTTCGAAAGCGGCAACGACGGCGTACTTCGCAATCACCGGCACCCCGACCGGCGGCCGGGCGAATTTGAGCGTGAAGAACACCTTCAGCATCGTCGTTTCTCGGGTGGACCGGGATGCGAAACTCATCGTGCCGCAGTGACCATGCGCATTCTGGCCTTCATCAAATCGCCGACGGGGAGTCTTGTCGTTTTCGTCGGCTTTGTGGCGGTGGCCGGTCTCTTCATGTACCGCAGCCGCGTCCGCGAAAAGGCGCAGGGCGCCCAATTGACGAAGGTGGAGGTGACGGAACAAGGGCCGATCCATGCGCTGATGACCCGCGCCGGCCTGGCGTTCAAGCCGCCGGCAGCCGTGCCTGAGGCAAACCCCGGTGACGATCCTGGGGCGATAGCGAAGCAATCGCCGGCTCAGCACATGACAGCCGGTCGCGGCAGGAGTCCCGATCCCGCGCCGCCAAAACCACGCATACCGCCGCTCTCGCTCATGGTGGCGGCAGCCCCGGCAAAGGAATCAGACGATCTCTCGAAAACCTACGCGCCGTACGGCCGCCTGATCCCCTGCCAGACCGTCATCACGCTCGAATCCTCGAAACTGGAAACACCGGTCATCGGGCTGGTGACCGATGATGTCTGGCACAACGGCCGGCTGGTCATTCCGGCCGGGGCGGAAGTCCACGGGCGGGCCTCGGTGGACCGTTCGCGAGAGCGAATTGCCGCTTCCGGCCGTTGGGTTGTCGTCTGGCGCGATGGCTCGGAAATGAACGGCACCGAATTGGTCCTTAACGGCATCGCGCTAGACCGGTCGAAGGACGACACGACGGGGGAATTCGGATTGCGTGATGGTTCGGCCGGGCTGGTCGGCGAACTCCTGCGCACCGACGACATGCAGGAAATCAAACTCTTTGCCTCCACCTTCCTCGCCGGAATGGCGAACGGCCTGCAGCAGCTCCAAACGCAAACCTCCGCCCTCGGCGTGACACAGATTGCTACGGGGTCGGCGCGCGACGCGGGACTGCAAGGCACGGCCGACGTTCTCAACACCTACGCCCATCAAATCCAGGAGGCGATTGCCCGGGACGGTTTCTACGTCCGCGTGCCGGCCGGGAAGCAATTCTACCTCTATGTGACCCAGACCATCGATCAGGCGCAAGGGACGCGGGGAAACCGCCGGGTGGAAGACCTTTGGAACAAGAGCCATGAAAACTAACGCCATCATTCTCTGCCTGACCCTCGCCCTCGCCGGCTGCGAGACGGTCCCGCCTCCGAAGACCAAGCCTCCGCCGGCCCCACCTTCCCCAGTCGAAGCCCCGCCTCCCCCTGTGGCCGGCACCGAAATCGATCAGCACAACATGGAGAAAGTGCGCGTGGGCGAGGCGCTCAAGGCCTACCCCGTCGGGCGATACGTCGATCCGACTGACCCAAACGTGCTGCACGAGGCGCACACGATCTACCGGCGGGAAGCCGGTGCCGCGTGGAACCTGAATCCGAACGCGCCGACCGTCGTGCCGCTGGGTCCGGTGTTGGCCATCGCCGATCCGGCGCGGGTGCCAAGTCCGCTGCCGGCGGAGCTGGAGCAAAAAATTGCCGAGCAAAACCAGCTCATGGCGGCGCTGATTGAGCAGAACGAAGCGCTGTCGGCGCAATTGGCGAAGCTAACCAAGGACATGGCGGAAATGCGCGCCAAGTAGTCGCACCAAGCGGAGAAGGAGGGAAATGACATGGGGAAAAATGAACCGCTAACGCTAGAAGGCCTGCCGGTCGTATTGCCGGCGCATCTGACTGCGAATTTTGAGAAGGCCGACCGGCAGCTCTTGGAGTCCTTCGGCAGCAGCCCGGGTGTGACCGCCCTGGTGCGGCTTTGGGTCGCGTGCGGCACGTCGCGTGAGATTCAACGCGAATTCGAACGCGCAGTTTTGGACATCCGACGCAAAACCATCAACCCGCCGGAGAGCGGTGTATTCGATGAAGACTGTCTCTAACTTTGGGCGATCCTCGCCCGGACAAGGTCAATTGCCGCTGGCGACCAGCCGCCTTGCTCAACCAATGGCTGGGAAAAGACAGGAGACATTATGTCAGCATTAAAACAAGCGCTCGCCGAAAAGAAAGCGCAGGAGCCCACGCTGCGGAGAAACCCGGAGATCGACGCCAAACTGGACAAGTTCATCGGGGAGAATCCGAAGCTGGTCGAGTATTATAACGGACTCAGCAAAGATGAGCTGATCCGCAAGCTGATGCTCGGCAAGATGCAGCGGGCCGAATACTCGAACGGCCGCAACGAGGAAATCCGGGCATGGGTGGAGGAGCACCCCGAGATCAAAGCCAAGATCGAGGAACGCCTCCGCAATGTGCCCGCGGCCAACCGTGAACGGGCGTTTATCAACGCCGCGAAAACGGCGGCCATGAACCAGACGGTGCGGCCCAACGGCATTCGCGCCTAACAGCGTAGACTCCGGGCGGCGGGTGCTTCGGCGCCCGCCGCCTTTTTATTTGGAACGGCATCGTTTTCGTTATCCGTCTTTGGGTGCGCGGGCGATATGAATGCCTCACCGATGGCGGAGGTGTCAGTTCAGGCGGTGGTAGTCGCTAACGGGACTTCGCAAGCTATGGCCACTTGTGCAGCGCCAGATCAACACTGCCCGTTTTGTCTGACTCCGGTTGCGCGATCAGCCCCCGCCCCTATCGACACCGAAATACGATGGAAGACTTCTATTGTCACCGTCCAACGTAGGTGCCGCTTCGCGAAATCCTTGGAGAAGTTGGCCGTCACCTTTTGCGATTTCGTATGTCTTGCGGCAACGGTTGATGGGATCACTCACGAGGTGTGAGGACACTACCTACTTCTTTCAGGCGCCAGTCGCTTTCAGGTGTTCGCTGCACTTGACCAAGAAAATCACGACTGACTCTCGGGCATTCCCGAATTTGAAAATTGACTCTGGGAGGGTGGCCGCTCAACGTCCGCCGTCGTGGAAAGGGCATTGAAGAGGGCAGGCTTCTTGATCGCTGCGGCCTGGGTGCTTCCCGCCGGGGCCACCACGGCGGACGAAATCTCGAATTTGCTTCGAAACTCACCTTTTGCATCTCCCACCGCGGAGAAAGTGGCGGTTCCGGTCCCAACGCAGCTAGAATTGCGTGGTGTTGTTGTTGAAGGGGACGTTGCCTGGTTCACTTTTTACGACGGCGCGGCGCAGAAATGGATGACTGTGCGTGAAGGCGGGGAGGAAGGAGCGCTCGCGGTAAAGAGCTACGATCGAACTCAGGATCTCGTGGTTTTGAATTACGCGGGCAGAACCATGTCTTTAGCGCTAAACCCGGAACGCCACCAGACGCAGGGTGCGGCCGGAGTAGCTGCGTTGGCGTCTGCCGCGGCAGCAAAGCCGGTGGTCCCTCAGCCAATCATCGTCCCATCGTTACCGGCCGCAGAAGCAAGGCGCTTGGAATTGGTGGCCGCGGCGATTCGAGAGCGAGATAAAAAGGCCAAGCTCGGCGCGCCAGCATCGCCCCGCGCCGGATCGTAGCCGATTCTTTCGTGGGCGGGGACGCGGCCGGCATGGTCCAGGCATTGATATCCCTAGTTTCTATTTGGGTTGTCTCCGCCCCTGAAGCGTTCGCCTGATCCCCTCCTGCGCATCTTTTGGGAACTGTTCGACCTGGCGAAGCGCAGAGGCGTTGGCCGGCTCTTCGCTGCTGAGGATCGTCGAACGGAGGAAAAACACCAAGTCGGTGCGAGTCTTGTCCTTGGACCGGGAACCGAATAGCTCACCGATCAGCGGGATCGGCCCCAACCGGCTGGTGCTGCGGCTCAGAGAGGTCCGCTGCAGTCCGCCGAGAACGATGATTTCACCACTGTGCGCGCTCACGAACGATTCGGTCATGCGTTTGCCGATTGTTGGTTGTTGGTTTCCGTCGATCGTTGTTTCGCCGAGGATGTCGTCGACTTCCTGCGTAATGTCCATCTGTACCGAGCCGTCCGGGCCGATCAGCGGCTTGACCGTCAATTCAATGCCGATGTCCTTATAGTTCACCTGCGAGCTCGTGGCGAAACTTGTGGACGTTCCCGACGCTGAGATCGGCATGGCTTGCGTAGCTGTGATAATCGGCTGCGACTGGCCAACGAGAATCTTGCCCGCGTGATTGTGCGTCGTGACGATGTTCGGCACGGAGAGGATGTTCGTGATAGATTTGCGGGGACTGGTACCGAGGGAGATTTGAGCTGCCAAATCCCACGGTTTCCCCGGTGCTGCCGGCGGACCGATCGTGGCATTGGCGACACTCGCACCGGTTGCCGTCCCGGAAAACCCGACCAACCGGTCGCCGCGAATTTGTAACCCGAGGGCGCTGATCCCAGAAGTATGATTGTCATCTAGCGTCACCTCGGCGATCACGACCTCAATTCTTACCTGTGCGAGCAGCACATCGATCTTGCCGATCAACTCAGTTAGGAGCCGAAGGTCGTTGTCGGTGCCAGAGATGATTATCGAGTTGCCTCGCTGCTCGGGTAAGATCGTCACAGCACTGCTGAATTGCATCGCTTGGGTCAGCTTCGTACTGATTCCAGTTGCGGAGTCGGCTGCGGGGCTGTTGGACGCTGCTTCCAGGCGGCCAGAGTCCGTTGTGCTCCGTGAATGCGCGGCGGACTGGCCAGCGACCATCTGCACAAGAACCGTGGCCACTTCTTTGGCATCGGCGTGCTTCAGACTGACAATGTCGGAGCGGGTGTCTTCGCCTGATTTCACATCAAGCCGCGCAATGAGCTGGTCGAAAACGGCGTACTGTTGCGGATCCGCGAACAAGATCAGTTGGTTGGTTCGATCGTCACTGCTGTAGCTAGCGGAACCCAAATCCGCCGCCAATGGTCCGGCGAGCATGCCACGCAATTTGCCCACCACATCGGCTGCTCTGGCATAGCTCAGCGCATAAAACTTCGCCTGCAGACGTGAGGTATCAGGGTGGTCAACGTGGGTGAGCAAGGTCTCGATTCGTTGCAAATTGGTGAGACTATCCGTCACCAGAACTGCATTCGCTTTTTCGAAGATCGCTGGGCCGCCTCCCGCGCCAGGATTCAACAAGCCAGAAATCTGGGGGACAAAGTCGTTCACCCGAAGGAACTTCAGTCGGAAGAGTTTGCTCGCAGTCTTCCCACTGGGAGGCAAGTCCAACGTCGACCCCTCGATGAGTTCGGGGGCCTCGCTCTTGGTCATCCCCAAGGGGGTCACTTTGAGGAAGCTCTCATCGAGATCCGAAACGCCGATGCCATTCAAGCTGAGCAGCGTTTCAATCGCGCGAATCCCTTTGGCCTTGGTGACCTCCTCCTTGAGGTCTAAACTCACGGTCACTGCTGGAAGATTTTGTGGCCTCAGCAGTGACTTCCCGGTCCAACGCTCGAGCAGTTCGAGAATCTGATCGACCGGCACGGCGCGCAGCTTGATCGGTCCGACTCGGTCACCAGATGCCTGCTGAGCCACGTCAGGTTGTTCTGCCGGCAAGACCACGGCTGGAGTCGCGATGAGCGCGAGGATAAGAACAATAGTAGTATTCGTGAAAAGCTGCATAAGGTAGGTCCGCAAGAAGATTACAAATAGCAATTGCCTCGGAAGAAACCACCTATGAACGCGAGGCAGGAATAATCTCAAGACGGGGCGGACGGCAAGATCAGTTTTGGCAGGATTCAGGGTTCAGGAATCTTTTTACATTGACTTGAGCGGACGAGTTCGCCGTGTTCGCCGCCATCCAGCATTGCCCTACGCACGATGCAAAATTGAGCGACTACCTCAGGGGCCTTCCGCGGGGAATCGCCCCTCTTTCTGGAATTAACCCCTGTCCTGCCCGCTAGTTTAGTTCGACCGGCGCACTCCCCAGAGTTTGGCTGTGTGACTTCGCGAATACTCGCGCAGCGGAAAACGATCTTCCGTCATGAAAAACTTGTTTCGCCTCGATCTCGTGATTGTCGGATTGGCACTGTTTGCCGCAACGGCCAGAGCCAATGGGTGGGTATCCGGACCACCCAGCTCGGCATCTTCCGGCGGAAGCGCCACCGTGTCGGCCAATTTAAGCGTCCCTCCGGGGTATTCTGCCTATGTTCTTGGGATTTTCGTTCAGGATCCCGGGGGAACTTGGCACAACGTTGCGATGGTTGGCAATGTTGGCGGCATGTATGGCATGACCGAAACCGCTTCTGGAAGCTATACCTTTGGACAGGGTGGCGGAACCTATGTCTGGAAAGCCACCTACGCCGTCGGCTCGAGTCCCAATCAGAACAGTACGACTGTGGCCGGGCCGAACAATACGGTGGTGGGCACGGCGATCACAGCAGCGACGATTTCTTCAATTTCATATAATGGAGCCTCCCAGCTGCCGTCAGCGGTCAGCAGCGTCACCCCGTCCGGAGCGACTGTAACCGTTTCGGCCTCGGGCGCTCAAACCAATGCGGGAACTTTCAACACGGGAATCGTCACCGGCACGGGAAACTACGCCGGTACGTTGACCGGATTGTCTTGGACGATCACCAAGATCAACGCGGGAACGCCGACGATCAGCGCGTCGGTCAATCCGGTCACTTGTGGTAGCCCAGTCACGATCACGCCGGCGAACGGTACTACCGGTTTATACGCCTGGATGATCAATGGGGCGACTGTTTCGACTTATAATGGGTCGAGTTGGTCGGCTGGGTCCGGGAGTTATGCCGGAGGTAACTGGAGCATTTCCGGGCTGAATCTCGTGTGTACGCCCACAGCCGTCACGAATTTCACAGTCAACTTCCAGGATTCGGGCAACGGCAACTATAACGCGGCGACCTCAGCGACGCTCACCGAGAGCGTGAATCCTGGCTTCATCGACCCGGCACTGAAAGTTCTCGATCCGACACCTTGAATCCAATTCTTATCCCATGAAATCCCTCTTTGCTCTCTGCGTTGTGGCCGGGGCTTGGCCATTGGTTCAAGCACAGACGGCGCCCATCGGAGGACCTGTAACAGGCAGCGTTGTTGGTGGCCTTCAAGTGCCGACGGCGATCCAAAGCAAGCAGCTGGCCTTCAACAACAGCCAGGCCCAATTTGCGAGCCACAATTTTGCCGCAGCCGAAGACATGCTCGAAGCGGCGAACGTGGCGGCGAAAGGGTCGCCGCAATGGCATTTTGAATCGGGCTTTTCATTGGCCCGAGTTGCCTTCGTGTTCCAATCCCATGCGGATGCAGTTACTGCGGAGGCCGTGGCGAGGTTAGCACTCACTCGTCTGAAGGTCGCCGACCAAACCTATGCCGCGAGCACAAGTCCGGGCGAAATTGCCAATGAGAAAGAGCTGACGGGATATATCTATCAGTTTCTTTTGGGCGATCGGTCGACCGCCAAAACCTACTATCAGGCTGCAGTAAAGCTTTCGCCCAAGACCGGCAATGCCCCGGCGTTGCTGGCAGCGATCACTGCAAGTGAAACCGCGGAAGCCCAAAAACTCGCCGCGGCTCAAGGTAACTGAGGACTACCCCGATGAAGAAACCACTTTCCATTTTGGCCTTTTGCGCCGGCATGCTGAGCGTTTGTGCCAACAGCGGCAGAGCGCAAAGCGTGTCCGTTCCGGTAAAGCTTGGCGTGACCGCTGGCTGGTGGGTCCAAACCCAGGGCAACGGAACGGTATCTTTCTATACGGCAACGGTTCCGTCCAATGACTGGCCGGGTGGGAACCTCGCCTACACGCTCACCAATCCCGGAGGCGTCGGCTCATCAACCGTTGGAACGACGGCCGCATTTCAACCAGACAAAGTGTACACGGTATCCTATTCGACCACGAACTCGGTCGGAGGAACTATCGTCGTTGCGGCCCCTCAGGGATACCAGGTGCTCATCAATGGCCAGCCGACTCCCGGTTTTCTTTACACCTGCACCCCCATCCTCGACGGCAACAATTACGTCATCGGTTTCACTGGATCAGGAAGTTTCCAAGTCATTGTAGAATCGCCTGATGCGCTCAGCGCTCGGGCCGGCGTGGCTTCGTCAATCACGAGCGGACAGGTACGTTGGCAGGTCGCATTGGGTTCTCTCGCCAACGGCAACTCGGCGGGTGCCCTCACGCTCGCTGATCCGGGGACGGGCAGCACTTGGAACGTTTTCACGCGGGCAGCGATCCAGTACATGGTGCCGTCGGCCGAGATTGTGACTTACAATGATGGGACCGGGCTGCGGCAGATTCTCGCCGATCAAGCGGATGTGGACTTAGTTACGGTCAACTCAACCTCGTTTTCGATCAATTTCTACAATCCAACGACCAGGCAAGGCACTGCGTTTCCGTACACCCATTCTGGATCGCCTTATGTGAGTTACCTGATCCAGCAGGGCTCAACGGCGACAACGCTGCAAATCACCAGTACTACGCTCAATCTCAATACGAGTGGCACGGCCCGGACCGCAGTTACGACCCTGACCCGAACCGGGACGAATGTGGACAATTTCCTATGGGTGCTCGACGATTGGAATGATGCAGGCCTGGCCCAAGCCAAGGAGGAGAAACGTCAATGGGGAGGCACCGCAGGCAATCGGACGGAAGCACTGACAATATATAAGCCTAATACCGGGATAACGGATCTGGTCGCCAACAACACTTTCCAAACTTTCAATTGGGGCGAGCAGATGACCTCCACTGCACTTGGCAGCGGCTCGCCGATCGCGACAACGACCTCAACGTTCTATACCGATAACGGCGCGACGAGTTATGCTCTGCCGAAGTCCATTTCTTCGGCCCAAGGATCATGGGTTGGATTTGATTACAATTCGGGCTATGGGGATCCTCGCTGGTTCTGCACCCCACTGCATCAGTACAAGGCGTTCAATAATCTCGCGTTGCCCGCCACCTTTGACGCCAACCATGGGGAAGTGACGACTTTTGATTTTACAACCGACGAACATGGAGCCCCGACACGGCCCACCTCAGTTTTAACGCAAATCGAAGGAGTAACTACTGCCCAAGCGGCCATTAGCTACAGTAATCCACTGACGGCTCCGGACGGCAACATCATGGTGAAGTCGACCAAGACCGACAACTATTCTAGTGGCCCAAGTAGCTGTCTGACAACGACCACCCAATTCTACAGGGATGACGTACCCGATCCCATTCTTGCCGGGCAATTCCGGTCAGTCGTCAATCCAGACGGCAGTCAAGTATCCTACGCCTACCAGCGCGGTACCTTCAATGTCGGGCAGATCGGGCAGGCCGCTTTCACCGCGAGCACGTCGGGAACCTGTTCGAGCATCGCTGTGATCAGCGGCAGCAGCATCCCCGCGAACGGAAGCACCTACTCGAATTATAACGGCTACACGATCGACACGATCTACTTAATCAATGGGAAATCCACGCTTCAAGTTACCCTGCGCGATTCGCTTGCGCTTGTTCGCTGCGTGCAGTCGTACGCTTGGGTCGGTGGTGGTTGGATTCTCATTGGCTACACCAATTACACCTATGACGCCTCAGGACAGGTGACAAACACGGCGGCAATGAACGGTGCCAATACATATGCCACCTTTAGCGGCGAACAACTTCAGACCTCCACCGATGCAAGTGGCGTGGTGACTAATTTTACTTATGACTACGCAGGGCGAATTTCCACAACGGCAAAGAGCGGTGGGCCGACCATAACCTACGGGTATAATTCGATAGGTCAGATGACCAGCCAATCGACGTCCGACGCAGGCGTGGACACTGCGATAACACAAGGGACAACGTATGACGACGCTGGACGCATTGCGAGTGAAACTCCCGCGGGGCTGAGCGCCGTCAACTACACGTACAGCTATGGGACCAATGCGGGCAACATCACAAACGCAACGTATGCCCGCACTACGACTTATCCAGGAGGCGGAACGCGCGTAGAGGCTCAACAGCGCGACGGTCGTGCGCTTTCAATTTCCGGCAGTGCAACAGTGGAGCAGGATTATGCATATAGTGTCGAATCAACCACTGGGTATCTTGATACCACTATTCATTTCGGCAGCAGCGCCTCTGCGCGGTGGTCGACCACGGTTACTGATTGGCTCGGCCGCCCACGAACCACCACCCGCCCCGGGTTTACGGGTCAAGCGAATTTCGTCGAAACGGACGTCTACGACACGGCCAATGGCACGGGACACTTGCTCGAGGTTGACCGTACTGGATACGCCCCAACGAAGTACCAATACGACCCCTTTGGAAGCGTGGTCCGGAGCGGCATGGATCTGGGCAACAATCTCGCCCCCGCATCCAGTGACGTCGTGACGGATTCGGATAAGTATGTTGAGTCGTATGGCGGCGCCTATTGGCTGCGCACGAATACAATCGTCTATCCCTCCACGGGCAACGGTACTCCGTTGACAACATCCATCAATCGCAAACGCTTGACTGGCTTTTTGGCGAACCGTCTCGGCGAAACTCAAACGGTAGACGTTTACGGCAATGTCAGTTCGCAGACAGTTGACGTTAATACAGGCGCCAAGACCCTCACGACGACTACGACGGTGCCGGGCGTTACCCATGCGCAGGTCGAAACGACAGTCAATGGTCTGCGGACACAGGTGGTGGGTTTCGATGGATTAACGACAGGCTTTGGCTATGACGGCCTCGATCGACCAAAAACTGTGACGGACACTCGGAGCAATCCGACGACCAATGCCTACGTTGCGGGATCCTCCTTGATCCATACGGTGACCGATGCAGCGAACGCTGTACTCGCGACGTATGGCTATGACGGGCTTGGCCGGCAAACTTCCGTGACCAACGCAGGCGGATACGTAACCAATCTTGCGTACAATTTCCGCGGCCAAGTGATTGAACAATGGGGCAACGCCGCCTTTCCGGTGGCCTACGGCTATGATGCAACATACGGAGATCGAACCTCCATGAGCACCTACCGGAGCGGCGGAAGCGCGTTTACCGGAAGCACGTGGCCTGTCACTCCACCGACCGCGGATACGACCTATTGGAATTTCGATGGACCCAGTGGATTTTTGAGCTCGAAGGCCGATCCTGCGAATAAGACCGTCAGCTACACCTACGACTCCGCCGGACAAAGACATACCCGCACGTGGGCCCGTACTGTAGGCGGAGCAGCGCTTGTCACCACGTATAATTTCGAATCGAACGGATCCGGACGGCTCCACACCATCACCTATAGCGACACTACTACGCCCAATATAACCTACGGCTATACCCGCACCGGGCAATTGCTCTCAGTATCGGATGCCACTGGCTCACGCACGTTCAATTACACGAATGCGAGCCAACCACTGGAATTTGATAGCGAAAGTTTGGACAGCAACTTTTACACAAGCCGCGTTCTGACTCAGAAATACAACAGCGACGGGCTCTTGCCGGGCCGCCCGACGGGATTCCAACTCGGCAACAGCTCCAACCCGTCCGCGGACCTCTCTCAGACTTGCGCCTTCAATGGACAGGGCTATTTTGCCAACCTCGCCACGACTGCTCAAGGGGGGGCAAATTCGGTTACATTCAATTACGGCTACCTGAGTAACGCCCCGCTGGTGAACTCGATCAGCATCGCGGGCAATTCGAACTACGGGGTGACGCGAGGCTATGAGACTCAGCGCAACTTGCTCACCTCGATCGCTAACAACTGGGGTTCAGGCGGGGCGGGTGTCGTGACGCAATTCAATTACGTCTACAATCCGCTTCGGCAACGCATCTTCTCGACGCAGAGTGGTACCGGCTTTGCCGACTATTATTCCGGAACTTCCTATAGCTCGGTGTTCAATTATCAGACCTACGACACCTATGGCCAACTGATCGACCGGGCCATGTATCGCAATTCGCCGCCCGCAAACCCCAGCCAGTTGAACTCAGGCGACCTTCTGCTGGGCCGGACCTATCAACTGGACTACGATACGGCAGGGAACCGCCAGCACTCCGGGGAAATTGGGAATGAATATGACAGCTATCAAGTCAACAATCTGAACCAATACTATCCATCGAAGACGAACAACACGGTTCGCGTCCTGGGCAATACCAATCTGACAGCGTCGGTGAGCGTTTCCGGAGGAACAACCGTGGGGCAGTTGGACCGGAACTTTGGCGGCGATTTCATTCCTTCCAATTCTGGCGGCCCTGTGCAGGGCACGATCACAGTGACTGCGACAATGCCGAATTCCACGCCAGGCACAGCCAATCGCAACTACTTCGCGCCGGCGCACACCCAGTCGTTTTCGTATGACGACGATGGCAACCTAACCTCTGACGGCATATGGACCTACGCCTACGACGCCGAGAATCGCCTCATCAGCATGACGAGCCAGTTGTCGGGCGGATTCACGAATTCAAATCTGGTGCTGACGTTCACCTACGACTACCTAAACCGCAGGGTGGAAAAGAAGGTCTACAACACGTCCACGCAACAAACCATTTCCGATCGCCGCTACATTTACTACGGTTGGAATCTCGTCGCGGAGACCGACACCTCCGGGCACATCCAACGCAGTTACAGCTGGGGTCTGGATCTCGCGGGCAGCCTGAACGCGACGGGTGGGGTCGGGGCATTGTTGGAAGTGACCAACTATGCATACAACGGCGGTACCTTGACTGGCACTACGAACTATTTTCCGCAATTCGACGGCAACGGTAACGTATCTGCGCTCATTCGCAGTGATGGCCTCACAGCGGCGGTCTATGAATACGGACCTTTTGGCGAATTGCTGCGCAACGAGATATCGGACTCGGCTATTTCGGACAACGCTTTCAAGTCGGCGACGAAATTTGCCGATGCGGAGACTGGATTGGTCTATTACGGAAATCGCTACTACAGTCCGGGGCTCGGTCGATTCATCAATCGCGATCCGATCGAGGAGGCAGGTGGTGCGAATCTGTATGGCTTTTGCGGCAATGACGGCATCAACCGCTTGGACGTGCTCGGGAATAGCTGGCTGAGCAACCTATGGGACCACACCGTGTTGTCGGCGGCCCAAAAGATCGGGAAAGACGAATCGAAAATGACGAGCTGGATGAGCCGCCACTCGGTGGCGTCGTCATTTGTCGTGGGCCTCTTTCCACCAGGCTCTCCCGAATGGACGGCTACATTCACACCATCGCTTAACGCCGCCGCGCACGACGTTTGGCACATGGCACAGCGGAATCCGGAGATCGCGGCGGTGGTTGCAGCGATCGCCACGTGGTATATTGGGGGCCTTGGAGCATCTGCTGTTGGGATAGCGGCGGAGGGCAGCACTGCGGCTGCTCATGTTGTGATTGCCAGTGCCTGCGCAGGTTTTGGAGGTGGCTTTGTCGGCGCGAGGGCATCCGGGGCCGACTTGCGGACATCGTTCCGCTGCGGCTACCAAGGCGCAGCTTTTGCGGCAGCGACCGCCTACGTGGGGGTCGAGGTCTTCCACGCTCTTCCATCAACGGAGTTCAGCTTTCAAGATGCATACAGCAGATTCATAGGAAGTGAAGAGCGTGCCGGCATCGACCGCCTGGCACACCGGTACCTTGGGATCAGCGGTCTCCGACTTGACGCCTACATGGAAGGCATATCATTCGCTGGTTACGCTCTCCTTGGCGACGCGTACCACGATAAAGAATACGACAAGAGCGGAAGATTCTTGTACAACTATATCGGTGGTTTTGGAGATCGGCAGAGCGGCGTTCTATTCGATTGGACTGGAAGCGGATCGTTCTCAGTCCATTACGCAGCAGAATTCATTTTCGATATGAACGACATTCTATTGAATATGCAGGGGTTACCCGATGCGGGTGGGCTGGTCGCAATGGTCGAGGGTGAGACTTTCTCAGGATACAAGGGCGGGCACAGTTTGGGTGCCGCCCGCTGGAGCACGCTCGCGGGTCTCGGCGTGGTTCACGGCGGTGTTGGTATGGCATTGCCGTTTGTCGTGTCGGCATCGGGCGGAGTGGCAATTGCCGCTGGCACCGGGGATCCGGTGGCCGGGTATGGTTACCTCGATCTCCTATTGAATCCCGGCGCCCTTCTTGTCCATACGCCTGGCCCAGTAGGCCATAGTCAGTCCTATTATGACAATGCTTTGGGGCTGTCTAAATAGACCCACTCGGAAATGTGAAATGCGGTTGGATTGATGGCCGCTATCCAATCCTTCACTAGAGAATGGATGCACTTCCATCGAGGGCAATATATGATCAAAAAAGAATGCAATACAGCTAGCGGTATTTATATGGTACAATCATTATGCTTCATTTGGGCGGTGTGCATGCTTCTTATGGGTGGCTGTGCGACCGCGCATGTGGAATTCTCGGTGAATCCGAATAGTTGGGATGTCGCTCTGGACAACCTTTCTGAGTCAGATCAAAGCGCGTTACGGAAGCGACTTCCGGTATATCTCGAACTTCCTTACGAGATAGATGCTAGGGTGTATAGACAATCGGACTTCGTCGAGCCAAACGTAAGACCAGAGAGCCCTCCGGTGCGGTCGCATCCGCTTGCAGGGTGGAATGTGGACATTAGGAGAGCTATTGATGAATTTAACGCACGATATGGCCGAGAGACTGGTGAGCATTTCAAGGTGACAGCTGTGAAGGCATATGGAGTTGTGACAACCCCGGGTGGCCGTGGTCAATATCGGATGTGCATGGTTTGGACGGTAGAAGGTCCGGATGGGCGTGAGCTTTCGCTCTTTGGGGGCGGCCAAGGGCGTGGCGTTAGTGTCTGGACGGGGACAGCGCAGGAGCGCTCCGACGATGCCAATGAAGCGTTCGCGGGAGCGGTCTTGGGGGTAATAGGGAATCTTCGAGACGCTTGGGGTATTGGTCACGGAAGTAGCACCAAGAGTCGCCAGGGGATGGGCCCGAATCTCTTGAACACCGGTCGTGGGCCGTCCGTCGTAATTTCGTCAGATGACGTCACCGCTGTAAAGGCGGCGATTATTGCAGAGACCGCGTCCGAACACTTCACGCTCGATAATAGTTTCGACCACGAGGTAACCGTTTCTCGGCGCTTGTCTCCGGTAAAGGTACTCTTGTTGGCTCAGACTGTGCCCACTGACGATTCTAGGGAGATCCTCCATTTTGAGCTTGAGCCAGCGAATGCCAATATCCGAGTCCATGTGGCGCGCGTTGAACGTATGTTAGTCGCGGGCGGTCAGTATAACGAGGATGCGATTCTTAATACGCAGCAGTACCGGGCGTTAGAAACGCTCCTCGCAGCCGTGAAACTTCGTGTGGAGGGCAGCGAACAGAGAGCGTCAGGTGCCGGCAAGTAATATGGCTGAAGCAGCCCGCATGAGGGACCGATCCGAGAGGGTCAGACTGAGGTTGCCGTGATTTTACGGACACGGGTTAGCAAGTGATTGAACAATGCGGCAATGAAGGCATCAATCGTTACGACTGTTTCGGTAACTCATGGCACAGCAAAGCGATCGATAAGTTTAGGTTATTCGCGGATTCTAATGGGTCTCAGAGGGAAGGTTGCTTTTGAAGGGTGATGGTGGGGCGAGGCTCGTACGAGAGGCCGGCGCTCGGCCTTGCTTCGGATCGCATTGCGATCCTGGCCGCGCGCCGGGCGACGTGTGGGCTGGACGTCGTGGGGGCGATGAGCACGTTGGGCAGCATGACCAAGAGAGCGGAATCGACGCAAACGGCGGCAGCCGCAGTCGCTGCGCATTACGGTTGATAACGTCCGGAATCTTGCGCAGATTTTCAAAGTCGGGTAATTTGGAGGAGGGTCCACGATAAATTTGCCACGGATTTGCCAGCAGATTGTTTTTGGATTGAATTCGTTATCACTCGTTCTATCTTGTTTCCTGTTCTAAGTTCCTCGTAACAACTAAAAAGCACGTTCAATGAAGCTTTTAGGTTGTTGGGCCTGAGAGGTTCGAGTCCCCCCCTGGGCACCAAACCATTGAATATCAACGGATAATGCAGCAGGCATAAACCCCCATCGGATATTGCTGTAGGCATTACGGAATAACGAGTTGCGGAGAGGTGGTTTT
>Ga0182027_10006197_pt1 | contig 17994 bp, 9 predicted proteins | sample 712E1DmetaG_FD_121300 | JGI IMG/M metagenome (GOLD analysis project Ga0182027, IMG submission 121300) | Permafrost microbial communities from Stordalen Mire, Sweden - 712E1D metaG (Illumina Assembly) | ecosystem: Environmental > Terrestrial > Soil > Wetlands > Permafrost | place: Sweden... | reverse complement strand
CTGCGACGCCACGAGCGTCGGCTGTACGCCCTTGGGCGACAACGACCTGAACACCTTGGACGCCCAACTGGACCGCGTTCCGTGGAAAGTGAACGGCAAAACCGTTTACAAGACGATCGTTCCCGATAATTTAAAGAACGAGCTTTGCACGCAGGCCGCGGTGAGCTGCACCCAATGGACGACGACCTCCGGCGACACGACGTACTTTAAAGATCCGGGCGCCGCCACTTGCGAATACAAGGATAGCGCCACCTATCAAAAGAACGCCGTTTCCGGCTGGTTTAAAACGGGAACGCCGGCGCCGTGCGACCCGACCTACATCGTCGGCGGCAACGCCTTGGGCATAAGGAAGAATCTCGATACCCGGTTCGGGCCGGACAACTTCGCCGGCGTTTGCCCGAGCGCGCAGGCCGGCTGCACCGAATTCACCGACCATGCCGATCCGGGCAAGGTAATTTCACCGACCACCGTCGGCGCCTCTTGCCAGTACGCGACGACCAACTCGACCTGCGGCTCCGCTTGGTGTTCCGTCGATCCGACGACCGGGAACGTCACCAACGTCAAATGCCAGGTCGAATTCCCGAGCGGTCGTCCGTTCTACTATATTAATGATTCGAAAATAACCGACGCGACCGCCGCCTGCAACAGCCAGGTTTCGCAAAAGAAAGGCTGTCTACTCCTCGACCAGACGGATAATCCGCAAAAGACCTATGACACCGTCGCCTCCTACGCCGCAAGCACGGCGGCCGGCTTCGCATTGGTCACGCCGATAAACAACGCCGGCGACTCGACGGTAACGCCGGCGAAGCCGCCGACCAACGACGCCAACATCATTCTGCAAGTGAAGCGCGACCGCGTTTGCTCCGAATGGCTGGAGTGCAACACCGAGCAAACGGTCACCGATCCTGCGACCGGCCGCGACGCGACGCGCTGTTTGAGCCTCGGCTCGTGCCTTGAAAAAGGCGCGGACAACCGATGTCAAACTTGGGGGCAATTGGATACCACGTCCAGTCAGCTTACTTTCGGATCCCCTGACTCTTTTTATGAAGCGCGCAACGTCACCTCGTCGGGCAATGACTTTTCCGGCTTCTCCATTCCCGATCAATACCCCGTTGCCACATATACGCAAAGCGATCAGGCGCCGTATTATAAGTTGAATATCGGTTCAGCCTCGCCTGTTTCGCAATCGTGCGAAGCATATCCCGAATCCGATGCGCCGTTCCCGCGCTCGGTGCTGGTTGACCCGACCGTTGACCTCGCTAAGCCGTCCGCCGGCGCTTCGCGTATTACCGGTTACAACAACACCAACGTTTGCGAAGGGGCTGATTGCGAATGCAGCTACCGCAAAGCCGTTTTCGGCGCGGTCGGAACGCGTTATTATCCGACCAACGCGGAAACGGGAACTCAGAGCGACGGTATGCAAGGCGATATTCCCGAGGCTATTTGTTCCGGCGGAAAATACGACAAGTCCCCCTGTAATCCGCTTGCGGTCGGTAATCGCGACGAATCAAAGGACAACTTGAACCTTTCTTGCAATGACGGACAAAATACCGGCGAGTGCACGGCTTTTACGAAGATCGATTCGCTTTTGGGACAAAAAGGTTACTGCTTGGAGCGCGACAATACGCTCCAAATAAACGGCACCTCCGGAGAGAGCGCCTGCATCACCTGGCTTCCCGTTGATGCGGTTCAAGGGAACGATACCGCCAACCAGTTCCTCACCGCCGCTTTCATCCCCAAGATCAACCAGGAGCGCTATTGTTCCGCTCCGGCCAAATACTGCGTGCCGCGCGATTGCGCGAACGGTCAAGGCGCCGTCCCTGTTTGCACGCTTTTGCAGAATGTCCACATATCTTACGATTCAGGTAATAGTGATTATACCTTTGAGAACGTGTCCAATAACAACGGCATAATCACTAACACGAACGGCTGTTTCCAGACCTGTTATCCCAATAACGCAAGTTGCTTTGCCCAAGAACAAGGCAATTGCATGGGCATTATCGATCAGTTTTGCCAGACTACCTCGGCGTCTATTTATAAAATAGATTGTATTGCAATGGCCCAAGCCGTTCCCGGCTGTCAGGAACAGGTTCCGGAGGTACCCGCCACCTCGACGACGCCCGCCGTGCCGGCTTCGACCAAGTTGAGCGACGATCCTTATTGTATGCGCCTGTATGATCAATGCACTAATTATAAAGCGGAAGGGGAAACCTTTTGCGATTATTTCGAAAAAACCGGCCCAAACGGCACTTCGCGGGAAGGTAATTACGGCCATGATCAAAATTATTCGACCTTTGCCGGCGGCTGGTGCGGCGGTTATAACGGCGGCGGACCCAATAATTACATCGGCGGAGCGAACTATTGGAAATATGGCAGCGACTACGATTATCATGGCCATGCTATTAACGATATGCCCGCGGCCAATTACATTAATTACGATCCGGCGCATATTACAGCCGCCAACGGCGGAGCCTATACCCTTGCCGATTGCTCGACCGCGGGAACGCAACTGTGCAACAACGACTACGACTGCGCCAGCGGCACCGCATGCGTGGCCGTGAATGATCTGTCCGTCGCGCAGACCGAATATACCGAGCAAGAAACCAACGAACAATTGATTTATGACGTAAATGGCGTCCCGTTTACAAGCGCCAGTGTTTTTGGTAGTTCGTGGGGTTCGGGTGTTGTTGGTCCAAGTAATGCGTTCAGTTACAGCACGATCCCCGGCAGAAAGGGCGTTTTTGGGAATTTCATAGTCGATGGCGTTACAACGGGAACGCATACTTACTTTGGCGGCGCGGCGAACAATTTTAGATTGCCCACTTTAAGCACCTCGGCGCTCAAGTTTGCTTTGTCGTCCGACGGGGCGACCGGTGATTGGTTGAACGTTAATTCCACGAGCGGTTGCGCGGATAGCACGGGGGGTACAACGGGTCCTTGCTATGTGCAAAATTTCAATCCTGATCCAGCGAGCCAAGCTAATCCGACGATGCGTCCGTATCCCGGCGATTTTATCGGTTATTACCGGTATGGATTGAACAGCGGTTCCGGTTCCGTAACGGCTGATTATGATTTGGTCGAGCCCAAGGTGCTTTTAACGAGCCAGATCGATCGTGTCGTCATAAAAATTTTATCTAACGGGAACGATGGCCTTTGCCAATATTTATCCGTCTGGTCTAACAACAACCCGGTCGTCGGTTATTGCCAAAAAATGATTGACCACATTAACCCGCCCCTGGATAAGGACAGGAATACGAGCAGTGATTATACCTATGGTTATTTTGTAAACGGAAGTTTCAATGTCGGCGACGATGAGAATTTTTCCAATACTGGCATATCGTATTTGGTCTTGAATGCGGCTAACAACTGGTCGGCCAGGGCGGGAAGCGATGAGGGTGACGTGGAAATAAAATTGCGCCTTTCAGACAACAGCCCGCAAAGAGTCCAGGGCATCACCCTTAACGCCACCGATCAGAGCGGGCGCGGATATGTTTATGTGCAGTCGCTGGATGTTTCGCTTAATGGGCAAATGTGCGGCCTTGCGACCTATGTGGGCTCTTCCAATCCGTTCGCCGATCCTTTCGTTAACCCCGTCGAAAATAAGGATTTTGCCCCGGTCGCTTATACCAATTCGGTCAATGCAAAGGTGGATTATGTGAAAATTGGAAAACAAATACCAAGGAGTTCAACCACCTCTGACTCGCCAAAGCCCAACCAGAAGAATCAATGCACGCCATGGGGCGCCTTTACCACCTCTTCGCCGCCCGGTTATGTGAACGAGCAGACCACGGCCAAGGCCAATGTTTGCCAAATAAACCAAGGGACGGTTTATTCTTCGCAAGCAGCCATACAAAGCCTCTTTGTCAAGGGCTGGTCCCAGCCGTATGACGACGTTACCTATGATTTCGACGACCATAACGGTTCGGCCACGCCGCCTTTTAACGTGGTTCCAACCATGGTTCCGCCCCCGCCCGCGCCCACCGTTGACCCCGCTCACATCACGATCAACAACGAGCCGCAATATGTTTACGGCAGCGGTAGCGTGCGCGCCGCGCTCAAATTCTACGCCAGCGCCGATCCCGACCACATGCCTATCCGTCGCGTCGTCATCAATTGGGACGACAGCTCGAGTTTTGTCGATCCGGGCAACGTGAATTTTTACAAGAACCATCTTTGGCAGGATCCGACGAGCGGCGCCCCGGACGCCTGCGACAGTAGCAGCTTCGGCAAGATATCGCCCGACACCTGTACCACCGATCCGTTCATTTTTACCCACGTTTATTCCTGTCCCAAACCGATTGATGATCTTTTGACTTCGCGCGCCGCGGGTCTTGCCGCGGCCGCCGGCGCGACGATGGGGTGCGTTTACACGCCCACAATCACGGTCACCGACAACTGGGATATCTCGTCTTCCAATCCCGCCTCCATGCCACAGGTCGTCGTCTCGCCATAATTTAAAAACTCTCGCCAAGAAAGGGGCGTGGTAGGCTTGCCCCGCGAAGCTTCAGCGAAGTGGGGGTGAGGGGTGAAAAAATAATAAAAAAAGTGGCCCTAGAGAACTCTAGGGCCGTTAGGCGCGGCGGACTTGTTCCGCCGTTTTTTTGATACGTTCCTTCATCGCACTGCGTTACTGACACTCTACGATCTTTATGGAACCGGCAGGGTTCCATGTAGGCAGATTACTACCGGTTAGATCGATACGCGAAGTGGTCTCATCAAATGTATACCCGGTTCCGCTAATGGAGGGCGCTCCGGTCGTATTGTTCCAGCTGGCAGCCGACCAGATGATGCAATTCTCCATGGAGTACCCGCTCCAAAGGGAGTAGGAAGGTGCCCTTACGAGCGCTGCCTCGCTCGCGAGCGTTCCGCAACAGCTCGTGTTTCCCTTTGCATCAACCGTGCAGTTTAGCACCCACTCGGCGCCGTTAGACACGGTGTGCCAAGTGCCGAGGGAAATAACCGACATTGACAGCGGAAGGCCGGCCGCGGGGTTGTTCGGATAGGTGCCATAATTGCACCAATACGGCAGATTGGAAGTGTTTGTGCCGGTCGAGGTGTTGGTTCCGGTGCCGGTCGGCGTCGAGGTTCCCGTGCTTCCGCCGGTTGCGGTGATCGAGCCGGTGGTCGAACCCGTGCTCGTGTCCGTTTCCGTGTCCGTCGGCGTGTTGATGCAGTCGTTCAATGCCGAACAAGCCTGCTCGGTCGATCCTGCTCCGCAGCCGAAAGCCGTGATGAGAACGCAAATTCCAAGAACCCTCGAGAGGGCGTTCATGTTCGTCTTCGTCATCTTCTTACCCTCCTTTCAAGGGGGTTTTTCGTACATTGTCAAAGGTCGAGTTACGGGCACCACGCCCGTTCCTGCCTTTTTCAGTATCTTAAACATATACCATAATAACGGTTTTGTCAAGCCCCCGCCCTCATTTTTTGGCTTATTTAAAGTGAAAAAATCCTCTTGACATATCTTAAAAAACTCTTTAGCTACTTCTGTTGCCGCTTCGACAAATAATCATCCACTCGCCGGTGAAACAAGTAAGGTGTTATGTAATTAAGTAAGGTTAAGTGGAATTAAATATGGTGCAATGAAATTAAGTAATGAGTATCGAAAAAATAAGTAAGCAGTATCAGAAAAAAATGGAAGCGATACCCATCGACTTATCACAAAAACCAGCGGTCGCGGGTTTTTTTGTGTTGTTTCGATGATCATCGATCATCGTTTTTCCGCCTTGCGTTTCGTCGCGAACCGAAGAGCATATAACGCACAGCATAGCGCGCATAGTGCGTATAGTTTAATGCGATCCTATTTGCTCAGAAAATTCAAATTACATAGAACATTCAAAATAATGCGATCGCACTTTTTTGAATGGCGACAAGGACTATTGATCGGCGATATATTTATCGTGCAATAATAATACGAAGCTTTTAACAACTATGGTCGAAACAAAAGATACAATATTTTTTCAACATTCAAAAAAGTGCGATCGCATTATTTTGAATGAATAAGAATAGGGCTGGGTCAGGCCACGGGCGCCAGTCCCAAGTTAAAATCGAAAGCCAGCCATTCGTCACCATTGAATCGGTTGCAGACCAAATATATTGCATCATGTCTGACGCCGTAAGCGGTCTTTGCCAATTCAACGACGTCATCGCACGGATAAGGGAATATCCAAACGCTTTTGTTCAATAATTTAAAACCCAAGCTGATCAATAATCCTCTAATTGCGTTGCGGTGTTTTTTTCTTTTTTCGCGAACATCAAAAATGACGATCCGCCACTTTTTGTCCCAATGCTTTTGTTTTGGGACGGGTCTTTGTTTGATCTCATATTTGATCAAAGCCATTTGTCCCTCTTCGGTTAGTTCATAACGCCAGCCGTTTGGGCCGCGAACCATCTTTATCAATTTGCGCTCTCGCAACCGACGCACGGTATAGTTGATCCGATAGAGGGGATAATTGTGGTTTAGAAATTTATCAACAAGCCACATCAATGTTTGATTTATGTTAGAGCGATTCACTGCGGCGTCTTCGACTCTGCTCAGGTTAGCCGTCTTTAAGATCGAAAAAGACAGATTTGGAGATATAAAATTTTTATCGTTTTGTTTTGTCTTCATACGATCGTGTCATTCAAAAAAATGCGATCGTACATTTTTGAATAATCAGAGTAAAAAAGAGCCGATGGACAAGCGTTCTCATCCATCGGCGGTATCGTTATCGGTCGCATTGTCACCAACGGATCGGTAGCCGATGCTGTTGGTCATCAATGGCATCGTCGCCGGCGGCATCGGTCGACGAAGGCATCTGTGATTGATGGAATCGTTAGTGGTTGATCGGCGGCCGGAGTTGCCGGTGAGCAGTGGCATCGGCCGCTAGAGCCATCGTCATCGGCGGCATTAAGCTGTTTACGGTAGGTTTCGTACTGCGGGCGTTGCGGCGTCGGCGCGTCTTGCCGCGGCCGAACCGGCTCGGGGCGCGCCTTTACATTGCGAGGGCGACCTCGGAAATGGGCGCGACAACGGCGGCGATGATCGTGGCGATTGTGCCGGAAACGCCGGCGGAGATGAGGCCGTTCTTAATGCCGAGCTTAAGCCCGCTCTTGGTGTTTGCGACGCACAGTTTGTAGCACCAGCCGTAGCCGATGAAGCCGGTGTTCATGACGGCAAAGCACGGTTTGCTCCCTTCGAACCACGCCAAGAGGTGCAATTCGATCATGTTGGCGGGCATGCTGTCGTTCTCCACCATGACCTTGAGGTGCAAAAAGCCGCGGTTGACGCACCCTGCCAAATAGCTCGAATCGACATTGATGCCGATATGGAACTTGCCGAAGGTCAGGCCTTTGACGCCGCCGTCGGCTTTGCCCGTCGTCACCGTGAGCGCCATGGGCTGCATGGTCTCGATCGGCCCGACCTGCGGGACGATTGCGGCGTTATATGCATCCTCGCCGCTCACTTCGGTGCCGTCCGGCAGCGTGACCGTGAAATCGTTGTTGTCCTCGGTTGCGGCGGCCGGGGCGGGTACGCGGGACGGGTTGTCGCAGGCAACGACAAGCAATACGGGAACAAGTAGCGCGCTCTTTATCATGGTTCAACTCCTTGTGATGTGCCGGCGACATGCCGGCATATTCATTTTATGGCAGGTTGCAAACGGCTTGTAGCAAAGTGTCAGCACCGGCTGACAGAATTCAAAAATATGCGGGAAAAAGCGTTGGCGGTGGATAACAGCCGGCCGTTTTTGCTCGAAAATTTTTTTTAATTCAAACAAGATGTGGATAAACATGCGCATGACGGGCGGGTGTTGGCGCCGGCTGACACGATATTTTTTGTAATTAGCCTGATTATTTTTCACCTCTGTTATCCACCGCTGACACTTTGCTAAAAATCATCGCGCTCGCGCGATACCGTGAGGGCAGAGGGGATGCCCCTTGAAAACCCAACCAAGGAGAAAGTCATGAAAACCGCGACCCTGTTTTGTTTCCTAATGTTCGTTGCTTGCGATCCGGAACCGGCGCTTCCCGCGCCCGTGAGCGCGCCATCAAACGCAACCGGCGGAACAAAAGCCGATGCGGGAACGGCGGTTGCCACAACCAACACCGCCGATTCGCTTACCGCTTCCGCCAACGTCACGCGGCATCTGCCCGGCACGGCCATTACCACCGCCACCGGAAAGTACATTTATTTGGTGCAAGACGACGGAACCGTTGCGCCCTTTGCCGCCGCCGCGCTCGCCACCGCCTCGGGTTATCCTGCAGCCATGATCATTACGGTCTCGGCCGACGAGTTGCGCTGCTACGGCCGCGGCAACCAAATAACCGCGGCGCTTCCGGCGCCCGCCGCCGGAACGCTCCGCGACGGCACGCTGGTCAAGGAAAAAGGCAAGACCGATACTTACGCCGTTTCCGGCGGCGTGGCTTGGCCGATCAAGAACGGCGCGGTCTTTACCGAGGCGGGTTATGACTGGGACAATGTCGTTGAGATAACTTCGGGAACGCTCGTGCGCTCGGTCGATGCCGTCGGCGATTGCGTCGCCGGCATCGCTTGTCTTGATGAAGCGTATTTAACGAGCTGCAGCCAAGATACGTCGATCGGATTGTTGCCGACCTCCACCGTTACGGCGACCGCGACCTCGACGTCATCGAGCGCGACCGGATCGGTCGCGGCCACGGCGACCGCAACCTCGGCAAGCACGGGAACGGCAACGGCGGCTCCAATAATCAACACCGCCGCCGCCAACGTCACGCGGCATCTGCCCGGCACGGCCATTACCACCGCCACCGGAAAGTACGTTTATTTGGTGCAAGACGACGGAACCGTTGCGCCCTTTGCCTCCGCCGCCATTGCCGCGGCTTCAGGTTATCCCGCGGCCATGGTCATTACCGTTTCGGCGGCCGAGCTTTATTGCTACGGCCGCGGCGACCAAATAACCGCCGCGCTTTCCGCGCCGGATCCCGGCGCTTTGCGCGACGGCACGCTGGTCAAGGAAAAAGGCCGCTCCGACACTTACGCCGTTTCCGGCGGCGCGGCTTGGCCGATCAAGAACGGCGCGGTCTTCGTTGAAGCGGGATACGATTGGGACAACATCATTGAGGTCGCGGCCGGAAGTTTGTCGGGACAAGTCGATGCCGTCGGCGATTGCGTCGCCGGGATCGATTGTCTTGACGAAGCTTATTTGACGAGCTGCGGCCAAGACTCGGGCGACGACAACGCGCCGACTTCAACCGCGACCGCAACCGCGACCGCAAGCGCCACGGCTGTGGCGACGCAAGCGCCGGTTGCAACGGCGACCGTTTCAACGGTCAACACGCAAACCGCCGCCGCAACTTCGACGCTGTCTGTTACCATCGCCTCCAGCGCGACCGCCACAGCCAGCGCAACGGCAACAGCAACATCGGTCGTTTCACCGACAGCCACGGCCACGGCCACGGTAAGCGCCACCTCAACGCCGGTTGCAACGGCATCGGCAACGGCAACAGCAACAGCCGCGCCGACGGCAACGACCACGCCGACTTCAACGGCAACGGCGACCGCGACAGCAACACCGACAGCTACGGCCTCGTCAACCGGAACGGTTTCGTCGCCGCCGGCCATTGACCTGTCCTGGGTCTGGGCCGCCGACGGCGCCGACCTGTGTTTGAACGCGGCATATTTTGCCGGCGACGATGAAGCGGTCTTGCTCATTTGGAGCGGACCGGGCGCCGATGCGGCCAAAGGGCCGGTGGCGATCGAGTCAGGGGGTCGTTTTTGCTGGGATTTTGCGGAGAGGGGGAGGGGTCTGTACTATTTTTGGGCCGATGTTCCGCTCGACCCGTGTTCGTCCGACATTTGCTTCCGCGACGGTATTGACGGTAACGGCGCCATGTACATGACCGCGCCCAAGGCCACGGCCGCCGCCCGCAAATGGCTCCACTGCGAGCCGACCGGCTGCGACGGCGCGGCCTATTGGGACGGATCGGCATTCACGCCAATGGGCGATTGAACGCATTACTCGAATCCGGGCTGAATTTCTTTGAGATTCAGCCCCTTTTTATTGTCATTCCCGCAAAAGCGGGAATCCAGAAACGTCCGGATTAGACATTAGATATTAGGTATTAGATATTCCAAATATCTGCTATAATGGCAGAAACCACTTATCCGCATGAAGAAAAAATTGCGGAAATTCATTCCATTGCTGTTTTTGGCCGTTATTTCGCTCGCGGTTATTTTGCCGTCGGCGGTTTTGTTCGTGCCGCAAGCGGTTTACGCGCAAGCACCCCCCGCAACCACCCCGCCCGCCACCGCGCCTCCCGCAACCACTCCGCCCGCCACCACGCCTCCGGCGACTACGCCCCCCGCCGCCCCCGCCAAACCGCAACCAAAACCCGAGAGCGTCGATGCCGGTTACATCGGAAACATGGTCCTTCAAGCGATCGGCGCGATCGTCCAGTGGGTCATCAACATGTTAGGGCTCCTTACCCTTGCGCTCATCCACGTCCTTTTGCTCGTCGCCGGCTATAATGGCTATATGGATTCGCCGGCCATCACCACCGGCTGGGTCGTTGTTCGCGACGTGGCCAACCTGTTCTTTGTTGCCATCATTCTCGTCGTTTCCATCGGCTCGATCGTGAATCCCGAACGCTTTGGCGGGGTTAAAAAGGTATTTCGAATTTTGCTCTACGCCCTTTTGGTCAATTTCAGCCGCACCATTGCCGGCCTTTTTATCGACATTTCGCAACTCGTCATGCTCACTTTTGTGAACGGTTTTGCGCAGGCGGCCGGCGGCAATTTCGTCGAAGCGCTGGGGGTTTCGAAAATAGGCAATATTTCGCCGGGGGATACGGCGATGAAATTTTCGGGGCTCATGAGCCAGTATATTTTGGCCCTGCTTATGATGATCATCATCACCGTGATCATCGCCGTTATGGTCGTGGCGCTTGTCGTGCGCATGGTGACATTGTGGATGCTGGTCGTGCTGTCGCCGCTGGCTTTTGCTTTGGGTTCGTCGGACCTCACCCACGCGCATTATGCCGAATGGTGGAAAAAGTTTTCCGCCGAACTCACGACCGGTCCCATTGTGGCTTTTTTCTTATGGCTTTCGCTTGTCACTTTCCAAAATTCGACCGGCTCGGGCATTGTCGGCGGTACCGGACTTCATGACAAAGGCTCATCCGCCGAAACTTCTTGCGGCGACATGGAAGCGTGTTCGCAGGAAAATTTGATCCGCTTCATCGTGGCCACGGTCATGCTGCTCGCCGGCTTGGGCTTTGCCAAGGAGTTCAGCGGCGTGGGCGGCTCGCTCGCCGGCGCGGCGCTCGCCAAAGGCAAGCAATATTCCCTCGGCGCCACCAAATGGGCGGCCAAAAAAGCGGCTTTGCCGGTCGCGGCTATCGCTACCGGGGGCATTGCAGGCGGCGTGGTCGCGGGCGGTATTGCGCTAGCTTCGCGCTCGCAACGTGTACGAAATTTGACCGGACAGGGTTTGTCCAAAGTGCCCGGGTTGCGGAGCGCCGGCTTGCGCATTCAAGCCAATGTTGCCAAAGAGAGAATGGAGAACCTGAAAAAGTCCGAAGAAACGGCTAAGTATGCAACATGGCAACAAATGAAAAAGCGGACTTATACCGTTGATAAAACAACGGGAGAGGTTAAGGAAGATATGACGGTCAACCGCGATACGGCCCTGGCCAATTACAAGCTGTTAATGAAGGATAAAGAGTGGCAAGCCAATTCGACCGACGAGGAAAAACAGTTTGTTATGGGCAAGGCCACACAATACGCCAAAGAGATCAAAGACAAAGAATCGCTTGACTTGGTCGCCGATGTTGAAAAGATCAATCCTAATTTGATTCCTCCCGACAAAAAAGCATCCGACCCCGCTTACAATACAGATCTCGCAACTGGTTTACCGTTACCAGACCCCCGTTTTAACGAGGTAATGGATAATCTGTCCACGACCGACGCCTTGAAAATGGATTCAAAGGCGTTTACCGCAAAAGTTGTCGCCCGGTTGCCCGATGGCGCCATTGAACGGGTATTCAAAGATGGAAATGCCGCGCAACAAAAAGCGCTGGGTGATATTCTTAAGAAATTCGCCGATACCAAAGATACCAGTATTTCCAAAACCGACCGGGATGCCCACTACGAAAAGATCGAGAACAATCAACGCGGCGTTGATACCCTTTCCAAATCCGAGCTCTCGAGCGCTGATATGGTGAAAGCTGTCATGGATAAACCGGTAACTAAAGACCGTGAGGATCTGTTTAGAGACAAAGATAAAAAAGCGACCATTAGTAAGACGGCCAACGACGAACTCAATGCTGTACGTTCATCGGCTGGTTATACTTACGACGACCGAACTTCGCGTTTGGCCGAGGCGGCGGCGGTTGCCGACGAAAGTCTCGACAAGGCTTATCGCAGTGGTGCCGGAATGATCGCCGACACGAGGGATAAAGACGCGTTAGGCAAAGCGCTTAACGGAAAGAGTAAGATCGAGGTTACTTTTGCCGCCAAAACCAGTGAAATAAATGCGAAAACCGATGTGGGACAAATTATGGCCGAACAATTGCAGGCTAATGATGTCGTTGATTTGGCCAAAAAAGCGGAGGGTAATTCCGTAAAGGGTGATAAGATCAGGGCTATTATTGAAACAATGACCGAGATGGAAAGCAAGACAATTGATGCTACTCTCAAGAAGAAACTTGGGGAAAAATTGGAAAAAATTGGAAAAAATCAAATCGCCAGTCAGTACATGCCTTAAAGTATGCCGGAACAAGGAACGCGGACATTAGAAAATTACAGCGACTTGCCTGAAGCGATCCAGGATTTTATTTTCGATACTAACAATGAAGACACTCAAAGGATCGTTGATGCCGCGGGCCTTTCGGGACCGGCGCTAAAAGCTTTTTTTGAAGAAACAAAGAAAGTTTATTTAAAAAAAATATCACTCTTAGAATTTGCGGCGGCGCTAAAAACGCGTTTGTCACTTGTTTCTGATGATAAATTACGTGTGCTAGTTAGCGATTTTATCGGCTATCGTTTTTTGCCGGTTGACGATTTTTTGGACGGACAGCCGGCGCAAACGCTCATGGCCATGGGAATAAATCCTAGTGTTTACGACGTCAAACGGATCGTTGTAAGAGCGGCCAAGCCGCTCGACCTTGTTACCGAGTTTTTGCATGAGCACCCGGTGAACGTGCCGGCGCACCTTGAGCAACGCATGCGGGAAATACTCGAATCGCGGGTGCGCGGCGTGCGCAAAGATGACGATACCATAACGCGGCTCACCCGAGCGGAAAAGATCGGCGGCGTTGAGTTGCCGCGCGAAGAAGCGAAAAAACTTGTCGAGGCTCTTGCGGCGAAAGCCGCCAGCGTGAATATCGCGTCGGACAACGATCCACCGCCGGTTGCGATATCGCCGGCACCTACCGCCATTCCCGTCGAGGCGAAACCTCGACAAACCGAGGTTTCGCTCCCTAAACCCGTAACTAGTAACCAGCAACTAGCAACCAATAAAAGCGGGCACGGTTTTACGCCCGAAGACGAGCACGAAGCTAATGCCATCAGGGAAAAGGTTTTACCAAACATGATTACATCCGCGGTTTTCGACGCCGAAGAAGAAATAAAAAGGGGCGTGGGCGAGGTTTTTGACGCGACCGAAATTCCCTTATCGGTCCCTCTTGAAGATCGCTATAAGGCCGTCGTGGCCTCGCGGCTTAAGGGCGTCCGCGACGCGGCCGAGACCCGCGATCTGCTGGTTCGCGAAACGGCAAAAGGCGGTCTTGGTTTTTCCGCGATCGACGCCGAAAAGGTCTCGTTGCTTATCGAAAAACAAGCGCAGGCGATCGGCGGAAAAAGGGAAGCGACGGTTAAAAATGAAAAAACCGCTTTTGTCAAAGGTTCGGTTGATGCCACTTTTGCCAAAGACGAATCGCGAAAAAAAGGCGAGCTTGAGGAGTTGGATAGGATGTACAGTTCGCTTACGGGCAAAGTAAGCAAGACGCCGGCACCGGTCGCACCACAGCCAGTTGTCACGGCTCCCGTTCCGGCGTTGCCAAAGGCTTCGGCGCCGATCGCACCGTTAGTCCCAACCCCGATTCGAGCGTCAATACCGGCGCCGGTTCCGGCAGCCGCTCCGGCCCCGACCGTTCTTCAGCCGGTTTTCCGCGCGTCATTGACCGCGAGCCCAGCGCCAATAACACCACCCGCGCCGCCGCGTCCGATCCAAGCTTCGCCGGTCGCCGTTATTCCGTCGCCAAAGATGCAGGATGTGAGACCGGTATTTATGGCTAGCAACTCGCAACCGTTAACTAGTAACTCGTTAGCCGCCCGGCTCACCGGACCGGTGCAAGAGCTCGCAAACCTCACTCTCGCCGACTTTCGCCGCCTCTCCGCCGATCCGGCCGAGGCCTGCCGCAAAATAACCGACAAGCTTGATGTTTTGGAAGAGCACGCCTATACCCAGCGCATTGCCGGCATAAAAGCGTGGCAGGGATCGGCGGTTTACAAGCTTTATTTGGAAGTGATCAATGCGGCCTTTTCCGGCGGCAAGCCGATCGCCGCGGCCATTGCCGAAGCCATGGCCGCCGGCCTCGAAACGCCCACCGAGCGCGAGATTCGTGCTATAATGGAATTAAACCGGCAGCTTAAAGCTTAATAGTGAGTAGTGGGTAAAGAGTAATGAGTACCGCCTTCTTTGACACTACTCACTACTCACTACTCACTACTCACTCACCCATGCCCCAGCAGTTCGTTGTTCCGCAATTCATCGATGTCGAAGACAAGATCATCGGCCCCATTACGACGAGGCAGTTTTTGATCATCATGGGCACGACGCTCATCCTTTTCGTCATGTACAAGATCTTGCGTTTTTGGTATTTCGCTCTTACCGGTCTGCCGATCGTCGGGATCGCCGCGACCTTTGCTTTCGCCCGCGTGAACGGCGCGCCCTTTCATTTGTTTTTTTTGAACATCCTCCAAACCTCCAGGCGGCCCAAGACGAGGGTTTGGTACAAGGACATGAACGATGCGGAACTGCGCGCGAGCTTATCCGCCGCGCCAATCACGCCGCCGCCCGCCGTCGCGCCGAAAGAAGCGATCACGACCTCCCGCTTGCAAGAATTGACGCTCGTGGCGAATACGGGAGGAGTATACAACCCGGAGGATTGGAAGTGAACGATATGAAACATGAAACACATAACATGAAACACTCTGGTCCCGTTGCGATGGGACAGGGTCGTTTCGTTCGGAATGTTTCGTGCTTCATGTTTCATGCTTCATAGCGTATGCCTGAAATGCAATCGCCAAAATTGGCCAGATCAAAACCCGGACCGTCAACGGTGCGTTTTCTTGACATAGCCGAGATCCGCGACGATACGGTGGTGCTTAAGGACGGAACCCTGCGCGCCGTTGTTTTGGTTTCCTCGATCAACTTCGCCCTCAAGTCCGAAGACGAGCAAGAGGCGATCATTTCCGCCTATGTGAGCTTTCTTAACAGTTTGGAACATCCCATTGAGGTGGTCATTCAGTCCAGGAAACTCAACATCGACGCCTACATGTCCCAGTTGGTGCAAAAAGAGCGCGAGCAGACCAATGACCTGCTGCGCGCGCAAATTTCCGATTACCGCGCTTTCATCAAAGACCTGGTCGAGCTCGGCGAGATCATGAACAAGCGTTTTTATATCGTTGTCCCGTTCGATCCGTTCACCGCGAAGAACAAGAGTTTTTGGACGCGGCTTCGTGAAATTTTATCGCCCGGGGTCGCGATCAAGCTTAGGGACAAGCAGTTTCAGGAGCGCAAAGACGGTTTGGAACTGCGGCTTAACCGTATATTGGGCGGGCTCGAGAGCATGGGCCTTTCGGCCGCCCTTTTGAACACCCAAACGCTCATCGAGCTTTATTATTCGGTTTACAATCCCACCGTCGGTGAAACGCAAAAGCTGGGCGACATCGAGAAGTTGCAGGTGGAGATATAATATGAAACATGAAACACACAACATGAAACATTTTTGTCGAGCACAGCTCGACGGAATGCTCCATGCTTCATGTTTCATGCTTCATTAACTATGGCTTTATTTGGAAAAAAGAAAAAAGTGACGGCGAAAGAGCGCACGGCCGACGAACTCGCCAAGATCAGCGAAGAGAAGATCACGCTCGAGGAGGAGCGCGTCTTTAGGAAGGGCGTCGTGAACGTCCGCGAGCTCATTGCGCCGACCTCGTTCGAGGTAAACCCGACCTTTGTGCGCTTGGGCGACCTTTATGCGCGCACCATTTTTGTCATCACTTATCCGCGCTACCTGGCTGTCGGCTGGTCGTCTCCCATCATTGGCATGAACCGGTCATTGGACATCGGCATGTATTTTTATCCGATCAAAGCCGAAATAATTCTCAAACAACTGAAGAAAAAAGTGGGCGTGCTGGAAGCGCAAATTATCGGCGACGCGGAAAAAGGCGCGGCTCGCGATCCTTTGCGCGAAACCGCGCTCCGGGACATTGAAAAATTGCGCGACGACCTGACCCAGGGGACCGAGCATTTTTTCCAGTTCGGATTTTACGTGACCATCTACGCCCGCACGACCGACGACCTCGACAAAATAAGCGAACAGATCGATTCGGCTTTCGGTTCCAAGCTCATTTATTCGAAGCGCGTTCTTTATCAAGCCGAACAGGGTTTTAATTCCACCATGCCGCTAGGCAACGACGAACTGCAGATCGCTTTCAACATGAACAGTTCGCCGATCGCTTCGAGCTTCCCTTTCATTTCGTCGGATCTTACTTCGGACACCGGCGTGCTTTTTGGCATCAATCGCCATAATAATTCGCTCGTCATCTTCGACCGCTTCTCACTTCAGAACGCCAACATGGTCGTATTCGCCACCTCCGGCGCCGGCAAATCATACGCGGTCAAGCTCGAAATATTGCGCTCGCTCATGATGGGCACCGACGTCATCGTGATCGATCCGGAAATGGAATACCAGCACCTTTCCGACGCCGTGGCCGGCACTTATATCAACATCTCGCTCTCGTCGGCATCGAAACTCAACCCGTTCGACCTGCCGCGGCCGGTCGGCGAAGAAACGACGACCGAGGACATCATCAGGACCGCGGTCATCACCCTAAAGGGTCTCTTGCGGCTCATGCTTGGCTCCGTTACCACGGCCGAGGATTCGATCCTCGATCGGGCGCTCCTCGAGACCTTCGCCAAAAAGGACATCGTGCCCGGCATCCTGCCGACCGACCTGGGCAAATACGAACCGCCGGTCATGCAGGATTTTCAGGAAGTGCTCGAAGGCATGGTCGGAACCGGGGACCTGGTGACCCGGCTCAAAAAATACACCGAAGGCACCTTTGCCGGGCTCATCAATTCGCCTTCGACCGTCGACATGAAAAACCAGTTCGTGGTCTTCTCGGTGCGCGACCTTGAGGACGAGCTTCGGCCCATCGCCATTTACACCATTGTGAACTATATTTGGAACGTGGTGCGCTCGGAGCGCAAAAAAAGGATCCTTGTGATCGACGAGGCGTGGTGGCTTATGCAGCGCGAGGATTCCGCCAAATTCATTTTTGCCCTCGTGAAACGCTGCCGCAAATACTATTTGGGCGTTACCACCATCACCCAGGACGTTAACGACTTTTTGACCTCGCCTTACGGCCAGGCGATCGTCACCAACTCGTCGATCCAGCTTCTTTTGAAGCAGTCGCCGTCCTCCGCCGATCTGGTGCAAAAAACTTTTCTCTTGACGCAGAGCGAAAAGTTTTTGCTCTTGGACAGCGGCGTCGGTGAGGGGATATTTTTCGCCGGTTCGAAGCACGTGGCCGTCAAGGTGATCGCCTCCTACACCGAGGATCAGCTCATCACCACCGACCCCAAACAGCTCATGGAAATTGAACAGGCGAAAAAAGAATACGAAGAACAATTAGCAGGAGAAGCGAACGCATAAATAAATATATGAGCAGAGGAACAAAAATAGTCATGGTCATCGTCGCCGGTCTCATTGTGATCGGGCTTATTGTTTATTTCATTATTCTGCCGGTCT
>Ga0182027_10006196_pt1 | contig 17994 bp, 8 predicted proteins | sample 712E1DmetaG_FD_121300 | JGI IMG/M metagenome (GOLD analysis project Ga0182027, IMG submission 121300) | Permafrost microbial communities from Stordalen Mire, Sweden - 712E1D metaG (Illumina Assembly) | ecosystem: Environmental > Terrestrial > Soil > Wetlands > Permafrost | place: Sweden... | reverse complement strand
GGCTTGTCCTCTTCGATCTGCCATTGCACTTGCAGCGCTAGCTTCTCTGGCAAGAAACACCGGATCGAATGAAGCCACCGATCAAGACTCGGCAGGATCGCGGAAGTCGTCAGGTATGCCTGTTGTGGATCGATTATCGCGCCCTCTGCGATTTCCTGCGAGGAATTGCCGCCAACCGGGCCGGGTCCCCGACTTGTCGCCCCGTCGAGCACTGGCAGTTCCGGGACCGCACCCACAACGTCCCCGTCGGCTGACGCAGTTCGTACGCTCGCCGCCTCCGACTCTAGAGCAAGGGCTTTGATCTCTTCACCAGTCCCCGGCTTGTCCAAAAAGCTCGGCCTCTCCAAAGCCTCCGGCCCGCCATCGGACGCCGGAGCAGAGTGGGAGCCGTTCGCCAAAGTCCCGGATTTCTGCTTATCGATCTCACTAATGCAGTTTAGCCGCTCCTCGAGTTGCGCTTGCAGGGTCTTCCGCAGCTCCTCTTTTATTGAAGGAACACTCGCCCGATAACGCGAAAGGGTCCACAATGAGACGGCCAGACTAAGCGTTGCGGCCACCGTCTCGTCGGCAGCTTCATCGAGCCATGCGCGGCAGAAGCCTGACTGCGATGCATAGTATTCCACTCGCGTCTTGAATGCTTCAGCCGCACCGACCCGCATGAAGTTGGTTGCGTTCACCACATCGCCTTCGAGCAGGATGTAGCCGGGGATGGTGGGGATGTCTTCGAGAAGCCGCTTGACCTTCCGCTCAGTTTCCGCGATGGCTACGAGCGCATCCAAAGGCAGTGCCGGCTTTGGAGTGCGAAATCGCTCCGGCGTGTTCGGTTGCTCCGCGACGGGACCTCCGGCCTCTCTAATTGGAGTCACCTCAAGTTCAACCCGCTGTTATTCGTTGGCCATCCCCACCGATACCCCGCAACTCCTGTGTACTGCCATCGGCGAAATGCAATATCACCGGGAACTCAATCTGGCTTCGAGCGCTTCGACGCGTTTTTCAAGCCTAATCATTCTGCCACCTCTGGTTGCGGTATGGGCCGTGGTCGGCACGGTTCACGAACTCCATTTTACTTCCGTGCGCGCGAGGGCGCCATTTACGGATTGAGCCGCAGGCGCCAGGTTGCTACGGATGGAAGCTGGAAAGGAACGAAAGCCGCCACAGCCGCGCCAGGTTGGCCGACGTTGCGCCCGCGGCGCCCACCGCGACCAGTGTTGGCACCCGGTAGCGCGGGCGCGCCCAAAGCCAAACGTCGCCCCTGGTGCTGCGGCCCGAGAGCAGCCATGATCGGTCGGCTTCGCGATGCGGAAGGTTCGTAGACTATGGCTTTGGCTGGGGTAGCGTAAAATCAGAGTTTATCGGACTTTGTGGTCCGTTGCAGCGGTGTGGATGTTGGAATTTGGAATAACGAGATAGAGAAACACCCGGACTGGTAAAGCAATGACCTCCTGCCCTGAAATCGGCCAATTGGTGGTCGTCCGAAAGCGACCGTTTGTTGTCACGGAAATCGTACCCGCGGCTGCGGGTCTCGCCCCTAACGGCGCTCACGCCTCGCACTTGATCAAGCTCTCTTCGGTAGAGGACGACGGCATTGGCGAAGAACTTGAGGTCATCTGGGAGATCGAACCCGGCACGGCGGTGAAAGAGAAATCGACACTGCCTGAACCCACTTCGTTCGACCACCCCAGGAGGCTGCAGGCTTTTCTGGACGCGGTGCGGTGGGGGGCCGTTTCCCAGGCCGACGACAGCGCTCTTCAATCCCCGTTCCGCAGCGGGATCGAGGTGGACGAGTACCAACTTGACCCGGTAGTACGCGCGCTCACCATGCCGCGGGTCAACCTGCTGATCGCGGACGACGTTGGCTTGGGCAAGACCATCGAAGCTGGCCTCGTGGTGCAGGAGCTTATCCTGCGCCATCGTGTACGCTCCGTGCTTATCATCTGCCCTTCTTCCCTGCAAGTGCAGTGGAAGGAAGAAATGCGAGACAAATTCGGCCTCGAATTTCGCATCATCGACAGCGAAACCATCAGCCTGCTGCGGCGCAACCGCGGCATCCACGTCAATCCCTGGTCGCATTTCCCGCGCCTCATTACCTCCATCGACTTCCTCAAACGCGAACGGCCTTTGCGTACATTCCGGGAGACCCTGCCATCTGGCGACCAACCCACCTATCCGCGGGCGTACGATCTGCTGATCGTGGATGAAGCCCACAACGTGGCACCCTCCGGGCGAGGCAAGTATGCCACCGACTCAATGCGGACCCTGGCCATTCGCTCGCTGACGCCCCACTTCGAACACAAGCTGTTTCTCTCCGCCACACCGCACAACGGCTATAGGGAGAGTTTCGCCGCGCTGCTGGAGATGCTCGACAGCCAGCGATTTGCCCGCGCGGTGACTCCGGACCGGACACAGCTCGACGCCGTGATGGTTCGGCGTATGAAATCGGAACTCAAGTTGCGGTGGGATGGCACCCGACGATTTGCTGAACGCATCGTCAAACATCTGGAAGTACCCTACACGGATGAAGAACGACAGGCCCATCGTGACCTGCGGATGTACTCCGAACTGCGCCTCAAGAGCGCCACGTCCGACGGTGAGCGCTTGGCGGCGGAGTTCGTTCTCAAGCTCCTCAAGAAGCGCCTGTTCTCTTCCCCCGCCGCCTTCGGAATTACTCTCGAAAAACACGCAGCCAACGTTGGGGGCGGCAAGGCGACCAGCACCTACGCGCGGGACCTCGACGACTACGGCGACGATTACGCAGATGACGAGGAGTACGAGACGCAGATCGGCGAGGTTATGGGGTCGGCCAGCCAAGTGCTCTCGCCGATCTCTTCCGACGAACGGAGCCTTCTCAAGCGCCTTCGCGAGTACGCCGCTAAGGCCAGCCTGCGTCCAGACTGCAAGGCCCAGACACTGATCAACTGGCTGAATCAGACCCTGAAGCACGGCGGCAAATGGAACGACGAGCGCGTCATCCTGTTCACCGAATACCGCGCCACGCAGAAATGGCTTCATGACCTTCTGGCGCGCGAAGATTTCGCCGAAGAGGGTAGGCTGGAGATGATCTATGGCGGGATGCAGAAGGACCAGCGCGAGCGCATCAAGGCCGCTTTCCAGACCCACCCCAGGCAATCCGATGTTCGGATTCTATTGGCTACTGATGCAGCATCGGAGGGCGTAAATCTGCAGAACCACTGCTCTCGCCTGATCCACTTTGAGATTCCGTGGAACCCCAATAGAATGGAACAGCGCAACGGGCGTGTTGATCGCCACGGCCAGAAGGCTGATGAAGTCCTCATCTACCATTTCGTTGGCCGCGGCTTCGATACGGCAAACGCTTCCGGCAAGGTCGGCGACTTGGAAGCCGATCTCGAATTTCTCATGCGTGCGGCTCTCAAGATTGAAACCATCCGCGAAGACCTGGGCAAAGTTGGCCCGGTCATCGCCAGCCAAGTGGAAGAGGCAATGCTAGGACGGCGTACGCGGCTCGATACGACGCGGGCCGAACAGGAAGCCGAACCAGTCCGCCGCATGCTCAAGTTCGACCGCAAGCTGCGTGAGCAGCTGGAAAAGCTGGCTTCCAGGCTTGATGAGACCAAGAATGAACTGAACCTCACCCCTGACCACATTCAGAACGTCGTGCGGGTCGGCATGGAGTTGGCTCAACAACCGCCGCTCATCCCTGTTGAGGTGGAGAACATCTGGCCGGACCCAACAACCGTACTCAAGTCCTGCCCAGTCTTCCGGCTCCCGGCCCTCTCCGGTAGCTGGTCGCACTGCGCCGAAGGGTTGCCGCATCCGCACACCAGAGTTGTCCGCCCGATTGTCTTCGATCCGGCCCTTGCCGCAGGCCGTGACGATGTTGTGCTCGCGCACCTCAATCATCGCTTGGTCCAGATGTGCCTGAGGCTGCTGCGGGCGGAAATCTGGTCCCTCGGCACGCAGTCCGCTCACCTTTCTCGCGTCTCGACTTGCGTTGTAGACGACTCAGCCCTCACGCATCCGGTCGTAATCGCGCATGGTCGCATCGTCGTGCTGGGCGGCGATAATCATCGGCTACACGAAGAGATCATCACCGCCGGGGGATCGCTGATCGAAGGTCGATTTAGCCGCCTGAATGTCGGTGAGACCAAGGCGGCGCTAGCCGCTGCCACGGACACCCCCGCGCCACCGTCCATCGAGGCGCGTTTCCAGGCGCTTTGGCCCAAGCAGCGGGATGCGTTGCTGGCGTCTCTCGAAGCGCGCCGAGCCGAACGGACCAAGAACCTGGAAAAGACGTTCGACGAATTGGCCGAGAAGGAAGTGAACAAGCTCAAGTTAGTCATGACCGAATTAGAGCGAGGGATTCGGGAGCATCTGGAAACCAAGGACGATCCTCAGCTTCGGCTCGATCTTGGCGGCGATGAGCCGGGCAGACAACAAAGAGAACGGGACATTGCTGCCTTGCACCGCAGGCTCAAGGAGATCCCCTGCGAAATCGAACGCGAGTCCGCACATATTCGCTCGCGTTTCCGAAACCCAAGCGCCCGGCTGTTTCCAGTGGCGGTGACGTGGCTGATCCCGCGCAGGGCGGTCCTTGCGATCACGGGAGGCCGCCCATGAGCGTTAGCACCTCCCGTCATCACGCGGACTGGCTTTCCCTCGTCGAGGTCTCTGGTCCCTTCGTTTCTTTGCCAGTACTTCTGAAGGTTTTCCCGCAAGGCCTCGAATCGCGGGACCCGGCCCAAGCCAAAGCCTTGCGTGCCGCCTACGATGAGTGGCAAGAAAATCCCACGGCTCCCGGTCGTCAGCGTGCCTGGGTCCTGCATGTTCTAACGGCGCTACTCGGATATCCTTCGAACCTGATCGCCGAAGGACAGACTTTACCAGCGGGATTGGAAGCGAACATGGCCGAGATGGGCGAAACCCTTCGACCAGACTTCGCCCTCGTCGCTCCTTCTGGCACTGACAATGCCGGACAAGCCCAGTTGCTCATCGCGAGCTATCCAGCAGAACAGGCGCTCGATCATCCAGTCATCGGCAGGCACTGGAAGGCCAACCCGGCCACCCACATGACGGAATTGCTTCACGCTGCCGGAGTGGCCCTCGGTCTTGTGACCAATGGTGAACAATGGATGCTGGTTTTCGCCCCGCGGGGGGAGACTACGGGCTACGCCTCTTGGTACAGCGCCCTCTGGCTGGATGAACCCATCACGTTACGTGCGTTTCATTCGCTGCTTGGAGTACGCCGCTTCTTCGGTGTCGCCGCGGACAACACTCTACTCGGGCTACTCAGGGAGAGCGCCCAGGATCAGCAGGAAGTCACTGACCAACTCGGCTATCAGGTGCGCCAAGCGGTTCAGGTGCTCGTCCAGGCGTTCGACACCTTGGATCAGGACTCCAACCGGACGCTGCTCAAGGGAGTGTCCGAGACCGTCCTCTACGAGGCCGCCCTGACGGTAATGATGCGGCTGGTCTTTCTCTTCTCTGCTGAGGAGCGCGGCCTGTTGCATTTGGGCAAGCCCCTTTACGACGACAACTATGCGGTCTCGACATTGCTGGAACAGTTGCAGGAAGTTGCTGATCTTCATGGACCGCAGGTGCTGGAGCGACGGTTTGATGCCTGGGCAAGGCTATTGGCGACGTTCCGTGCGGTACATGCTGGCGTACATCACCAGGACTTGCTCATGCCAGCGTATGGTGGCTCCCTATTCGACCCGGACCGTTTTCCGTTCCTTGAAGGCCGCGGCATCGGAACAAACTGGGCGGCAACGCGAGCGCAGCCTCTGGCGGTGAACAACCGAGTGGCGCTTCACCTACTGACCTCCCTGCAAAGACTGCGCATCAAGGTTCCCGGCGGCGGTCCGTCGGAAGCGCGCCGCGTTTCCTTCCGCGCCCTGGGTGTTGAGCAGATAGGCCACGTCTACGAGGGGCTACTTGATCACACCGCCGTGCGTGCTACCGAGACCATCTTGGGCATCAAGGGCACTCGCGACAAAGAAGCGGAAATCGCCCTGGCCGCGCTGGAAACCAAATTTACACAGGGACAGGATGCGCTTATCGATTTCCTCAAGGACGAGACGGGGCGCTCTATTTCAAAACGGGCGATGGAAGAGAGCAGTACGGAAAACGATCACAGACTTCTCATAGCCTGTGGCCACGAAAAAACACTGCTCCAGCGCGTTCGTCCATTCGCTGGTTTCATCAGGGACGATTCCTTCGAGCGCCCTCTCGTCATCCTTCCCGGCAGTATCTACGTAACCGTCGGCACAACCCGACGCAGCACGGGCACCCACTACACACCGCCATCTCTTACCGAACCGATCGTCCAATACACGTTGGAGCCATTGGTTTACCAAGGTTCGTCGGAGGGTTTGCCGCGGGAGCAATGGCAACTGAAGTCACCCAAAGACATACTCAATCTCAAGATCTGCGACATGGCCATGGGATCGGGAGCCTTCCTGGTGCAAGGCTGTCGGTACCTTGCCGAGCGCCTCACAGAAGCATGGGAGAACGAAGAGAAGAAGCATCCCGGCGAAATCTTGGTCAGCCCTGAAGGAGATTTCTCCACAGGACTCCCGAGTGAACGTTTAGTTCCGCAAGACTCTGTTGAGCGCTTGGCGATCGCCCGACGCATAGTCGCCGACCGCTGCCTCTACGGCGTGGACATCAACCCGATGGCGGTAGAAATGGCCAAGCTTTCGCTTTGGCTTATCACGCTTGACGCCAAACGCCCCTTCACTTTTCTGGATCACGCTTTCAAGTGTGGGGATTCTTTGCTAGGCCTGACCAGCTTTGAACAATTGGAAAACTTCAGTCTGAGTCCGGAAGGCGGCAAACAGATCGCCTTCAGCACTATGAATCTGTGGCGGCACATCGATGAGGCGAGAAAGAAGCGCGAATTATTGGAACTCATGCCCTCCGACACACCGGAACAGGTTGCCGCCAAAGGTGTGCTCTACGCTGAGGCAGAAGAGGCGGTAGCCAAACTAAGGGCTGCTGCAGATGTACTCCTGTCCCTTGAACTCCGCGACCTTAAGGGGCGCGCATACGAGGCAGCGAGAGAATCAACCGCTGATCAGATGATGGCACGTTGGACTAAAGGGCTGCAGGCTTTGCAGGACTTTGCCGCGGAGTTGCTATCTGATCACCATTGTCTTCATTGGCCACTAGCTTTCCCAGAGATCATTGGCTTGGGTGGCTTTGCCGCATTCATCGGCAATCCGCCATTTATCGGGGGTAAGCGCATTAGCAGTTTGCTGGGGAGTGATTATCGGGAGCTAATCGCTCGGCACGTGGGCGACAGGGTAGTTGGTAGTGCGGATTATTCCGCCTATTTCGTGTTACGAGTTACTTCACTCTTGCGGTCTGGCACATTTGGACTCATCGCCACAAACACTATCGCTCAGGGTGATACGAAAGATGTCGGGCTGGCACAGATCATTCGATGTGGCATCACAATCTTTCGCGCAATTTCAAGCCAGAGGTGGCCAGGGGCGGCGAGTCAGGACATCTCTCTGTTTTGGGGCACGCAACTATCCTGGAAGGGTCCAGTGATCTTAAACTTCAAACGTGTGGATTCGATTGGTGCCGATTTGCATGAGCCGGGTCAAGTGATTGGCGACCCATTTGCCTTGGACGCCAACAAAAAGATCGCTTTTCAAGGAACTCTCGTTAATGGAATAGGCTTCATATTGTCTCCGGAAGAGGCAGCTCGGCTCATCGACATTAGACCCAGTAACGCAGATGTCATCCTACCGTTTCTAAATGGCGATGATTTGAACACGTCGCCGACGCAAGAACCAAGTCGCTGGATCATCAACTTCCGTGACTGGCCCCTCGACAAGGCGATGGAATATCCCGAGTGCTTCGACATCGTGACTAGACTTGTGAAACCTCATCGTGATCCGATAGTTCAGCGCGGCCGTCAGGTTCACGAGTACGATTACTGGAAATTCTGGGACAAACGACTTGGGAGCTATGCCAAGGCAAGCCAATTAGCGAGGGTACTCGTTACTGGGCTGGTTGCCAAATACGTGAGTTTTTCCTTTCAGCCTACCGGAACCATCTTCATGCACAAACTGGGCGTCGTCATCGATGATCGCGCGGCCATGTTTGCGGTTCTTCAATCAACATTCCATGGAGATTGGTCTTGGAGGAAGAGTTCAACGTTGGGCGGCTCTACTATCAATTACTCCTTGACCGACGGATTCGAAACATACCCTTTCCCTGCAGCACTCGATTCCCTTGAGCTAGTTGGAGAAGAATATCATCAGTTCCGCCAAGCACTCATGCGATCCAAGAACGAAGGTTTGACCCAAACGTACAACCGCTTCCACAATCCCAGCGAAGGGAGTGCTGACATTGTCGAGTTGCGCCGAATGCACGTAGCGATGGACGACGCTGTCGCCGCAGCCTACGCTTGGTCCGACATAGACATGGGCCACGAGTTCCACGAAACCAAGCAAGGAATTAGGTACACAATCGGCGATGCCGCGAGGCGTGAAGTGATGGATCGACTGCTGGCCCTCAACCACCAGCGCCACGCCGAGGAGGAAGCGGTAACGCGCACACTTGGAGTTAAACCCAAACCAACCACGAAGCGTGGTCGCAAAGTACAACGTGAAGGTCCCAAGAACGCCGTAGGTCTGTTCGATTTGGAGGGAGGCGAGAATGGATAAGCGTCAATCGGATGAGCAGGCAATTATTCCATCAGGACAAGCAGGTGTAGTATCGACCGTTTCCGCAGCCGTGCTCGCACCCCCGACACCCAGAGCCATCCGCGACGAACTGACCGACATGGTGATCCGTGACCTTCTCGGCCCAGCAGGCGGACCCGACGAGGAACTCAATCAGTTCGAGGACCACGTTTATGGCAGGTACTTGGTGGGTATGCTGGCCCCACAGGACAGCGAGGTCGCGGGCGGCGAGTTGGACGAATTGGCTGTCGGCGATGGAGATGAAGGCGAGGAGGGCAACGCGGAGGCTGGAGTGCCAGCCGGAAGTACCTACTTCCCGTCCTCAATGGGCTTGAGCTTTGTGATCGCAGCCGAGACCAAAGAAATCGTGGTGGATGTCGAGTGGGGGCGTTATCTGCGGGTCAAGAGCACCACGCAACAGAAGAAGGATGGCAGTCCTGCGAATGTCTGGAAGCGGGAAGCGGTCATCGTTCCGCCCATATCCTTTCCGCTCAAGACTGGCAATATTGCACCTCTGCCTCTCCGCGCCGACCACCCGCTGGTGCTGTGTCAAGGTCGTATGCGTTTGACCACTGATGGCTGGGTGGTAACGCTCTTCCTAGTCAATCAGCAACCAGAGCGGACGCGCCGCGGAGAACCCAAGGATGAGGTGTGGGTGTTCCAGCCAAAGCTGCGCGTGCGGGGAGCTGAGGGGCAGCCGATCTTTGTACAGCGCAAGACGGCGAAGGCAGATCTGTCCAAGATGGACCCGCTCACGCGGGAAGAGTCCGAGACGCTGGCAATGCTCTACCGCCACCAGCGGGAGTTCGCGGTTGGCCATGGCATCTCGGTCCATGCTAGTCTTCCTGAGGCTTGGGCGGAACGTGCAGTTCAGGTCGAGACAGAGTGGATTCCGCGATTTGAGGTTGCACAACAAACAGCCCGCTCTGCAGAGGACGACGAGAACCTCTCCGGTCTCATCCTCGACATGAAGACCCTGGCGGAACTTCCCAAGGCTGGGCTGATCGCCTCCCTGCGCCACATCGAAACCGCTTACCGAGTCTGGATCAAGGCCGAACAGGCCAAGCTGACCATACCCGCCGAGAAGCTGGCTGGTCATGAGGATGCTGCTCGGCGCACGGTCGAGAGTTGCAAGCGCGCACTCCACCGCATTAAGGCCGGGATCGACTTGATTGAAGCCAACCCTCTCGCGGAGGAGGCGTTTCGATTCGCCAACCACGCAATGTGGCAGCAGCGTATTCATTCCACGTTCTCGCGCAAGGTACGCAAGAAGGAAATCAAGGTTGAGGATGGCGTGACGTCGCTGGATCTGCCGAGAAACCGCAGCTGGCGCTTGTTTCAGATCGCCTTCGTGCTGCTCAACCTGCCAAGTCTGACGGATTTTCACCATCAAGATCGAAGCCACGAGACCGATGCGGTCGCAGACCTCCTTTGGTTTGCAACTGGTGGTGGCAAGACGGAGGCCTATCTCGGCCTGACGGCCTACACTCTGGCGCTCCGCCGCTTGCAGGGCGAAGTGGAGGGCCGCCGTGGCGATCATGGCATCGCCGTGTTAATGCGGTACACGCTGCGTCTGTTGACCCTCCAGCAGTTCCAGCGCGCGACAGCACTGATCTGCGCTTGCGAGACAATCCGCCGGGCGAATCCCGAGAGTCTCAAGAAATGGGGCGAAACTCCCTTCCGGCTTGGCCTGTGGGTGGGCAACAAGACCACGCCGAACGCGCTCGCCGGGGCGGCCAATGCGCTACGCGACACTGGCGGCAAGCCATTGTCTGGTGGAACGCCACACCAAATCACATCATGCCCGTGGTGCGGCTGCGAAATAAAAGAGCAACACCTTCGGGTGTACGAGGCCCCGAACGACATTGGTCGGTGTGTCACGTACTGCGGCGATAACCTCGGGCGCTGCGAGTTCTCTGAGGCGAAAGCACCGAAGGAAGGGCTGCCTGTGATGGTTGTGGACGAGGAGATCTATCGCCGCCCTCCATCACTGCTCATCGCTACGGTGGACAAGTTCGCCCAGATGCCATGGAAGGGCGAGACCCAGATGCTGTTCGGCAGGGTCAATGGTGAATGCCCGCGCCACGGGTTCCTTTCACCGGAGATCGAGGACGGCAAGTCTCACCCTGCCCGGAACGGGTTGCCATCGGTGAAGAGCAAGCCGCATGGTCTCCTCCGTCCACCTGACCTCATCATCCAGGATGAACTGCATCTCATCAGCGGACCGCTTGGATCGATGGTGGGCCTTTACGAGTCCGCAGTTGACGAATTGTGTTCGTGGGAAGTGGATGGCAAGAAGGTGCGGCCTAAGGTAGTGGCCTCCACAGCGACCATCCGTAGGGCCGCGGACCAAGTTCAGAAACTGTACGTGCGGAAACTCGACGTGTTCCCGCCACAGGGCACGAATATCCGCGACAGCTTCTTCGCGTTGCAGCGGCCAGTCGGGCCTGAGTACCCCGGACGACGATACTTGGGAATTTGCGCGTTCGGTCGGCGGTACCCGGTTGCAATGATCCGCAGCTATGTCGCGCACATGGCCGCTGCTCAGGTGCTGTACGACAAGTACGACAACCTCGCGGACCCGTGGATGACGTTGGCGGGATATTTCAACTCGATCCGGGAACTCGCGGGCACCCGACGCCTCGTGGGCGATGATATCGTGAAGCGCCTTCGCGACGCTGACCAGCGTGGGCTGGCCAAGCGGAGAGTCCGAGCTTTGGAAGAGTTGACCTCCCGGAAATCCGGCACGGACATTCCCAAGATCCTCGAACGGCTGGAAGCGGTGTTCGACAAAGCGACCGAAGCTCAGCGCGCAGCCGACCGCAAAGCAGGTCTGCGGCCAAGTTCCCCGGTCCCCTATGACGTTGTTCTGGCCACCAACATGATCTCGGTGGGCGTCGATATCGATCGGCTGGGGTTGATGGTGGTTGCGGGCCAACCGAAGAATACATCCGAGTACATACAGGCAACGAGCCGGGTCGGGCGTTCCGCTGACGGCCCCGGTCTCGTGAGTACGGTCTTCAATTGGGCGCGCCCGCGCGACCTTTCCCACTACGAGCGCTTTGAGCACTACCACGCCACCTTCTATCAGCATGTCGAGGCGCTCTCGGTGACGCCGTTCTCTTCACGCGCGCTCGACCGCGGCTTGTCTGGAGTGCTGGTGGCTCTCATGCGTCTTTGGGAAGCCAGGCTCAATGGGAATCTCAAAGCGGGCGAGTTGCAGGACAATGATCCGCGGATGCCCGCGGTGTTTGACCAACTCTCGCGGCGGGCAGAAAACGCGACCCACGATCCGTTGGTGGCGCAGAGGATGAAAGACATGCTCGACCATCGCCGCGATGAATGGCTGCATCGGGTACACAGCCAAAAGGACCACCGCCTTGGCTACCAGCCCGAAGGCGGCGCCACCGTGGGATTGCTGGAACACGCCTCGGCGAACGACTGGGAGATGTTCACATGCCTGGACTCCCTGCGGGACGTCGAAGGCACCGTGGATTTGGTCCTGGATCAACGCGCCACTGGGTTGTACGCGGAATGAGGACACCACGATGAACGAACTCGGCGAGATCCGCCCTAGTCAGCTGATCTTCACTTTCGGTGTCGGTTCTCTGATCGACCTGCCCAACATGTCAGCGTTGGTGATGGGCCTGGACGACTGGGATACCCGCTATTGCAGCGAGATCCACGAAGACCGACTGGTTGCCGCCATACAGAAGCGCCTCGGCGCGCAAATGTCCCGGCTCTACCTACCTCCCATCAAGCTAGATGGAATGGACCGTGATCCGGCTGCGCCCGCCGTCGGTGTTCCTGTAGCGCCATTCCCGCGGTGGATGCGCTGTTCCCTTTGCGACACCCTGGCCACCGTCCAATCGGGCGTTTTCAAACTGGTGCAGGACCAGTACCGCCCCGACAAGACGGAGTACGTTCACCAAGGCTGCCTGAAGAGCAAAGGCGGGAAGCCTCCATCCGCATTGTCCGTTCGGTTCCTTCTTGCGTGTCGAGAGGGCCACCTGACCGACTTCCCCTGGCTTCTTTTTGTCCATAAGGGGAACGTCCCCTGCAAGCCAGCGACCCTCAGCCTTCGAGAGTTTGGAGCCTCCGGCGACGCATCGGACATTGTCGTCAAGTGCCATTCCTGCAGCACTGAGCGGCGCATGGCTGATGCCTTCGACTCCGACAGTCAGTTCAGTTGCCCTGGACATCACCCTCACCTCCGCCTGACAGAATCCAGAACCTGCCAAGAACCCGCGAAGGCGATTCTGCTTGGTTCCTCCAATAGCTGGTTTCCGACGGCGCTCTCTGCGTTGTCCATCCCGCGGGCGACTGACAGGCTGGGCAAGTTGGTTGACGAACAGTGGGGCGAATTGGCGGATTTGGACTCACTCGATGAAGTGCGCCTTGTTGGCAAGAAACTGAAGAAATTCCAGTCGCTGATACCGCTCTTCACCGAGTTCAAGGAAGAGGACATCTGGGCTGCCATCGAAACTAAGCGCAGTGGCAGCGGCGCTAACGCAGCACAGGCTGAGGATCTCAAGTTGCCTGAGTGGCAGATGTTCTCCAATCCTGACAACGCCGCCGAGGGCAAAGATTTCAAGCTGCGAAGGGTGGCTCCGCCGAAAGGCTTTGAAGCCGCATTCGAGGACACGGTTCTGGTTGAGCGAATTCGCGAAGTTCGCGCCCTACTGGGCTTCACCCGGATCGAATCGAACTCCGACTTCGCCGAAGCAACATCACTAAAGGACGGACGGCTGACCCGCCTATGCCGCGAAAGCCCGACTTGGTTGCCCGCCTCGGAGGTCCGGGGAGAAGGGATCTTCCTCCGCATCCGGGAGGAGGCACTTACCGCGTGGGAAGGAAAGCCAGAGGTGCGGAGTCTCCAGCAGGAATTCCTGGAATCCCACAAGGCTTGGCGCAGTTTGCGAAAGCTTCAGCCGCCGAGTGAGAACTTTCCGGGAATCCGCTTGGTCCTGCTGCATTCGCTGGCACACGCTCTCATGCGCCAGATTGTTTTGGATTGCGGGTATACGGCAGCCAGCGTAAGGGAGCGCCTCTACTCTCGGCGACCCCAGGAGCACGGCGGGCCGATGGCAGGCATCCTTCTATATACGGCGGCACCCGACAGCGAGGGGACGCTGGGCGGTCTCGTGGAACTCGGCGACCCGCTTACGTTGGGGCGGCACCTCCAGCAGGCGCTGGAGAGTGTCCGGCTGTGCGCGTCCGACCCGCTATGCGCCGATCACCGCCCCGATACGACTGGCCGCGGTATTCATGGTGCATGCTGCCATGCATGCCAGTATGCGCCAGAAACATCGTGTGAGCAGGGCAATCGCTACCTGGATCGGGCGGTTCTCGTTCAGACATTCTCAACTGTCAGTAGTTGCTTCTTCGAGTGAAGATGATCCCATCACATCTGGCAAGCGACATCGACCAGCTAATCCGAAGGGCGCACAGCCAATGGCTGGAGGCTGTCTGCGTGGCAATTTGCAGCGCGCCCGCTGGGACGCCTGCTGAAGTGTTGGTCGCAACCATGCCAGCGACCAATAACTTCGACGCAGCCCACAATCTGGCAAGTATCATTCGCCAGGCGGAAGGGTTGCTGACGTGGCAGGCGCTGGGGACCTCGATCCATGTGTGCTCATCCATGTTTGCTCGCTGGGCACGGGACCAGCACGTCGAACTACTGTGGACCGGACCCTCGCCGGCCAGCCAGATTCCGGCCCGGCGGATCGACCAAGTCCTGTATGACCTGATTGGTTCGGCAAAGCGTGAAATACTGCTGGTCACGTTTGCAGCCTACAAGATTTCCCGCCTGACGGATGGTCTCGTGGCGGCCATTGGTCGGGGTGTTGCGGTTCGCCTGATTCTGGAGTTCGAGGAAGCGTCGGAAGGACAACTGTCCATGGACGCGCTGAAGGCTTTTCCGGCGGCGCTCCGCCAGAAGGCGAAAATCTACTACTGGCCCCTCGAAGAAAGAGAAAGGAACGCTCTCGGCCACCCCGGCAAGCTGCACGCCAAAGTGGCGATAATTGATGACCAGGCAGTGCTCTCCAGCGCCAATCTCACGGATGACGCCTTCAACCGTAATCTCGAACTTGGCGCGCTGCTTTCCAGCGGCGAGATCATTCAGCGACTTCGAGGGCACTTCGACAGTCTATGTGCCGAAGGCACGTTGAGACTTTGGAAAGCCTAATGTCCCGATGTACCCGATGTCCTGGTTGTTTTTTGGGTATGTCGTCTAGCCGAGGCTGGCGACCGCGACGGCCTGGCGCGCGCGATGCTCACACCGACCTTCCGGCAGTTCCACCTCGATCCGGAGGGGGCGCGCCGGTGCGCACAGGATCTTCACAGCCGCTCTTTCCAGCACCGCCGAACGTCCCGGTCTTATTGAACATGTCGGCGCGCGTGGCCTGGATCTCGGCAGAAACGGCCGCCGCCAACGCACGGGTGGCCACGGTTGCGGCGTGGAGGAGGAGGATGGCCTGGACTGCCACCCCGGTCAACGCCGCCAACAGGGCGCACGCCAAAGCCAACCTAAACCGTTGCATCGTTCGTCACCTCCGTACAGGAATCCAAGAATGCGGTGTTTCCTCTCGGGTCACAGAGAGGAACTTGATCTTCGAAGTGCGGGAGGCGGCTACAAATGGACCAGCGCCACCGGCGCGCTGGCGGCCTCAGAGCACCAGTTGTTGTGCTGCGTACTCGACCGCCGCCTGAAGCTGCGCGTCGGTGGTGCCCAGGAGGTTGGCTCCCACGACCGTATCCATCACCACAGCGGGCGCGAGTGCGTTGGCCATCCCCTGGGTATTCATGATCGAGTTCTTGGCCCAGGCGTAGCGCGCCGGGTGGTTGGCCGTGGAGGGAGCCTCGTTCAGGATGTACTCCGCGAAATGGGCGATGGCGATTTGAACACGTCGCAGGAACGTCGAGTCGTTCGCCAGGGCGTTCAGGTCGACGTAGCTTACCGGCACGCCGATCAGTCCGTTGGCGGCGGTCTCCGTGGCCGTCTGCAGATTGGCGTCGGTGACGGCCGCCAGGCCCGCCACGACGTTCGTGTCCTGACAGATCTTCGGGACCAGGGTGGCCGCCATTGCGGGCACGTTCGTGGTGGCTTTGACCGCCCAATTCAGCCGGGCCGCGTGGTTCGCCGAGCCGGGATCTTCGTTGAAAATGTAGCTGGCGTATTTGCCGATTGCGTAACCGATGCGGGCCAGAAAACTCGCGTCGTTCGCCAAGTTTGCCAAGTCTAGATACGTTGCCATTGTTGATTGCTCCTTTCGGTTTCTTGCCGTCAACCGATCACATACGCGGCAGAGCGCGTGTTAACCGGAAAGTAAGTGAGAACCACTTGTCCGTCCCATCCATGCCCACTCGAGTTCATCAGGGTGCAGGAGGCACCGCCACCGCCGCCCGGTCCAGATACAGGCGGCCCACCTGGATATCCCGCGTTGCCCCCAGGGCCGCCACCCGTAATTGCGGTGCCGCCATTGCCCGAATTGGCACCGTTTGGCCAGCCATTAGGCGCATCGCCGCCTGTTCCGGCAGAGCCTCCTCCACCTCCTCCAATGCCTGCGCCAGGTTGTGGTCTGCCATCGAAGCCGGTTCCCCCTGTGTAGGTGACATCACCTGCACCACCCCCACCCTGACCGTCTCCTGAGCCGCTACCGCCACCGGCCCCGGCATGTCCTCCGTACCCGACGCAGACCGTGCTTGCGAAAGTGCTGGCGCCGCCTGCACCGCCACTGCCTCCGCCCGAACCAGAACTGCCGCCATGACCCACTACCAGCGTGTAACTATTGCCCGGCGTCACTGCGTGGCTGTTCTTTCTGCCGTAGCCGCCTCCGCCTCCGCCCATACCACCGATATAGCCGGACCCGCCGTCACCGCCCCCGCCGCCAGCGCCCCAACACTGGATTTGCACAGAGGTCACGCCATTCGGGCAGATCCAGGTGAAGGTCCCCGCCGAGGTGTACGAATCTTGCGCCATAGAGTTGCTCTAAGACTTTGTTACCTTGAGGCAGAGGACCAGCCGCTGGCAGGTCGATGCCGAATCCACATTGAAGCGCAAGCAGTCCCCAGCCGCGATGGACGTCGTCCAGCCGGTGAGGGTGCTGCTGGTGGTGCTCGCGGCCGACGAGAGCGTGGGCGGCGCGCTGGCCGTGATCTTGTTGCCGCTGGTGGGCGGGAAACTGGCGTAAGCCACCTTCCAGATATTGACCACCGCGCTGCCGCTCTGGTCGGCCAGCAAGGTCCATGCGTTGATGGTGCAGGCAAAATCGATTCGCAGGTCGCCCTTCACCCCGGTAGTGATGGCCGAGCCGCCGCCGTCGATTACAAACGAGATATCCGCCACCGCCGCGTTGCTCGACAGGCTGATGTTGTAGGTGCCACTAGTGATCTTGCTGGAGTAGTCGCCCGCCACCAGAGCCGCGATGGGGATCGTGCCGGCACCCAGACCGGCACCCGACCCGCTGAACTGGTTCGCGGTGATGGTGCCCCCGAACGTTCCAGCGCCCGCCACATACAGGTTCCGCGGCCGGTTTGCGCCGCTGGCCCCGATGTCGTAGCTGTTGTCGGTGCCGAAGGTCAGGTTGCCGGTGAAGCTCATCGCGCCCAGGCTGGTAAGCGGATCGCCGCCCGCGCCAGCATGCGCCGCGGCGTGAGCGGTGGGTGCGAACGTGGAGGGCACGCTGGTCAGGCGCGCCCAGGGCACCGAGCCAGCCGCCAGCGTGCCGATGGTCGTGATGTTGGCGCTCCCCGCCCAAGTGCTCAGAGCGGTATTCTCGACCGCGCTCAATCCCACTTTGGTCTTGCTGATCGTGAGCCATGACGGGTCCGAATAGGAGCCGCTGGTCACCACGGCCGCCGCTGGCAGATCGCCCGCCGCGATGGCGCCTCCCGGCGCGTAGTACTCGGTTCCGGCCGCGGCAATCCCAGTTGTGTTCAGGGCCGTGCGCTTCAGAATGCCGTTGCTGCCGGGATCGGCCATGCCACCGCCGCCGCCGCTGATGGCCTGGCTGGAGACAGCGGTAATGCGGCCCTTGGCGTCCACGGTGATGACGGGCGCGTGCGAGGCGTCGCCATAGGAGCCGGGCGTCACGCCAACCATCGTGGCCAACACGGTGACTCCCTGCGGCCCGCTCACGTCGCCCGCCAGGTTGCCGGTGAAGCCCGCCGAGTTGCCCGCGATGTTCCCCGACACCTGGCTGCCTGAGATGGCGATGGGATCGCTCCCGGCCGCCGCGTGCGTGGTCGCGTGCGCCGCTGGAGTGAAGGTCGATGGCACGCCGGTGAGTTTGGCCCAGGCCAGGCTGGAGGCCGCTGT
>Ga0182027_10006194_pt1 | contig 17999 bp, 14 predicted proteins | sample 712E1DmetaG_FD_121300 | JGI IMG/M metagenome (GOLD analysis project Ga0182027, IMG submission 121300) | Permafrost microbial communities from Stordalen Mire, Sweden - 712E1D metaG (Illumina Assembly) | ecosystem: Environmental > Terrestrial > Soil > Wetlands > Permafrost | place: Sweden... | reverse complement strand
GTTGGAAGGACAGCCAGGCATATAAGGAATCGTTCCGTGCATGGGCGGACCAGATGGAGCGTGAACTTCAGATCGCAGCGACGATCAATTCCGTCGATGATCCATCGGTTCTTGGTGACTGGGACACGTTCGAGATCTTCGAGAAATGCACGCTGCATTGGCTCTGCCGCTGCTTTGAAAACGGTGCCTCAACTGCTGACCTTCTGGAGAGGATTCAAAAGCGCCGTCAGTCCTTTTGGCAACCGCAGCACAAGGAAGGGTATGCCGCGTTGGAGCACGCCGTAAGGCTGCGCGAGCTGATCGAGTCTGCGGAACTGGCGGTTGAATCGATTGATGCCGGCTTGAGTCGTTACGTCGCCACTTGGTGGCGAATTGACATGGCCTACCGGCTTTGTGTCCGCAGCCTTCGCACGTACGGGCAGGTGCAGGTGATGTTTCAGGTCAGCCAATGGGTCGAGAAAGCCTACCTCAACAACTTTCTGCTCCCGCTTGCGGATCGCTGGAGCGATCAAGTCTGCCGACTTGAACGATGGGAATGCACCAGCCTAACGACACAACGCCAGTTTTTCGATAGCCAGGTTAAGCCATTCTTGAACAAGGGACAAAAGGTTTTTGTCATTGTCTCTGATGCGCTTCGATATGAGGCTGCCGCCGACTTTGCCAATCGACTACAGTTGGCGAATCGTTGGACGGCTGAGGTGACCGCGATGCTTGGCTCGCTCCCCTCATATACCCAGCTCGGAATGGCGGCATTGCTACCAGGCAAGCAACTAGCCATCAATGCTGACACTGCGGCTGTAACGGTCGATGGTCAAAGCGCGTCTGGGACTGAAAACCGGAGCCAGATATTGAGCGGGGCGTGCAATGCACGCGCAACCGCCATCCAGGCTGAAGACTTTCTGGAACTGAATCAAACTGATGGCCGCGCCCTGATGCGTGACCATGACGCCGTCTACATCTTCCACAACGCCATCGACAAGGTTGGAGACTCCGCCAGCACGGAAGCAAAGACGTTCGACGCTGTGGAGACGGCTTTCGATGAACTGATGAAGATCATCAAGAAAGTGGCCAGCATCAATGGGACAAACATGCTCCTGACTGCGGATCATGGTTTTCTCTTTCAGCAAGATGATGTACATGAAGACGATATGGCAGCTCTTCCAACGGCCGATGCATGGAGCTTCCGCAACAGGCGTTTTGCCATTGGGAAGGGCATCGTGCCGACATCGGCTGTGAAGGTATTTGGTCCAGGAAACCTTGACTTGATCGGCGACTGGTCGATTGCCTTTCCCCGTTCTTTGGTTCGGTTTCCGCTCCAAGGTTCTGGCAAGCGGTACGTTCATGGCGGCATCAGCCTGCAAGAAGTAGTGGTCCCCGTGGTCAGGATTCATAAGGCTAGGACCGATGACACCGGGCAGGTCGAGGTTGAAATACTTCGCGTACCCTCCAAGATCACAACGGGGCAGGTCGCAGTCTCACTGTTTCAGAACAAGCCTGCGATCGACAAGACGTTGCCGCGGACACTGCGCGTCGGCATTTACTCCAAGGACGAAATTGTGCTGTCAGAGATCAAGACCTACACCTTTGACTCAAAGCAGACTGAGGCCCGCCAGCGTGAAGTCAGCATACTGCTCACGCTCGCGCGCGCGGCAGATGCTTTCAATAATCAAGATGTCGATCTGAGGCTTGAAGAGACCGTACTTGGAACCAACCAAACCGTCGTCTACAAGACGCACACCCTAAGGCTCCAAAAGCCCTTTGCGAGTGACTTCGATGAACTCTGAAACCACACCAATTGAGTCGACCGAGACTGATGCCCCAGCCCCAATGCAATTGAGCGCGCTGGATCAAAAGATTCTCCAGCATTTCGCTGGTCTGGTGGTGCGAAAGGATCTTACCCACGGTCTCAAGCAGAACGCCGTGGTCCCGACGTATGTTCTTGAGTACCTGCTAGGGCAGCACTGTGCCTCTGACAACATCGAGGTGATCAAATCCGGCCTAGCGACTGTTCAGCGCATTCTCGCCAAGCACTACGTTCACCGCAACCAAGCGGAATTGGTGAAATCCACGATCAAGGAAAAGGGCAGCCACAAAGTCATCGACAAGCTGACAGTGGAGCTGAATGAAAAGGGCGGGTACTACGAAACAGAGTTCACGAATCTTGGCATCAAAAAGGTTCCGATCTCAGACGATTTTGTTCGCAGGTATCCCAAGCTGCTGGTTGGCGGAATTTGGTGCATCTCCGATGTAACTTATCAAGTAGCGGAAGACCCGAAGGCCAGCCCGTGGCAGATCGACACGCTCAAGCCAATCCAGGTTGCGAGCATTGACTTCGAGGACTATCTGAAAACACGGGGACAATTCACCACCGACGAGTGGATGGATGTCTTGATGCAGACGATTGGCTTCAACCCGGAGATGTTCAGTCGGAGGGCGAAGCTTTTGACGCTGATCCGCCTCGTCCCCTTCTGTGAGCGCAACTACAATCTTTTGGAGTTGGGGCCCAAGGGGACCGGCAAGTCTCATATCTATGCGGAGTTCTCACCGCACGGGATGCTCATTTCCGGCTCGGAGGTTACGACCCCAAAGCTCTTCGTCAACAATGCGAGCGGAAAGATCGGCCTTGTTGGTTACTGGGACTGTGTTTGCTTTGATGAGTTTGCCGGGAAGGACAAGAAGGTAGACAAGGCCTTGGTTGACATCATGAAGAACTACATGGCCAACCGAACATTTTCACGCGGTATCGAGCAACTAACCGCTGAGGCTTCAATGGTGTTCATGGGGAACACCCAGAAGTCCGTTGCCTACATGCTCAAGCATTCGCATTTCTTTGAACCCCTTCCGGACAAGTACATCGACTCTGCCTTCTTGGATCGGATTCACGCCTACAACCCTGGGTGGGAGGTTGCCCCCATTCGCCATGAGCAGTTTTCCAATGGCTATGGATTCGTCGTAGATTACCTGGCCGAGGTGCTGAAACAACTCCGCACTGAGGACTTCACTGGAGCTTATAAGACACACTTCGAGGTCACCTCCGAGCTGTCCACGCGGGACCAGACAGGCTTTGAAAAGACATTCTCTGGTTTGATGAAGATTCTGTACCCAGACGGGAAAGCGACCTCTCAGGAGATCGGTGAACTTCTTAGTTTCTCGATGGAAGCACGACGTCGTGTGCGTGAACATATTCTGCGTATCGACGATACGTTCACACGCCATGACTTTTCCTATCGCTCGCTAGAGAATGGTGCCACTAACACGGTCATCACTCCCGAAGAGGTACAGTACCCCACCTTCGCTGTACCGAAGGGAAAGGCTAATGAAGTAGGGGCAGGCGAGTCAGAAAGAGCCAAGGTAACGTCCACTCAGATGAGTCTTCCGGAGAGTGCACCGGGAGCATCCGCAGAACCTAGCCTTCCAGATTCAGCTCGTCCTGGGCACATCATCGTTCCTGAGAACACAAAGGGATGGAGCTATCGTCGTCTATTTGCCAATCACCTTAAAGGCGCTCGTCGAATCACTGTGAATGATCCCTATGTGCGCGCCTTCTTTCAGGCACGGAACGTTATGGAGTTTCTCCAAGTAGTCCATGAGATCGTACCTGAAGGTGACGAGGTTGCAGTTGAACTTGTTACCCAGCAAGATCGGGAGACCCCTTCCAGACAGGAAGAGAACCTCAACCAGATCGTCAGCGCCTTTGCAGGGTCCCGCGTCGTGTTCTCGTGGAAGTTCGACTCCAGTCCTAATTTTCACGCCCGGAGCATTGCAACAGATACAGGCTGGAAAATTACCATTGATCGCGGCTTGGACATCTTTCAAAGATTCGAAACTGGACCATTTTCTCTTGAGCAGGCTATCCAGGAAGCCCGTCTGACCAGAGGCGCCGAGGTTACATACTTGAGAGTGTAGTCCACCATGGGTTGGATCGCCGAACCAGCTTTGATTCCATCACGTCGTCTTCTGCATCGAGGCGATGGCGATGGTCATGATCGTCCCGCGCAGCTGCCGGTTTTGTCCGACCGTGCTGGCCACCCCAGTCGCGCATGGCGCGCAGATCCTTCTCAAGATCGCGGTCCCACCCACGTGGCAGATCCTTCTTTCCGGGACAGATGGTCAGACCTAATCGGCCCTCGCTTTCGCCCAGGACAATCTCGGCAATGCGCAAAGGCGACGAAATGCTGTTCTGCAATGGCGGCAGTCGATTCATAGCTAACCCAATCGAGCTTGCTGTTCTCCAAAAATGGTTCGCTATCCCAACGATAAGCCACCAGCTTGCCGCCTCTCGCCACGCTGTAGTCGACGTAGGCCACTTTGTCCGAAAGCAGCGCCGGGGTGCCGGTTACCCGCCTTCTACACTTGACTACATTAACGAGTCCATTCATTTTGCATGATGGATCGAAAACGAACTTCGGGGCGCATCCTGCTGTAGCAAACTATCGTTTGGAGAGATCTTCTAGTTGGCGAAGGCGTGTTCGGCGTATGGTCGGGGAACGCGCTCGGAGACTTCTTGACATTTTCGCCAGGAGGGCACGAGAATGGATACTATGTCGAACAAACCTCTGCAGCAGCGATTTTGGACCTACATCGTTGTCGGTCTGCTTTTGTTTTTCCTAGGGATGCAGTACGACATATGGCGCCGCAGTTCCTCAGCACAGCCCAAGACCGAACCCGTGGAAGATTCTCTCGCGCGGATCGTCAAATCCGGTGTCTTACGAGTCGGCTACATTGATTATCCGCCAGCTGTGATTAAGGATCCGAACACTGGGCAACTCTCAGGGGAGTTCGTAGACATCGCCAAGTTCATCGCCTCCCAGTTGAACGTCCGGCTTGAATTCGAGGAAGCAAGCTGGAGCACATTCATGACTGGCCTACAGACGCACAACTACGATATTTCGATCGCGCCGACCTATATTCAGGTTTCGCGATCAGCGAATGTCGCCTTCACTAGGCCGATCGCTTTTCTGGGCAATAGCGCCGGGGTTAAGAAGGGAGACAGCCGATTTGAAAATATCCAGGCACCAACAGATTTGGACCGTTCCGGATTGGTCGTTGCGGTCGTGCAAGGTGAAGCTGCCGATCTCTTTGTGAAGGAACACTTCAAATCGGCAAAGGTATTAGAGTTAAGTGGGTCCGACCTTTCCGCACCCTTGGAGTTGGTAGCTACGGGGCAGGCTGATGTTGGACTTACAGATGCCTATGTGACAGAGCAGTTCGTAGCGCAGAAGCCGTCCGTCCGAGATCTCTTTCCTAACAACCCCTACAACGTCTCACCGATGTCGTGGGCTGTACGACCGGACGACTACCGACTCCTGAACTTCCTGAACAACTCTCTGGAGTACCTTGAGGCGACAGGCAAGACCGCTGAATGGCAAAAGAAGTATCACGCCCCGTGGATGTACGGCATCCCCAGCGTCAAACGCCCTTGAGATTCTATAGGCATACCAAGCCGAACGAAACCGTATGAATTGAGACTTATGCTGACAAGTACTCTAGCCTTCTCGAGTTATCCGTGGGATTTCTCCGTCGTGGTTGCCAACTGGCGGGCACTCCTGCGCGGCCTTGGCGTCACCTTGGAGATTTCACTCTATGCGATAACTTTAGGGACATTGGCTGGCGCGGCAATTGCCTATGCGAAAGGATCAGTCAACCCAGCGGTGCGGGTCCTTGCCAATGCCTTTACCGATAGATTTCGGGCCATCCCCGTTCTGGTGATGATGGTTTGGCTGTTCTACTGCTTCCCGAGCATCATGCTGCTACTCGGGTTCGAATCGCCAATACGTCTCGAATCTCGCACAGTCTCGGTTCTAGCCCTAGCCATCTACCTTGCCGCGCAACTGGCTGATATTCTGCGTGCCGGGCTCGACAGTATCCCATCGAACCAGTACGAGATCGCCCGCGCGCTGGGCATCGGAGAAAGTCGTATCATCAGGCATATTCAGATTCCGCAGGTGATCCTGTTGACATTGCCGGCGGTACTCGGCCAGTATGCCTCTACGCTGTTGCTGAGTAGCCTGGCCTCAGTCATTGCCGCAGCGGAGTTGCTACACGCGGCTCAGAACATCATCACTAACCAGTACCATACGTTAGAGGTTTACACGACTGTAGCCCTGCTTTACTTGGCAATCGCTTGGCCACTGACCTGGGCGGCTAAGCGAATCGGTAAGCGGTCGGGAACAAGCCAGCAGAACGAGGAACTCGCCCCAGTCAAGTTGATAGTCGGACCTCACACACTGATTCCAACCCTTGAAGTCGTGGGCGCTGGAGTGAAAAGTGAGTCAGGCGCACAAATTCTCGAAGACATTCACTTCCGCATAAACCCCGGGGACGTTGTTGGTGTCTTCGGACGCAGCGGCGCTGGCAAGTCCACTCTTATTCGGCTTCTAGTACACTCGCTTGAACCCACAACAGGCCAGGTCCGCTGGTTCAGCCCCTCGGGTTCCGAGTGCTCGAAGTTATGCTTTGGCTATGTGCCACAGGGTTTGGCCTTGTGGCCGCACCTTTCCGCGCTAGAGAACGTAGCCCTTGCTTTGTGGACGAATCAGGGAAAGAGCCGTGCTGAGGCCCGTTCAGAAGCTCAATACTGGTTACAGCAGTTGGGGCTTGAACAGCGCAGTAAAGCCAAGCCCGGATTCCTTTCCGGTGGAGAAGCGCAGCGGGTTGCTATTGCGCGGGCGTTGGCTATCCGTCCGGCGATCTTTTTGCTGGACGAGATTACATCTTCGCTCGATCCAGAACTGATCAGCCAGGTCGTCGAGATCCTCACGGCGATTGCAAAATCTGGTGCCAGCGTTGTGCTGGTTGGCCACGATTACCGCTACGTTTACAACCTCATCAACAAGGCTCTTTTTCTTGAGCTAGGGCGGTTGGTCGACTTTGGCGAGAAGGGGGCGGTCTTCGAAGGGCGGGTTCCCCAAGTGGGAAACTTCCTTTCTCATTATGCGAAGTGGGATTGCCTGCCGCAATTGCAAGCCACGCCGCCTCGACTTCCCGTGGAATAGATTTGAAGTAGCGAAGGAATTCATGCCGGGAAAAAACAGTCACAACGCAATCCGCATCGAACGCTATTACGACCAGTATGGGTGGATCTACCCGCTGATCTGGGGTGAGACCATTCATTGGGGGCTCTTCCCCACCGGTAATGAAACACTAGAAGAGGCCGCTTTCCTTTGGACAGAACGCACTATTTCTCTTCTCCGTCCGTGCTTGGGTGGCAGATTTCTCGAAGTCGGCTGCGGCCCTGCAAGAACAAGCCAACGCCTCCTTGAGCGCTGTGGCGGTCGCATTGATGCGCTCGACATCTCCAAATATCAGTTAGATCGTGCCCGGGGCACCAACCGCGATTCCGTAGCGCGGGGAGAGATGCAGTTGCTGCAGGGCGACATCGCCGAAGCCGAACTCGCACCGGCCAGTTTCGACGGCGCCTTCAGCGAAGCCGCATTCTTTCATCTTTTCAAGAAGACACGTAGCATTCAAAACATCCGCTCTGCCCTGCGCCCGGGTGCCGCATTTGTCTTTGATGACCTGCTCATCCCTTCTTCTGGTTACCCAGACGGAGTCAAGCGCGCCTACCAGCGCTTCGGCGAACTAGAACTCTACTCGACTGGCTCATATGAGCAGATGCTGGCCAACGCAGGCTTCCAGTTGGAGCAGAGAATCGAAGCTGCCGCAGATGTCAGGACTACCCATCTGCGCCTGCTTGGGAATCTGCAAAAAATACATTCGGCTGCTACTACGCAACTGAATGAGCAACTCTATCGGACTCTCTCGAACTCGTTCGAAGAAATAGTGTTGCTGTTCGAGCGTGGAGATCTGGATTGCCAGGTATTTGTGGCTATTGCGCAGTAGGCTCCTCCGCAGGAATCGTATGCTGTGTGGTTTCCGGATTCGTCTTATCAGAGTCAGAAATCAATTTTTCGGCATGTGACAGAATGGCGGCCCATGCTGGCGAAATGTTGCGTGTCTCGCGGAATTTCTTATCCAGTCCGAGCCAGTCGCGAATTCGCCTCTCGAATTTCGGCAAATCCTGTACTAAGTCGTAATAGAGTTTGCTGTACATTCTGGCCACCAACTCTATATTGGCCTCAAGAAAGATCTCGAAGGTCTGCTCAAAGAATTGTATCCACTCGGTTTGATGTCGCGCGATTGCGATTCCATAGCGATATCGAGGGAAGAAGTGCTCGCAGAATCCGTATTCCGGACGGGCAGAAACGAGATTCAACTCCTTGTCGTTTTTGGCTTCAGCAAGCAAAAGCCCGCGGACCTGCTCAAGAACAAGACAGCAGCTTACTTCGTCAATTATGCAAAGAGGTAGACGAGGCGTTTCGCTTTCCGAAAGCCGTTTAAGCTCACTTGCATATTCAGTGAGGTTGTAGTTCACCCTCACTGGATCTGAAATATTAATGAACTGCAAAGCATAGATACCGCCTAGTTCCTTCGGATCGACGATCGGCAAGATTCTCCTTTTTGTCGTGCTAGGCATCTCAGAAGTCATAATATTTAGCAGTTCAGGAATGCCGGGCCGAATGCGGACGCCGTTTAGTGGAATGGAGATAGGAAAACTGTAGAACCAGAGGTTCCGCGTGCGGCTTGGCTCGACAAACAACCCTGCCGCAATATCCATGTTGCCATCACTGCAAAGGTCCTTTTCGATTTCGCTGAGTTCGGCCTCAAAATAGTTCGTGGACTTGCTTTCAAGGCTTGCAAAACTAAGGTATCGATGGAGCAGGCTGTCCAGAAAACCATTTGGCCTGCCGTTCTCCAGTTGGCAGAAGTTCGGAAAATAGACAATACCCACATTCAGCGGGCGCCCACCAGATTCTAAGACCTCCATAGAGTCAACGAGGACATTACCGTCCTGAGTCGCCCGATCCAGAGCACTCTTCAGAGTTTCCTTCTCCTTTGGATCTCCAGAGGCAAAAAAGTCCACAAGTGCATTCATCTTTTCGGTCTGCGGTTTCGAAATGCCGCGCTTCCAGTCCAGTAGTGAACTGTGGGTGATCGTCACGCCGGTTTCCTTCTTAATCATCTCGGCCAACGCGCGAACGCTTGGCAGTGGACCAACCCCGCGCTTCCTCTCCCACCAGCGGCGAAACTGCCTTTCTAGTGCGCGTTGCAACTCTGGATATTTTGTTCTTGGCATTGGTAGCAGTACGCCCTCCTAGCTGACAAAAGTGTATCAGACCAAGTTTACAGCGGCACGGTCGCCGTACAGACGGCGAACGCGTAGTCGAAAATGTATTGATAATCGATGGATAATTGCCCATAATCGAAGACAGCAATCGGAGCTGACCTCGACTTTGGCGGCCTCCCTTTTGGGGAAAGCGTAAGGAGAAGTAGGCTCAAACTGGCCGGGCTGGAGAACAAAATTGGTATCAGAGCATTCTTTTTCAATGAGTTGAGGAGGATGTATGGGGGATGAATCTGGAATTCACACAGCAGTATCTGCTTCGGGAGCCCTCGGGCTTGGGGTAAGCGTGTATTTGCCACGCGGCGAACATGATCGTCAGTCGATCATTAGCCGAAGCTACGCTCCCCTGATTCGTGAATTTGGGCTGACTGGCTTCGGCCTCGCTGGCGAACGGTGGCGGCCCCCCGATGAAGTCGAAGTGTTTGGCTCGTTGTCGGAAGTCAACCTGCCGATCAATCGTCTCATCGTCGTGACACCGACGTACTCGTTGAACGAGATGGCCGACCAACTTTCCAACTGTCGGGCTGTCAACAGAGCTACATCCGTCTACCTATTTTGCAATGGTTGGGTAGAACCGAATCCGATCCTGCAGGTAGTTCCCAAGGAGCGGGTTTTCAACGCCGTCGTGATGGTGGGTTCACTTCGGCGGTCGCCCAACGTGGCGCAAATAACGGTCAACGCCGGCATCCTGCTCGGCTCTTTGTACGGGGCCTCGCTTGACGATGCAGAGGGGCTTGCCGCATCCCTCACGGCGGGCGGTTTGCCCTCCCGGACCACACGCGAAATCGGGGAAGCAATGTGGCGGAAGATTGCCTTCAACACCGCTGGGGCGATCACCGCTCCGTTAGGCATACCCTTGGGCGGCTTGCTACAGCCTAAATTTCGGACGCGTGTAGAGCGCGTTGCGGCAGAAGTCTGGCGTGCGAGTATCGCCGCAGGCTTTATGTCGTTCGCCACAGAGGCCGACGCGATCAACGATGTTTGGGCGCGTATCAAGATCTCAGCGACTCATGTGGCGTCCATCGCTAAGTCTATACAAAATGGCGGGCCTACTGAGATCGGAAGCATGGCTGGGGCCATTGTGCGCATCGCGGAGCAGAACGGCTGGGCGGCTGAAGAATGCGCCCGAGTCCTGAATGAAGTTCGCCGCGTCGAGCGCATTCGTGCTGGGGGATATGTACATGAACAGCAGTTTGCGGGAGCGGCATGATGAAGATCACCCGAAATGCCCGTGCAATTTCCCTTCGGCGCTTCACACACTTGGGGGAACTTCTCCAGTTGGCCTTCTACGACGGGGTCGGTGAAGTTAGGCGCGGACTCCTGACCCTTCCATGCCCACTGTTCTACGTCGAGGTAACGTATTGCCCCGACCGTACCGGCTGCTTTCACATTTTGCCCGAAGGCAAAAAGAAGGCCCTGCAAGCAGCCTATATCGTCCGGCAGATGTGCAACGATCGGTGCCTCGGTGGTGTATTGACCCTTCGCTCCAACATCCCGCCTGCCGCAGGCGGAGGAGAGAGCACAGGGGACGTACTCGCTGTTGTTGAGGTGATTGCCAAAGCGATTGGAGACAAGATCTCCCCCGAACTCGCCGCACATATATGTGTCTGCGCGGAAGCAGCCAGTGACTCAATCATGTTCTCTGATGAAGCCGTCTTGTTTGCCCAGCGGGATGGCATCATTCTTGAACGCTTCGGCGGCCCACTTCCCCGAATGCTTGTACTTGGCCTAAACGCGTCACCTGGAAAGGGGGTCGATACCCTTGCATTCCCTCCAGCGATATATTCGCCAAGCGAGATTGAAGCGGGGCGCGTCCTGCGCGCTGCGGCCCGTCGGGCGGTGCAGCGCCAGGATGTTGAACTACTTGCTCGGGTTGCCACCGGGTCCGCCAAGATCAATCAACGATTCCTCCCAAATCCTGCGTTTGATTGCCTGAATGCATTGGAACGTCGTGGTGTAACGCTCGGAAGTGTTGTAGCACATAGCGGCACACTGGCTGGGGCATTGTTCAAGCCGGACGACCATAAAAGTCTCGCCGAAGCCCGCCGCGTCTTGGCAGACGCCGGCTTCGGGGATTTCCATATCTTTACTACCGCAAATCATGAGTTTGAGGAGGAACTTGCCGCATGAAATATCAGGACGTGTTCGAAATGCATCGACTGCCGACGATCTATCCGATTGGTCTCCCCAATCTGTTCATTCTGGAATTCTTTCTCCTCAAACTTCTGCCAGCGCTGGCAGCAGTCACGGAAAAAATCTGTAACGGCGAGTTCGAGTTGGGCAAAACCTTTCTTGATACTTCCTCAGGTACGTGGGCATGGTGCCTTGCGTGGGTCTGCCGCTTGCTGAATGTACCACTTCGCATAGTCACGGACCCAGCCGTTGATTCGCGTTTCCTGCGCGTATTGGAAGAACTTGGTGCCATTGTGGACATTGTTCTCCCACAGCTTGGTGAAGGCCCACAGACCGCAAGAATGCGGCGCATGCATGAACTTGATGCAGATGGCCGTCACGTCCTGCTCAACCAATATAGCAACCCGTTGGTGGCTCTAAGCTATTCCCCGGTCGCTGAACTCATGGCTGAAAAGGTAGGCGAATTTCAGTTTGTGGTCGGTGCCGTCGGATCTGGTGCCTCCACTGCCGGAGTCATCCGGCCTTATCGGAGTGTATTCCCAGAAACTCGCCTCATCGGGGTTGATACCTTTGGCTCCGTGATCTTCGGACTACCTGAAAACAAACGCATTCTTCGCGGGCTCGGAAATTCACTCATGCCTGGCAACGTGGACCATTCGCTCTACGATGCGGTGGATTGGGTGGATGCACCCTTGGCGTTTGCCGCCACCCGCCGCCTCCACCAGGAGACAGGCATCTTCCGCGGGCCTACGACCGGTGCAGCGTGGTGGGTCGCACGTCAAATTGCACTTGAAAACCCCAATTCGCGCGTCGTTTTTTTGAGTGCAGACAGCGGATGGCGCTACCTGGATGATGTCTACAATCTGGACTGGCTACATGAACATGGAGCGTACATGGATCCCGAAATCATGCCCACAGCTCCGGTCATCGCAAATCACCCAAACCAAGCAGTTCCGCCATGGGCCCGCTACCAGTGGGACCGCCGCACACTTCACGACACCATGGTAACGCGCACTGACATCGACTCAATCCCTGCTGGAGTTGCCTTATGAAGCCTTTTCTCGTTTTTCTGGAAAGTAACACTACCGTCGGAACCCTGTACTTCGACAAGGCAGTGGAAATGGGATACACACCCATTCTTCTGACATCTGACCGAACCCGCTACTCTTTTGCCGACAGCGTTCGCACGAAGGAGGTGAGCACTTCGAGTGCAGATGCAATTGACGTTGCCTGCGACGAACTGGAGCGGGAAGCGCCGATCCTAGGCCTCTTATCAACGTCAGACTACTTCCTAGAAGTTGCAACACGAGCGGCGCGCCGACGGAACCTATCCGGTCCCGATCCGGCCTCAATTACCATTTGCCGCAACAAATACGAGCAGCGTCGCGCGCTGGCTGCCGCTGGTCTGCCTAGCCCGGTCTTCCGCCTTTGTCACTCTGTAGCCGATGCCCTATCTCCTAAAATTTCTCTGCCTGCGATTTTGAAACCGATCGATGGCAGCGGCAGCCGAGGCGTCCGGCTCTGCCGCACTATCGAGGAAATTCGCGATCACGCGGTACATTTGCTCTCGGCGAAGACAAACGAGCGAGGATTGCCAGCTCAGGCAGGTTTTATCGCCGAATCGTACCTCGATGGATTGGAGTATTCGGCCGAGGTAATCGGAGATAGAGTCGTGGCAGTGACCGGCAAGCATCTGGGAATGCCCCCTAACTTCATAGAGACCGGCCACGATGTACCGCCATTGGAAGCCAACCTGGCCGCGTATGCAATCCAGGAAACAATGGCACGCATCATCAAGGCGCTGTCACTAGGTAACGCACCTGCCCACGTGGAGTTTCGGCTCGTGGGAGGCCAAGTGGCGCCCATCGAAATCAACCCTCGTATTGCCGGGGGCAACATTCCGAAGTTGGTACGACTAGCGACAGGTGTCGACCTTGTTGAGCAGTGCCTTCGCTTTTACACTGGCCAACCCATCCTCACGAAAGGAAAGGTCGGCTCTCCAGCGGCAATACGCTTTCTAGTGGCACAGCGCCCGGGGACGATTACAGAAATCGACGGATTGGAAAGAGCTCTTGGCGAAGCAGGTGTAGTTGAAGCAGCTTTCATTCGCAAGCCCGGAGACGTCCTCCAAATCTACAACGACTTTAGAGACCGCATCGCCTACGTTATCGCGAGTGGCAAAACCACAAGCAGTGCCGCCGAAAACGCGGCCCACGCCTTACAACGGCTTCAGTACTCCTTGGAGTAAACATGCGTGATACCGGAAGAATTCATCAGCAGATTGACTGGCGCATCCGCCGCGTACTTTATGGACAGACGGCAGATGCCCTTATCGACGCAGACCTTGAGTTCGAGATCCAGGTTGATCTAGCACACCTCGTAATGATGTCAGAGGCTGGTCTGATACCTTTAGCGCGCGCCGCGCGTGTTGCGTTGGCCATCATGCAGCTAAGAGACTCCAACTTCGCGGCATTACGCGGGCGACCGGCCGAGCGCGGGTTGTACCTGCTTCTCGAAGACCATCTGATTGCCGAAATTGGTGAACTCGATGGAGGCAGCCTGCAGTTGGGACGCAGCCGGAACGACCTCGGGCCGACCGCAATGATGATCCGGTTGCGAAGATCTGCAATGCGCCTCATTAGCGAAGCGTCACGTCTTCTAGCAGCGCTGATCCACCGCGCCCGCGCGGAAGCGAACCTGGTAATGCCCGGCTACACGCACATGCAGCCGGCACAGCCCATCACTATCGGTCACTACTTGAGCGGCGTTGCTTTCGCTGTGGTTCGTGACCTTCTGGGGCTCACTACCGCCATCGACGGGATGGGAGTCTGCCCCCTCGGTGCGGGTGCTATGGCCGGGACTACACTGCCGATCCGCCCGATGCGTACCGCGGAGTTGCTAGGCTTTGACAAGCCCGTGCTTCATTCTCTAGACGCCGTGGCGTCGAGGGACGTGATTCTTCGGCTGCTGTCGGCTGCAACCATCTTTGGCATCACGCTAACCCGTCTTGCCACTGACCTGCTGTTGTGGTCTTCGGAATTCGGGTTGATCGGTTTCCCCGACCGCTTGTCAGGCAGCAGTTCTATGATGCCGCAGAAGAAGAACGCCTTTCCGTTGGAACTCATCCAGGGCCGTGCTATGGCACCGCTCGGAGCATTTACGGCGGCATCCGCAGCCATGACGTCGAAGCCCTTCACAAATGCTATTGCTGTTGGCACGGAGGGTGTGGGGCATGTATGGAATGCCCTCGGTCAGATCACCGACGCCACATTGCTGGCGCGGTTGGCGGTTCGAGGATTCGAGACCCACCCAGACCGTATGCGTGAACGGGCCGAAACTGGCTACGTCACAGCCACCGCCTGCGCCGATGTGCTTGCGCGCCAGGGGACCATGTCTTTCCGCCAGGCTCACCGACTGATAGGCCGCTATGTTAACGAAGCTATTGCTCGTGGTGGCGCGCCCCTAGCTAAAGTAGCAGGCACAGAACTCGCTGAGTTGACCAGCGAATTCGTCGTCTCCCGAGCTAACTACGGCGGGGGCCCCGGGCCCACCTCAATGGCCGCCATTCTGACGACTTTGGAAGAGGACTGGCGCGATATTGCGCGCTGGAAACACAAAAAACGTAGCTGCTGGGCGTCTGCGGCATCTCACTTGGACGATTCTGTCCAGCAGTTGCTTAACCGGTTGGAGGCAGAAGAAAACTAATGAAGAAACGTGCAGTTTTCATTTTTTGCGGCAACCTTGAAAAGGATCCAGTTGCCGCAGGTGTTCTCAAGCAGTCCCAAGCACTGTTTCCACTAGCGGAAACCAGTCAGTTCGTCGACGGCCACCCCGTACTCACCTGGGAACGCCCGGACGGCGCAATTTTCTACTTCGTAACTACCGCAGAGATTATCAGCGATGACTACGCTCACTACCTCCCAATAATGAAGGGCCTGTTCGCCGACTGTTCCGTGGCTGGATTAGTAAACTGGCACGCAGGTGGTAACGCGCCGGACAAGGTATTATGCGTACACACCACCGGCGATGTCCCGTCGGGCCAGTTTGGTCCGGCCTCTCCCGCGGCAATGTTCTCACTCCTCCGAGCCTTGGAGGAGTTTCGGCAGGGCCTCAGATTACATGATTTCAGGACATCAATCGAGGCGACACACTGGTCGGGAGTGCAGAACGGTCAAGACCCGCGCCTCCTTCTCGACTATACCGTCCCGCTGATGGACATCGAAATCGGCAGCTGTCCAACCAGTTACGGGGATGTTCGTGCGGCCGAAGCGGTAGCCCGAGCCCTTCCGCGAGTCTTCGACGACCTCGGCCCGTTCAAATCACTGTTGTGCGTCGGCGGAATGCATTTCGAACCCGCTTTCAACGATCCAGTTCTGAATACAACTGACCCGCTTCTCGGCGCCAGCCATGTTCTTCCCAACCAGTGGCTGGAAACCTACACCGATGAGGGGACCCAAGGCCGACTCCTTCACTGTGTAAACACGATTGCTGGCGGCATTGATGCGATTGTGTTTCACGACAACTTGAAGGGTGCTGTGAAGGCGCAACTGCGAACGCTCGCTGAGACCCTCGGCGTACCTGCGATTAAACATCAGAGACTGCGTATGCCCGGAACGATTGAGTGGCCTACACATGACCACAGGAGACAAACCTCGCTTAAATGGGGCTCTCATGAAAAACCGGCGACTGGCCACCCCTCGGCCAGCCCAGACGTGAACAACTCATCCGAGTTTAACGGAGCCTCGCAGTGCCTGCGTCTTGAGAACGATAATCTCGCGCCATAAGCAATGATAGTGCATCAGAAAACCGGCAGGTCCGGCATCCTGATTGAACGGAACCTTCAACGATGTAACCAAAGGAGAGAAACAAAATGAGTAAAGAAGTCAACAATTCCGGTCAGGGATGGGAAGAAGCCTATAAGGCTCAGGCTCTCTCCAAGAAGAATGGAGCGGCGACTCCTCTGTGGCATGAAGAAGCGATCCCCTTCCTGCGCGATGCAGCACTGATCGCTCTACTTAAATCGCAGGGTGTGATCAGGGTACTGGACGCAGGAGCTGGCGATGCCCGCAACAGCTTGATGCTGTCACGCGAGGGCTTCTTTGTCGTTGGCCTCGATATTGCTCCGACCGCAGTCGAATTAGCTGCGCAAAAGTCCGTTCAGGAGGGAAACAACCACGTGATATTCGTGGTAGGCGACATCACCAGATTGGATGTGGCAGGCCCATTCGACCTAGTGGTATCGGCGGATACTGTGGGGCAACTGGAAGATCCGCGCGTTGCATTGAACGAATTTCGCCGGGTGCTTCGACCAAATGGCTTCTTGCTGTTTAATCTTTATTCCACAGAGGACGAAACCTATGGTGCTGGCCGCCGCATAAACGATTGTTGTTTCGAGTACAAAAACTGCCTGTTTCGATATTTCAGCAAAAACATGGCGGAAGAAATAACGGACGGCTGGAAGAATGTCAGCATTCGTCCCTGGTCTTGGATGGACCCCCCGCATGGCGACTATCGGCCTGAGCCGCACCGACATCATTCTTTCGTTGTACTGGCGCAGAAACCAGAAGAGCTGTGACCATGACAGCACACCACCTCGCAACTGAAGTTCCGTCAACGAGTTTCTTTCACTTCGATTACGAAAGCCTATCCGCATCTCGCATATCTCAATCAGGAGAGGGGCATACTATTCAAGAAATCCTCGTGCATGGTAAATCGAAAAAGCTACACGACGATGCTGGGAAGCCGCCGATGCCAACCCAATAATCCGGGTCCTCCAGCACAGTCTTGCCGTTGATTTCGTGCGGTGCATCGAAGCGAGAACCTTGCCGTGGGCGGTGAGATATTCAGCCGCGATCGAGTGAAACAGTCGCAATCCCTCCTCGCCGCGATAAGCCTGCATCGAGTAGACCTCGTCCGCAGAACCCATCACCGAGCAATACCACGGTTCGCCGCTCTGGCTGTCGTGCGTAACGACCAACTCGCTTTCATCGATTATCTGGCAGGGGTGGAAACCGAATAGATCGCTGGCCTGCTCGTAAGGCCTCATCATGGCTGCGAATGAAGGCGACTCTTCGTCGGCGAGTTCTTTCGCAAAGAACAGATCGAGGGAAGTTGGAGTTGCATCAGAGCGTTTCTTCGGCATCAACGGAAATAACCTCTTTGATCTTCAGATAAGCCTCTTCGCGGCGTCGCGTTCGCCATGTTCGAAGGCGTCTGCGAATGGCTCAAGCTCTTCTTCACTCATGCCAATACTTTGTCCAGTCCTGCGCCAACCATTCACGGCATGCGTAACGTCGCTCAAGATCTCCTTGGCCCGCGTAGCCGTGATGCGTAAATATGCAATCACGGACATGAGGGCATCGATCGTCATGTCAGGGCCTGCATCCTCGGATATCCACGTCTTCAATTCACGCACGCGTTCGGGTGACGGGTTGATGTCGAAAGCGGGCGACAACCGCCAGAATTCCCGATCTACGTGCAGAAAGCCGTGGTTGCGCAGGTGGTCGTCCGAATTTGTGATCAAAATCGAGAAGGCGATACGCCGCCACAACTCTTCGATATCGGCTTGTGCGTCAGCCCCGTGTACGCGGATAGCGTCCACGATCTCGGTGTAGGTATGTTCCTCGGGTTCCGTCGCCTCGACACCCAGCATGGTCGCGGCGGAGACATACATTAGGCGATG
>Ga0182027_10006193_pt1 | contig 18001 bp, 17 predicted proteins | sample 712E1DmetaG_FD_121300 | JGI IMG/M metagenome (GOLD analysis project Ga0182027, IMG submission 121300) | Permafrost microbial communities from Stordalen Mire, Sweden - 712E1D metaG (Illumina Assembly) | ecosystem: Environmental > Terrestrial > Soil > Wetlands > Permafrost | place: Sweden... | reverse complement strand
GTCGCGCAAGATGACCGAATCCGGCTCCACCTGCGCCGTGGCCCCGGCGTAGATGACGGTGTTGACGCCCTCCTTGAGGTCCAGCGGGACGGAGTCGCGCACGACGGCGAAGTTCTGGTTGTAGATGGTCAGGGCGGGCTGGGCGGCGGCGGAGAGCGCGGCGGCCAACAAAAGAGTCGGGGTCAATTTCTTCATAAAATTCAAGTCATCAAGCATTGGACGGCGTTTTTGAGAAAATACTCCCGCTTTTGTAGAAAAAGCAAACGGCATCTTAAACATTGAACTTCGATGGGCGGCTGTTAGAGTGGACGGCCATTGATTGAATGACACCTATGATCGAACCAAAGAGGGCGGATTCACCATTGGCGGCAACGGCCGCTTTGTCGCAGGATGACGTTGGGGCCATCGCGGAGTTGCGCCAGGCTTATGGTAAAGTGCGGAGCGAGCTGGCCAAGGTCATCATCGGCCAGGACTCCGTGCTGGAGCAGTTGCTGATATGCATTCTGGCGCGTGGACACGGCCTGCTGATGGGCGTGCCGGGCCTGGCCAAAACCACCATGGTCAACGCGCTGGCCCAGGTGATGTCGCTGCAATTCAACCGCATCCAATTCACCCCCGATCTCATGCCCTCCGACATCACCGGGACGGACATTCTGCAGGAAACCGACCAACCCGGCCGCCGCGCCTTCGTGTTCATCAAGGGGCCGCTTTTCGCCAACATCATCCTGGCCGATGAAATCAACCGCACGCCGCCCAAGACGCAGTCGGCGCTTCTGGAGGCGATGCAGGAACATCGCGTGACGGTGGCGGGGCGTTTTTTTGCGCTGCCCGCGCCGTTTTTTGTGCTGGCGACGCAAAACCCGATTGAACAGGAAGGCACGTATCCGTTGCCGGAAGCGCAGTTGGACCGCTTCATGTTCTTCATTCATGTGGATTATCCGAGCGAAGCGGAGGAGAAGCGGATCGCGCGCGAAACGACGGGGGCGGCGCCCGCCCGGTTGTCGCATGTGCTTTCCGGCGAGCAGATCACCCGATACCAGGAAGTGGTGCAGCGCGTGCCGGTGCCCGATCACATCTATAACCTGGCGGTGGAAGTGGTGCGCCGGTCCCGTCCGCCCTCCGGCCAGGCGCCGGAATGGATCAAGAAATGGGTCAGTTGGGGCGCCGGACCGCGCGCCGTCCAATACCTGATCCGCGGGGCCAAGGCGCGGGCGGTGCTGCACGGCAGTTACCTGGCGCGGATGGAGGATTTGGAGGCGGTGGCCGCGCCGGTGCTGACCCACCGCATCCTCACCAACTTCCAGGCCCAATCCGAAGGCGTCGCCAGCACCGCCATCATCACCCGCCTGCTGGAGGAGATTCGCGGAGAAGAGCGCCGTGGCTGAGGATACCAAGCCACAAATGAAATTGCCGCCAGACTCCCAGATTTCCGAGGATAAAATCGCCCGTTATTTGCTCGTGCCGCTCGCGCGCGGCGACAAGTCGGCTTTTCTTTCGCGGGCGGGCTACACACAAGAAAATCCACAGCAACTTCTCTATGACCTCCGAACGCAGATTCTCCCGCTGGAAGCCGTCCCCGCAGGAGAAAACGAGTTTGGGCGATATTTTGAGGCTCGCGGCTTGCTGCGCGGGCCGAACGGGGTGGCTTTGAGGGTTCGCGCCATCTGGATGACGGAGCACTTGTCGGGCAGCACCAAGTTTGTTACCTTGATTCCAGACAAAAGGAAAATATGATGAAATTGGAACTTTACACCGACGCGATGCTGACCTGTGAACTGCCGCAACATCGGCTTCAGCGCGGGGACATTGTCAAACTGGTGGAACGTCACGTTGCTCCTGATGGCTCGGAAGGCTATTCCATCGAAGTCTTTAACGCGATCGGTGACACCATTGCCGTCACCGCCGTCCCGTCTTCAGCTCTCGAAGTTTTGCGCGAAGACGAAATCCTCTGCGCGCGGCTGCTGGGCTGCCCATAAGAGCCAACCGTTCCAATACGACAGGACATTATGGAAATTATCACCGAGGCCCGCCTGCTTGAGGAGATTCGCGGAGAAAAACAGAGTGGCTGACGACAACCAATTGCTCGATCCCCAGGTGCTCTCGCGCCTGATGCACCTGCCTTTGCTGGCCCGCCAGGCCATGGAAGGCTCGGTCTCCGGCCAGCACAAAAGCCCGCACCGCGGCTCCAGCGTCGAGTTCGCCGAATACCGCAACTACGTTCCCGGCGACGACATCCGCCGGCTGGATTGGCGGGTCTTCGCCCGCACGGACCGTTTTTTTCTCAAGGAATTCGAGGCGGAAACCAATTTGCGCTGCTACCTGGTGCTGGACTGCAGCGGCTCCATGCGGTTCGGAAAAGCGGGCGCGGACAAGCTGGATTACGCCCGGCGCATGGCCGCCACCCTGGGCTTCCTGGCCGCGCGCCAGGGCGACGCCGTGGGGCTGGTCTGCGCGGCGGAAAAGACCTTCATCGAAATCCCGGCCCGGCGCAACCCCGCCCACCTCAAACTGATTCTTGACACCCTGCAAAAAGCCGCGGCGCGCGGGGAAACCGGGCTGCCCGCCGCCCTGCACGACCTGGCCGAAAAAGTCAAACGCCGCGCCTTGGTGGTCGTCTTTTCCGATTTCTTTTGCGATCTCGCCCCGCTGCGGGATTGCTTTCAGCATTTGCGCTTTCAAAAACACGACCTCGCCCTCTTTCAATTGCTGGACCGCGCCGAGCTGGAGTTTCAGTTTGACCGTCCCACGCGGTTCGTGGATTTGGAAAGCTCGTTCCATCTGGTGACCGAGCCGGCGGCGGTGCGCGTGGAGTATCTGCGGCAAATCCGGCTGTTCCTGGACGCGTTGCGCGAGGGCTGCCATGAATTCGCGGCCGATTACCGGCAGGTCGTGACGGACCAGCCCTATGAGAAGGCTCTGGCCGATTTTCTGCTGGCGCGCGCGCGGCTGGCGGCCGGCGGCTAATCCTTCAAAATGACCTTCCTTCAGCCATTTCTGCTCTGGGGTTTGCCGCTGGTCTTGTTGCCGGTGATTATTCATTTCCTCAACCGCCTGCGCCATCGCTCGCAGCCGTGGGCGGCGATGCGTTTTCTGGTGGCGGCCACCCGCAGTTCGGTGAGCAACACCAAATTGCGCCAGCTTCTCATCCTGCTTTGCCGCATGGCGGCGGTGGCCGCGCTCTGCCTCTTTCTCGCCCGGCCCCTGGCCGGCGGCTGGATGGGGTGGGCCGTTTCCGCCGCGCCGGACGCGATTGTCATCCTGCTGGACCGCTCCGCCGGCATGGAAATCAAATCGGGCGGAGTCAGCAAGCGTGAGACGGCCATCGCCCTGCTCTCCGGGGCCGCGCGGGAATACGAGGAAACGAGCCATTTGGTTCTTATTGACAGCGCCACGCTCGTCCCGGGGGAATCCGGCCGCGCCACCAACCTCATGCGCCTCCCCGCCACCGGCCCGACCGACACCGCCGCCGATCTGCCGGCCATGCTCCGCGCCGCCTGCAACTGGCTGATCGAAAACCGCGCCGGCGCGGCGGAAATCTGGATTGCTTCCGGCGCGCAGCGCGGCCACTGGCGTCCAGAGGACCCGCGCTGGAAGGACATTGCCGGCCAGCTCGGTTCGCTCTCCCGGAATGTGCGCGTGCGCCTCCTGCTCCTGAGCCAGACGCCGGACCCCAACGCTTCCATCTCTCTTCAGGAAGTGGCGCGGCGCGACCAGGGCGGCAAGTCGGAACTGCAATTCGTCCTGGACCTCCAGCGCAACCGCCCCGCCGCCGCTTCCATTCCGGTGACGCTGACGCTGGACGGCGTGCCCACGCAAACGGCGGCCGCCTTCGAGGGCCAGTCCCTGCGCTGGCGGCGCCGCGTGGATTTGGGAACGCACCCGGCGGGCGGGTGGGGCAGCTTTGCCCTGCCGGCCGACGCCAACGCGCGCGACAACACCGCTTATTTTGTGTACGGCGCCCAGACGGCGGCGCGGGGCGCGGTGGTAAGCCGTTCGATTGACACGGCGCGCTTTTTGCAACTGGCCGCCGCCTCCAGCGCCGGCCAGCCGGCCGCCCTCCTGGCCCCCGTGGAATTTCCCGCCGCCAATCTCGACGGCTGCTCCCTTCTCGTCTGGCAGGACGCCCTGCCCGAAGGCGAGGCCGCCGCCCGCGTGCAGTCCTTCGTCTCCGAGGGCGGGGTGGCTGTCTTTTTTCCGCCGGGCCGCGCCGATGCAGGACAATTCGGCGCCCTGGGCTGGGGCGCGGTGGAGGTTGCCGAGGCGCCCGGCGGCTTCCACGTTTTGCGCTGGAACGAGGACGAAGGCCCGCTGGCCCGCACCGATGAGCGGATCAGCCTGCCGCTGGGGCAGACGGATTTTGCGCGACGCCAGATCATTGCCGGCCAAAAGAACGTGCTGGCCGCCTTTGAAGACGGCACGGCGCTGCTGGCGCGGCAAAGTCTGGGCCGGGGCGAATTCTATTTTTGCGCGTCGCTGCCCGCGGACGATTGGTCCAGCCTGGCGGACGGCCCGGTGCTGGTGCCGATGCTCCAACGCCTGCGGCAGGACGGCGTCCGCCGCCTCCAATCGGTTGCCACCGGCGTCTGCGGCGAATTGAGCGCGGCGGACCGGGCCAGGGCGTGGGTGGCGGTGGATTCCGCGGAGCCGAAAGACATCCGTTTTCAGGCCGGCGTCTATCAATCGGGCGATCTGCTCATGGCTGTCAATCGTCCGGCGATTGAGGACGATCCCGAAATCGCGGACTCCGGCGAGATCAAGAAACTGTTTGGCGACGTGCCGCTGCAAATGTTGCAAGACCGGCGGGAGGAGACGGGCCAATTGCAAGGCGAGATATGGCGTTTATTTTTGTTCCTCATGCTCCTGCTGCTTCTGGGCGAGGGCCTGCTCATTCTCCCCGGAAAAAGGCCCGGGCCGTCCAAAAGCGCCGCCCCGATGGGAACCGCGTCCGCGTCGAGTATGCAGAGTTAAGGGAGACGCTGTAGCACATCCCTTTTGCGGAGGCGTGTCTTCATGGCTACGATAGCTCCATGTTAGTCGTTGAACCCGTTACCCATATCCGGCTGGACGAGCGCGGAGCGGCCTGAGCCACTGTCAATTTCATCCTAAAAAAACCGCGCTGGTTCCTCCTGCCAGTTCACATTTCCATCACCTCAAAGTGCCCTAGATGCGCGCCTTGCGTTCGGCGGTCATGGGTGTGGCCGGGCCGGCCTGCAACAGCAGGGTTTCCAGTTCAGCCGCGTTGCGGAAGCTCGCGCCTTCGGGGCCATGGCCCCGGGTGACGGCGTCCAGCAAGGCCAGCGTCTGATGAATGACCTCGCTTTTGTTCGAGGCCCGGCCGGCGCGAATGTGCCGCTGCATGATGCTCTCATAGTAATCCGTGCGCGTGTAACCCAAGCCGGTATCGCAATCTATTGGCAAATGTTGTCAAGGGAGTCGCTGACTATTTAGTAAGGCGCCGGTCACGGCTGGGAGGAAGAAAAGCGAATTGAGTATGGAGACTGTGGCCACACGACCAGGACAAGTTCACCGCATCCCGGCGAAGTGTCATGGCTGCTTTCTCCTTGAAAACGCTCTGAAGATTCCGCCGGCGGGACGCCCACGGAGGCGGTCGTGACGGCCGCGCTCCCGGAATGCCGCTCATGGCCGGAGGCATGGCGCCAGGCCGAAATTTGCTTTGATTTTGCGCTGGCGGCGGGGTTAAATTCTTAAAGGCTTAATTTTGCAAGGCACGCTATGGATGATGAAAACAGGCTCTTGTTGAGCGGCGACGAAGCCATTGCCCTGGCCAGTTGGCACGCGGGCGTGGCCCTGGGCGCCGGCTATCCCGGCACGCCTTCGACCGAAATCCTGGAGCATTTCGCCAGGCTGGGCGGCCGCGCCCAATGGTCCCCCAACGAGAAGGTCGCGCTGGAGGTCGCCATCGGCGCCGCGTTCGGCGGCGCGCGCGCCCTGGCCGCCATGAAACATGTCGGCCTGAACGTGGCCTCCGATCCGCTGTTCACGGCGGCTTATACCGGAGTGGCCGGAGCGCTGGTGATCGTCTCCGCCGACGACCCCGGAATGCACTCCAGCCAAAATGAGCAGGACAACCGCCGCTACGCCGTCGCCGCCGCGGTGCCCATGCTGGAGCCGTCCGATTCGCAGGAGGCCTACGATTTCATGCTCGCCGCCATCGAGATTTCCGAGCGGTGGAAGGTGCCCGTCCTGCTTCGCGCCACGACGCGGGTTTGTCACAGTTACAGCGTGGTGCGGCCGGGTTCCCGGCGCGAGGCGCCCGGCGCGGCGAACTTCGTGCGCGATTTGAAGGGGCGGGTGATGGTTCCCGGCAACGCGCGGCCCGCGCACCGGCGGTTGCGGCAGAAGCTTGCGGAAATGGCGGAATGGAACGAGGATTGCGCGCTGAACCGGATTGTGCCGGGGAGCAAATCCCTTGGCATCATCGCGTCCGGGATTTCGTTCATGCACGCGCGCGAGGCCGCGCCGGAGGCGAGCGTGCTCAAACTGGGCTTCACCCATCCCCTGCCGATGCGCAAGATCGCGGACTTTGTCGCCGGCGTCCAATCCTGCGTGGTGATCGAAGAGGGCGATCCGTATCTGGCCGAGGCCATCCGCGCGGCGGGAATTGCCGTGCAGGCCAAGGCGGAGATGTACCGCTTTGGCGAATTGGACGTGGCGCGCGTGCGGCGCATCCTTCGCGGCGACACCAGTCCGGAAGCCGCGCCGCCGCCGGGCAAGCCGCCGCAATTGTGCGACGCCTGCCCGTACCGGGTGGTGTTTGAATCGTTGCGCCGCCAGAACTGCATCGTGGCGGGGGACATCGGCTGCTACACGCTGGGGGCGCTGCGGCCCTTCGAGGCGATGGATTCCTGCGTCTGCATGGGGGCGAGCCTGGGGGTGGGACTGGGATTGCGCCATGTGCTGCCGCCCGAACAAGCGCGCCGCGTGGTCAGCGTCATCGGGGACAGCACCTTTGTCCACAGCGGGATCAGCGGGCTGGTGGAGATGGCGTATAATCCGCCGCCGGGCGGGCATGTGGTGATAATACTTGACAACTCGACGACCGCCATGACCGGCCACCAGGAGCACCCGGGCACAGGGCGCAATCTCCGCCATGAACCGGCGGGAAAACTGGTGATCGAGGACCTGGCGCGCTCCTGCGGCATACGCCGCGTGCAGGTCATTGAACCGCGCTCCGGTTCGGACGCCTTTGATCACGCGCTGGCGGAAGCGCTCAAGAGCGGCCAACTGGCGGTCCTCATCGCGCGCAAGCCGTGCGTCTTGATCGCGCGGCAACTCAAGGAATATGAACAACGGGATGCCGAACAACCCTGCCCATGCCATGAAAACGGAGAACCCTGCGCGGCCGCCGTGTAACATTGTCGTGGCCGGCCTGGGCGGCCAGGGCGTCCTGGCCGCCACGGACATCATAGCGGAAGTGGCGCTGCGCGCGGGCTATGATGTCAAGAAGAGCGAAATCAAGGGCATGAGCCAGCGCGGCGGATCCGTTTCGTGCGACATCCGCTTTGGCGGGCAAATCCTCAGCCCCATGGTGCCGGCGGGCGAGGCGGACTTTCTCCTGGCGCTGGAAGCGACCCAACTGGAGCCGAACCGGCATCTGTTGCGCCCGGGCGGCGTGACGATTGAGCCGTCGGTGATTGACGCGGGCAAGCTGCCGCAGAAGAAGATGCTGAACGTCGCGCTGCTCGGCGCCTTGAGCGCGCACCTGGCGCTGGCGGAAGAGGAATGGCTCCAGGCCGTCGCCGCCGCCTTCGCGCCCAAGTTCCGCGAGGAGAACCGGGAGGCGTTCCTGTTGGGCCGCGCCCCCAGAAACCAAGCGATTGAGAAAGGAGCCAAAACCCCATGAGCAAACACTCCATCCAAAAAGCGGCGCCCTTCGATCCCGTGAGCGCGCCGGATTTTCTGCCCCCCGGCCAGTTGCGGGAATTGCAGTTGACGCGCCTGCAAGACATGGTCGCGCACGCCTTCCACAACGTGGCCCCCTTCCGGGGCCGCATGAACGAGCGCGGCATCAAACCCGGGGACATTCAATCCCTGGACGACATCACGCGGCTGCCGTTCTGCGACAAGGCGGACCTGCGCGACGGCTATCCGTTCGGATTGTTCGCAACGCCGATGAGCGAGATCGTCCGGCTCCACGCCTCGACGGGCACGACGGGCAAGCCGATTGTCGTCGCCTACACGCGGGAGGATGTGGAAGTGTGGACCAACGTGATGCGGCGCAGCTTCGCCGCCTGCGGGCTGCACCGCGGGGACATCGTGCAGAATGCCTACGGCTACGGCCTGTTCACGGGCGGGTTGGGCGCGCATTACGGCGCGGAAGCGTTGGGCGCAACCGTCATCCCCATTTCCGGGGGCAACACCCAGCGCCAAATCATGGTGCTCAAGGATTTCAATGTCACCGCCATCTGCTGCACGCCCAGTTATTTCCTGCACATCATTGACCAGGCGGCCGAGTTGGGCGTCAACCTCAAGGAACTGCCCCTGCGCGCCGGCGTATTCGGCGCCGAGCCGTGGACCGAATCCATGCGCCAGCGCATCCAGCAAGACAGCGGCATCAAGGCTTACGACATTTACGGGCTGTCGGAAATCATCGGGCCGGGAGTGGCGATGGAATGCCTCTGCCAGGCCGGGCCGCACATCTTCGAGGATTACTTCTACCCGGAGGTGATAGACTCGGCGACGGGCAAGCCGTGCGCGGAAGGGGTGGAAGGAGAACTGATTCTCACCACCTTGAGCAAGCACGCCATGCCGATGATCCGGTATCGCACGCGTGACATCACGGCGCTGACCTCCGAAACGTGCGCCTGCGGAAGGACGCTGCGCCGCATCAAACGCATCAGCCGCCGGAGCGACGACATGATCATCATTCGCGGCGTCAATGTGTATCCGTCCCAAATCGAAACCGCGCTGTTGAAGGTCGAGGGCGCGCTGCCGCATTACCAGATCATCCTCACGCGGGAAAAGGGACTCGATGAAATGGAAGTGCAGGTGGAGGTGACGCAGGATGTGTTCAGCGACACGGTGGGCGGGTTGGAACAATTGCAGGCCCGGCTCACCAAGTCCATCGAAACGACGACCGGATTGCGGCCGCGCGTCCGTCTCATCCAGCCGCGTTCCATTCAGCGCAGCGAGGGCAAGGCCAAACGCGTGATTGACCAGCGCAAAATGTAACCCCCCACCCGACATGAAACTCAAGCAACTCTCCCTGTTCCTGGAAAACAAGCCCGGCGCCCTGAGCGCCCCGGTGAAACTCCTGGCCGCCTCCGACATCAACATCCTCACCCTCACCATTGCGGAGGCGCGGCAATTCGGCATCCTTCGCCTGATCGTCCGCGACTGGGAGGCGGCAAAACGTCTGTTTGACAAGAACGGCTTTCTGGTCAAGGTCACCGACGTGCTGGCCATAGAAGTGCCCAACCGGCCGGGCGGTTTGGCGGAGGTCCTGGAGGTCCTGGAACAAGCCGGCATCAATTTGGAGTACATGTACGCCTTCACCCTCAAGCGGGAGAGCAAGGGCCTGCTCCTTTTCGGCTTCGACGACACGGACAAAGCCGTCCGTGTGCTGCGGAAGAACAAGATCAACGTGGTCGGAGACGTCGAACTGCTCAAGCGGCTGGAAGGCTGAACCAGCCGGCCGCTCTCAACGGCTCGCAGCCGGAAACCAATTCGGAACAGGACGCGGATGGAAAAAATCAAACAACGGCTTCGCAACGACAAATTTGCCGAGCGCGGCAACATCGAATTGCTTTCCATTTCGCCCGGCCGCGCCACGGCCCGCATGACCCTCCAGCCGCACCATCTCAACGGCATTGGCACCGTGCAGGGCGGCGCCATTTTTACGCTGGCGGACTTCGCGTTCGCCGCGGCGGCCAACTCGCACGGCACGGTGTCGGTGGCCGTCAACGCCAGCATCACCTTCATGAAAGCGGCCCAGACGGGCACCCTTTGGGCCGAGGCGCGGGAGCTGGCCAAGAACTTCAAAATCGGCACCTACTCGGTGGAAATCAAGGACGACCAAGGCGACTTGGTGGCGCACTTCCAGGGCCTGGCCTATCGGAAGAAGGACCCGCTCTGAGATTGTTATCGGGATAAACCTCACTGGCCGTCAGGCTCATCGTCGGCATTTGTTCCCATGAATTCTTGCATCATGCTCATGGACATTTTGGTCATCCTGAGCAAGTTGCTTTGGGAATTGCCAAGCGATTGAAGCTGGCCGGGAGAAAGGAAATCGGCGGCTTGTTGATAGACCCGCCGGTTGACCTGCTCCTGGGTTTGCAGGGCTTGTTCGGTTTGGCCGGCGAGGTTGGCCGCTGAAACAGCCGGTTTCCCGCCGCCCGGGGCCGCGGCTGGGGCGGAGTTCTTCCGTTCGACGATCATGATCTGGAGAAGGCGCTGTTGCTGATCTTCGGTGAGCGGATTATCGGTGAAACTGGTCTTCATTTGCTCAAACATCATGCGGTCAGGAAGGCTCATCTCGAAATCTTGAAACTGGGCGTAGCCGGTGTCTCCGAGCAACGAACGCACCTGATCGTGCATATTCTTTTGCGAGCCGGCCACGGCGCTGGCGGTGTCGGGGTGGTTGGTGCCGCTCATCATCGCCAGGGCTTGAGCCATGTCGTTCGTTGTGTTGTCCATGAGCACCTTGTAGAAGGCATCGCGCTGATCGGGCGCCAGGTTGAGTTGTTTGATCAGCGGGGCGTATTGTGTTTTAAGCACTTGGCCCTGTTGTTCCTGCATGACTTTCATCATCTCCGGGTCCTTCATCAGCTTTTCCAGGAGGCTGTCGAAGTCTTTGCCCTGGCGCAGGCTAATGGAAGGATTGGCGGGCACAGGCGGCGGCGAACCGTTGACGCGAACCAAAGCGAGGGCTTTTTCCATGGGGCCAAATTCATTGAGTCCGTCCGGTCCCAGCGGGGCAAAGGTGAACGACAGATACATTTGCCTGGCTCTGCCACTCAATGACCACCATATCAGGTAAGTCTCCCCATCCTTGAGGCAATCCCCGTCGAGGCTTTGGACGATCAGCCGCCGCAGAGGCGCCGGCAGCAACTTGCTCGTGCTGCGATAGGTGGTCTTGGCCGTGTAACGATAACCCGCAAAGCCCAACATCTCGCCCTTTTCAGGGATGATTTGCCATCCAATAAGAAACTGCGGTTGCAGAGTGGCCCAGACAAAATCCTCCGCATTCTTCCGTGACGGCACTTTAAATCTAAAACCGTAATAATTGGTGCCATCAATGACCACAGGAGTCTCGTTAGGCAGCTTTTGGAATACGGGCTGCCCGTCGCTGTTGGTGGCCGGCGTCAAAAGCGGAAACTGCTGAAACCCGGCCCGCAGTTGTTTGAGGAGGTTCGCCCATTCCTCTTCCGAATACTGGGCGGCGTACGAAGTCACTTGGGCACAAACGCAAAGCGCCAGCAAAAACAGGATTCTTATTGGTTTCATAAGCGCAGGCAAATCAGGGAAGGTGGTTGGTGATGTGAGGCTTACTTTCCGCCCAGCTTTGGCAGCAGCCGCTCGGCCAGTTCGTCGGCGGCGTTTTGCAGCGCGTTCTTGGCGGCGATGTGCTCGGCCAGGTCCACGGCGACGCTGGTCTGGCGATCCACGGTGATGATATCTCCGGTCATCCGGTTGCTCGCCTTGATTTCTATCCGCGCGCGGCAGCTCACCAGATTGCCTTTGCGCATCCCTAATTCACTGAACGCCTGGCCGGTGATTTCGATGTCCGCCTTGCTGGACGAATTGTCGTCCACCAGCGTGAAGCCGCATTGTTGCAGGAGCAGCGACAACTCGGTCTGCGCCGCTGGATCAATGACGGGCTGGCCAAAATGCACTTCTGGAATTTTCACCGAGACGGAAGGCAGTTTGTTGCCGTATAGCTTCTCCTTGATTTTTGCCACCCGGTCTTCATGGGTCTCGACTTTGGCAATGAGCGTGTCGCCTTTTTGCGTCACGTCGGCGGCGATTTTCTTCGCCAGGTCCGCCGACAAATCGGTGATGTTCGCGCCGGACTTGCCGGTGACGATCTCGCCATAGACCCGGCTGGTTTCCGTGCCGATGATCTTGGCGACCAGGGTCAGATCGCTGTCAATCTTGAAGACGCGGCCGGTGACGAGGATTTTGGCGCCGGTCAAATTGCCCACCCTGGCCGCGCTCTCGGCGCTGACGGTGCCGGAAAGGCCCAGCTCCATTTCGCTGAGGATCTTTTCCAATTCCGCGCGCTCCACGGTGACGAGCTGCGGCTCGGCGGACAGGCGGGCGCTAAGCAGGGCGGAGACTTTCGGGCCGAGATCGCGCACGGCTTCGTCCCTGGAATCAAAGTCGAAGACGGCGACGGTGTAAATGGGATCGGCGGCGAGGATATTTCCCGCGGTCAAAATCAGCGCGGCCGTCAAGGTGAATTTTAGGAGTGTTTTCATAGTTTGTTTTGGATTGGATTGATTAAATTATTTTGCGAGAAGCGGGAAAAGTCTTTCGGCCAGCGCGTCCACGGCATTGACCTGCGCGGCCCCTTGGGCGGCGGACATCGCGGCATCGGAAGCGGTGGCTTCCTGGCGGTCGAACAAGAGGATGTTGCCGGTGCGCCGTTCCTGAACTTTCAACTCGATGACGGCGCGGGAGGAGGCCAGGCCGCCCTGACCCGGCGCGGCGCTGATGTCATCCACACCGGTGATTTCGATGTCGGGTTTGCGGTCCGATTTGTCGTCCACGACCTTGAAGCCGGCCTTCAACAGGAGGGATCCGAATTCCGTTTCGGCCGTGGCGCTGTGGCCGGTTCCCGGCGGCACGAGGATGTTGACCGACACGCTGGGGCGATTGGTGCCGGTGATGGCTTTGAGGATTCGCGCCAGTCGTTCCGCGCTGGTATCCTGCGCCGCAGCGAGGAGATTGGTGGTCTGGTCGCTGATGGTCTGCGCGATTTTGGCGCTCAACTGCGTGGTCAAATCCATGAGGTGGTCCGCGCCGCCTTCGACCTTGTCGGCAAAAAGGCGTCCGGTTTCCGTGCCAATGATGTTCGCCACGATGACCAGATGGTTGTCGCCGGTTTTGAGCACTTGTCCGGCGACCAAAATTTTTGCGCCGGTGAGGTGTCCGATTTGGGCCGCCGCATCCGAGCTGACCATGCCCGAAACGCCAAAGGCCTGTTCGCGCAAAGTTTTCGTCAACTCCTTGCGTTCGACCAGGGCCAGATTGGTTTCGGTCGCGAGGTCGGCGGTCACGAGCGTGGTCACGTTTTTGCCGTAACTGGCCGCGCCCGCCTCGCCGGTGAAATCATAGACGGCGACGGTGAGGGGGGATTTCGGGGCGTCGGCCGCGTGGGCGAACATGGCCAGCGCCGCAAACAAAAGGAAGGTTGGATTCTTTTTGATGTTCATATTTTTATTTTGCGAGGAGCGGAAAGATTTTTTCGGCCAGCGTGTCAACGGCATCAATCTTTGCGGCTGACCTGGCGGCCATATCCGCGTCTTGGGTCGCGGAGCCTACCTGATGCTCAACGGCGAGGATCGTGCCCGTGCGCCGTTCTTGAACTTTCAAATCAACCACGTCGTGGTATGAAAACAAGCCGGCTTGGCGCGGCCCGGCGCTGACGGCCTCAAAGCCGGTGATTTCGATGTCGGGTTTCCGATCCGAGTTGCTGTCCACCACAGTGAACCCGGCCTTCAACAGGAGGAGTCCAAATTCCGCCTCAACCGTGGGGCTGTGGTTGGAATGGGCGGTGGCCCAAAAAACGTTGACCGACACGCTAGGCCGATTGGTGCCGGTGATGCCTTTGATGATTCGCGCCAGGTGTTCCGCGCTGGTTTCCTGCGCCGGCGCGATGAGATTAGTCGTCTGGTCGCTGATGGTCTGCGCGATTTTGAGGCTCAACTCGTCGGTTAAACTCAGTAATTTGTCCGCCGCCCCTTCCACCTTGTCGGCAAAAAGCCGGCCGGTTTCCGTGCCAATGATGTCCGCCACGAGGATCAGATGATTGTCGCCGATTTTCATCACTTGGCCGGACACCAAGACTTTCGCGCCGGTGATCTGGCCGATTTGCGCCGCCGCATCCGGGTTGACCATGCCCGAAATGCCAAAGGCCTGTTCCCTCAATGCCTTGGTCAATTCCGCCCGTTCCACCAGAACCAGATTGGTTGCGCTCGTCAGGTTGACGGTGATGAGGGTGGTGACTTTACTGACGAAACTGGCCGCGTCGGCTTCGCCCGTGAAATCATAGACGGCTACCGTGACGGCGGCTTTGGGGGCGTCCGCGGCGTTGGCGAAGATGGCCACGGAAGCAAACAATAGGATGGTTGGAATGATCTTAGGGTTCATAGTGTTGTTTTGCGAGCAGCGGCAGAATTCTTTCACACACCGCGTCCACGGCATTGACCTGCGCGGCTGTGTTCGCGCCCACAACCGTGCCGTCGGTCGCGGTGCCCAACTGATGCTCCACGGCGAGGATCCTGCCCGTCCGCCGGTCTTGAACTTTGAAATCCATGGCATCGGAGTAGCAATATAGGTCCCCCTGGCGCGGTCCCTCGCTGCTGTCCTCCGTGCCGATGATTTCCACATCCGGCTTGTGATCCGAGTTGGCGTCCACCACTGGAAATCCGGCTTTCATCAGCACGGCTCCGAATTCACCTAACGCGGTCGTGCTGTCGTGGGCTTTTCCCTGGCGCGTCCAATGAATGCTCAGCGATACGCTCGGACGATTGGTGCCGGGGATGCTGTTCATGATCCGCTCCAAACGTTGCGCGCTGGATTCTTGCGCCGGCGCGGTGAGATTGGCCGTCTGGCTGGTGATGGTTTGCGCGATTTTCCGGCTCAACTCGTCGGTCAACCCGAGCAAATTGTCCCCCGCCCCTTCCACCTTGGCGGCGAAGAGCCGGCCCGTTTCCGTGCCAATGATGTCCGCCACGACGATCAGATGATTGTCGCTGATTTTCATGACTTGTCCGGCCACCAAAATTTTCGCGCCGGTGATCTGGCCGATTTTTGCCGCCGCGTCCGAGCTGACCATGCCTGAAACTCCAAAAGCCTGTTCGCGCAACGCCTTCGTCAATTCCGCGCGTTCCACCAGCAGCAAATTGGTCTCGGTCGTCAGGTCGGCGGTGACCAGCGTGGTCACTTTGCTGGCGTAACTGGCCGCATCCGCCTCGGCGGTGAAATCATAGACCGCCACGGTGAGGGCGGGTTTCGGCGCGTCCGCCGCGCTGGCCATCATCGCCAGCGCCGCAAACAAAAGGAGGGTTGCATTTTTAGAGTTCATAGTTTAGTCATGGTTGCGGGGTCAAGCCGGGCAGACGAAAGGGTTCCGGCTGCATTGCCAGCTTGCAAAAATAAATCAGGTTCAGTTGGGATTGCGGATTGTCCGGCAAATCGGCCACCAGTTCCGGATGAACCATCACCACGGCATTGGTGTTTTCAGGCGCGATAAAGAATGTCGGCCAGATTTTGTCCCGCTTCTGTGGGGGCGATTGAATCCAAACCACCGGCGTTCCTTTTTGGGCCGCCTTGGCGATTCTGTCTGTCAGGCCGCGCCATTCCGGGTCGTCGGGAACACTCGGTCCCACCAGCGTCAGTTTTCCATGGAAGGAATCCAGATCAGTTTCCGACAAATCCACAAAATGGATTGCCGAGCGCTTCAAGGCCGGCGTGAGTTGGTTGTGGGGATCGAGGACGCCGAGATTGTCTTCGTTTTCGTCCATCATCAATTTCAACTCATGCAGCAAATTGGTCGGATAGACCAGCACCTCGGTCTTGCCGATGATGTGATTGGTGCCTTCGACCCACTGGACGATGAATTTCGTCTCCGCTTTTACGGGTGGAAAATCCAACCGCGCCGACTCCAGAACGGTTTGCCGCGGCAACACCCGCAGAAATTTCCACGGCTTTTCGCCCAATGAAACCGCCGTCGCCGAACCGGCCTGCGAAACGACGGTGCGGACATCCTGCCCAAAATCCTGTCCGCCCGGATTGTGAAAGGTTGCGGCAATGCTTCTTGCGTCCCCAAAGCAAACGCATTGCGGCGTGGCGTTGGTGACAAGCTCAATTTGCGCCCGGGCCGCGCCCGCCGAGCAAAGAGCCGCCGCCAACAGCGTTTTTATGCATGCAAGTTTCATTTCTATTTAATGAGACGATCCGCAAGGTCAAAACCTTTGGGGAAAATATTTAATCTTTCCATTCTTGTTTGCAGCCTTCTTCTTCCCACCAATTGGCCACTGATTCGACTGCATTCTGTTCCGGAAAGTGCCTGTTGCCGAGGCCGGCGCTGGCGATGATCGCTTTGGCCGCCCGGAGGCAAACGCCGGGGTTCTGGTGATAAAGGAGCCGCGCCAGATAGGGCATCACGCTTTTCGGAGCGGGTCCAATCCGGCGCAACGACGCCTCGGCATTGTACACAGAAGTAGTCCCCTCCGCCGCCAAAATCAGCAGCGGCGTGGCGCAGGCGGCGGGCTTGCCGATGCCGCCAAAAGCACCGAGGGCATTGTTGACTTGCGGAAAATCTTCGCAGTAACAGACGTATCGCGGAAGGTAGGGCACCGCGGCCGCCGCGTTGGTCCCCAGATCAGAACAAAAAGCCAGCAATGACTGGGCATCCTCTCCTTTCCAGAGCTTGTATAAAAAAACCGGCATCACCCGGTCCTTTTGCGCGAGAAGTTTTTCCCGCACGGCCTGGCCTTCGGCGCCGCCGGCTTTGAAGTCCTTCCAAAGTTGGTCGAAGAGTTGATTCATCTCTTTGGCAAGCGCCGGGTCGGGCGCCGGGACCGGCGCCGGTTCGCCGCAGCACCTGGCAAAATCGGTCCGTTCGTCCGTGTAAAGCCGGATTTTCCTGAGCAAATCGAACGCCGCTCCTTCCACCTGCCCGCTGGTCCAACTGGTCTTGCGCGCGATTAAGGTGCCGGTGCCTTCGGTTTGCTGAAGCAACTCCTTGAGCAACTCCAGGGCTTCAAAAGGCCTGGCTTGCTGATATTGCGCATGGGCCAGGTCATAAGCCGCTGTCAAGCGATTTCTTGCCGGCAGCGCGTCATTATGGCGGATGGCATCGAACACCCTGGCCGATAGGTCCGGACGGCACTCCGCCTGCATCTCTTCTGCCAAATCGCCCATCAGCCGCGCATATTCCATGTCGGTCGAAGAAGTCGTCCACCGTACCGCACGGACGGGGGCGCCTTCCAGCGTATAATCCCATGCCAATTCCGGCTCGAAATCAAATATCAGCGTGACCGGGCTGCCCGTGACCGGGTCCAAATCGAAATCCTCCTTGTACTGTTCTGCCTGCTCGAAAATGAACTGGAAATAAGCCTCCACATCCTGTTTCGCCTTGAGCAACTGGCCGCAGCGTTCAATCAAGGCAAGACGCTGTTTCCGTTGTATATTGTTCAGCAATGGCCTGCCGATCTTCCATGCGGCCTCGCTCTGGTGATTGTCAAAAGCCGCGTTGAATGCCTTGATTTGCCGGTCCTCGTCCAGTATTTGTTTGAATAACGCGTCGTAAGCCTGTTGCGCTTCCGCGTGGATGGCCGGGTCTCTTGACTCGAGGAGGAAATCGGCCAGCCGCCAGGCTTTGGCATGCTCCCCCTGCCGCACCAGTTCTTTCAGCCGGGCCAACCGTTGCGCCTCCGTTACCTGAGGGATGGCCGCGGGGGCGGCTTCCGGCAGCGCGCGCCGAGGAGCAACACCGGCATTGGTGAAAACCGCAGCCATAAAATGCCCGTCCTTGGGGTCGGATTGGATGGTTATGCCTGACTTGCGGGCAACTTCCGCCAGTGCCGTGGTGGCTTCGGGACTCCCGGGGAACCATGCCAGAAGCCGGGCGAAGTCGTTGGTCAGGGGATGTTCGGAGTAGTTCCAGGTCGAGGCACGGGAATAGACCCAAACCCAGGACGACATTTGACGTTTGCGCCAGAGGGCGGACGCCAGCCAGAAAGACGCGCCGGGCTGGGCTTTATCGCGTTCCACCGCATTGACGGCCTGATCCAGCAACCACATTTTGCTG
>Ga0182027_10006192_pt1 | contig 18001 bp, 11 predicted proteins | sample 712E1DmetaG_FD_121300 | JGI IMG/M metagenome (GOLD analysis project Ga0182027, IMG submission 121300) | Permafrost microbial communities from Stordalen Mire, Sweden - 712E1D metaG (Illumina Assembly) | ecosystem: Environmental > Terrestrial > Soil > Wetlands > Permafrost | place: Sweden... | reverse complement strand
CTGCTATGGGAGATTTGTCAAGAAGGTGTTTGAGGATTGATTCGTTTTTTCGGTTTTGTTTGTCTAAGGAATTTTCTGGTGTTGAGGTAGGCGAGGATCAGGCCGCGGCGAGCGGCAGGAACTAAAGCCTCTTGATCGCGTAGGCCATGGCTTCAGCTACCCGGTCCAGATCTTCGTTGCTGTGCAAAGCAGAGATGGCGGTGCGGACGAGGTCTTTGCCGGGCGGCACTGCGGGTGCGATCGACATGACGGTGAAAACACCCTTTTCAAGCAACGCCTGCCAGAAGCGATAGACGAGTTCTTTTGAGCCGAGCACGATGGGAATGGCCGGTGTCTCGCTTTCCCAGATGTCGAGTCCAAGCCCCTTGAGCATGGCGCGATAGCGGCGCACATTCCGCCACAGACGTTCAAGGTGCTGCGGTTCATTCTGGACGATGTCGAGCGCTGCCATCGCGCACCCCGCCTGACTGGGGCTGATGGCGGCGCTGAAGATGGTCTGTTTCGAGTTGAAGCGAAGAAAGTCGATGATCTTGCGTGATGCCGCCAGGAAACCGCCGGTGCTGCCGAGCGATTTGGACAAACTGCCGCACAGGACGTCGACCTGAGGGTTGATGTGGAGGTGATCGACCGTGCCCCGCCCCTGCCGTCCCAGCACGCCGAAGCCATGCGCGTCATCCACGACGAGAAACGCGCCGAATTCCTCGGCGATCCCGGCGATCTCCACCAGACGCGCAACGTGCCCTTCCATGGAATAGATCCCTTCAACCACGATCAACTTGGGCGTGCCTGCGGGAACGGTCTTGATGAGGGAGCGCAGGTCTTCCGGGTTGTTGTGGGAGAAGCGCTCGACGGTCGCCATCGACAACCGGATGCCATCCCAGAGGCAGGAATGGATGTTCTTGTCGGCAAAAATCACGTCCCCCTTCTGGGCGAACGCTGCAACACTCGCCATGCAAGAGATATAGCCGGCCACGCTGACGAGGCAGGCTTCGCGTTCGAGGAAAGCCGCCAGCTTTTCTTCCAGCGCGATGTGGTAGGCCCGCGATCCGTTGGAAATGCGCGCTCCCGTCGTGCTGGTGCCCCATTCCAACATGGCGGCACGTCCTGCCTCAATCACCTTGGGGTGAAAGGACAAGCCGAGATAGTCGTTGCTCGCCAGCATGATCATGTCCTTGCCGTCGAGGCGGACGTGCGCTCCCTGCTGCGCCTCCATCGTGTGATAGAAAGGCTTGTACTTGAGGAGCATCTTTGTCGCGTAGTCGTCGTGACAACGCTCCACGATTGCCTTCTTCTTCCAATTCAAGAGGGAAAGTGCCATGGGTCGATTTCAACGTTGAGTCACGGGTGGGGGCATAGCAAATCGAAAGCCCCACGACTGAGGGCGGAGGTCGTTGAATAGATCCGACTTAAGTATTTCGCCGCTTCAACGTCCGGATCCAGGCCGCCAGTTCCTCCGCATAAATGGACCAGGTCTTGAATGTGCGGTTATGCGCCTCGGTCGCCAGGTCTTCCAGGTGCTCTGGATCGGAGAGAAGGACCGCGATGGCCTCTGCGATCGCCGGCGCGTCGATGGGTGAAAGTGTCAGGCACCCGCCTCCCTGGGTCGACTCGCCCAACGCCCCTTGCGCCGAGCAGATGCACGGCTTGCCGTAACTTAGGCTCTCCAGCACCGGCAAACCGAAACCCTCCATCAGCGAAGGATAGACGGTGAAGGCGCAAGCCCGGTAGGCCCGGGCGAGATCATTCTCGGAGGCAGGTCCGTCGTAGCGCAGGGGCCGCCCGGCCGCCTGCAGGGCGCGCACGCGGTCGAGCGCAGGCCCGCCGGTCTCGGGACGAGCGAGCCCGATGAGTTGCAGATCGAAACGGAGGCCGCGCTGCCAGAGCGTTTCGCACGCTTCGAGCAGCGCCAGGTGGTTCTTCCGCCCCTCGATTGATCCAATGCATAGCACAACGGGCGGCGCATCAGTTGCGGTCGTATGGCCGAATGGCGCCGGAGCGGGCCGGTCAATGCCGAGGGGAAGACTGATTACCGGCGGTGGGTCTGCGATACCGAGCCAGCGCCAGTATTCAACCAGGGTGGTCTGCGAATCAGCGGAATTTGCGGCGATGCCGTCGAAGCGCAGCAATTCCTGCAAATACCCCGGAAAGCGGGCCACCGTCTTATGTGGCGACAATTCCGGCAGCCGGAGCGGGATGGCGTCATGGAATATTGCCACGCGTGGGCCGGAGATTCCCGCAAAGAGCGAGGGAAACGCGTTGCCGACGACCGGCGAGAAGATCTCGGGAACGATCAACCAGTCCCCCGGGAGCGCACCGGGAAACCGGCTCTGGGCGCGGATACCGAGCCACCGTCGGAGGAGGCCGCTGATTCGCGCGGGCAGCGGCCAACGGCCCCCACGGGCTCCCGCGGCCTTGACTTGAGGCGGTGCCAAGTTGTCCCGCTCCCGGCGGCGAAGCAACCGCCACGTGGATTCATACGGATCATGGCACACCGGAAGGACCTCGTCCGGCCGTTCGCGGAGCGCTCCGTAAAGCGCCCTGCCTACGCGTTGGATGCCCGTGTTCGTCCGGGTGTGGCTGGTGTGTGTGAGATCGATCAGTATCCGGGTCATTGCGAAATGGACGACTGCTCTGACACAGCTATTGTCGGATCATAAAGCGCAAAACCGAGCCGCCGGGCGTCGGGCCGGGCGTTCTCCAAGACCGGCGGTGCGTCAGTTGACAGTTCCAATTCCAGGTGCCCGCCCGTCACCACGAGCAACGGCAGATTGATGGTTGTCAGTTTTTTTGTGACGGGTCCGCTCCAGATCTCGCGTCCGTCCACCAGCGCCCGGATCGTGCGCGGTGTCAGGGCAAGCAGTTTCAAGGTCAACCGGATCTCGGTTTTCGCCGGTCGCGGCCAGGTCTGGATGTTCAGCCGGCCATGGGATTCGGCCCAAACCCAGCGATGTCGGGGATTCTGTTCGGCATTGAACCATCCGGCTCCGGGCTCGACGAGGGCTTTTGCCCGGCCGTGGCAGGCGACGGCCATATCGCGATAAGGTGGGAGATCATTGAATACAAACAAGCCGCAAAAGATCGTGAGATTGCACGCCAACAGCCAGGCTAGCGGCGCTCGCGTGCGCACCACCAGCACGTTGCAGGCGAGATTGAGCGGAAGCAGCACGCGGACGGCGGCGCCTGGGAAACCCTCCCACACAGCGGGGCCAAGGCACAAGAGCAACGCGGTGAATACGGCACCCACACGCCACCAGGGATCTGCCGGCCGGCGCCAGGTCAGGATGAAGGCCGCCTGAAAAGTAAGGCCTGCCGTGGCGAGCAGGGTCCTCCAGGCGAACGGCTGTGTCTGGGGGTCTGTCAGCGCGTAGATGCAATCGTCCCATTTGTCGAGGAGGCCGACAACCGGCCAGGTGAAATTGCGAGAGCCGGCCGCTGCCGCCGCTCCGACCTGCCAGTGAACGTAGCCGAGCCAGAGAAAAAACGGTGCGGCGGCGAACAAAACCCAAAGCAAACCACGCACAACGCTGGCGCGTGATTTCGGCGGACAGTCGAAGAACGCGACCGAAGCCAGAAGTGATGTCTCCCGAGTCAAGGTCGCGGCGGCGAGCCAAACGACTGCGCTGCGCCTGCGCTCCCGTTCTGTCTCCCACAGAGCCAGGGCCATGAGGAGCAGCGCCGGGAGGTCGATGAGAGCGAGGCGTACGCTGCTCATCGCGCCGGCGGAAAAGAGCAATCCGATCCACGCGAGGCCTCCATGCGTGTCCGTCACGGGCAATATCCTCCAGAAAACCGCGGCCAGCAGCAGCCAGCAGAGAATGTTCAGTGCCGCATAGACCTGCGCAATCCATGCCGGTTGCCCGGCGGCCAGCAACCAGGCTGCCAGCGGAAGCAGAATGCGGCGGGCCCGGTAGGCAAGGAAATCAATCGCCGGCCGCAGTTCGCCGGCCTCCAGCATTGGATGGTAGGCCATCTGCGAGTATTGGAGGCCGTCATAGGGAGCGAGGCCCGGGTAGGCAAAGACGGGATAATCGCGAAAAGCGGCGATCGCTGTGGATTGGTGCGCCTCGTCGAATTGCAGGAAAGCCGTGAACCCGTAGACAGGATGCCAACACCGTGCGATAACCCAAAGAAACACCATGACCGCGAGGGCGGCGGCAACAGGCAGGGGACGGACTGAGTGCAGCAACCGGTTCATTGGGTGACTCTCGGGGAATCGTAGCGCCAGATGCTCATGTCGCCGACCAGGGCCAGTTGGGTCCAACGCCCTGTCAGGTGTTCCTGAAAGGCCCGGTGTTCCTCGACCTCCAGCCGGTGCAGCGAGGCAAAGACCGGCAGTCCGGCCCTGAAACAAGCCGCCGCGATTTGCTCAAACTGGGCCGGAGAGACCATCTCCCAACGGACCACCGTGAATTTTGTGTAGAAAAGAAGACAACCGCTGGTTTGCACTGAAAACACGACCGCGTTCGGGGGCAGATGAGAGGCCATCCACTTCGAGCTTTCTGGATAGGAGCGTTCGCCCAAATCGACGCCGTCCAGTCCGAAATGGCGGAACCACGCGACCCCGGAGGCAAGAATCGCGACCGCCGCCAGAGCCAGCCACCAGGCGCGGGGTGTCAATTTCATACGGAGGCCCAGCGCGCGGGCCACCATCATTGCGGCTACCAACAGCGGTGGAACCGCGGGAAGAATATAGCGGAGAATCCACCAACTCTCGTGGGTGTAAGGATAGAATGTATAGAACCCCAGAACCAATCCGGCCCAGGTGGCGAGCAGCGCCGACTGCCGTGGCTGGCTTCGCGCCAATGCGGGAAGCCCGAGGCAAAACACAACCAGCGGTGTAAACAACGCAGGCAGCCAGATGGCGTAATGGAGCAGCGTCCCTGGAACGTAGCTCCACGAAAGCAACTGTTCCTGCCCGGCGTAGCCCGTCGCGAACAGGTGGCCGTAGGCAGCCTGGTTGACCGCACACACGAAAGCTGCCCCAGGCATTCCGCCAACGATGAGCAGGAGCCATCGCTTGACGCTTATTCCGAGTGCGAGGCCGACCGGCACAAAGGCGAAGAGGTTGGTTGGACGGTCAAGGACCGCGACGGAAACCGCCGCGCCGGCAATGAGCGCAAGCCATGGTCGTTGGCGGCTCTTCAGGGCGCAGAGAACACCGGCGGTAACCCACGTCAGGGCAGGGACGTCGCTCATCACTCCCAAGGACATGTCAATATACAGCGGACTAGCCGCCAGAATCATTGCTCCCGCCCACGCCCAGCCCGGCTCCAAACCGAATTCGCGTCCGAGAAGATAGACCAGCCAAAGGCCGAGCAATGCGTGGAAAATCATGGTGACCGACGCGGTCAGGTTCCATCCGACGACGTGGGCCATGGCCATGAGCAGCAATGGCAGACCCATCGGATAGGTGGGCACCATTGTCACGTTGTCCGCGCGGGGGGTGAAGCCCAAGGGAACGTAGGTGAATGGGGGCAGGGTTTGCGGATCCACCCCGGGTACCTGACGCATGGGCACGACCAGGTTCGCATGGTCCAGGAGACGGGCGTTGTTCATGTACCCTGATGAGTCCGACCCCCCGGCATAGGCGGCGGAGTAGCGCGCTAACATCAAACCATAGAGGGCGAAGGCGAGCAGCGGCAACCAGAGTGCCCAGCGAATGCGGGAAAGCACGGCCAAGCCGGGCCAAGTTTGAGGTGATGGTAGATTCATCTTCGCCTAATGGCAGCGGGCGTCTTTCTTCGCTTTCTCAGAATAAGATCAACCTATTATTTCGATTCAGAGGGCGGCGGCGCCTGCACTGACAAGGGATCGTAGCGCCAGATGCCTGCATCGTGGATCTTCGCGATCCGGGTCCAATGATCCGTCAGATGCTGGCGAAACGCTCCTTCCTCTTCGATTTCAAACCGGTACAGTGAGGCGTAGATTGGCCGGCCGGCCTCTGCACAGACTCCCGCAACATATTCGAATTGGGCGGAAGAAAGGACGTCCCAGCGTACGATCGGAAACTCTGTGTAGTAAAAAATCGCGCCGCTGGTCTGCATCGAAACCACCACGGCATTGGCTGGCGCATGCGATTCCAGCCACAAGGCGCTTTCGATATACGTCCGTTCACCGGAATCCACACCGGCCAGGTTGAAATGCCGGAACCAGAAGCGGCCGGCGATGAATAGCACGAAGGTCGCCCACACCAACCATGAGGCGCGGACGGCAAGGCGCCAGCGGCCGGCCAGCGCACGTGCGACGAGCAGGGCGGCCACCAGCAGGGGGGGGACCGCAGGCAGAATAAACCGGAGGTACCACCAAGTCTCGTGGGTGAAGCAATAAAGAAGGTAGCATCCAAGAAAAACCAAAGCCCAGATGCACAACAATGCCGACACGAGCGGCTGGCTGCGTCGCAATACCGGCAGACCAAGACTGAGCACGACCAGCGGTGTAAATAACGCGGGCAGCCAGATGGCATAATGGAGGAGCGTCACCGGAACGTTGCTGGCCGAGAAAAGCGCGCCGACGCCGCCATAGCCGGTGGTGAAGACGCGCCCATAGGCCGTCGCATTGACGATGCCGAGGAAGACCGCTCCAGGCAGACCCCCGGCAATCAACAGCAGCCAGCGTCGGATGCCGATGCCAAGCGCGATGCCGACCGGCAAAAACGCCAGCAGATTGGTGGGACGGACCAACACGGCGAACGACAGGGCGACGCCGGCCGCAAGCGCCAGCGGCGGATGTTTTCGGCTTTTCCACGCCCAGAGCACCGCTGCGGTGACCCAGGCCAGCGCCGGCACATCGCTCATAACCTCCAACGACATCAAGATGAACACCGGGCTTGCGGCCAAAACCATCGTTCCGATCCAGGCCCAGCCGGGCTCCAGTCCGGCTTCCCGGCCCAAAAGATACACCAACCAGAGACCGAGCAACGCGTGGAGGACCGCGGTAAGCGTGGGCGCCAGATCCCATCCCACGACGTGGGCCACCGCCATGACTAAGACCGGCAATCCCATGGAGTAGATCGGCGCCATGTTGACGCGATCCGCCCGGGGCATGAAGCAGAGCGGCACGTAGATGTTTGGTGGCAGCTTTTCCGGATTCAAACCCGACACCTGGCGCATGGGCACGATGACCTTCCCATGATCCAGCAAGCGGGCGTCATTCATGTAGCCCGACGAATCCGCGCCCCCGGCATAGGCGGCGGAGTAGCGCGCCAACATGAAACCATAGAGAACGAACGCCAGCAGCGGCACCCAGAGCGACCAACGAATGCGGTGCCACGCGGCGATGCCCGGCTTAGGACAAGGAGAGAGGATATTCATTCGCGATGGCTCCGAAACTCAGAGGCTTGTTTCGACTTGATAAGAGTGTAGGAGCCTGCTTGCAGGCGATTCCGAATTGGATGGGTTTATGGGCGCTGACGGCGTGCCATGCCGTAGCCTCGCGCGAAGGCTGGCGCAGCGCCCTCCACTTTGGTTGCGGCCCCATGCCGCGATGTGAAACATCCGGGCTAGAAGCATCTCAGTGTTCTGACAGCGCGAGGAACGGGTCATAAATGGCAAAGGCGACCACGCGCGCATGAGGCGCGGAGTTTTCCGCTGCCGCAGGTGAGTCTGTTGCAAGGTCCAGGAAGCCGTGTCCGTTCGCGATGCGGCAGGGAAATGTGGCACGGGTGTAATCACGGTTTATCGCGCCGGACCATAGTACTTGTTCGCCCTGGCGGATAACCACGGTTCGCGGCGTCAGGCTGCGGAGCGCGAAACTGACGACGAGGGGTTCCTCGCCGTGCGGCCAGGTTTCGATGTTCAAGCGGGCAGATCTCCGGCTCCACGACCAGGTGTGGCGGGCACTCTGTTCAACCTCATGCCAGTTGGCATCCGGGTCGGAGAGCTGAGCGAACCCGGCGGCGCGAATGGGCGCCATATCTAGCGGAGGATCGGGAGGCAGGAACAGGCTCGAAAATCCCGTGGCTACGGCAAGGTTTCCGGCCAACAGCCAGGCCGGCGATGCGCGGCTACGGCGGGCAAACACATTGAAGGCCAGGGTTAGCGGCAATAACAGGCGCGTTGCCCCGCCAGCCGCACCCCTCCACATGGCGTCATCCAGGAAACACATCAGGACGACATAGGCGATGCCGAGCCGCCACCACCGTTCGTCAGCGGGCCAGCGCAGAACGAAAAACGCGGCCTGGACCGTGAGGCTGATGAGGGCCACGAAGCCAATCCATGCCATCCCGAGGCTTTGGCCCTGGAAAATGTCGGCGAAGCTATTCAGCCATTTGTCCAGAAAACTACCGAACGGCCAGGCGAAAAAGTTGTTGCTCGGTCCAGACCAACCCAGGTGCCAGAAGACGACGGTTGTCGAGACAGCGACCAAGGCGAGGACCGGCAGGCAGCGCCGCAAATTGGGGCGGGAAAGCCACGGTTTCTCGCCCAGGGCGGGCAATGCGAACAGCGCCGCGCCTCGGGCGATGCCGGCCGCACCCAGCAAACTGCCGGCCCAGCCGATACGGCGGCGTTCAAGCGCCAGCATTGACCCTGCGAGCAGGGCCAGTGCGATGAGGTCGGTCAGGGCAAACCGGATGCTGGCGATGGCGCCGGTGGAAAACAGAATTCCGCCCCGCGCAAGCCAGTCGCTCCAGTCGTTTCCTGGAATCAGTCGCCATAACAGTGCGGCCAGCACCAGCCAGGCGATTCCATTGAAAATCAGATAGGCGTGTTTGATTGCACGCGGCTGGTCGATCGGCAGGAGCCAGGCGAAGGCCGCGGTCTCATGGAGCAGAGGGGAGACCGCTGCGGTACCGGCGGCGGTATCATCGGATTCGCACCGCCAGACTTCCAGTTCGGAGGGCAGGCAGGCGACGCGGGTCCACCGTCCGGGCATGTGCTCATGCAAAGCGGCTTCAACTTCAAACGGGAACAATGCGGCGTAAAACGGACGGTGGCCGTTGCGCAGGGCGGCGAGCACGTGGGGGCGATTGTCGGCGTTGCAAAAATCCCAGCGCAGAAAAGTGAAACCGGTGTAATAGGTGAGGGTTCCGCTCATCTGCATTGACAAGATCACCGCATTGCCGGGCAGGTTGGCCTTCAGCCAGACGGCGGCGGCGGGGTAGATTTCGTTGTCGCGCCCCATGTTGAGAGCCATGAGCCGTTTGTTCCAAAGCGCGGAATTGGCGATGATCACGATCAACGCGAAGACGAACACCCGCGTCCGCTGGAGAGACCACCGGCGGCCCGTTGAGCGACGGCCAGCCGCCGGCTCCACCTGGTAGGGCGCGACCGCCGGGCGCGCCGAGCAGAACGGACGGCCCGGCGGTCCGTCCCTACCGCGAGGCTGATTTGCGATAACCGATAATGCCAGCTGCCGCGCCACCAGCAGGCCGCCGATGACCAGGGGCGGAACCGCAGGCAGAATGAACCGAAGATACCACCAGGTTTGATGTGTGCAATCGTAGGCCGAATAGAAGGCCGGAAAGACGAGTGCCCACACGGCCAGCAGCGCCGCCTTGTGCGGCTCCGTGCGCGCGAGCCAGGGCAGGCCCGCAGCCAGCAGCACCACCGGGGTAAACAGCACCGGCAGCCAGCACGCGTAGTGCCACCACGTGACGTCGATCCATCCGGGGCTGAATGACGCAGCGAAATTGCCGTAGCCCGTGGCGAAGACGTGACCGTAGAGGGACAGGTTGTGAAAGCAGAAGAAAATCCCGCCCGGAACTCCTCCTGCGGCCAGCAACAACCAGCGCCGCGGCGACAGACCGAGGGCAACTGCGATCGGCGCGAAGATCAGCGCGTTGGTGGGACGGATGAGGACCGCCAAGGCGGTGGCGGCGCCGGCGGCGAGCGCCCATGTCGCCCGCTCCCGACTGCGCCATGCGGCCAGGACGGCGCCGAGCGTCCAGACGAACGCCGGCACGTCGCTCATCATCTGGACCGAATAATTCAAGTAGAGTGGACTGGCTGCGATGATCGTCGTGCCGAGAACCGCTCCGCGGCGGGAGAGCCCCAGCGTCCTACCGAACGCGTAGACCAGTAGCAGGCCGAGCAGGGCGTGTGCGCAAATCACCGCATCGCCGGCGTGCTCCCAGCCGAAGATGGGAGCAGCAGCGGCTATCAGCAGGGGCAACCCGGCTGGATACGTTGGCACCAGACCGTTCCCGTCGGGCGCCGGCACGAAACCGAGAGGAGAAAAAAGCATGCTCCTTTGCTCTTCAGGCGTGAGGCCGGACAACACACGAGGCGTCGCATGCAGGTTGCCGGCGGCGAGCAACCGGGCATGGTTCATATAGCCCGAGGCGTCCGAACCAGCGGCATAAGTTCCGACGTGCCGCGCGAGCAACATCGCATAGGCGGCGAACGCCAGCGTTGCCAGCAAGACGCCGGTACGCCGCCGCCACGGCGACGAAGGACTCGCGGACGCAGTGACCGGGTCGATCATGGGAGCGTGGTTCCGCCGGCCGGCGGCGCGATCAGTCTCAACTGCAGATTTTGCAGCCTGAATGAGACCAAGCGGTCGTCAGTGAGGTCGGGCCGCGTGAGTGGCTCCGCGGTCCGGAGATTGACGCGAGTCGCGCCGGGCGGGAGCAGGAACCGGGAGGTGCGGACGATCACGGCTGCACCTGCGACTGAACCGGCCCACACGCGGATGCCGCGGACTTTGATTTCCAGGCTCCGCGGTGTGACGCTGTGCGCGACGAACGACAACTCGGCCTCCAGTGGTTGCTGCGCCGGGTTCGTGATTAGGACGTTTGCCTCGGGTTGAGTGACCCAGCGCCAACCCTGTCTCCCGTTCCACTCGAGATCTGACCAGCCCTGGTCAAAACGGACGGCGACTGCGGCGGTTTGCGACGACGGGTTGACGAGCTGATACTCCGCCGGTGGCGGCGGACTCACGCGATTCGCCCCGAGGTAATTATAAAACTGGTAGATGCCGTACGGCACAAAACTGTTGCCCAAAAGAAACCAGACAACCCACGCCCGGCCGGGCCGTATGGCGAGGAGCAGATTGAACGCCAGCGTAATGGGCAGGGCATGACGCGTGACGGTGAAATGGCTTTCCCATGCAGGAGCGCCGATGCAGAGAAAAAACGGCACGAAGAGCATGCCGATGCGCCAGAAGCGGTTTTCCCATACACGGTGGGTGACGACGTAGATGCACTGTGTGAGAAGGGCGATGATGGTCAGCAGGGCGTGCAATTCGGGGTTCTTGTAAAGTTCCAGATACCAGCGGTGCCAGCGGATGTGGCCGTGGACGGCTACGACGCTGAACTCGCCGAGTTTTCCCATGATGCCGCGCAACGGCCAGTCGAGGTTGTCGGCGTCGACGGGCGAAGCCATGTGCAATCGCCAGGCCAGATAGGCGAACCAAAGCCCCATTGGTACGGCGGCGATGAGGCTGAGGCGCAAGTTCCGCCTGATCGTTTCCCGCCAGGGCGGTTTGAAGTCCCACAGCCCCACCAGTCCGAACAAGCTGGTTTCACGCGTCAGCGCTGCCAGCGCCAACACGCCGGCCCCGCCGCTGCCGCCAGCCAGCACCGCCAGCGTCATCAGATTGAAACCCGGAAAGTCGGTCAGCGACGCCCACATCGACTCGATGACGCCGCAGGTCAACAGCATCGCGGCAAAGCCGGCGAGCCCCGCCCAGCCATGGGGTCGGAAAAGAAAGGTCATCATCACCGCGAAACCAAACCAGAAGACGAAATTGAGCGTGGCATAGACGTTTAGAATCCAGAATGGGCGGCCCAGTCCGCCCAGCCAGGCGAGCACAGGGAGCAGGATGCGGCGCGCCCGGTAGGGCGGATTGTCGATCGCGGTCTTGATCCGGGGATCGCGCAAAAGCGGATCGAGGGCAATCTGTGCATACTGTTGGCCGTCGAAGCCCCAGCGGTGCGGCGGATAAGGATCGATGTATTTGGGCGTGGCCTGGTAAACCGCGATCCCGCGGCGGTTGAATTCACTGCCGATCACAATCAGCCGGGTCAGACCATAGGTCGGCGAATAGACGCGCACCCCAATGCTCACCAGGACGGCAAGCGCTGCAGCGCCCAGCAGAACAAACAGCCAAAGGGGAGGGCGGGCGAAGATGCGTTTTAGGGTTTCCTGCACCCTGGCAGTCAATGAAAAGCGGTCGAGCGTTGGCAACCACAACCGGGCGAGGCGGGGCGCGGATTCATTCTCGGACACGTCGACGCGTATTCCTTCGTCGTAGGGGCGCGATCTTGTCGCGCCCTCAAGAAAGGGCGCAGCAAGCCTGCGCCCCTACGGGAGGGGATCGGATGTTTCACGCGAGAATGAATCCGCCCCGGGCGGGACGGGGCGCATCGCCCGATTGGCGGTAGCGTCAGGCGCGCGCTCTGCCGGGCAGCAGAGTGGCACGGGCATCTTGCCCGTGGACGCGCGCCAAGGCACATGGGCAAGACCCAGCCTTCGCCAAAGGCTTCCTCCTTCGCCAAGGCTACGGAGGACAGGACGGCGGGCAGGTCGCCCATGCCACTTGCGCCACCGTCAATCGGCAGATGCGTCCGGCGAGGCGCCGCAGCTCGGAGCATTTCCATAAAACATTCGGCATTTGATCCCAGGAAACAGCACGGCGTTGCAGCCGGCCTCGCTGCGGAGCATTCTGGGGGCGGTTTTGCCAGCAACCCGGATGTGCCGGCCAGCAGGCTCGCCCCGCGGATCGTCTACAGTCTGCACGTACGCTTTAGAGTGGAGTGTGCTAATATCGGTTCGGATCGTTCATGTTTGCGACGATTCTCTGGAGGGCGGTGCTCTGTCACCGCCAAGGGTTGTGCGGCGCTGACGGCGCAGCGCCCTCCGCCTTTGTTTGCGGCCCTGTCGCGGTGTGAAACATCCGGGCTGGGGCCTGCCACGGGGGCGGCCCGTTCGGCTGGGCACACCAGTCGCCAGAGCGGTTTTCGTGGTTGCTTCGGAGGCGGCTTGGCCGCAAACAAACGGGACTTTTCCCCCGGGCATGGCGTTCAATCTTAAGAAAGTCCTGAAGGCGTTGCTGTTCTCATCCAGCCAGCCGCTTTCGATCAAAGAAATCCAGGAGACCTTCACCCGTTTTCACGAACAGGATCCGGTGTCGGGCGTTCTGCCGCCCGGGGAGGCAAAGCCGGACCAAAAGACTGAGCCTGCTGCCGGAACGTCAGAGGCGCCGCCGGCGGTCACGTCCCTGGAGCCTCCCGCCGAACTCCCGCTGGAGCAGCCGATGGATGAAGAACTTTACCGCGACGTGCCTTCGCTGGTGACGTCAGCGCAGATCCGCGAGGCGATGGAAGAGATTGCACTCGAACTCCGCGCGGCCGACGACATCTACCTCCTGGCAGACACGGCCCAGGGATACCGGTTGGTGACGCCGCCGCGCTTTGCCCGCTGGGTGCGCGCTTTGCGGAATGAACCACCACCCGTGAAGCTGAGCCAGTCGGCCTTGGAGACGCTGGCGGTGGTCGCTTACCGCCAGCCGGTGACGCGTGCCGAGATCGAGCACATCAGGGGAGTCTCGGCCGAGGCCGGCATCAACCGGTTGCTGGAACGGGAGCTCGTCTACATCGTCGGGCGCGCGAATCTTCCCGGCCGTCCGATCCAATACGGCACTACGGAGACGTTCCTGGAATTCGTCGGCGCCCGATCGCTGGACGAACTGCCGGCCTCCGACGTGCTTTCGAACCGCCAGATTGACCAATGGCTGCAGACGGCGATGGGCGGACAGCGTCCTTCAGACCGCGAAATGGGATTGGCGGAGGAAGGAGCTGAACAGCTGACGCTCGATGGCGTGAATCGCGCGGCGCCACCCGTTGCCTCTCCGCCATCCGATGCTGCGGCTGCGCCGACCGCACCGGACTCACAAGGAGAACCGCCGCCGCCAGTCGCAACGGCGGCCGGCGCGCCCAGCTCAACCTGAACTGCCATGGAAATCGACACACTCCGTCAAAGAATCGACCGGCTCGACACCCGGCTGGTTGAACTGCTCAACAAGCGTCTCGCCCTCGCTGCAGAGATCGGCCGGCTGAAACGCAGCAAGGACGGCCGCATCTATGTGGCGGAACGCGAGGACCGGGTTTTGAGCAAGGTTTGTGCGCAGAACAAGGGACCGATGAAAGACCCGGCGTTGCGGGCGATTTATCGCGAGGTGATGTCGGCCGCCATCGCGTTGGAGAAGCCCATGTTCGTCGCCTACCTCGGGCCGGAGGCCACCAACACGCATCAGGCCGCGATCAAGAAATTCGGCGCCAGCGTCGACTACCATGGCCTGGCGACAATCGCCGATATTTTCACCGCGGTTGAGAAGGGCGAGGCGGACTATGGCGTGATTCCGATCGAGAACTCGACGGAGGGTTCCGTCCGCGATGCGCTCGACCAATTTGTCGACTCCGATCTCAAGGTGGTCGCCCAGATCTACCTCGAGATCACCCATGCGTTGATTTCCAACTCACCGCTCGAGAAGATCGATCGAGTCTATTCCAAGGATCAGGCCCTGGCCCAGTGCCGCATGTGGTTGCAGCGGTATCTGCCGCATGCCCAGATCGTCGAGTCGGCCAGCACGTCGAGCGCGGTGCAGATCGCCCAAAAAACGCCGGGCGTTGCGGCAGTGGCGAGTCCGATCGCCGCGGAATTCTACGGCGTGCCGGTGGTGGCGATGAACATCCAGGACAAGCCGGACAACACGACGCGTTTCTTCGTGGTGGGCAAGCAGGCATCGGGTTCGGCGGGCGGAGGCCGGGACATGACCAGCTTTCTCATTTCGCTCGGAGACAATGCCGCCGCCCATCCAGGTGCGTTGCTCAAGATGCTCCTGCCGCTGGCCAAGCGCGGCATCAATCTCTCGAAGATCGAGTCGCGACCGAGCAAGAAACGTCCCTGGGACTATTTCTTTTTCATCGATGTGACCGGCCACTATGACGACCCCGGAATGCGCGAGGCGATCAAACAGCTGAACCGGTTTTGTCCCATGGTAAAATGGCTGGGAAGTTATCCGGTCGCGAAGTGAGATTGTCCGGTCTCCGTGGTTTATCCTAAATTCCGCTGTTGAGGCTTCGGCTCCTCGTAGCGGCGAGCGCCAGCAAGCCGATTCCGCTTCAACTGCGGAATTTAATCTGGACGGCACAATTCCCCGAAGCTCGCTTCGGGGATGGATGCCGCCCGCTGACATCGGGGCGAAGCCCCTTTCCGCGATACCCCGGAGCTCGCTCCGGGGAGGGTTCATGGAGACGCGACGCCTTCGTCGCGTTTAAGATGGCGGTGGGCGACGAAGGCGTCGCGTCTCCAGCACTGAGCCTCCAAAACGGGGTTATTCTCAACGGGAAACGTCCGGGATTGTCCAAACCGCGCGGTTGAAGTCCGGCGCCATCCAAGCAATGTGGGAGCTATGGATGTGTTACATTTCTCCCGTTCGGGCGCGGTGACCATGGCGTTGGTTTTCTCGCTGCTGATCCGCACGACGCCATTGTTGTCCGCTCCGGTGGCTTCGCCAGTTCCCGTGGAGGCGTATGCCTGGAAGAACGTCGCGATCTACGGCGGCGGGTACGTTACCGGCATCATCTTCAACCGCACCAAGCCCGGGCTCATCTATCTGCGCACCGATATCGGCGGAGTCTACCGGTGGGAGGGCGCGACGGGAAGCTGGAGGCCGCTGCTGGATTGGGTCAGCCGGCGCGACGCGAATCTGCTGGGGGCGGAGAGTCTTGCCACCGATCCGGTCGAGCCCAATCGCGTTTATGTCGCAGCGGGAACCTACACGAATCCGCGGACGGGCAATGGAGAAATCCTCCGCTCGATAGATTTCGGGGACACGTGGCAGCGGACGCCGATGCCGTTCAAGATGGGCGGCAACGAATCCGGTCGCGGAAACGGCGAGCGGCTGGCGGTGGATCCGAACGAGAATCGCATCCTCTATTTCGGCACGCGGCGCGACGGACTTTGGCGAAGCGCCGATTTCGGGGCGACGTGGAGCAGGGTGGAGAGTTTTCCCGCCGTGACGGATGCCGACGACAACACGCCGCGCCCACCGATGCCGGGGCGATTCAACTTTCCTGTCCAGTCGATTGGCGTGGTTGCGGTCGAATTCGATCCTGCCAGTGGCCCCCGTGGCCAGCCGACGCCGACACTCTACGTTGCCATTTCCTCGTCTGGCCCAAGCCTGTTTCGGAGCGTCGACTCGGGCGTGACGTGGGCCGCCTTGACGGGGCAGCCCATGGGTTTCAGGCCCAATCATCTGGTCCTGGACGGGAATGGCGTCCTGTATGTCAGCTACGGCAAGGAGCCCGGTCCGAACACCATGACGGACGGCGCCCTCTGGAAGTTCGATCCGAAGGCGGCTGTGTGGGCGGAGATCACCCCGGTGAAGCCCGGAGCCGTTGGCGAGAAGTTTGGCTATGGCGGTGTGGCTGTCGACGCCCGGCAGCCGGGCACGCTGATCGCGAGCACTTTTTTTCAGCGCAACGAAATCTACCGCAGCACCGACGCCGGCCGGACCTGGAGTCCGCTGTTGGCCCAGGCCGAATGGGATCACTCGACGGCGCCCTACACCCGGACATTTCATCCGCACTGGATGAGCGGAATCGCCATCGATCCATTCAACTCCGATCACGTGCTGTTCACCACCGGATATGGGATCTGGGCGACGGCCAACGCGAGTGTTGTGGAGCGGGGGCAAACGCCGCGGTGGACGTTTGACGACCGCGGGGTGGAGGAGACAGTGCCCCTTGGGATCATCAGTCCGCCGGATGGAGCTCATCTGCTCAGCGGACTTGGAGATATCGACGGATTCAGGCACGACGACCTCGATGGCTCACCACCTCAGGGCACGTTTACTGATCCCCATTTTACCAATACCGAGAGCATCGATTTCGCGGCCAGGGCTCCTTCGGTCATTGTCCGGTCCGGAACCCTGCGCGGACCGCCCACGGGCGCGGTGCGCGCCGCCTATTCCGTCGACGGTGGCAAGACGTGGCGGACCTTTGTCACGGAGCCTCCGCTGGCGCCAACTATGGCCAAGATGCCGTACATGGGAGGTGCTGGTTCCATTGCCATCTCAGCTGATGCCAGGACGGTCGTCTGGACTCCCCTCGGCGGCTCTCCGAATGTCACGCGCGATTGGGGAGCGACGTGGACGACGTGCAGTGGCGCCGTCCCGGCGCTGCGCGTCATCGCCGACAGCGTGAATCCGGCGAAGTTCTACGGCTTCGACACGCAGGGCGGTGTTGTCTACGTCAGCCTGGACGCAGGTTTGAGTTTCTCGGTCACCGCCAGGGACCTTCCGAAAGTTGAGGGTTCGTTTTTTCCGGTTCCGGGCGATCTGCACGCTGCCCCTGGAATCGAAGGTGATTTGTGGCTGGCGGTGGCGGACGCACTGTATCATTCGACCGACTCGGGTGCGACATTCACACGCCTTGGCACGATCGAAGAGGCGGCGACGCTCGGTTTCGGGAAAGCCGCCCCGGGCCGCACGTATCCGGCGATTTTTCTCGCGGGCAAAGTGCAGGGGATGTCGGGTGTGTTTCGTTCCGATGATGTTGGCGCCAACTGGGAGCGCCTCACCGATGATCGCCATCAATTCGCCGCAATCATCCATCTGACCGGTGACCCGCGGATTTTCGGGCGGATCTATCTCGCGGTCCACGGTCGCGGCATTGTTTACGGTGACCGGGCAGACCATTGAGTCTAGACTCCGCAGTTGAGGCTTCCGCTCCCCGTAGCTGCGAGCGTGGGCGAGTGGGTTCTGCCTCAACTGCGATAAGGTTAAGGCTCGTGTATTTGCCTGACCCCGGAGGTAGGGTGCTCTGCTGGCCAGCAGAGCGCCCCTACGACAAAGGAATACGCGTCGACGTGTCCGAGAATGAATCCGCCCTGGGCGAAGTCCGATTCGTTGACAGTACATGATTGACATTGTGTCCGGGGAAATTCTCCTAGACCCTCTTTTTCGCCGCACTGCCCAGTAGCTCAGCGGTAGAGCAGGTGACTGTTAATCACTTGGTCGCTGGTTCGATCCCAGCCTGGGCAGCCATTTAAAGCCAACG
>Ga0182027_10006190_pt1 | contig 18003 bp, 15 predicted proteins | sample 712E1DmetaG_FD_121300 | JGI IMG/M metagenome (GOLD analysis project Ga0182027, IMG submission 121300) | Permafrost microbial communities from Stordalen Mire, Sweden - 712E1D metaG (Illumina Assembly) | ecosystem: Environmental > Terrestrial > Soil > Wetlands > Permafrost | place: Sweden... | reverse complement strand
CGCAAATCCCCAACGCCGTTGCGGTCCATGTTATTGTAATCGGCCCCTCCCTCGTATTCGGAGATTTGCGATTGACCGGCCCATCCGGCGCGCAATTGCCATATTCCCAGGTCAGGCGAAGCCCAGGTCAAAGCGCCGGCAATTTCATCACGCTGCGTTTGGATCCATTCGATGATGTCTATGGGATTGCCGATAAAAGCGTTTCGCACGTCTCCTCCCGCGTAAAGAGGGACCGAATCCGCGGGCCCGATGGCGGCGCCCATGTGATTGGATGTCATGGCCGCCCCGAAAACCTCCGAATTACTATGCATATAGCGTAAATTCCACAACCAGTTTTCTTTTATAATGCCGTTCACTCTTAACAAAGCGCTTTCATCTTTAAGAGATGGGGATTCCGCTACGCCATTTCCATTGGCATCCCATTCTCCCTGCTCAAAGTGGTGCGCGGCAACGAGTATGCCGAGTTTTCCGCTATCCACTACCGCTGTTCCTGAGAACGAAAGACGGTTCCAATCGTTATTGCCTATTGCTGCGTCGGCCGTGATGGCTGATCGCGTGGGGTCACGAAAGCGAACGTCCATCGCGCCGCCCATCGCGCCAGGCGCCAATAGCGATGCTCCTGGTCCTCGCGAGATGTCGATGTCGGTCACTCCCGCCGTGGTGAGCGCGTCAACCCCATAGAAACTCGTGACCGGGGTATAAATCGGAAGACCGTCCACCAGTATCGTGGTATGGTTGGCGCCCAGGCCATTGATCTGGATTTGCTTGAAGCCGCATGAACCGCATCCGGTCAGGACGCAGACGCCGGGTTCGGAGGTCACCGCTTGGGCAAAATCATCGGCGTTTTTGCGATAAATGGCCTCAGGCGTGATAACGTTTGTCGGTTGAATTTCGTTAGACAAAGCGCCCAATCGGTCCAAGCGGGCTTCGTTGATTTTTTGGGTAATGACATTCATCGTGTCAAGTATATGTATTTTTTGCAATGAAGAATCGGCCTTGGTTTGGGCCTGCGAAAAATTTACAAGAGCAAAAATAATGGCCATCACGACCGAAGACGATTTGCGCACGGGATTACTTGACATATTAATCCTTAAGAACCCGCGTGCGCATAGTTGATATATCAATAATTTTAAATTGAATTTCATATGCCCTCGAGGTTGCATGGTTAAACAAATGCCAAAGTAACAACCGCTGAAAGCTCATGGGATTATTTGGATGCCCCGTCTGAATTATATATGCCTTTTACGCAGATAATTTAGAATTAGAGTACCCTATTTACCCCGTGGCTTGGTCAGCAAATTAAAGCGAAATGTTTTAGGAAACCGAGATCAAAGCGGGGGGCGCGCGGCTATCAAAAGAGGACAAAATTCCGGGAAGGTAATATTGTTCCGGCGGTTGAAGCAATTCAACAATAGAACCGGTGACCGTTGGAAGTGAAAAAACCGCTTCGGCCACGGGGGCTTGGTTCTGCATCGTGCAGAAGGCGCAATCATCGTGGTCCATGCCGTCGCTGTAGTGGTGGGCAGGCAGGACAATGCCCAAAAAAAGGCAGATATACAGCGAAAAGAAAATCTTTAAAAAAAGATTTTTTTGTATGACCTGAATAAGGGAAATCGGTTTATTGCGCATAGTAACTGATTGGAATACGCTTTGGGAAAGCGTTTATTGAGTGTACTCTATCCTGACACGATTTACCTTGCCTTGAAGCGCATTTATTCTATTTCTGTTGCGAATTGTGGCATGGAATTTGCGGAAGTATTGTTCCAGCAATAATAATTGAAAGTCCCCTTCAATGGGAAAAAAATGGTGAATTTTTCGACTTCGAAATCATCCACGGACGCTCATACCTTGGAAGCCGTGGGCCGCGCCCTTGACGGACGGGTCCTTATGGAAGTGGTCGCCATAGCGACCGATTTAGCCGAGTTCATTGGAGCTGCCGTGGGCATTAACCTGCTTTTCGGGATTCCGCTTTTGTGTGGCGGCGTGCTTGCCGCCATCGCAACGTTCCTGATCCTTGGTCTGGAAAGGTTCGGGTTTCGTCCGTTGGAGGCGGTGATCACTACCATGGTTGGCTTGATCGCCGGAGCGTTGCTCCAAAAGTGTTTACCGAGAGCAGAAAACCGATAATGTTGCTTCCCGTAGCCGGTGAAAACGAAAATCCATGATAATCGGAAAACATATATTAATTTCGACTATTATCGGCATGACTGCGCTGACCGCCCAAGCGCAGGAAGCGACTGACAAGGGAGAATATAATTTTTTTAAACCGGTTCCCGGGGAGCTTATGCGGGAATTGAGTCCGGACAGGCCGGATAAAACCGAAAGCCCTTACACATTGGACGCGGGCCATTTTTCACTGGAAATGGATTTTGCCAACTATACGTATACCAAATCGAATGGCATCACTTCCAAGGCTTGGAACGTTGCGCCGTTCAATTTCAAGTGCGGTCTGTTCAATACTATTGATATCCAGTTCGTTTTCGACGATTACCTTCATGTCATCACGGAAGGTCTTCCCGCCGGCATGACCGCGTCCCAATCTGGCATCGGCGATCTCTTGGTCCGATTGAAAATCAACATTTGGGGCGATGACCGGGGACGGACCGCGTTCGCATTTTTGCCATATGTCAAGATTCCGACAAATACCGACCGCCTCGGCAACAACGCCATTGAGGGGGGCCTCATTTGTCCCTTTGCGCTCAAGGCTCCCGGCGAATTCGATGTAGGCATGGAAACAGCGGCCGGTTTTCTGCGAGACGGCAAAGACAACAATTATCACGAAGATTTCATCAACTCCATGACGCTCGATCACGCAATCATCGGTAAACTGAACGGCTATATGGAATTTTTCACCGATATCAGCACGGAACGCCAAGCGGGTTGGGTTGGGACGGTTGATATTGGCCTTGAGTTTTTAGTCAGGGAAAATGTCCAGCTTGATTGCGGATGCAACTTCGGCATCACGCCGGCGGCGGATGGTTTCAATCCTTTTGCGGGCATTACGATCAGATTATAGTTGCGGAATACACCGGAAAAAGGTTGAATGCCCATCAATGGTTTTCACCCGCATGCAATAGACGCCTCCGCGAACTTTTTTTTGCAGAAAAGGGGCGATACGATATTCATGGGAATTCGCGAGACAAACCGGTTGAACCGCTTCTCCGCGCAGTGAATAAACCGACACTTCGATAATGGGCTTTGCCGATTTTATGGTACGACCGTCAAAAAAAACGCGGCCGGAAGCGTTATTTATCGAAAAAGAACCTCGTATGGGTGTTAGGGCTTTCAGCCATGTAGAATCCTCCTGAAAATCAGCCGGTACGTCGGTCCAAAGCCATGGCCACTCCATGTCAGTAGCAGACGTTTTTGAAGAATCCGTGGTTTCGATAATCTTGTGATAGGTCGAATCTTTTAAATTAATGCAATATATTTGCTCGTGGGCGTACGTATTGTCCCACGTTGTGGACAACCAGAGTCTGTTGACAAGAACCGATGCGGCTGCAAAGTACGGATGATTCGACCATTCGGGAAAATCCCATTCTTTTTCAACCGCTTCTCCAATCCCCTTTGCCTCAGTGATCGGAACGACATCCTGCGGAACATCATAGTAGCGCAGTATTGAGCCGGACACCGCGGAAATAAATATCCGCTCGTGCAAACCCCATGATCCAAGTCCCGCCGGGGTGGCGCAATTCGCATAAGTGAAAGCCGAAGAGGAAAAGTCCAGATACATGACCGCCCGCGGGCAGAGCTTGCTGGATGTCGAGGATAGATTACATACCTGAACGGTAATGGCCGTATCGTTTCCCGAAACGTGGTTTTTAACGAGAAATTTATGCAACGTATCGGGGTGGCCGGAAGAATTATCAAGGTCCAAAACAAAAGCGCCTGGAGACGATTCCGCCGTTGACAAATATCGATTGTCCCGGGAGATGCCGCCATTATAGCTGCCCCCGGCCCATATCGTATCTTCGGGGCCGGGAGAATTTTCCACCGTGCGCTCGACAGTGCTTCCGCATCCGTCCCATAGATAGTTTTTTCCCGACAGTTTTTTCCCGCATGTAGAATAGATCAGCGTGGGCGCCGCGGCGTTTTTCACGAAACGCGGCACGAATCCCGGATCGGCCGCCATGAAGGGAACGCCGCTTGCGGAAAGCGTGCAAACCCATGCGGCGCTCAAGGCCGTATTGTATTCGAAGTTCCCGGCCGCAACGGCATAGGCAACCTGTGTTCCACTAGGCGAAATAACCGGGGCTATGCCTCCCTGAATTCGGGTAAGCGGGACTATGCCCGGGGTGTCCTGCGAAAAATCAACGTAATAGAGCGTCGTCCCGTTTATAAACACCAATTTTGCCGATGCCGTGCCGCATATATCGCTCATTTCCTGGCGAGAAACGCAAACCCGCGCCTGAAGCGCGGTATCAGCGGAAACTTTTGAACAATACGGGTTTGCAAGCGCAATCATTGCACTGAACCAAACAAACTTGCGCATGGTTATCCGACCTTTTTGCTTCCGCTTTGTTTTACGGTGCGGCCTTGATACTGAAAACATTGTCCGAACAATCCTGGAATCCCGTACTGGGGTTATAGTCCATCACGCAAATGGAACATGAATCGGAGACCGACGATATCTGTATGGTTTGTCCGGCGCCCTGGTCAAGGGTAAAAGTTGCCGGGACAGTAAAAATAAACGTCGAATCAACATGGGGGTTGATTGACGTCGTCATTCCCGGGAGCAAAAACGAATATTTCCCGTTGTCAATTTTCAAACGCACTCCGGCGTTTGCGTCGCGTTGCGACGTCACCGTTACGGTGCAGGCTTGCCCTACGGTAAATTGTTCCCCGCCGTTGGGCCCGACGACATGGTAATGCGGGTCAAGAACGTTTCCCGTGTCCGTCCCCGTAAAATAAACCGCGGCCCAGTCCGCCGCGATAATCGAATCGGGTGGAGTCAACTGCGTCCAGACATTGCTTTTCCAGTTTACCATCCAGATGCATTTTACGGGCGTAAGCGTCCCCGTTTGAGCGCCGATAACAAGGTCGTTATTATTGCCGAAATTCCAGGCATGAATATTCATCTGGTCCCACGTTCCAAAATTGTATTGAGACGGACACCAGTTTATGCTCAAACCGTATTTGTCAATATGATCATCAATGGTAACCGCCGGGTCGGTCTCCCGGCGAAAAGGCGTCACGACGAACCCCCGGTGTTCGGGAGGAATACAGGTTGCCATGGCGCCGCCCATGCCGCCCATCCCGGCGGTTCCCGGAATATACAGGCACAGGGACCCGTCAAAAGACATTGTTGAATTGCAGCCCCAAACCTGCTGCCCTATTTCATTGGCCCATTTATACATATCCTGAGGCTGGGCCATGCCCCTTCCGCCATCGGGTATAGTCAGGAAACCCATGCGTAAAACATACACCCCTTGCGAAAGCAAACTGAATGCCCCGAGGATTTGGTCTTTTGCCACCGAAATCGGATAGTACGGTTCGATCCTGAAGCTGCCGGTGATATCGGCGATGGTCCGGATGGCGCCGAAAGTTGGGACGCTGTCAAGTTTGACCTGTATCGCATAAATCTCCTGGCGGACCGTGTCGGTGGTTGTGTAACAAATTTCGGTTCCATTAGGTCCGTTACGGTAAAAATCGACCATGTTGACCTGCGCGCCCGAAAGCGGCACTTGATATTTCCGTGATCCGTCAACGCTTATAACAAAGGCATTATTGTTCCCGTTTGCATACAATATCCATTTCCCGTCATCAGATATTTTTATCGACCGCGGGACTTCGTTTCCAGTAGTGGGGATGAGCGATGAAGAAAAATTCCTGATGTCTGAAATATGTAAACCATACACCGTATTTGCAGGATTATATTCGTACGAATAAACAAAAAATCCGGCGGGCAGATTACTTTGCTGACCTATTGTTGCATCGTTTTTGTGGGTGTAGGAAGGGCACAACAACTTATCGATAGAACATTGTTGTACGAAAAAAGTGTCCCGAATGGAAAAAAACCGCCCCGTGCTGTCGCCCACAACTATTGAAGCCGATATCCTGCCAGAATCACGGGGAATCCAAAAGAAAATTGAATCCGTCAATTGCATGGTGGGCTGCGTACTGATGAGATGAAATGAAACAACCCGGCCGACGGACTTTGAAACGCCCAGTCGGGACGCGCTCAGCGTGTCAGTAAATATCTCGTCCAAACACAGCGTGTCCGCGCTGAATCGAAACGAAAGCGGGGGAAACGAGCCGTTTACCACGTACAGCGATCCCGTCAATGTATCGCAACGTCCGTTCGGGTCGCATTGCGCAACAGCGACCTCCGCGCGTCCGGTGTCCTGGGGCGCCCACTGGAAAATCGAGTCGCGCAAAACCGCGCCCGTCAGGCTGTCGAGCCAATGCCAGGAAAAGGTTGTCGCATCGAAACGCCCAATGCTGCCGCTATCGGCCCGTAATGTATCCGTAAAACGCACGAACCGGGGAATCGTATCGAGCCTGAAATGGAACTGCCGCTTCGAATTTGAGACGTACACTACCAATAACGTGTCCCGAAGCGTGTCGCAGCAGCCGTTCGAACCGCAGACCGTTCCATTCACGTAAAAATGCCCCGTGTCCTTGGGAACCCACGAAAAAACGGAGTCCGTCACGACCATTCCCTGCTCGCCGTCAATCAAATGAATTGTCATTTTATTTCCGCTGGACGCCGGGGCGCTCAAGCCTGTATCATGGATCGTGTCAAGGAAGAGAACGTTCCAAAAAAGCGTGTCTTTGGAAAAATGCACGATGCTCGCCCGCAACGGCGCCGGCTCCATTGTCTTGTGGTCGGCGCATCCGGTAATAAGCGCAATAAGAGATAGACCGGTTATTGCGATTATATAATATCGATACATGACAAAATTCGAAATCTTAGAACTCAAAAAGGACATTGAACAGGAGGGAAGGATCGGGGTCGTCCACGCGGAACATATACGCCACGTCAATGTTGGTATTCACGCCATTTACCTGGGCGCTGAGCCCGATGCCCAGCGATAATCCGGTGGAATTACTTTTTATATAGGTGGTGGCAGGCTCGCCTTTAAACTCATTGATCATTTCCTCCAAATCCTGTTCGCTGAAGGTATATCCGCCGCGAAGAAACAAATAGTTCTGGTACACCGCGATTTCGATGCCGGGCTTGTAATTGAGATAATCGTCGACTGCCTTTTGCAAATCAAGCGCGAACCTGACCTTCGGAAGATATACCGGTACATATGAAACGCCCACGGTGAGCGACAGCGGCAATGGAAGCGTATCGGAGGCGGACGAATATCCCGAAAGCAAGAACCCCGCGTTGCGGACCGCGCAGCCGAGGATGAGCCGGGAGCCGAGCATCCGGTACTGGCTGCCCGCCTCAAAAGCAATGGCATCGGCCGCTATGTGCGTTTCCGGGTTCCCGATATAGTCGTGGATGCCGCGGACCCCCGCTCCGACCGAAAAATTATCAAGGACCACCTTGGACCATGAAACGCCCCCGGTAACCGAAGCCTGGTCCCACCGCACGCCCGTATAGTTTTCATTTTCATCTATTTCGTCAACATACCCGTGCGACACATATTCGGCGGTTGCCGAAAAAACGCCATAATCCTTATACGGCATTGCGTACCCGACGGGCCCGCACCATGCGTCCATGAATATCCATCGGTAGCCCGCCATCGCCTGTTGTTTGGTGATGAACCCGCATGATGCCGGATTAAGAAAAGCCCCGTTAAGGTCGTTCGGCATCGCCACCGACGCGCCTCCCATTGAAACGGTCCGCGCGTCATAATCAAGCTTTAAGAAATCAAAAGGCAACGTGCCCGCATTGGAATTCTGTGCGTGAAGCGGAAAGGCATATAATGCAACAAGCCACACCAAACGATTAAGCGCCCTCATGCGATGAGCCACGATTCTTTTGATTAACATGACGGCCCCGGGAAGCACCCGACGGGGTATTCCCATGGTTTTGCTGAAGAATAAGAATTATTATTTTTGGCATTGAGCGCACGTGCGCTGGAAAATTCTTTCATAATTAACATAAAAATAATTATTGTTAGGATCACTGAACCGAATTTCTTTAGGCACTCCGTCTTTAAAGGATGAATAGGCCAGTTCTCCGACCGCGGGGCTTTTTGTACGATATATTACGTCCGTCACCCTTGATTGTTTTCTATTAATTATCGCGATAATATCGTATTCCCTGTCGCCGATGGACTCATTATGCCAGTAACAGAACCCCCGTTTCCCGTCGAAAGAAAGCGAATCGGCGTTTTTTTTAAGGATTGCATAGTCAAGCAATCCGCCCGTTAAAATGTGCATGAACTGCGCATAGGTAAAAGGATACTCAATAAATCCCTGCCCTAAGTCCATGTTTTCATGGGGAAGTTTTTTGTACAGCGAATCGCCCGCCTTAATGTCCCAGAATCCCCCGCAGGCCGGGGCAATCGATGCAATCCGGCCGCCGAACGGGGAATAAAAACCGACGTTAAAATCCGAATCGCCGCGCCATTGCAACTCAATGTGCGCTCCGAACCGCTGGCCCTTCACGCTGAACTTTGTCTCGCCGAAAGCTTCAAACAAGCATATGCTGTCGCGAGGTTCGAGCGGCAAGAAAAGCGAAGGAAGCGTGTCCCTCGTTATCCGCGGAGGAATGACCGTGCATGCCGTAAAAAAAAGGCATATTAAAAGGGGCGACAATCTGATCATGGCTTGGGTTTTTCGCGCAAAGTGTCGACCGGATTGCCCGGTGCGCCTGAATTTTTCTCAAGGAACTTTATTTTGTCTTTGAGGTCGGCGATTTCTTCCGGAGACGCCTTTTCGGGGGAAAGCCCAAGGCCTTTCTTATATGCGGCCAGAGCACCCGCCATATCACCTTTTTTAGCGAGGATGTCCCCATAATGGCTGAAGACGACGGGGTCGTCGCCGATGGTCCCGATCGCCTTGACGATATAGACTAAGGCGCTGTCGATGCTTCCTTTTTTGTAAAAAACCCATGCGTAGGAATCAAGATAGGCGCCATTGAGCGAGTCCTGCAGCAGCGCCATTTTTATGATGGTCAGGGCGCTGTCGAGTTTTATTCCCGCCTCGGCCCACATATACCCCAGATAGTTTGCCGCCTGCGGGTCGGCCGGCTTGAGCGCAAGCACCCGCTTGAAGGCCAGCTCGGCTTTGTCCCTCTTTTTCATGCGTTCCAGGGAACTTCCCAGCTCAAACCACGCCAAGGCATCGGCGCTGTCGAGGGCTATGGCCTTTTTAAGCGCGACAGCGGCGCGATCATACTCGTTCTTTGCGTTGAGAACGAACCCTTCCATGCGCCACGACTCCGCCTTCTGGGGCATTGCCTTTTCAAAACGCTTCGCCGTTTCCAGCGCGCGGCCCAGGTCTTTTTCCCTGAGCGCCAGATAGCAGAGCTGCTGCCAGGCATCAGTAAAGTTGTTCCTGACGACGGAGTCCTTGGCGGCTATGACGAGGGATTTTTCAAACTCCATTCTGGCAAGGTCGCCGCTGTCCTGCGCGGCAAGGACCAACCCGCAATAAAAGTGCACTTCGTAATCGTCGATATTTTCCGCAAGCAGTTTGTGGATGAGTACGCCCGCTTTGTCATATTGCTTGTTATAATAGTAAAGCAATGCAAGCGTTTTGCCATATCCATCGTTAAGGCTGTCGCCGTCGTATAATTTTTCATAACCGGCGATCGCCTGCGCCCATTGGCCCCGGTGAATCTGGATTTGGGCAATGGTGCGCAGCGCCTCATCATTGCTGCTGTCGACAAAGGTTGCCATTTTAAAGGAATTAAGGGCCTGGACCGTGTCCTGCCTGGCCAGCCTCATCAGACCGATGCCGTTAAACAATTCGGGCACCTGCCCGAAACGCCGTTCCATTCTGACAAAAAGGCTTTCCGCCTCATCATATTGTTTGAGTTTGGTGTACAGGCCGGCGGTCTTAAGCCACATCTGAAGCGATTCCGGGTTTTTTCCGATGTATCCTGAATACTCCCGCGCCGCTTTTGCCGTACTGCCCTCCGATTCGTAAATGAGGCCGAGCGTGTAGTATTCCTCCGCCCGTTTGTCCTTGATTTCCTCCAGCAATTCCGAAACATTGCCGAACCTTCCAAGGCGCAGATAAATGTCGGCCAGCATCCTTTTGTCCGCGTCGGAAAGTTCGGCAACGTTTTTTTTGTTCCCCTTTATGAGCAGCAGCGCCTGGCTATATTGGGACGACACCATGTATTTTTCGACCAAGAGGTCGCGCAGGGTCACCGAATTCGGATCGAGAGCAAAGGCCGACTCATAAAAATGCAGCGCCAGGTGGTTGTACCCGATCATTTCGTATTCGCGGGCTTTTATGAAATTTTCTTCAGCCCGCTTTTTCTTGCTCCATTCACTCGACGTTTTCGGCACGGGACGGACGACCGGGAACGGCGGGGCAACGCACCCTGTAAACCACACAAGCATGACCGCCGCCATGGGCGCCACGGCAGCCCTGAGGTTTGGTCCTATTGCAACATGTACGTATTTTTTCACCGGCGACACCTCATTGATGCCTCACTCTCCAAAATGCAGATTGCGCCCGGATCGGCTTTGCATGGTTCAATTGGCCACCGAAACAATAATGTTGATCGCGCTTTCCAGCGGAACGCTGCTTTCCGGAGGCGCCGATTGGGAGATCACGGTGCCCGGCGAGACCGTGGAATTGGCTTTATACTCTATTTTGCCGAGTTTAAGGCCGCTTTTTTCAATTTTGCTTTTTGCGGTCAGCAGGCCTTCACCTATTAAATTGGGCACGTCCGCATGGGTTGGCTTGGGACCGTCCGAAACGACAATATCAACCGGCATTTCACGGGATATGCTTGTGCCCTCCTTGGGAGAAATCGACGCCACGACGTCCTTTGGGTAATCGTCAAAATAGTCCCGCTTGGATTTCCCGACGATAAAACCCATTTTTTTCAGTTCGGTCGTGGCCTTGCGCTCAGTCAGGTTCGTTACCGTTGGAATGACGCCGATTTCAGACCCTTTGCTGACCACCACGACCACGAGTCTGCCCTTTTTGACGTTTTCCTGCGGTAACGGCTGCTGGCTGATGATGTTGTCACGCGGGATTTTTTCATCGTATTGCCGTACGCTTATCTGAAGGCGCAACCCGACATTAAAAAGGTCCTGACGGGCGTCTTCCCAGGGGACGTTGACAATCGACGGGACAGTTACCATGCCCCGGTCCATGTTGACGATCCGGGGCATTACCATTTTGTCGACTATAAAAACGCCGATAATCCCGCCCGCTATAATGCTCAGAACGATCACTGGGACAACTACCTTCCAGAAAATCGAGGCCGGAATGCTAATCGTATAGTTTTTTTTCATCGAGAATCACCAGGTTCTTTCCATCGATTGCAATATAATGTTTTTTCTGGAGCTGCGAGATGATCCGGGAGACAGTCTCCCGGCTCGTACCCGCCATGTCGGCGATAAGCTGGTGGGTCGGCCGGTTCGGGATCACCACCATGGTGCTTACGCGCCTTCCCTGTTCCTTGGCAAGCCGAAGCATTACATCGGCGACCCTGCCGTAAACGCTCATCATCGACAGCGTATTGATGTGCCGGTTGGCCCTGCGCAAGCGATATGACATTTCAATAATGAGCTGGATGGCGATTTTCGGAAAACGCTGGAGAATATCGATAAACACCCTGCGGTACAGCAGGAAAAGGTCGCACTGCTGGGCCGCGATGACGGAGGCGGACCGCGGCTCACCGTCAAGCAATGCCATTTCACCGAAAAAATCGCCCCGTTTCAACGTGGCCAAAACGGCGTTTTTCCCCTCCGATGTCATGACCGTAACGTTTACCAGACCGGAAACAATGATGAAGAACGTCTGGCCTTCCTCGTCATCCTCGTGGACGATCACTTCGCCCGCCTCGAAACGTTTGTGGATCATGACCCTGCAGATCGCCGTCAGGTCTCTGGCCGACAGTCCGGCAAACAGAGGAACATTGACAGCCAGCTTCTTTATAGCCTCAATGTCCATCAGTTCTCCTTTGTCTGAATGTTAAGACGCGAAATTTGCGATAGCGCTTCCTTGCCGATTTCACCGTTTTCACCGTCGGCAAGAACAATTTTTTTATAGAGCCCGAGGGCTTTGGCGTAGTCGCCCAGCCGCTCGCAAATGCGAGCGGCCTCAAATTCCGAGGTCACGGCCCACTGCCCGACATTTTCAAATTGAGCGGGCACCTTCAGGTATTCGGAAACCGCCTTCCGCAAATCGCCGAGCTTTGCGTAGCACGTCGCCATCCAATACAGTATCTCCGGTTTTTCCTGCGGAGCGGGGTTGCTGGCGCCGGCTTTCTGCAGTTTTTTCATGGCGTCCTCAATATGCGCCCCCTGGATGCAGCAAAAACCAATCTTTAAATACGTCGACGAAGGGCTGACCTCCTGCGGGAAACTGTCGACAATCGTCTGGTACAGTCGTGCCGCGTCAAGCCAGGCCCCGGTCTTCTGATAATCAATCGCCGCGTTGTACGCCGCCCTGAAACGGGTTGTGCCGTCGGCAAGGGAGCATGGCACGACTTTTTCGAAAAGCTGGGCGGCCTGCGCAAAATCGCCGCGATCGTGATGCATCATGCCGATTTTAAAATACGCCATTGGCACGAATTCGCTCTCGGGATAGCGCGTTATAAAATCATTGAATACCTCAAGGGCCTTTTCCTGTTTCCCATTATAATAATAGCATATGCCGATCTGGTACGCGGCGTCGTCGGCGCGGGACGACGCGGCGAATTTTTCATCAAGGTATTTAAATGAATTCAGCGCCTTGTCATAGTCTTTTTCAACCAGGAAACGCAGGCCTTCATGGTAGACCACCTCCGCCAGGCCGGGATGATGCTCCCCAAACCTGGTCTTGAAAAAACTGACCGCTTTTTCCGCTTTCTTTTCCTGCCCGTCCATGACCAGGGCGTTCATGACGCCGGTAAGGGCCGTTATGCTGTCGGCTCCCCCGTGCGCATACTGGAGCGCACGGTCAAACGCCCTGGCGGCGTCGGGATACATGGCGTTTTCAAAATATATGGTGCCCATGCTCGCGCAAGCAGCGCCTTTGTCCGGAAAGGAATCCAGCGCCAGCGCCTTAGTGAGATGCTCAACGGCCCCGTAGACATCGCCTTTGTTTTTAGCGCAATTGGCGAGCTCGCAGTAAACGCCTCCCATGCAAACAGATCCGCATTTTTCCTTGACCAGCTCGCTTAAAAGCTGACATGCTTCATCATTCTTCCCAAGCCGCCGCAGACATTGCGCGATCCCCAAACGCGCCTCGTTATAATAATCGCTTCCGGGATAATTTTGCACATACAATCTGAAACTACGGAGAGCCTCCTGCGTTTTGCCCGCGGCAAATTGCGCCGAGGCCATTTCGTACCTTGACCGCTGCGCAAGCGGGCTGAACGGATACCGGGAGATTATTTTCCTGAAAACCTCAACGGCGCCGGGATAATTACCCCGTTTTTTTTCTATGATGCCGGAAAGAAACTGCCCTTCTATCACGCAGGTTGAATCCGCATAACGCCGTAAAAATTCATCGGCTATTGATCGGGCCGAATCCAATTTTTCAGCCGACACATACGTCCGCACGAGGCCGAGGTAAGCCCCGGCAACCTCGGCCCCATGGCCGACGCTTGCCGGAGCATGGACAATCCTTGCATATGCCGCGCGCGCGAGCGCACCGCTATTTAAGGCTTCATTGGCTTCGCCGGCTTTTTTTTCATAATAAGCGCCTGTCAGGAAAAGCACATCGATCAGGTGACGGCTCTCGGGATTTTTTATGATGTACCGCTCATAATCGGAAATTTCAGGAGGTCCAAGCATCAGTAAGTGAAACGCCGCATCGTCGGCCATGGTCGGGTACCGGGTCCTCCGCGCTACATCCTGATAGAGAACCAAAGCCCTGCTTTTTGCTTGCGCGGCCTCAAGGCTGTCCCTTTCAATCAAGGCCTTCTGGTATATTTTTTCATTGACCCTGGCCCTGGAGAAAATGGCCCTCGTTAAGATCGAATCGGGAGGTTGAGGAATGCAACGGGCGATCTGTTCATACATATCGCGCGCTTTTGCAAAATTATCGAGCGTGTTCTCGTAAAGGGCGGCAACGCTCAAAAGCCGCTCATAGGCAGGCAAACTGTCGGAGATCCCTTGCAAAAGCGACGCAATGTTTTCCATTGCCGAAGCGAGATTATTGCCCCGGAATTTTTTCAGATAGCCGCTCCGTCTTTTTGCTTTGTCAATAATTTCGGAAGGAGCGTTCGACTGGACCACAAAGTCATAGTAGCTGAGCGCCGTCTGGTAATCCATTAAGGCCTCGGAGCATTCCGCGCGGGCATACGCCGCCTGATTGTAATAAGCGCTTTGGGGATATCGTTGCAAAAAACGGTCGAATTCCTGCAGCGCGGCGGAAAAACGCCCCTTGTCCTGATAGGTTTTCGCTATTTTGAAAAGGACGCGGTCACCATCGGCCACCTCCGGGAACGCGCAATAACTGCGGTATGCCGACAGCGCGTTGGGATACAGTCCCTGTTCATAGTACATGTCCCCCAGCGTCAGGGTGGCCTGGGCGCGGAATTCCTGCCCGTAGTCGCCTTTCGCGACGTCCTGCAGGGTTTCAATCGCCTTTGTTACGTCCTTCCTGCTAACTTGACACTGGGCAATCTTTAGGAGAATGCCGCCCGAGCGGGCGCTGTCGGGAAAATTCAGAAGCATTTCTTGATACAGTTTTTCCGCATCTTCAAAATACCCGGCAAAAGCGGCGCATTCGGCCCACGAAGCGATAAAATCCCGGGAAAGACTAACGGAGGGCTTCTTCAGGTAAAGTTCCGACAATTTCTTGTAAACGACCGACAACGTTTTATAGTCCCTCAGGTCTTTCAGAAGGACGGCATAATCGGTGAGCGCCTGTTCTTTTTCCGGGAAATCAAGGGCCTGGTTCATCAGCGCGGAATAGAAACGCAGCGCATTTTCATTTTTCTGGAGCATGTGCGCGAGCTTGGCCTTGTAAAACAATGCCCGTACAAAAAGCTGGCCGTCGGCGGACCATTGTTTTTCCGTTTTTGCCAGGACCGTGGAAGCCTTAGTGAAATCTTTCTGACGTATAAGGGCTTTGACCAGTGAAAGGGAAGCTTCCGGTGATTTTTCCTTGCCCGAAAATTTGCTTACATACCGATCGTACAGCATTGCCGCGCGCTCATTGTCGCCATCCTTTTCAGCGCACACCGCGGACTCAAAAAGCGCATTCTGAGCAAAAAGTTTTCCTTGTCCGCGGCCCCAGACACGGAAAAACGATTCAGAAGCATTTTTGTAGTCCGCCAGGGACTTATAGGCGTTTCCCGCCTGGAGGAGGGCATCAACCGCATTACGGTCTTGCGGAAACAATTGTACGAATTCCTCGAAGGCGGCGGCGGCCCTGGAAAAATTTGACGTCCGAAAATAGCACAGCGCGATTTTATAATATGCCGTGGGACAATTTTCCGGATTTTGTTTCAGCGAATTATGGCTTAAATCGATGTACGTTTGATATCTGTCCGCGGCCGAAATATAGAGGCTGTCATTGAAAAAATGCTCGGCCAGATTAAATACGGACTGCTTTTCATCGGCGCCTATGGCCGGAATAATCCATGCAATCAGCACATAGAAAAAAACTTTTTTACGACCATAGTTTGACATGGCAGTTTTCATCCTAAAATCGCCCGAATTAGTCTCTGTAGCTGAATTATATACGCGTTTCGCGTAGATAATTCCTGCGTACAGAGACTTATCCACCTTGTGGGTTAGTATTTAATCTCTTAAAATAACATGAGATTCACGGTATAATTGCAACTTTTTCGCAGATTTTTGAGGCAGCCTCAGGGGTTTTACCGAATAGTATTCGTGCAGGGACGGTCCGTTAAACGCCCCTGCATGGCGCGCACTTTCACGTTAAAAACACTGCTGTTTGGCTTTCCATTGGTCATCCCATTTTTTTATCCATGCCGCAAGATCGGAAGGTAGATTGCAGAGTTTGTTGTCCTGAAAATCGAAATATTTCAGGGACTTCATTTTCATGATGCTTTTGGGAAGATCGGTGAGCTGGTTGCGCATGAGATAGAGCTCGCGAAGGGACGTGAGTTTTGAAATGGCCTCCGGCAACGTCGTAAATTGATTGCCCCAGAGCTGGAGCCACTGCAAATTGGAAAGCTTGAAAAATTCCGGCGGCAGTGTCGTAAGCTTATTGTATCGCAAATCGAGCTGAGTCAGCGATGTCATGGACCCAAGCCAGGCGGGCACCTCGGAGAGCTGATTGTTCTGCAGCTCCAGTTTTTTAAGGCGCGTCAGTTGCGTCATTTCCTGGGGAAGCCCGGCGATATCGTGATTGCCGGCCGAGAGCGTCGTCAGCTCTGTAAGTTTGCCGATACTCGGGGGAAGGGTTTTCAGGCCCTGATTGCCGACTTCGTTGTCCCTGTGGCTTATATCAAGGGAAACGATCCTGCCCGACGAATCGATTTTGGCAACGCTTTCCACGGTCACGCCTTTCATCCCCGCGCTGTCAAGAATGGCCCGGACCACGGCCATTTCGTCTGCATTCATCTGCGCGCTCAGATTGAATATCAGGACCCCGCAGATCATAATGAATAAACGGCTCATAAAAACCTCCTCGAAAAAGTGGCTTAAAGTTTATTTCCATTTGTAAAGTATATGATTTAATATATATTCGCCACCGGTAAAAGTCAACGGTCTTGGCGTGCAGGTCAGGGCAATACGAAGGGAATGTTCACGGAACAAAGCTTTTTTTCCCGATCATAGCTTTCTCGGTCGAAAAAAAGAAAATAGTCCTCTTCAATCCAGTGGTCTATTTCATCAATCGTCCGCAATGCTGGAGGCAATGGCTCAGATTTAAAAACCGGCAAATTCAAGTCAAATTCCATGTTTAGCTCCGACCGCATCGATAACCCTCTGGTATAAACCGGTCATTTTGTATTTCTCAAACATATTCCTAATGATCTCACTATGGGGATCGATATCGTTGGCATTCATTATCTGGACAATATCCGGAAAATCCTTAAGTTCCCTCATTTTATTTCCGGCGATTGAATGAAGTTTCATTGCAATAAGATGTTCCAGGGACGGAACAATAAAAGGTTCGCCGGCGATCAGGACTTTTTTTCCGTTTTCAATAAGCGTTTCTACAGTTTGCGTATCGCCAATTAAGAAGTCGATGTCCCGAAGCCCGTCCTTCCCGCTCTTGAATTGAACAAAAGCTTCCTGCCGGTTCAGTACCGAATATCCGGCATTAATAATATCCTGCTCAATTTTAATCGAAGCTTCCTTAGTGACCATGAAATCAATATCAAATGTCATCCTCTGGACTTTATTTGCTATTAAAGCATATCCTCCAACCAATACTGCCTGTACATCGTGTTTTTTAAACACCGATGAAAGGAATTCAAAAATCGACCCTTCTATTTGTTTCCGTTTCTTTGTTTCATTCATGTTCATAAATTACTATTTTGCCAAGGTTTTCGTAAAATTATTTACGTCTTGTCCCAATTTGTTTCTATCATTCGATTCCACTATCATCTTTTTCAACCTGTGCCTGCCGGTTGAAGTTTTCCACTTCCGTTCTTTGATCATCGCCTCTTTTATGGTTCTGGCTTTCTCGATGGGAAACATTCGGACTGGCTTGTGCTTTTTCGTCCAGTCCGCGCCGCCTTTCCCGGTAACATGCTGGTTCCAGCGGTGTTCCAGATCTTTTGTTTGCCCGATGTAAATTGACTTGTTATCGCACTCGATGGCATAGATGTGCCAGGTGGGTTTGGGTCTCCGTTTTGGGGATTTTGGTTTGGGTTTAGTTGGCATTATTCTAGATAAGGCATTATTTAATCCTGATTTTATTCGGAGGGATTATTTTGACTTTGCCCTTTTCCCACACTGCGATTTCTACTCCTGCTTTTTTATGGTCCTGCAAAGCCTTCTT
>Ga0182027_10006187_pt1 | contig 18006 bp, 13 predicted proteins | sample 712E1DmetaG_FD_121300 | JGI IMG/M metagenome (GOLD analysis project Ga0182027, IMG submission 121300) | Permafrost microbial communities from Stordalen Mire, Sweden - 712E1D metaG (Illumina Assembly) | ecosystem: Environmental > Terrestrial > Soil > Wetlands > Permafrost | place: Sweden... | reverse complement strand
ATTGGATTCACCGGGAGTCAATAAAGTAATCGCCCGTACTGGCAGGTCTTCCCTGGTGGAAATTTGCTGCAGGAAGGTGAGAAAATGCCCTGCCAGGCGGACGATGGTCTGTTTACTGAAAAGATCAGTATTATATTCGAAATTACAGTTAAGACTGTTCTTATAATCAAGGATCGATAACGTCAGATCGACCTGTGAGGTTTCACGTTCTCCATCCATCATTTGAAATGAAAGATCCGGCAGATGAATTTCTTTCCGGTATACAGTAAGGTAATTGAAAATAGTCTGGAAGATCGGAGGAGAACTCATATTCCGTTTTACTTTTAATTCTTCTACCAGTCGCTCAAACGGCACCTCCTGGTTTTCAAAGGCAGAGAAGAATTTGTCCCTTGTCATCCGGATGGCTTCTGTGAATGTTGTATCTTCCAAAAAGTTGAACCGGATCGGAAGGCTGTTGATCAGCAGACCAACCAGGGATTCAAGTTCATAATGATTCCGTTTTGCAACGGGAACGCCGATAATCAAATCATCCTGTAAAGAGTATCTTGAAAGCAGTACTCCAAAAGACGTCAGTAAAGAGATAAACAAGCTGGTTCCGTTTTTCTGGCCGATCATGCCCAGTTTTTCTTTTAATCCACGGTCGATGCTGAAATGATATTCAGCTCCATGATAGGTCTGGATCTTCGGCCGGGGATGATCGATTGGGAGTTTTAAAATATCCGGAATACCGGCAAGTTCCTTTTTCCAGAAATTAAGTTGCTGTTTGTATTCGTTACCCGCCAGATATTGTCTCTCTGATAAAGCATAATCGGAATAGTTGAATAACACCGGCGGCAGGTCGATGGTTTTTTGATCGACAAGAGATTGATAAACGATAACCAGTTCGTCCATGAAGATGCCGACCGATGAAGCATCACAAACCAGGTGATGAAAATTTAACAGGAAAAGGTATTCCTGGTGTCCGGTCACCAGCAGCCTGAAATGACAAAGCGGCCCATGGAGAATATCAAACTTATATCTCGCATGTTCCAGCGAATGTTTCCGGATGAGTTCTTCCTTCTTTTCTTCCGGTTCCTTTTCAAGATGGATAACATCCAGCTGAACAGTAAGTTCCGGCAGTATTTTCTGGTATGGCAGACCTTTCACATCAATAAAGATGGTCCGCAAGGCTTCATGCCTTTCAAGCAAAAAATTAATGCTTTTCTCAAGAAGGTCGGGGTATAATTTTCCGGTAATCCTGAAATCAAGGGGTATGTTATATGCTGTATTTGTTTTATCAAGATACTCCATAAACCATATCCTGCTTTGGGAAGAGGATAATGGATACAAGCCAGTGGTATTTTTTGTTTGTGTAAGTGTCATGGCTTTCATATTTATTAGAATTCGATTCGTTTATCTTGGGTTTGAAAGTCTTTGTAAGACATTGTATTTATGTGGGTTGAATTTCCAGTTTTTTCGTATTGAGCATCAACGCCATCGAGGTGTATATCAACAAGCTGGTAGGCATCGTTCCCAATACTGCATTTCCATAGGATGCTACCATGACCCCAAACATTCCTGACGCCAGTGCCGCCATTTTCAGTTTTAATATAGGGTCGCGGATCCTGAACATGATCCGGTAGGAACTCTTGATCAGGATAAAAAGGAGAATAAAAAGGTGAAGCGCAAGGCCTACAATTCCCTGTTCAGCCCAGATCAGCACGTACCAGCTATCGGTAGCTATATTGGAAAGAAATGCATCGGGCAGGAAGGCTTTCGCTTTGACTCCGGCATGGCCAATTCCTCCGCCGAAAGGACGGGTTGCAAGGTAATCACCCAGCTTTTTCTGGTTCTCAATGCGTACCTGTAAAGAAGGATCATTCGGGTCAAATGCAGAACGCATCCTGCGAATAAAGGTATTGTCCTGCCCGATGAAGGTGAATTTAAAGAAAATGAATACAATTACCAGTAAAGTCGTTCCTGAGATCATCACGACCCCGCTCTTGCGCAGAATAAAAAAGAAGGCAAATCCTGCAATGGGAATGCTGATAGCCCCGCGTGTACCCGACATGAACATTCCTGCAAATCCCAGGGCTGCAACCAGCAGGAAAAACCATCTCCTGCCCCGTTTCTTTTCTGCAAAGGCAACAATAACTGCCATAACTGCCGAATAGGCCTGATTTGCGCCAAACTGTCCGGCATCGCTCATAAATGAAAAGGCACGCAACTGGCCCCAGATGATGTGGGTTTGCCCTGCAGAAGTACTCAACCAGAGCTGTTCCCCCGGGTCGGGACCCAGGGTCATCTGCATAATCCCTTTCATGCTGGCCAGTATGGAAAGAACTCCCCAGATGGTAAAGAAAACATCCAGTTTCCGGACATTATCAATAAAAAGTAGTACCAGGGGAATAATCAGCATCATGTAAAGCGAAATGCCACGCATTCCCGAAAACCAGGCAGCACTACTTCGGGCTTCTGGGTTAAAGAACTCCAGGAGGGAATATCCTAACCAGATCGCTGCCAGGAGGGTTACCTCTTTCTTCGCCGGTTTCCAGATTCCTTTTTCATAAAAATGCTTAATTAGAAAAGCGAAATAGGTCAGAACCAATACAATGTCCATACCAAGTCCGAACTGGATTTCAGCAGTGATATAGCGTGAAAGGCCAAGCAGGACAAACCCCAGTATAATGGCAGCCCAGAGCCCGGTGATGGGTTTCCGGAACAACCAATAAAAATAAAGCAGGATGAACGGAAGAGTGATCAATAACAAAGCGCCTCCAATGCCTAGATAGGTGATTACTGAAATTGACATTGCAGTGATCAACAGGAGGAACAGCACATACTTGGGAGAGTCCAGCTTTTCTGCGCCTGTCGATATATCAAATTGATTGATTTCCTTTTCCATTATTTCAAAAAATTCTTTTGATTATTCTCAATATCCAACACCCTCTGTTTTCCGAGGTTTTTGAATGAACAATAGATCATCCGGTAAAAATCAATTCCGGAAGAAAATATTTTTTTTCGATCCAGCCCTATCTCTTTGTTCAGGAAATAAAATCCAATCCAGACTCCTAAAATGGTAAACAGCACGGAACCTATGGCTACCCCCGCCAGTGATTTAAATATAAACACCGCGATCAGGTCTCCGATCACATTGGCAATGGTCATGTATAAAACCTTTTGGAAGTTCCGGTCGGGCCGGTTAACGCTGTCGAGCCCGATTCCTGTCATCCGTTCGATGGGTAACAGCAACCCGTAAATTGAAAATATCCTGACGATCATTACTGCACTGGCTCCTGTTCCCGGGTGAGTACCAAGATACTGGTGCCCTCCTATGATCATGACCAGATATTCGGCAAAGACAAAAGTGAGCAGGCTGATGAAGGCAAAAAGATAAGTCATGGCACCGGAGTATGTATAGAATAGATTTTTTACTTCCTGCACCCTGCCAAGCAAACTTTCCTTTGACATTTTAGGGAAAGCGGTTGCAGCAAAACTCCGCAAAGGGATCTGCTGCAACTCAACCAGTTTCATGGGAATACTGTATAATGCAACAGCCGCCGTTCCCATCGGACTGAGGCTGATGATAAGGGTATCAGCGCTCCGTAACAGGTTCGTACCGATCAACGTAAAAGTTGTGTATTTCCCGAAATCCAGCAGCACCTTGTTGGTTCTCCGGGTCGCCTTACCAAGGTATTTCAGACCGTCCCATCCATTAAAAAGACAGACGGCCGAAGTTATCAGGTTGATCCCGAGTTGCGCAAGTACAAGCTCGGTCAGGTTCATCCTCAGAAAAAGAAAATTCACCAGCACTACGAAGAAGAAACCGATGCTATAGATGCTGTTGATCAGCAAAATTTTATCAAACCGCAATTCGGTCTGAAGGATCACCTGTGCCGTATTAAAAGGAATATTGATGAACATCATCAATGGCCACCATTTAAAGAAGAGATCATAACCGGCATGTTCGATAGGTAAAGGAAAAGCAACGTGACAGATCCAGATGATCAAGGCAATTCCTGAGGTAGCCAACAGGACAATCAGGATGAATGAACCTACCAGTTTCTGCCATTCCTCCTCTTTCGATCCTGAAAGAAAACGGATGATTGCCGTTGTCGTGATCCCGAACCGAAACATATCCACAAGTGAGGCTGAAGCAAGATAGAGTACCCACCGGCCAAAGACTTCAGGAGGGAAACTTCGCAGCAGGAGGGCGAAACTGGTAAACCCGAATAAGGAAATACACATATTTCCTATTAACGAAAGGAAATTTGGCTCTGTAGTGACCTTTTTAATTGTTGCGTTCAAGTGATGGTGTTTAATCTGTGAATGATTGGTTACCTATATTCTTACTTTTTTTCTCATAGAACGGCGAACCCAGCTCTGCTTTCCGGGAATCTCGCCGATGGCCGATTTGACCACATGCATTTCAACGCCATTCAGCAGAAACAGTGGATTGTGGCGGGTGCGTTTCATAAATGTGTTCAAAGCACCCTGGTCAGCTTCCGACCAGGACCGGTTTGAACGGCAAACCATGATGGATAGATCTGATGAGGAAACAAGCTCGGCAGGGTATGGGAAAGAAAGCAACGGAGGCAATTCCACGAGGATGTAATCCGGTATAAACGTTGGGTTATAGTGGCTTCCAACCAGCAGGTCCTCTGCACTCCTGATGGAGTAATAACTTTCATCAACCTGATAAATCACATGTTCTTCCGAATTGAGCTGGTTTTCAGCTTTTAAAAGTGAAAGCCCGACTGGATTCTTCGTTTGTTCGGAATGTCCGTTCCCCAGTCTCAGCGATGAAGCAGGTCTATGGTCATTGATCAACGTCGGTTCTATCACCTGCTCGCTCATATCCTGTGAATCCATTTGAGATAACTCCGCTTGAAGAAGTGATTCACCCGAGAAATTGACCACGATAACCTTTTTCCCATGTTTCTTCAACTTCCTGGCCAGGTTTCCCAAAATGGTCGTCTTCCCTTCGTCATTCTGCGTACTAAAAAACAAGATGGTACGTGGTTCATGATTTGGCAGCCGGTCTATGGGATGGAGATCCACCTGCTCAATCATCATCTCAAGCAAACGATTGGTTATAAAAGGAAGGTCGTGAGTATTTGTTTTTTCCGTTATCCTGGGATAAATTCCTGCCGGATCGAGTCCAAGAATCTTTGCAGCCTTCTCCGGGTTCTTCAGGGTAGCGTCAAAATATTCCAGGATAAGAATAACGGAGAAAACAATCAGGAATCCCAGTATGCCAGCGACAATAATCAGGAGCATTCGCTTCGTGGGATTTGGCGCCAGCGGATAGTAAGGTGGATCTACCGGTTTGATATTGGAGGAAAGTTCAATATCCTGAACTTTCAGCTTTGCAAGGTTGAGCCCTTTCAGTAATTCAAGGTACTCCTGTTCGGAAACCGCGATCTCACGCTCGATCCTTTTCAAGGTAACTCCGGCCGGCGCATAATTATCGTATTCCTTGTGAGCATTCTGTATCTTGCTTTCCAGGCCCGAAATTCCAGCCTTCGTCTCTTCATAATCTTTCACATTGGTAAGGTAATTCTCCATCAGGTTACCCTGGGATGCATCTCCAACCGAGGCTTTTGAATTATACATTCCATCCACCAGCGTGCTGATCTCATTTTTCAATGTCTCGGCTTGCGTCTGCAGACCTGTTATATCCTGTCCATCCCGGGAACTGGAATTGCCACCTGATCCGACTGTCGCAAGACGGGTGTTGATCTCGGCCAATTGGTTGCGCTTTTCGATCAGGCTGGCGGTTTTTTGCTGAAGGTCCTGCTGCAAACTCATCTTCTCTTCCAGCTTCTGAATTGCAGCATTATCCCCTGCCAGCTTAATGCGCTTGCTCTGCAACAGGGCTTCAAGATTTCCTGCTGCATTCCCTGCAGCCCGGCTCTGGTCGGCAAAGTTTACGATTTTGTTTTCTTCATTGAATTTCAACAGCCGGTCCTCAGACTCTGACAACTTTGCGGCCCCGACTTTCAGTTTGTATTCAAAGTATTTTACCACTGCATCTGAACGGCTTTCCTTGATCTTCTTGTAGTTCTTCATGCAAACTTCGGTCAGGAGAACCAGGGTTTGCTGGCAGATGCCCGGATCATCCGAATTGTATTTCAGCTCGATCAGGTCGCTGGTAGAAATGCGCTGTACATTGACTGAAGAAATGGCATGAATCGAATAGTGAGGGTTGGTAAAATTGAGCAAACGGTAGATGTAGTTGGTATCGTCCCTGGTCATATAGTCATGCAGATTTTTGACTGTTATCTGATAAGCCACCGGATCAATGAAGGCAGGTTGCAGGTTCAATGAATTATCCGGGTTAGGTTCGGCAAATGAAAATTCACCGGAAATTTTTGAGGTATCAGCGTCCCGGGCGGCATCTCTCTGCCTGCTTCGATTTTGATAAACATGTCTGACGATAAGTTTATTGATGTAAGCCGGTGTGGCTCGTTTCAGGTCGAGGAAGGATTTTATGGAGATGTACCGGGAATCGTGGCGGCTAAGCATCAGGTGCTGTGCAAGTAACCGGATGGCCACTTCCTGCGATGTCTCCCTCGACTGGATCACCGTGATCATATTATCAAAAGCCGCATTGGACGTGAATACGTTGAACGACTGATCCAGCTGGACATTGGTGCCGCTCGTCATCCCGGTATAGAGCGTCGTTTTTGAGGAATAGATATTCTTTGTAAGGAAAGCGACTGCCGTTCCAAGTAATGCCGGGATCAGAAGCAGCAAAATAATATGTTTCCTTAGCAGTCGTAATAGATCAATTGCCTTCATTGTTCTGTTGTATTTCGTTGGTTATATTAAAGTTCATTCCGGTTATCACTTCCATGATCATATAGGAGTTGATAAAATCCATCTTTGCGGTTTCAAAATCGGTTTCCGTATGCGCCCCGATCTCCAAGACACGTGAATAATCATCCAGGGAAATGCTTCCTTTCACAAATCCTTTCTCTGCCATTTGCAAATTGATCCGGGACGTCTCAAGGTATTTTGAGTTGATTTTCAATAGCCGTTGCTTTACAATCATATCGTTGAATTGTTTGATTACCAGTTCACGGATTTCATTTTTCCGTGTTTCTGAAAGCATTTCGGCCTGCTGCATCACAGCTTTGGCAATCTTTATCTGGTTTCTCCGGTTCACCAGGTCGTATAATGGCAACCTGAGAAACCCGCCAACGCCATACTGGGTTTCATTTTGTTTTAAGGTAGTAGTCTGCTGACTCTGGCCTCCAACGTTATTATTATAAAGATAATCGAAGGTGCCGTACCCGCCATTGGCCTGCAAACCAAGGTCCTGGGTCCACTGAGCCTGGCTGGTATGCAGGTTACCTTTATCAATAAGGTACTGCAGTTGTGTGAACTTCAATCCTGGATCATGTGCATAGGCAGAATCAAGTAAGGCACTCATGGAAGGCACCATCTGTGTGATGTCATCGGTTAGCGGATTGAATGTCTTTTTTTGCTGGGCAATCCCGGAATTATGCATAAAAAGACCAAAACATCCTGACAAAAATATTATTCGGAAATAGTTCATGATCATTTATTTTTTTGTAAACAACTCATACAGATTCCTTCTGTATTATTACAGGTAAGGTTCTCATGATAAGTTTCAAATCATAGAAGAATGAATACTTATTCTCAATAAACAACTCGGCATACCGGTTATCCAGACTTTTCCGTTCTTCGTCTGACATCACTCCTTTTCTCCCCCGCTTTTCAACCTGCCATAACCCGGTCAATCCTGCCGGGGCAAGGAAACGTTTTGCCATGGCATCAGAAGTGAGCTTTTCAGCTTCGTACAGCGGGAGTGGACGGTTACCAACGATAGACATATCACCCTTGATTACATTGATCAATTGCGGAAGCTCATCAATGCTGGCATTGCGAATGATTTTCCCAACCCTGGTAACCCGCGGGTCATCCGGGATCTTGATAAATGGGGGTTTTGCTTTCTCGGCCTTCGTTTTCTGCTGGATATACCAGGTGTCGCAAATTGAATACGATTCGGTATGAAGAACAGGCGAACAATAGGTAAAATTCTCCCTTTTCGAACAGGGACAAGGTTTTTTCAAATCAACATCCGCTGAAGGTTCATGGGTGATATACTGGTTCTTGTGCTTTGCGAGTTTCTTAAGTTCATTTTCAGCTCCGGTTCTCATCGACCTGAATTTATAAAAGCTAAAGGATTTCCGCCCGACCCGGGTGGATGTATAGTATACTTTCCCTTTTGATTCGACCCTGATGGCGATCAGCACAAGCAAGAGGATTGGAGAAAGGAGCAGCAAGGCAGAAGAGGCAATAACAATATCAAACAGTCGCTTGGAAAGAGGGATGCGATAGCCGGCAGGGTGATTTGAAACAACTTCATCGATGTGATCCTTCATCTTAAATTCCCGGAGGAAATCAATCCGGTTGAGTAAATCTTCAATGGATGGCAATGGAAGCACATAAAGATCATCGATACCAAGTTTCATTGCCGTTTTTAACAGGCCATCCTCAGAATCTGAAGTAATCAAAATGAAGGATACAGGATTTAAAGCCGGATACGCTCTTAAATGCTGATATACCTTCAACCCGTCGCTGTCTGGCAGGAACCGGTCGCAGAGAATGCAGTCGGGTTTCTGTCCTGAAAAGAAAGTTTTTTCGGCCCCTGTCCACTCCTTTACAACCAGGGAAATACGGGGATGTGCTGTCAATTGATTTCCTACTTCCTTGTTGGAACCTATATAGAGAAGATTAATTCTTTCGTTCATAAGGTTTTGTTTTATAGCTTTTCACAATCAGGAGATTTCTTTAATGTTTTTCTGTCGAGTAAGTATTGATTGTTTTTATTTTTATTTAGACTATCTATAAGTTATATTTTTTTATACTATTTTCCCATTGTTGATTTATCATTTGGAAGATGCTATTCCAGGTGCATCTTTCGATCAAGAAAATGTGAGATTTTTGAATTTAATTCGACAGGGTGAAAAGGCTTAATGATATATCCATTCATGCCGGAAGCGCAGATTTTTTTCCGGTCTTCCACAAATGTTGATGCAGTTACGGCAAGGATTGGAAGCTTTTTATAATAATCCCCTTCCATTTCCCTGATCTTCCGCGCAGCCTCATAGCCGCTCATCTCCGGCATGTGAAGATCCATCAACACTAACTGATAATAATTCTTCATTACTTTTTGAACAGCCACCCTTCCATTTTCTGCAGTATCTGCAATGGCATTCCATTTGGTCAGCAAGCGGGAAACAATATTCTGGTTAATCAGGTTATCTTCTACAACCAGTATATTCATACCATGAAGTGAATTGATTTCATCCGATTCTACAGGGAGTTCTTCCGGTTGATTCTTATTGCTTTTTTTGAACTTCAGGTAAACCGAAAAGGTGCTTCCTTCCTTCAGTTTGCTTTTTACCTCGATTCGTCCTCCCTGTTTCTCTACAAGCATTTTCGTTATTGCCAGCCCCAGGCCGGTACCGCCATATTCCCGTGTGGTGGATGAGCTGGCTTGTGTGAATGCCTCAAAAATATCTTTTTGTTTTTCTTCAGGAATTCCAATCCCTGTGTCTGAGATCCTGAATTTAAGTTCTATATGGTCATCAAGGTCCTGAGAAACCTCTGCCGTCAGGGAAACTTTTCCTTGTTCGGTAAATTTCAAGGCATTCCCGATCAGGTTAAAAAATATCTGGGCCAGTCGAACGGAGTCGCCGACCAAAAAGTCCGGAACCTTTTCTTCAATGTAAAAATCCAGGCTGTTCCCGTTTTTCACCATCCCATATTGCAGACTTTGTTTGATCCCGGAAATTAGTTTCCGGATATTGAAGTCGATCTCCTCGAACTCAATTTTTCCATTATCGATCTTGGAAAAATCGAGGATCTCATTGATGAGCTGGAGAAGGTTTTCGGCTGAAAACTTCAGCACATTCATATCTTCAAGTTGGTCCCCGCGGGGTTTTTCCGATATCAGCAGGTTTATAGTATTAATGATGGCATTGAGGGGAGTACGGATCTCGTGGCTCATGGTCGAGAGAAACTGTGTCTTCGCGACCACGGCTTCTTCTTCCTGCCGTTTCGACTCTATTAATTCTTTCTCAATGATCTTTCGTTGCTCAAGCTCATCTTCCAGTCGTTTTCGCTGGAGGTATTGGTCGATCACACTCTCCACTTTCCCTTTCAGTCTTCCCGCAATGAAGGGTCTTGCAATGAAATCAACCGCCCCTGCAAAAAGGAGGTCTTTACCATTATAGGTCTCGTAACAATTATTCGTAATATATAGGATGTTCAGGTGTTCATTTTTCTTTTCACTCCTGATAGCTTCAGCGATTTCGAAACCTTCTGTTCCATCGGGGTTCACCTCGACCAAAACCAGTGCAAACTCCGACTGGTTAACAAGTTTCATTGCATTTTTTCCTGAATGGGTTTTAACCAATTCAATTTTGCTCCCCACCAGTGATGCTTCTATTTCCTTTATATCGCCATCGCTATTACCAACAATCAAAACTTTAGGTCTGTCCATAGGTCAATTTAATTGTTAAACCACTTTTGTTAAGTGAAAATTTCCTTCAACCCCTCTTTCATTCATCAGGGGAAGCACATAACAAAACCGGTAAAAAATGAAATTTAAAAATGTAGGAAATTGATATTCCGGAACAATTCTCTCCAGGGTAAATACTTCTCTTTCCCAGATCTCCCCTGGGTTTTTAAGAGTATTTATCATTCGTCTTGCCATAATCATCTTCATATTTTCCAGAATTCATTTATTTTGAATTCTGGCAGGATTGAAATGAATGATACAAATTCCTTATTCTTAATTGGACTATTTTAATTTTGCAGCGCTGCAAATATACAATGGATATTTAATTTTCCAAATTTTATTTAGATTAATTTAATATTAATTTTAACAAAGGTCCTTTCCTTCACACATTCAGTGACTTATTTGTTCATCAGATAACAGATTTATATCCTTTCCAGAGATATTTGGTTTTAAGTATGGAATGCCGGATGCTGGATGCTGGTTACTGGATGGTGGACGGTGGATGATTAATGACCTGTGACTTTGTCGAACCGGAAAACCCACAAAAAAAACCCCGGAAACATTATGTTAACGGGGTCTTTACTTATTGATAGTGCCCGGAACAGGACTCGAACCTGCACATCCGTGAGAATACTAGTCCCTGAAACTAGCGCGTCTACCAATTCCGCCATCCGGGCGAAGGCCCTTTCCCCTTCACCCCTCCCCCAATTGGGGGAGGGGATGGGGGTGGGGCTGGGCTGCAAAAGTAAAAAGTTTTTTGATACCAGTTCGCATTAAACACAATAAATAAAATTATACAAGAATTTAGCGTCATAAAACTTGATAATCCCGGAAATCTCTTCAATCCTCCTGCAATTTTCATTTATTTTTATTGAATTCCAATGATATTTTATAAATTAGTCGTATCCATTTGATCCTGAATTCATATAATTCCGGCCTATGCTCTTATTCCGGAACATATTGAATATGCGGTTATTACGAAACCCCGGTACCCTTCTGTTCCTGGTTTCAATTGTTATATCTCTCCCAACCCAGGCCCAGGAAGCTTTGGGAATTGTCAACAGTAACTATTCTGGCGTTAACAGCTTGTGGATCAATCCTGCAAATGCAGCAAATTCAAGAAGCGCCATTTCACTGAACATCCTTGCAGGTGATCTTTTTGTCAATTCGAACTATATCTTCATCCACAAAAAAGATTATGGATTTTTTAAAATATTTAAGGTGGATGTAAATAATCCCAAATACATGTATCTGTATGACTATCCTGAATATACTTTCATCGACACATTACATTATTATGATTATTTCAAGAACAATGCCCTGAAGAATTTTTATTTCAACGGAAGAATTGCCGGCCCTTCCCTGTTATTCAAATCAGGAGATCATGCAGTGTCTTTCATGACTGCTTTCAGGAACAATATATCTGGTTCCAATATCCCGTCTGATGTAGCAAATTTTGGTTTCCGGGGACTGGATTTTGTCCCTCAGCAACATATCACTTATAAAGATGGGAAATTTGATTTCGCCATGCTCTCCTGGATAGAGTTGGGAGCCGGGTATACCTATACATTTTACAATGATGGCCGGAACAGGTTTAGTGCAGGGATCACCCTGAAATACCTGTTGGGGACTGCAGCAGCTTACTGCACATTTAAAAATGTCACCTACAAAGTCCCCTACCAGGATACGCTGATCGTCTATGATATGAATACTACCATCGGGCTGGCTGCGCCATTGGATTATGCAACAAATCAATTTTCTTTAAATCCGTTGGTCAAAGGTAAAGGTTACAGTGGCGACATCGGGATCACCTATTCGCGACTTATGGGACAACCTGCAAAATCTTCATTATTTTCAGCAAAAGAAGATGCATCGGAAGAGGATTACCGGTTCAGGGCAGGCATCTCGCTCTTGGATGTCGGATATATCAAATTTACACAATCAGTACAGGTTCATAATTTCAATAACGTGACCAACCGGATCTGGCCCGGGTTGATCGGATTTAAGGCGACAGGTATTCAGCAGTTCCTCCGTTCAGCAAGCTATAATATGCTGGGCGACTCGCTTGCTTCATTGACCGATCAGTCTTCTTTCAGTATCTGGTTACCGACCGCACTGAGCGCCCAGTTCGACTATAATTTCGGATATGATCTTTATGTGAATGCTACCTATGTCCAGGGAATCCGTATGGGCAGTCCGGGTGTAAGACGGGAAACGTTGCTTGCAGTCACACCCCGCTATGAAACCCCCGACTGGGAAGTGAACCTACCACTTTCAATTGTGGATTTCAGACATCCGGCAATCGGGTTGGCAGTCAGGATATTTTATTTGGTGATCGGAACAGAGAAGCTGGGTACATTTCTCAACCTTACTGATATCAGTGGAATTGATCTCTATTTTGCGCTTGAAATCAACCTGGATCCCAAAGCAGCAAAAAGGTTGTTTTCAAAAGGTAAGAAGAGCAAGGGTTGCGAGTCAATCAGGGAGTACAAAAGGTACCAGGTACATTGAACCTGGCCTCCTTATCACTTGAAATTTCATTACTGATCACTTGAGATTTCGTAATTCAATGCTCATTGATAACAACAAAAAACCTCGTGAAAATCACAAGGTTTTTTGTTGGTGCCCAGGACAGGACTTGAACCTGCACAGCCAAGGGCCACTACCCCCTCAAAGTAGCGTGTCTACCAATTTCACCACCTGGGCAAATACGGTGTGTGCCTGCCTGCCGGCAGGCAGGTTTGGGTGTGAGTGTGAGTGTGAAGGGATGCAAAAATACAAAATTTTTAAACCCGGCAACAGTTTTTGTGAATCTGGAATCCCACGTACTGCATTTCTTTATGAACTTTATAAACTTTACAAACTTTATAAACTCTGTCCTTGGCTATATCAGACTGAGTCCGAATGCCACAAGGATTCCGATACAAACCGTTACGAATTTCTGAAGGTTGTAACGGTGGTTTTCTTCCGTTTCAAACAGGATCGAAGTGGAGACATGCAGGAAGATCCCTATGACAATCGCCATGATATAATTAAAATAAATCGTGATCGATGCAGTGGATAACAGATGGATGATATTGCTCAGGATGGATCCCATCGGGGTCATCAGTGCGAAAACAACCAGGAAAAACAGGGCTTTCCTCTTTGAAAGGCCATAATGAAGGAACAGGCTCATCAGCGTAAGCGATATGGGGATGTTGTGGATCACGATCCCGATCACCAGCGTATGCTGGATCCCTGTTGTGAAAGCGCCAACAATGGGCATTCCTTCCAGAAAAGAATGGATGCATAAACCGGTCAATAATAAAAATGGCGACACCTTCTCCCCTTCCGAATGATCGTGCCTGTGGCCGTGCTCTGCTCCTTCCGTGATCAGTTCAAGCACCAGCTGGATCAGGAACCCCAGCATGATAAATAAACCGATATATTTTGCCTGTGAACTAAAAACCTCCGGCACCAGCTTAAGAAAACTGATCCCGATCAGGAAAGCCCCGCTGAATGCAAGCAGGAGCTTGAGTACTCTCTGATCACCCGAACGGATAAGAAAAATGAACGATCCGCTTGCGAGAACAGTCAGTATCAAAACCAGGTAGAGAATCAGAAGTGTGAACATAACCAACAAATTAATTTTTCATTTAACATCAATAATTCTGTATTCTGTCCCGACGGGGACTCCTTTTAACCTCACATGGAATATTCCTGAAACCCCGGAAAGACAATTCGTTTCAGCTAATCCCCTCCTGGGCAGATCAGGTTTCGTCTTTCGATAGAACCGCTCACTCATCACGATCCGCCGCTCGATGCATTTTGTCATGAGACGGGCTGTCAGGTCGATATCGCTGCCATAATAATCGTTGGCGCCTCTGAAAAAAGAAACATTATACACTTCCGTACAATAATGAATCGCAACTTTACATTCCAGGAACAGCTCTGGATCAGGGTGATGATGAATCATCGACATAGATGAAAAAATATCCTCGAGAAGCGCATAGTAGTTATCACCGGATGCTTTTTCTTCAAGCTGGGTATCCGGAATAAAGAGCATCATCTCATCCCCGATCCCCTTTACGAGATAATTTTCAAAATGATTGGTAAAAAGCAGGAAATTAAAAGTATTGTTAAGTTTTCGCCCCCAGTCAACAATTCCTCCCAGATATTTCATATCGGTCGATCGGTTGATATCCATAAAAATACAGATGCCGGGGCATTTCGGTATTCCTTCCAGCTCCCTGACCAGCTCTTCAGAATTCGGATCTTTGTAATGAATATAGTGGACCATACCTAATATTTAAATTGCAAAAAAAATAAAAAACACCATTGAACCCCATAGGGGTAACATTATTATGACGAACAACGAATCGTGCAATTTATGGATTTCGGTTAATTTTAAAGAATCTTATAACAAATAGAGATCAAATGAATGCCGGTAACGCGGGTAAAGATAATAAAATTCAAAATTCTGATGATATTTGAGCATAGACGCGAAAAAATCCGGACAAAAAAAATACATTTGCAAAAATAAAGTTTAACTTCCCATGGAACAAAAAATTGATCAACTTCAGCCTGAAAGACTCTGGCACTATTTCCTGCAGATATGCAGAATTCCTCACCCTTCCAAAAAGGAAGAAAAGATCGTTCAGTACATCCTGGACTTTGGAAAGAATTTGGGGCTAGAAACGAAAACGGATGAAACAGGCAATGTACTGATCCGGAAACCGGGAACGCCCGGAAAGGAAAACCTGCAGTCTGTGATTCTGCAATGCCATATAGACATGGTTTGTGAGAAGAATTCAGATACGGTGCATGATTTTGAAAAAGATCCGATCGTCCCATGGATCGACGGAGAGTGGGTCAAAGCGAAGGGGACAACGCTGGGAGCCGATGACGGCATCGGGATCGCGGCCATGCTTGCCATTCTCGAGTCTACTACTCTTGTACACGGACCGCTGGAATGTTTGTTCACCATTGATGAGGAAACCGGGCTGACCGGTGCATTCGGCATTAAACCCGGCCTTATAGAGAGCCGTATCCTGATAAATCTTGATTCGGAAGATGAAGGACAGCTGTTTATCGGTTGTGCCGGCGGGGCAGATACAACGGCCCGTTTTGACCTGGAAACGGAGCCGGTTACGGAAGATTCATTAGGTTATAAAGTCAGCATCACCGGCCTCAAAGGGGGCCATTCCGGCGATGACATCAATAAGGGACTGGGCAATGCAGTGAAGATACTGAACCGTTTTCTCTGGAATGCCACCCGTGATTTCTATTTGGGAGTTTCCTCAATTGATGCAGGGAACCTGCGAAACGCCATCGCCCGGGAGGGATTTGCAATCATCGCCCTTCCAAAGGAAAATAAAACCGGTTTTGAAAACTATGCCAGACATTACCAGGAGATCCTGGTTGAAGAACTGCATACAACGGAACCGAATGTAAAATTCGTTATAGAGCCCTGCCCTTTACCAGACACTTTACTAAAGCCTGACCTTGAATTCTGGCTGTTGAATGCGTTATATGCCTGCCCTCACGGCGTCATCGAATTTTCACGCGATATCCCTAATTTCGTGGAGACTTCCACCAACCTTGCTTCCGTTAAATTCACGGAAGATACTATCCAGGTGACGACCAGTCAACGCAGTTCGGTTGAATCGGCTAAAAAAGATGTGCTCGACATGGTTGCCAGCGTTTTTGATTTGGCTGGGGCTGAGATCGAACAATCCACAGGCTACCCCGGTTGGAAACCCAATCCCGATTCGGTTCTCCTTCGCCTGTGCGTGGATTCATACCGTAATTTGTTTCAGCAGGAACCCCAGGTACTTGCCATCCATGCCGGGCTCGAATGTGGCCTGATCGGTGCAATCTACCCGGGGATGGACATGGTTTCGTTTGGACCTACCATTAAAGGGGCACACTCACCCGATGAACGGCTGGAGATCAAGAGTGCAGTAAAATTCTGGTACCTGCTCCTGGATGTATTACAAAGGATACCGGTGGCATCATGACCCCTCTCTCCTGGGGGAGGAGGTCAGGGGGCGGGGTCTTTCACCTCTCCCTCTTAGAGGAGGCCAGGGGGTAGGGCTAAAGCCGAAACCCGAACCCCAACCTGAAGACCGGGTTTGAATATGGAGAGGAATAGGTTTCGTTGAGATTATAGAGCACCATAATGTCCATGAAAAACCGTTCACTGAAAGGTTGTTCATATCCAATGCCCACAAAAAGGCTGTTGATTTCCTGAACATCCGTTCCTCTTTTATAGGTGTTGCCATAAGGATCAATGATGCTTCCTGCAGGATCCTGGATATATGGACGCGTATAATAGAGGTACTCATATTCGGCATGGGCGAAAAAGTTTCCCAGGAAATTATCAAAGAGACTGCGGAGGTAATATCGTGCAAAAACCCTTCCTCCATATATATTTGCTTTGAAATTGAGGAATTGCTGGGTTGTATCATCCAGAAAGTATTGCCTGGCCTCGAGGTAATCGTAGGAGAATCCAACTCCCAAGTGGAACTGGTCAACAACACGGATCATGATCTCCGGAGATATGTTGATTGCAGTGACTGTTCCGAATTGCAGTCCAAGGTTACCCCCTATAGAAACACGCTGCCAGAAGTCATGGTTTTTTTGTTTTGTCGATTCTTGCCCGAAAGACAATTGAGAGAGCAGAATGATCAGTAAGAGGATGAGGATATGTTTGTGGTTCATGGAATTTCTGTAATACAGTACAAAAATAATGAAATTAGGATTTCTCCACTAATAAAAAAAGGATTGTTTCATCTATTAATCGATATTTTTTGTTCTGTCAAACTAAGCTGGCGGGAAAATAATCCCGGGTTTCAACGACAAACCACACCTTGAGAAGGGAGAATTGTACAATTTAAATTAGCCCGTAATACATTAACATTGAATGAATGGGGAGTTTCTTTTCACAACAGATTGAAAAAAGTTGGTATTGTGTAGTGTTATATCAAAACAATAGTGTACTTTTGCAGTCCCGAAATAAAAAAGCGGGGGATCGTTCTTAAAAGTACTGAAAAGGATACAACCGGAAACGTGAGCAGAAAGGGTCGATTTGGAGATTGTTGAAATTTTTTTTGAAAATTTCAAAATAAATATTTGCACGTTAAAAAAAAGGTTGTACTTTTGCAGTCCGATTTTGAAAAAACATCCACGAAAGTGGTAGAACAAATAACGTTCTTTGAAAGATTGAAGTAAGCCTAGTAGCAAATATCCCAAAGTTTTTTCTTTGGTTATAACAAATCTTGAAGGATTCAAATACTACATTTTACAATGGAGAGTTTGATCCTGGCTCAGGATTAACGCTAGCGGCAGGCCTAATACATGCAAGTCGTACGGTAACAGGTCCAGCAATGGATGCTGACGAGTGGCGCACGGGTGCGTAACACGTATGCAACCTACCTTTGACTGGGAGATAGCCCCGAGAAATCGGGATTAATACCCCATAAAATTAT
>Ga0182027_10006186_pt1 | contig 18008 bp, 13 predicted proteins | sample 712E1DmetaG_FD_121300 | JGI IMG/M metagenome (GOLD analysis project Ga0182027, IMG submission 121300) | Permafrost microbial communities from Stordalen Mire, Sweden - 712E1D metaG (Illumina Assembly) | ecosystem: Environmental > Terrestrial > Soil > Wetlands > Permafrost | place: Sweden... | reverse complement strand
AGGGATCCGTGCGGTCGAAGAATTCCAGTTCGTTCAGGCGCTCCAGGTTAAAGGCCAAACTTCCCTTGCTCCCGTAAACCTGAAAAGTGTTGTAATTCCGGCGGCCCCCCGCGAACCGCGATGTCTCGAAAACCCCCACGCCGCCGTTCTTGAAGCGCGCCAGGAAGTTCGCATCGTCATCAACCGTCACCTTGCCTTTGCCTTTTTGGCCTTTGGCTCCCCAGGAGCCGCCCTCGGCCACCAGAGGCCGCTCCTTGATGAAAGTCGTCAACTGGCCCGTCACCGTTTGGATTTCGCCGATCAGGAATTCGGCCAGATCCGAGGCGTGCGCGGCGATATCGCCCAAGGCGCCACTGCCGGCATATTTCTTCTCCAGCCGCCAAACCAGGGGGAACTCCGGATCCATGATCCAGTCCTGCAAATAGGCGCCGTGGTAATGGTAGACTTGGCCAATCCTGCCCTCGTCGATCAGGCGCTTGGCGAAAGCCACGGCCGGCAAGCGGCGATAATTGAAATTCACCATGTGCATCACGCCGGCTTTTTCCACGGCCTTCAGCATGTCTTTGGCTTCCGCCAGGCTGTTGGCAAGCGGTTTCTCGCAAAAGACGTGCTTACCCGCCTGCGCCGCGGCGATGACCATGGGATGGTGGAGATAGCCGGGGGTGGAGATATCGACCATGTCGATGTCTTTCCGTGCTATCACCCTTTCCCACTCGCAATCCGATTCCTCCCATCCGAACCGCCGCGCGGCTGCTTCCAGTTCTTCCGTACACGCCTTGCCGCACAAAACCTTCATGCGCGGAATCAGATTTCCCGGGAAGAACCTGCGCACCTGCCGATAGGCGTTGGAATGAGCCTTGCCCATGAATTGGTGGCCAATCAGTGCTACGTTGATTTCTGGCATTTGTGCATCTCCTTCTGAAAAAGTGGACAGTGAACAGTGGACAGTGAACAGCAAACGAAATTCATGCTCGTCTCATGATCTGCCCGAAAGCTTCCTGCGCAGGGCCGTAATCATCTTCCGTAGTTCCAGGATGAGGGCGTGGGCCTCTTCTGCCTTTTCTCGTGAGCAGAAACCCAGTTCTATGCTCAGTCTAAGCTGCGTGTCCAGTTCCGATACCGAGCCTGCAGCGTGAGACAGGAACTGGACGAACTCGCCGGTAGTGTTGTGGGCTTGGCCTTCGGCAATATTAGGCGGCACCGAAACCGCTGCCCGACGCATCTGGGTCATGAGACCAAATTTCTCCGTGTCGGGAAAGGGTTGAGTCAGCATATAGATCTGCTTCGCGAGAGCCATCCCCTTCTGCCAAATGAGAAGATCATGGTAATCTCTCGGTCGCTGCTCCTCACGTTCCACTTCAGGCACACTCCTGGTCGTCGTTCACTGCAGACTGTCCGGTCCCATTCAATGTCCAATGTCTGTTCGCCATTCACTGTTCACTGTTCATTGTTCACTGTCCACTGTTCACTGTCCACTGTCCACTGTTCACTGCCTTTCACGCCCACCACATTTCCTTCAGCTTTTCCTTAATCACAATTTGGTTGAGGAAGGCTACGGCTTTGCTCAGTCCTTCATCCACCGACATCAGACTATCCTCGTGCTCGATGGAGAGCACGTCGTCGTAGCCCACCATTTGCAGCGTGGAAACGAAGTCGCACCAAAAATCCGCATCGTGGCCATAACCGACGGTGCGGAATAGCCAGGAGCGATTCTTCTCGTCGCTGTAAGGCTTGCAGTCAATAACCCCATTCACCTTGAGGTTAACATCGTACAGGCGCGTGTCCTTGGCATGGACGTGGAACACCGCGTCACCCAGTTTGCGAATGGCCAAGCAGGGATCAATCCCTTGCCAGAACATATGGCTGGGATCGAAGTTGCAGCCGATGGCGGGCCCTGCCGCCTCGCGCAAGCGCAACATGGTTTCGGGGTTATAGACCACAAAGCCCGGGTGCATTTCGATGCCGACGCGCACGCCGTGGTCTTCCGCAAACTTGGCGTGCTTCGTCCAGTAAGGGATGACTTTCTTCTCCCACTGCCATTTCATGATTTCCGTATATTCGGGAGGCCAAGGCGTCGGCGACCAGTTGGGGTGTTTGGAATTCTCCGAATCGCCCGGGCAGCCGGAGAAATCGATGACCGTCTTGACGCCCAGTTTTGCCGCCAGAAGGATGGTTTGCTTGCTGGTGGCGGCGTCAAGCTGCGCCAGCTTCTTGTTGGGGTGCAGAGGGTTGCCGTGACTGCTCAAAGCGCTGATGGCGATTCCCTCGTCTTCGAGCTTTTGCTTGAATTCCTTGAGCTTGGAAGCCTGGTGCAGCCATTCGAGCTTAAGGTGCGGTCCGCCATTGGCGGTACCCAACTCCACGGTCCGGATGCCGAGTGGCTTTATCTTCTGAAGGACTTCGTCCAGACTCAGATTGGCCAGGAGTGCCGTAAACAGTCCGACTTTCATGGTATATCTCCCCCCCTTTATGGCGAACAGTAGACGGAAAGCGCGAGAATAGCAAAAATCCGTGCTCCGTTCGGATGCCGTCTGCCGTCTACTGCTCCGATTTCAAACTCCACCCGAAAAGACGCTAAATCTATAGTCCGGCAGCCCCCGCGTCAACTGAAAAAATCGTCAACGGGTGCGCGGCGTAAAGTGAAAGCCGGGATCCCGCGGGCGTAGCTGGGATCAGGGCTGCCCAAATTAGCGACCGGTCCTGGCCATTGGCGGGGCTTCGCCCTCTGCTGCGGAAAGGCTCCGCCTTTCCGTCGCGGGAAACCACCCCTAAACCGCCGCCGCGCCGCCGGAAGGTATAGCCTTCCGGCGGCGCAGGGCAGATTGATGAATGCGGTCCCGCCACGGAAAGGCGCAGCCTTTCCGCAGAGCATGCGGCGAAGCCACAGGCCACCCCGCTTAGAACGTATCGCAATTTGGACAAACGTGCTCTCGCCTAACCGGGGGCTTTCACCCGCACTCACGCGCCCACCGTTCATTTCAGATGGCGGTCATACCATTCCAGGGTGCGCTGCATAATGTCGCGGCGGTGCGCGGGGTCGTAAATCTCGTGTCCCTCGTTGGGGTAGACCACCAATCGATTCTCGATGCCCCGCGTCTCCAGGGCGTGCCAGAATTCAAATGATTGCGGGGTTGGACACTCGCCGTCACGGTCACCCGCCAGAATGAGCGTGGGCGTTTTTACATTTTTGATAAAGGTGATCGGGGAACTCTTCGCATATACTGCCGGGTCGTCATAAACCGACGCGCCGAAAAAGGGAATCATCCACTGGTCAATGTCGTTCTCGCCGTAATAGCTTTGCCAGTTGGCGATGCCCGCCCCGGAAACTGCCGCTCGGAAACGGTGGGTTTGGGTAACGGCCCACATCGTCATATATCCCCCATAACTCCAGCCACCGATGCCAACGCGGTTGTTATCCACAGGAAAATGTTTTACAACATAGTCCACACCGGCGAGGATGTCTCGTAAGTCCCCGTACCCAAAGTCTTTGATATTACCGCGCGCAAATGCCTCACCCTGCCCAAAGCTGCCGCGAGGATTGGGCCGCAATACGAAATAGCCATAGTGGGAGAGAATCGTGAAATCAAAGAGCGGGGTGGGCCAAACCGGGCGCGCCATGGCGCCAGGGCCTCCATGGACTTCCACCAGCAAGGGATAGCGCCGCGCCGGGTCATAGTCCCGTGGATAGGTGAGCCAGCCCTGAATATTAAGACCCTCGTTCGTCCAATGGATGCTCTCGGTCTTTCCCCAGTCAGGGTGATCGGCGTGGTGCGACGTGGTGATTTGCTTCCACGCCCCGATGGGCCCGGCCCAAACCTCGGGCGGGTCGGAAAAAGTCTCGCGCAGCATCGCGCCGGTCTTCCCGTCGTTCGCCACGGAAAGGCCAAAATTCCACCAGCCGAGGGAAAGGGTCTCCGGTCCCCGCCACAACGGGGTGATTTTGCCGGTCCGGACGTCGAGCGTGGCGATGCCGCTCGCGCCATCAACACTTTCCAGTAGGAGAATTTCATCTCCGCCCGTCCGCCAAACGAGACCATCGATGGATGCCTGGAGCCTGGGTGTCAGGTTGCGGGCCGCACCACCAGCGGCGGGAAGAATGAAGACATCGCCGCCGGTTGACCCTTCATCGCTCATCAACCCACCGATGAACGCGATACTGTTTCCGTCCGGAGACCAGTGCGGGGCTGCGATTTGTTGCGCCGGTTTGTACAGCAATTTCATCTCCCCGGAGTCTGCCTGAAGAGTGTAAATTCCCGCGACCCACCAATTGGCGTCGCCGGCGCCGTGGGCTGCGGTCAGCGCAAAATGTTTTCCGTCCGGCGACCAGTCATATTCATAAACGTATAGGTCGGCGGGAGAAAGTTGGCGAGTGCGCCCCGTGGCGACATCCACCGTGGTCAGGCGTTGTTCATAGACCTTCCCTCCAATCACCCCGGAAGGAAGCGACATGGGCTCCAGCGGTCCGGGCAGGCGCGGAGCGTTTTCGGTAAAAAGCAGCGCCAGCGTCTTGCCGTCGGGGGACCAGGCGGGGGCGAGGAGCGAGCCCCGCAAATCGGTCAGCCTTCGCGCCTCGCCGCCCATGCCTTTGGACACGTAGAGCTGCAACTGGTCCGGCGTCTGAGCGTTCGACAAGAAAGCCAGTTGGCGGCTGTCCGGAGACCAGGCGATTTCCTGCTCTTCTGATGCCTCGTCGCCGCTGCCTGCGGTGATGCGACGCCGGGTGGAAGCGGGCGACGCCAGCGTGCAAACAAAAATTCCACGCGCGGAGGCGCCCGTGCCTTCCACCCATGCCACACGCTGGCCATCGGGTGAAATGGCCACCTGCCGGATGCTGTGGGCGCCCGCCAGCGAATCGAGAATCATATCGAGTGAGGACTGCTGCGCCCCGGCGCTGCGGGAAAGAAGGGTGAAAACAATCGGCAGAATCAGTGGTACCGCTCGTGCTAGACGGGCCACCATGAAGGAACTCCCGTTGGTTTTATTCGATCCCATAGGGATTTGATCAATGCGGGCGCAGGCCCGCAGAGTCAAAGCCTGAGCGACCATCGTAGCGGACGCCGCCTTCCACGGCAAGCGTTCGTGTGCTGCGATCAAGGAGGAGTAAATCGAGGAGGTTACTTCTTCACTATATTATCGCCAAAAATAAATCCTATCTCCGCCATAGCTCGGGGCTGGTCATTGCTCATGCCCAGGGGGCTGAAGGTGTCGCCCGCGGTGGCCGAGAATGCATGAACCCAGGAAACATCCCCACGAACGAAGAACCCTCCATACTGAAAGGTGGGCGTGACCGTAACCGATGTGGCGGAACTGCCCGGACCGAACAGCAGATTGAGAGGTACGTTTTCTCCTCCCTCGCCATCACCCTGAAAAAGGGTGCCTGAAGTGCTCGATATATATTCCCAGCGGCCCGCGAGCGAGAAGCCGTGTTTAAAGGCATGACTCAACAATATCGCACCACCCTTCGTCGAAGCCCCCTGGGTGATGCCGATCTTCATGTTAGTGGGAACGTCGGTATACTGAAAGTAGGGTTGAATGATCCAGGGCCCCTTTGTAAACGTGTAAATGACGTTGTAGATGCTTCCGTCGTTTTGGATAGGGGTGGCCGTAGACAGATAGGGCGTCTCGTTGAAGTTTCCACCCGCCACGAATGACAAGGCATGCGGCCCCTTGGTGTAGGTTAAGGAACCTGACAGCCACGTGTAGCGGTTGGAATAGAAGCCGTCGTTCCAACTAAAAGAGGCGGTGAGGTATTTGCCCATCGTCTGGTTCAATTGGATTCCGCGACTGATGGCGGTTTCCTGGTTCCACAACAGGCCACGCTCGATATTCATATTTTCGAAGGTGAAGGTGTACTCGGCGCCAATCAGCGTCGGCAATTCGCCGACGAGGATGGAGGCGTTCTTCCCCGCCTGCAGCTTCAAATAGGCGACTGGTACGGGGCCGTATAAGTTGGTCAACGTCGTGCTGGTGGAAACGTATGGTGTCGCCAGGGACGGAAGATTATAGGCGCCCGCCTGCACGTAGAACTGCAACCACCCGTCGGTCTTTTGAATCCACACCATCCCGTTACTCAGATCCGCTTGCCCGTCTCGATCACCCGGAACGTGGTCGCCCTGCGCCATGCCAAAGCCACTGACAATACCGTTCACGGAGAGCTTGCCAATAGGTCCGGCGTCGAAGACAAGGGGTGGGATTCCCGACAGCGGTCCCGTTATGGAAGGAGTTGGCAACGCTGCTGGGGCTGCCGGAGCGGCCGGTGCAGCCGGTGCGGCGGGTGTCGTGGCCGCCTGGCCAGTCGCCGGCGCGGCAGGCGGGGCAGGCGTAGTCTGCGCGCGACCAGCCGAGGCCAACCCAAAGCCAAGAGCAATCACTGCCAGGTTTTTCACAAAAAATCTCATGATCCTCCTCCTTTGGCTAATTGCCGAAAACATGCGTGTGCTCAAAAGTGTCCCTGCCTCGGCACCCAGGCCCAGCGTGGTTATCGGTGCGACATTTTTCATCGTTCGTTTGTCCTCTTCTCCCCCATCAGAGACAGGTTAGAGTCTCGCCTGCGAGATTCCCCGTTGCTGTTAATCTGTAGATTGAGCCTAGCGGGACTTGGACTAACCGTCAAAGTAATAGAATTTCTGGTACGGATAAAAATCGCTTGGCCAAATGAAATTTCTGGTCACGATAAAAAGCACTTTTATAGTTCACGAAAAAACGTTTTGGGCGCGTTCTGGCGCGCCAAAATGCTTGATTTTCCCAGCCGCGGAGGGCTCACGGCAGCCATCCATCGACAATTATGAACATGAGCGGTATGGGCGATTTCTTCCTCACGCCGACAGTCGCAAAGAACCCGGCTCGAAAGAGGGCGAAGACGCGTAAGGGGATGCTTCGCGAGCCGGGGTTGCGGGCGAAGGGGCGCGAAGGGATTCTTCGCCAGCGGAAGTAGCGGGGGTAGGTGACGTCCGGCGATCCGCCACATGCCAGGCTTCGCGGACGGTCGTGACTTTCTCGATCAGCGAACGGAGAATCTCCGGGGAGTTCTCAATGTTGGCTTTCATCGCCTGGCCGCGACAATACAGGTAAAAGGTCTTGAGGGTCTGGGCCACTTCGCCTCCCAGTTCCATGTTAAGAGTACCCTCAAGCTGCGCGATGATGGCCAGGGCGCGATTCAGATGGGCGCATTTCTTCTGAATGTCGTGGGCCTCGATGGCGGTTACCGCCTGTTGCAGGGCGGCGATGGCGCCATCGTAAAGCATCACCACCAAGCCCAGGGGCGTGGCGCCTTGCACGGAGAATTGACGATAGGTGTGCGCAGGGTTTTTCATGACGTTGTATTCGGAGGATTGAGAGAATTAAGTTGACTGTTGATCGAGGCGAGCGTTTGAGGCAGTTGCTCAAGCGTCGTGTTGATGGTGGAGTATTCCGCCGTAAGTTGCGCCTGGGTCTGCTGAAGCTGATACTGAAAATCACTGATCTGGGAGTTGAGATCGGTCACCTCACTGCTTATTCCGCTCATGTCCAGATTCAAGGGGCCGTTGGTAGGGTCGGTGAGCGAAGTGAGCGAGGTGTTGAGAGCTGTGGCCACACCCACGCCCGCGGTCGAGGAAGCAGCCGATTGGAACAGGTTTTGCACGGCCGAAAAGTCATTGCTCAGTGCGTCATTCAGGTCCATGCTGTCCGGCGAGGTCGTGCTGGCCACCGTTAACGTGCCGTTCTCCTGAAGCTGAATCCCAATCGACTGAAGATTCACCAGGCCGTTATTCCCGGTAATGCTGGTAATGACGCCGTTCAGCAACTGCGACTGCAAAAGGTCTAAAGAGGGGTCTCCCAGAAGCGGGGGCGCCGTCGAGCCGGAGGCGCTACTGACCGTGTTCTGGGTATTGATGTCGGTCATCACCTGGTTGTAGGCGGTGACGAAATTGTTGATGGCCGTGGACACTTGAGTCAGGTCAGGCTGAACGGCCAGCGTCACGGGAGAGCTTGACGTCCCCGACAGCGTCAGGGTCACGCCGGGGATTACCCCGGTAACCGTGTTGCTACCACTCGTGACGGGGACACCGTCCACCGTCAGCGAGGCGTCAGTCCCCAGGGGGACGGGGCTACCATTGACATCTTGGGTAGCCTGGGTGAAACCCATCCCATCGCTGCCAGTCGTGCCCGTGTTGTCGGTAATCGTCAGGGCTCCCGCCGTGCCGGAAGTCTGGCTGACCAACGATAAGATGGCTCCGGTGGAGTCCGTGATGACCGAGGCGGTGACACCCATACTTTGATTGTTGATGTATGTCGCCAAGTCGCTCAGATTGTCGGTCGAGCCGGCGGTACCCATGGTGATGGGAACCGCGGTATTCGACCCCACCTGAATATCCAGCGTGCCGGTGGGGAGGGCGGAGGTCGACGACGTTTGGGGGGCAGAATATTCCGCCGAGGTGGTGGCAAGGCTCGAGACGATGATGGTGTGCGAACCCGCCGTGGTGCCGTTCGCCGCCACGGCGCTGACCACATCGTTATTGGACGACGTCACCGACACCTGGCTAAAGGCGCCATCCGGGTCGTTCAGCGCCTGCACGCTGGTCTGCAAAGCCGCCAAGTCAGTTTGGATGGTTTGCAGGGCGGACGTCTGGGTGCCGAAGGCCGTCACTTGACTTTGCAGATTGACCTCGGGTTGGGCGTCGATTTGCAGAATGGCGTTCACCGTCGAGGTGACGTCAATGCCACTCCCGGAAGTATTGGTGGCGGAGTTCAGGATGGCATTCACGGCGTCCTGGATCGCCGCCGAAGTGCTCGAACTCGTAGCACTGGACGTGCTGGATTCCCCCAGGAGCTCGGCCAGCGATTCGTTGGTACTGGGATTCAAGCTGGACAGAAGCGAACTGATACCCGTAGTACTCATTCCCCATCTCCTTGGCGCCTCGGCGGCGCGCGGCCCAGGCAGTGGAGCGCCGGACAGCTATCTTATCGGCAATTTTGTGATTCCCTTGAGAGTGATGGGCAACAGCCCGTAGGGTCTGTGGGAATAATTCCTGGTCGGACAAACATTTCACGCAAAGGCGCAAAGGCGCAGAGGTCGCAAAGAAAACAAGGCAGTTGTCGACTTCGAAACTTTGCGCCTTTGCGTCTTTGCGTGAGATTGTTTACTTCTTCACACCTTCTTGCGCTGTGGGCGACTGTACGTCCCGCCACTGCAGCTTACGACTTCACATCAACACTGTGGCCAGTTGCATCCGCAGCCACGGGCAGGTTAAGACTCTCCCCAATCTCGCGAAGCGCCTCCGGGGGAATCTCAAACATCACGTCCCCGGTACTGGCATCGACAAACTCGTAGTAAATCTGGTGCTGGTCATCGACCCGCATGTCGGTGCTGAACTGGGGGGAGGGAACGGCCGGGGATTCCACCGCCTGGGCGGCCCCGGCAACCGAGGCGGGGGTGGAGCGCCGCGACAGTGCGGGGCCCTCCGCGCTCGCGAGTTGCAGGACCATTTGGGCGGGGGAGATACTCAAGTCTATTCACCCATCTATTGTGGCATGGCCGACCTGCCTCGATCTATCGGGGTCTTGGCCATGACTTGACACGGGGGGACGCCCGTGCCCCAGACGAAAACTGTGGAGGGGACCGGGATGGCCCCCTCCGTCAGGAATTTCCCAAGTGCTACTACTGGAGCAGTTTCAGGACCGCCTGCTCGTTCTGGTTGGATTGCGCCAGGGCCGAAATGCCCGTTTGCTCGAGGACCTGATACTTGGACATGTTGGCAACCACCTGTCCAATGTTCGCGTCCTGGATGGAGCTTTGGGCGGAAGTCAGGTTTTGTATCTGGGTATTGATGACATTGGTGGCCGAATTCAACCGGTTAACGCCGGCGCCAATCGTGCCGCGCATGGCGGCCACGTCCGAGATGGCGGTATTAATAACTCCCAGCGCCGTGGACGCACCCGCCGCCGTACCCAGGTTTTGGGCTAGCAGGGTGGTGGTGTTGGTGCCAATCTGATTGGCCGAGAGCGCCCCGATGGCAACCTTGATGGTGTTGTAGGCGTTGGAGACCTGGCCATCACTGATGAAAACGCTGGCCCCGCTGGACCCGGTCGCTGTCCCGGGAGCAATAAAAGCGTCGGCGTTGCCACCCTTCAGGGGGTTGCCCCCCGTATTCCCAACGTACCCTAGCACGGCATCATTACTCTGCACCGCAAGGTTGCCCCGGTTCTGGGAATCGGTGATCTCCAACTGCTGTACTTGCGGCGCCGCTGTGAAGGCGCCAGGGGTACCCGCGCCGGCGAGAGTTCCAGCGGTAGTAATGTTGCCACTGTATGTGCCGTCAGTGATATCCAGCTTGCCGCTGCCGTCGATGTAGGCGTGAAACGCTGTGCCGGAATTGTTGATGGCATCGATGAGGCCCTGCACGGTGTTATTGCCCTGCGTGCCGGCGACTGGATCCGCGATGTTACCCGTAGTGCCAGCCGTCGCGGTATAAGTAAACGTATTGGGGTAAACACCATTCGTTGCCGTGCCGCTGTTAAGTGTCAGGGTGCCACCCGCCGTGATTACACCGCCGGCCGTCACCGCATTAGCGGAAACGATTTCGTTGGCGTTGGTCACCGGCGCCAAAGCCGCCGTTACCCCGAGGCCGCTGGCGTTGATCCCGTTGATCAGGTCCTGGATGGTATTGGTCGCCGCCACCGTGCCCAAGGTGGAGGTGGTGTTGTTATTGGTGGCGGAAATGGCGCCATTCGAGCTGGTGACCTGGAATTGACCGGCCCCGTTGATGGACGCCGTCAGACCATAACCGCTGGTGTTGATCTGGTTTATGAGGTCGCCCACGTTGTCTCCGGCTTTCGCCAGCGTACCAAAGTCGGTGGTGTTGCCGGCGCCTTGAGTAACGGTGGTGATGGCCGAAGTACTATTGACTTGCAGATAACCTTGGGAGTTGAGGGACGCCGTAACACCAAAACCCGCGGTGTTGGCAGCGGCGTTGAAGGCGGTCACCCAGGCACCCACGGTTGCTGCGCCTCCCGCGTAAGTCGTCGTACCGGCAGCATTGACAATCGTGAGGCTCTCGTTGAGTGCTGTGGCCGCTGTCGCGTTAGCCGTAGCGGTGGTCCCCACGTAGTTCAGCGGGTTATTCGTCAGCGCCCCAAAGTCGGTGGTGTTGGCGGCGCTCTGGGTAACGGAGGTGATGGACGAAGTACCTTGGATTTGGAGTACGCCGCCGTTGAGGGACGCCGTAAGACCCGAACCCGCGGCGTCGGCGGCGGTGTTGAAGCCGCTCAGCCAGGCGCCCACGGTTGATATCGCGCCCCCGGCGTAAGTCGTCGTCCTGCCACCACTGACCACCGTGATGTTATCGTTGAGTGTGGTCGCTGTCGCGGCCGTGGTGGGGGTGGCCCCCGTATAGGTTAGCGGGCCGGCGGTGAAATTAACCGTACCACCGCCATTGGTAATACTGATTGTCTTGCCATTAACGATACCGGTGTTAGCCGTCGTTCCTGTGCCGGTCCCGAGGAGAGTGGTGGCGGAGGCTCCTGCCGTGTAGGTGTAAGCTGCGTTATTCCCCAACTGCACCGTCGTCGTGTTTCCCGCCGTCAAAGCAGTATTTACCCCCAGGGCGCTGGTGGCCGTGGTGACGGCCTGGTTGGGATTGGCGGCGTTCACGGAGGAAAAGACCTGGGTGCCGTTGAAATTCGTGGCTTGGCCAATGCGGTTGATTTCTGAGGTGATCGAGCCATATTCATTGGTGACCGCGGAAAACTGGGCGGTGGTCAGCCCGCCGTTGGCAGCTTCCGTCGCCAGGGTTACGGCGCGGTTGAGCAGCGTGGTGACCTGGGAAAGCGCGCCGTCCGCGACTTGCAGTTGGCCCACGCCGTCCGTGGCGTTCTGGGACGACTGGGTGAGCGCGGAAATATTGGCCTGCAACCCGTTGACGATGGACAGTCCCGCCGGATCGTCGGACCCGCTGTTGATCTTCGAGCCGGATGACAATTGGAACAGGGTGTTTTGCAGGTTGTTGCCGGTAACTTGTAACTGGTTCTGGGCTACCAAGGAAGGGATGTTGTTTAAAACGCTTAGTGCCATAAGAATCTCCTCTCATATCGGGTTTCCGTCTTGGGCCGCAGAACGTAGGCCATACGCAGCGCCTTTGCAGGGGCCGATGGTTCTTCTTTCCAACGGACGGAACCGTTTCTCAGTCCAATGACCCCTATCGGCACGCATTGCAAAAGCTTAAAGGGCGTGGTGTTTTTTCGCGGGTTTGGCAGCCGAATAGCCTCTTTCACCGCCACCGGTTAAAGTTTCTTCCCCAAAAGCGAGATATTGAGGAAGTGGGGCGGGGCACTGCGCCCGCCGGTCAAGGAAGAGAATCCTCACCTCTGGCTGGCTTGCCATGTACCCTTCCACCGGCTTTTGCGACTCCGCCGCGCCGCCCACGCGGCTTGGCGTTTTGCGTGAGGTCATTCCGTGTCCAAGCAACGGTCGGTTGACGTCCAAGTCCGGAAGGTTCGGAAAAAAGGTATCAGGCATCAACCTGCGGGGCCCAGGGGGCCGGGGGAAGGGCGTTACCACGGGATTCTCAAGCCCGACCCCCGGTGCGCCCCGGCGCTCCATAGGCTGGGGTTGTTAGCTCTCGAAGCGGGCCAATATCAGAAATCCCGTCAGTTGTTTGGGGAGGCTCTGGCCCTCCATCCCGACGATCCGGCCGTGCTGAACAACTTGGCGGAGTCCTGCCTGGGCCAGGGTGAGCTGGAACGAGCGCTTGGTCATTACCGGCGCTTGGTAGAGTTGTGTCCCCAGTCTGCGCAAGCGCATACCCACCTCGCCCTGACGGAGGAACGGGTGGGAAATTTGCGGGCTGCTGCCGATGCTTACCGGCGGGCGCTCGCGCTCGCGCCGGGGTCTCCGCAGGCATACTGCCAACTGGCCATTGTTCTACGTCAACTGGACGCTTTGCCCGAGGCGCTCAGGCTTTCCGAACACGCCGTGGCCCTCGATCCGGCCCGCTTCGAAACCTACAACACGCTGGGCATTGTGCAAGCTGACATGAATAATCTGGTGGCGGCGAGTCAGGCTTTCCGGCGCTCTTTCGCGCTAAAACCCGATTCCGCCCTGACTGCTGTAGACCTGGGTTATTTCTTCGTCAAATGCGGAGACATACCTGCCGCGGCAGGCTCATACCGTTGTGCCGTAAAGCTCGATCCCCAAATGTACATCGCGCACCTCCGACTGGGAACTGCCCTCACCCAACTGGGAGACCGGGCGGGAGCATGGGAGTGTTACGAACGCGCTCGCGCCTTAAGCCCCAGCTCCAGCGAGGTCATCACTTACATGGGACTCTTGCACTTGTCGGAGGGCAACTTCGCGCGGGGCTGGGGGGAATTTGAACATCGCGAGAGCGCTCGCCGCGCGCAAAGAAGGTTTTCCCAGCCCCAATGGAAGGGTGAGCCCTTGGAAGGCGCGGGCATTTTCCTGCACGCCGAACAAGGCTTAGGGGACGCCTTGCAGTGCGTTCGGTATGTTCCCCTGGTGGCGGCGCGGGGGGGGCAAGTCGTCTTGGGGGTCCAGAAAAGGCTGCGTCGCCTGCTGGCAAGCACCGAGGGGGCACAGCAAGTCATCAGCGAGGGCGAGACTCCCCCGGAGTTCCGTTGGCACTGTCCCCTGCTCAGTCTGCCTCTGGCCTTCGCCACGGATTTGAGCACCATTCCGGCCAGAATCCCCTATGTCAACCCGGACCCCGCCCACGTCGAGGCATGGGGGCAACGGCTGCGAGGGAATTCGCTACGCATCGGGCTGGCTTGGGGTGGCAACCCGAATTATCCTCACGACCTCTGGCGTTCCATACCGCTCGAACAGCTCGCGCCGTTGACCAACCTTGAAGGTACAACTTTCTACTCGTTGCAGTTGGGCGCGCCGGCTCGCCAGGTGAAGCAGTTGGGACCCCGTGTGCACTTAATCGATCTCCAGGATGAACAGAAGGACTTTGCCGACACGGCGGCAATTGTCGCCCATCTCGACCTGGTGGTTTCCATTGACACCTCCGTGGCCCATCTCGCCGGGGCCATGGGCAAGCCGGTCTGGATACTGTTAAACAATTCGCCGGATTGGCGCTGGTTGCTCGAACGCGATGATAGCCCATGGTACCCCACGGCGCGCCTGTTTCGCCAATCCACCATGGGGAATTGGCAGGAGGTGGTATCCCGCGTCGGGCGGGAACTGCGCGACCTCGTAGCGAAAACCGCCGCCGAAGCACCAAACGGAATCCGGCAAAGGTGAAAATTCTATGCCTGGGCCGAAATAACCACCTCTAACGCCCAATTTCCCCGCATGACTCGAGGAAAACTGCCGATGAAGTAATGCGGGATATTGTCACGTACGGGAGTCTTTGAACTCCCAGGTGGCACAGGATACGCAGGTCATGATTCGATTGACCCGGCTCAACAACCGGCCCTTGGTCGTCAATTCGGACCTCATCAAGTTCATCGAGAATGCGCCCGACACCGTCATCACTCTCGTCACGGGCGAAAAAATCGTTGTTCTTGAAACCGCCGAAGAGGTGATAACCCGGACTTTCGAATACCGCCGGCGGCTCCGCGGGCCGCAGTTGGTTGTCCCACCTTCAGAGAATCCGGTGGAGCAACTTGAGGAGCCCGAGGAACCCGAGAAGCCGGATGATCCGGAGGAGCCGTCTGAAGACGAGGGCTAAGGGGACCTGAACTTGGATAAGAGTAGTTGGGGTGGATTGCTGCTTGCCGTCGGAGGGATTCTGGCCGGCCTGTTGCTGGAGGGCGGGAAGCTTGCCCAGGTCATCCAGCCGACGGCCGCCATGATCGTTTTTGGCGGCACCCTCGGCGCCGTCATGTTGCAGTTTCCCCTCCCCATCGTGCTGGCTAGCGTCAAACGCTTGGGTCATGTCTTCTTCGATCCTCAAAGAAACCCGCAGGAACTGGTCAAAGAAATCGCCAGCTTCGCGCAAAAGGCTCGCAAGGAAGGCATTGTGTCCCTCGACCGCGAACTCGACAACATCAAGGAACCTTTCCTTCGCAAGTCACTGATGCTGGCTGTGGACGGTACCGAGCCCCAAGAACTGCGCAAGATGATGGAACTTGAACTCGATAATCAGGCCGAGCACGAAGACCGCATCCCCCAGGTCTTCGAGGCCGCCGGTGGCTTTTCTCCCACGGTGGGCATTATCGGGGCGGTCCTCGGCCTCATCCAAGTCATGCAACACTTAGACAACATTGGTGAAGTAGGGCGTGGCATCGCCGTGGCCTTCGTGGCCACGATTTACGGAGTGGGCGCCGCCAACTTGTTCTTCCTGCCCGCCGCCGGCAAGCTCAAAATCCGCATTCGGACCGAGCAACAGATGCGGGAGATGATGCTCGAAGGCGTAATCTCCATCCTCGAAGGTCTGAACCCCCGTATGGTCGAGACCAAGTTACAGGGCTTTTTGGCGAATGCTCCCCCGCTTGAGGAATCCCGGGAGTCCTCCTCATGAGGCGGAAGAGAAAAACTGCCGAACATGTAAGTCATGAACGATGGCTGGTCTCGTATGCGGACTTCATAACCCTTTTGTTTGCCTTCTTCGTGGTCCTTTTCGCCTCCTCTCAGGTAGATAAGCGCAAGGTGGGGAAGATCTCCATGGCCATGCAGGAGGCTTTTGAACAAATGGGCATCTTCCAAACGGCCAACTCTCGCACCCCCATGGTCACCGCTGATCCCTCACCTGCAGAAAACATACAACTTATTGAAGATGCAAAAGGAATGTCCGGCCGTGGGCGCATGGCTTCCCCTTTTGAGAAAATGTTGGCATCCCCTCCCTCTCCGAACGATCTGGGGGCCGTGCAAAAACAACTTGCCAGTGCCCTGGCTCCGGAGATTCAACGGCACGAAGTGGTTCTGAAGGCGAATCGCGAAGGGCTGGTGATCAGCCTGCGGGAGATAGGCTTTTTCGATAGCGGTTCGGCAACGCTCCGGGCAGCTTCCGAAGCTGCGGTGCAGCGCATTGCCCAGGTGCTAAGCGCTAAGCCCAACAACATTCGTATTGAGGGCCATACGGACAATGTGCCCATTCACAACGCACAGTTCGCTTCCAACTGGGAGCTTTCCACCGCCCGGGCCACAGAGTTGATCAGGTTGTTCATTACCCACTACAACCTCCCCGCCATACGCCTCTCCGCCGCCGGGTACGCAGAGTATCACCCCGTGGCGGGCAACGATACTCTTGAGGACCGCGCCCAGAACCGGCGGGTCGATATCGTCGTGCTCGCCTCCATCCCTGAAGGGCTGGAAGGCAGTCGGCAGTAGGCAGTGGCAGCGGGAAATATTAGTTTACCCCCCGCAGGGGAATCCCCATTTCCGACTGCCAACAGCCTTATTGCCTGCTGCCTAATGCATACTGCCTTCTGAACTTCGGCCTCATGTTGAGCTCCCCTGCTGCCGATAAGATGCAGTGGTACAACAAGGCCGACCATGACGCCCACGCTCCGAGAGCTGATTCGCGAACGAGTGGAAAGGCTAAATTCCATCCCCACGGTTCCGGCCATCATTCGCCCCCTGCTGTTCTATCTCGAAAGGCCGGTGGACGAGGTGGATGTCCAACGCATTGTCGACTTAGTGTCGTGCGACGAGTCGATTGCTGCCCAGTGCCTGCGGGTGGCGAATTCCGCCCTGTATTTCCGCTCCCGTGAGGTCAAGTCCGTGCATGGCGCCATCGTTGTGCTGGGCGTGCGGCAAATCCGCGAGATACTCCTTTCCTGTAGCTTGCTCAATCTCTTGCCCAAAGAAAACTGGGTCATCGACCCACTGGTCTTCTGGGAGCATTCCCTGGGTTGTGCACTGGTCAGCCGTTTCTGCGCCTGCAAGGCCCGCTACAAGGAACCGGAGCGCGCTTATCTGGCAGGGTTGTTGCACGATCTGGGCGAACTTGTGAACATGATGTCATTCCAGGAGGAGTTCCGCGCCGCGGCTCAACTGGCGCGATCCGAAAAGATCCCGCTTCAGCAAGCCGAGCGTTCCGCTCTGGGTTTCACCCACTGCGATACGGGGAAAATCCTTGCCGAACACTGGCGCCTGCCGGAGGATATCACGGAAGTTGTGGAACATCACCACGACGTCCAACAGGCAAAACTCCATCCCGTGCTGGTCGCATTGGTTAGCTTGTCAGATCAGCTCTGCCAAATGCACGAGTTGGGCTACGGCATCAATGAAGCACCCGATTGGAAGTTGGAGGAAGATCCATCCTGGGCGGTGTTGACCCGCGATCATCCGACCCTCGCCAAGACAGAACCCGCCCGTTTCCTCCAGGAGATGGAAGAATTTGTCATGGAAGCACGGAAACTCGTGCGCTCCATCCTTCGTTCGTGACCGCAGGCAGGCAGAATGATTGCTGCAAACTCGTCGCCCCTGCACCTTGCGAACGCAAACTCGCCTCAAATACTGGCCGCCGCGGCTTTCAGTTCGGTATGCGCCAAAACAAGGCTCGCCATGCGGGAATCTGGACTTTCGAGCGCCCAGGGGGCTGGCATTAAAAGCCCAAGCCGATAGCCCGTTGGCATCTAGGCACGCGCCCTTGGGAGCTATTGAGTTCGCTCCAGGGGCGAGGTAAGAATCCTGTACGGCTCATCGCGGTTTTGTCGCCCCTAAAGGAGATCGAGAAGTACTTCCACGTCCCTCTTTCCCCACCCCCCAATCCCCGCTTGACTGCCCGCCTGCCAGAATCCTCATTTTCCCCAGAAAAAAACTCAAGGTGCAAATCATCCAGCCGATAAGAAGGGTGTTTGAACACGGAAAGGCTCTCCATCCACCGCAAGGTGTGTTGGTGGGCACAGCAACCACGCCGGGAAATTGGAAGATGCAAGAGTTCGAAAACAAGACTCCAATCGCAGTCGAGAGCCGGGCGATTACCGCGGACACTTGGTCCGGTCGGCGCAATTGCGGGTTGAATCGAAGGGAGAAACTCAGCAATGGGCGACATGGATGACATCATTAAAGATTTCCTCGTCGAGAGCAATGAGAACCTTGACCAGCTTGACCGGGACTTGGT
>Ga0182027_10006184_pt1 | contig 18009 bp, 11 predicted proteins | sample 712E1DmetaG_FD_121300 | JGI IMG/M metagenome (GOLD analysis project Ga0182027, IMG submission 121300) | Permafrost microbial communities from Stordalen Mire, Sweden - 712E1D metaG (Illumina Assembly) | ecosystem: Environmental > Terrestrial > Soil > Wetlands > Permafrost | place: Sweden... | reverse complement strand
GGATCGGCTGAGACTGTTATATCATCAACCGATCTGTTATTCTGAAATACTTCAAAAGTATATGCTATTAGTTCCTTCCCATTGACCTTAAGATACTGCTTTGGAATGGAGAAACCACTCCGTATGCCTTTTCCTCCGGCAGGAATAACAGCAAAGATACTCATACGATCAGCATTGCGTCGCCGTAACTGAGGAAACGGTAATTCTCTTTAAGCGCCTTTTTATAAGCCTTCATCACAAATTCAGTTCCTGCAAGAGCGCACACAAGCATCAATAGTGTCGATTCAGGAGTATGAAAATTTGTTATCAGTCTTTTTGTGATTTTAAAATCATACGGAGGATAAATAAATTTATCTGTCCAGCCCCGGTTAGGTTTCACAAAACCGTCTGCCGTAACACTTGTTTCCAGGGCACGACACGCACTTGTGCCAACAACAAAAACATTTTTCTTTGCAGATATAGATTTATTAATTTTCTCGGATGAATCTGCGGTTATTTCATAATATTCCGAATCCATCTTATGCTTAGTAAGATCTTCAACCTCTACAGGACGAAATGTACCCAGTCCTATGTGCAGGATAACAGGAACAATTTCGATTCCTTTTTTCTCTATTTTCTGAAGTAGTTTCTGTGAAAAGTGAAGCCCGGCGGTCGGAGCCGCAACCGCGCCGTCAACCTTTGCATAAACTGTCTGGTAGTTTTCTCTGTCTGAAGCTTCCGGTTCTCTTTTAATATATGGGGGCAGCGGAGTAAGTCCGATTTTTTCAACAGCTTTGAATACATTTCCCGGCTGATTAAACCTAACTGTCCTTCCGCGTGAAGTAGTGTTGTCTATTACTTCGCACCATAATTTATCATTGAAATAAATTTTGTTTCCTATTCTGACTTTTCTCGCCGGATCAACTATAACATCCCAGATACATTCTTCTGAGTTAAGTTCCCGTAAAAGAAAGACTTCTATTTTCGCATTCGTTTTTTCTTTCTTACCAAATAATCTTGCCTGGAATACCCTGGTTTCATTAACCACAAGAACGTCCCCCTTTTCCATATAATCGCAAACATCAGTAAAGACCTTATTTTCAATTTCCTGTGTTTCCCGGTTAAGAACCATTAGTCTGCTTTTTTCTCTGGGAGAAGCAGGATATTTAGCAATAGATGTCTTTGATAAATTATACTTGAAGTCTGATAATTTCATTCTTCATAACCTCTTTTTTTATAAAATTAGGGAAAGGGCTGATCCTTTCCCTTTGATTGATAATAATTATTTCTTTTTAGTGGCCGATTTCTTTGCAATAGCTTTTTTAGCTGGTGCTTTTTTAACCGGTTTTGATTGGAGTTCTTTAACAACAGCACGGGCTGCAGCAAGTCTTGCGATCGGAACTCTGAACGGAGAACAACTGACATAGTTTAACCCTGTTCTGTGACAGAATTCAACAGATGAAGGTTCTCCACCGTGCTCACCGCAGATACCGACTTTAAGGTCAGGGCGTGTGGAACGTCCTTTCTCAACAGCCATCTTAATAAGCTGTCCAACGCCAGCCTGATCAAGAACTTCAAAAGGATCATTTGGTAATATTTCACTTTTAACATAGAGTGGAAGGAATTTACCGGCATCATCTCTTGAGAGTCCAAATGTAGTCTGAGTAAGATCGTTTGTTCCGAAACTGAAGAACTCGGCGCTTTTGGCAATCTGATCAGCCATCAGGCAAGCTCTCGGCAGTTCGATCATTGTTCCAACCATATAAGGAATTTTCTTTCCTTTCTCTTTAAAGACTTCATCAGCAACGCGTCTAACGATAGACTCCTGCATTTTGAATTCTTTCAAATCGCCAACAAGTGGAATCATGATTTCAGGTTTTACTTTAATACCTGCTGCAACAGCATCTAATGCAGCTTCAAATACTGCGCGTGCCTGCATCTCAGTAATTTCCGGATAAAGAATCCCAAGACGGCATCCTCTGAAGCCGAGCATAGGATTAAATTCATGAAGACCATTAATTTTTTCATTAAGCTTGTCTTCGGAAATATTTAGAACATTTGCTAATTCTTTTATATCCTTCTCTGTGTTTGGTAAGAATTCATGCAATGGTGGATCAAGTGTTCTGATAGTAGCCGGGAATCCTTTCATCGCCTTGAAAATTCCAAAAAAGTCCGATCTCTGCAATGGAAGAAGATCTGCAAGAGCAGCTTTTCTTTCTTCAACAGAATCTGAAACGATCATTTTCCTAACAGCTAAAATTCTGTTTTCACCGAAAAACATATGCTCTGTGCGGCAAAGACCGATACCTTCGGCACCGAAAGCAATTGCATTTAAAGCCTGGTCTGGCTGATCTGCATTAGTTCTGATATTAAGTCTTCTTAATTTATCAGCCCAGTTCATTAGGCTTTCATAAGTCTGGTAAATAGGAGAATTTTTTCCATCAAGCGTTTTAGTAATAAGAACCTGGATAACCTCAGAAGGCTTCGTTGAAATCTTACCTTCAATAACTTCGCCGGTAGTACCATCAATTGAAATATAATCGCCTTCTTTTACCACAAAGTTTTTACCGTCAACCTGGATGGTTCTTTCCTGATAGTTAATTTTCAGAGAACCGCAGCCGGCAACGCAAACTTTTCCCATTTGACGTGCAACAAGTGCAGCATGTGAAGTCATTCCACCTCTTGCAGTAAGGATGCCTTCAGCAGCGTTCATTCCCTTTATATCTTCAGGAGATGTTTCGATTCTAACAAGAATTACTGTGTCACCGGATGCAGCCATTTTTTCAGCATCTTCGGCACTTAAAGCAACTTTTCCGCAGGCAGCACCGGGGCCAGCGTTAAGTCCTTTTGCCATAAGTCTTCCGGCATCTATAGCTTTCTTCTTTTCGTCTAGATCAAATATCGGGCGGAGAAGCTGATTAAGCTGGTTCGGATCAATGCGTAATAATGCTTCTTCTTTTTCTATCAATCTTTCTTTAACCATATCCACAGCCATTTTAATAGCGGCGAATCCAGTCCTTTTTCCGACGCGGCACTGAAGCATCCATAATTTGCCCTGCTGAATTGTAAATTCAACATCAAGCATATCCTTATAATGTTTCTCAAGTATTTTGCGGTAATTGTCAAGTTCTTTATAGAGTTTCGGCGCATCTTTCTGAAGTTCGGATATCGGATGAGGTGTCCGGATACCGGCAACAACATCTTCTCCCTGTGCATTGAAAAGATACTCACCATAAAATAAATTTGCACCTGTTGCAGGGTCACGTGTAAACGCAACGCCCGTACCTGAATCCTCTCCCATGTTTCCGAAAACCATTGACTGAACGTTAACAGCGGTTCCCCATTCTGCCGGAATGTCGTTTAATTTCCTGTAAGTTATGGCTCTGTCATTCATCCATGACCCAAAAACTGCTCCGATAGCACCCCAGAGTTGTTCCATAGGATTGTCCGGGAAATCAGAACCGGTTCTTTCTTTGATAGCTGTTTTAAATTCGGCGACTAATTCCTTCAAATGATCTGCGGTTAATTCGGTATCTAACTTAAAACCATTATCATTCTTTTTCTTTTCAAGAATTTCTTCAAACGGATCTGGATCATGTTTGTCAACCGGCTTCAAACCCAGGACAACATCTCCATACATCTGCACGAACCTTCTGTAGGAATCATATGCGAAACGGGGGTTATTTGTTTTTTTAATAAGCCCCTGAACTGTTGTATCGTTAAGTCCCAGGTTAAGAATTGTATCCATCATTCCCGGCATAGATGCCCTTGCACCGGAACGCACGGAAAGAAGAAGTGGATTTGTGTTATCCCCGAATTTAGCGCCCATTATAGCCTCAACTTTTTTAAGAGAAGCCGCAACGGTATCTTTTAATTCCTTTGGATATTTTTTCTTATTATCATAATAATAAGTACACAATTCTGTAGTGATAGTGAAACCTGCTGGAACAGGAAGTCCTATATTCACCATTTCGGCAAGATTAGCTCCTTTACCACCAAGAAGAGCCTTCATTTCGGATTTTCCCTCGGCTTTTTTACCGCCGAAGAAATAGACGTATTTAGACATTATTTACTCCAATATTTAATTTAATCATATGTTTTGGTTAACTAACATTGAACGAACTCATTGATTTAAAGTAATTTTTTCAATAATTAATTTATTAAATGAATCTTCATCGCTCATTTCTATTTTGATTTTAAGATAATAAATATCTATATCATCAAATTCTTTTGAAAACTTCACCAGTTTTACAGCATCTTTCTGGGTTGTAATAACTGAATGAGAGTTGCTTACATAAAATCTCTTTCTGATTGACTGAATTTCTTTATTTGAATAATTCTTATGATCCCTGAAAATCATTTGGTTTTCTGTATTAATTCCGTTCTGGTTTAAAACATTCATTAATGAGGAGGGATTTGCAATCCCCGATACTACAAGACTTTTCTGTCCTACAAACTCATTTAACGAATGATTGATTTTTCTTGTTATATCAACAAAACCTATGGCTTTATATTTTGCCTTAAATAATTTTTTACCTTCGAAATATCCGAGAAGATCATCGGGAATATTTTCGGCAGACGAAAACTTTCTGTTAATAACAATTATATCTGCCCTTTTAACTGAATTTAAAGGTTCACGTAAATTTCCTGTCGGGAAAAGAGTTTTCACAAGGAAATTCCTGCTTAAAAGAAATTTCTGTTCAATTACTAACAAATTTATATCTCTGTAAATCCAGCGGTGTTGATAAGCATCATCCAGAACAATCACATTAATGCCTGTTTCGCCTATAAACCGGCGTGCGCCTGCAACACGATTTTCTGAGACTGCACCTGGTACACCGCATTCAGAAATGGTCTGGAAGATCTCATCACCGCACTGTTCCACCGAGGAATAAATTTTCTTCCCGTCTGAAACAAGTAAATATCCCCTGGACTTCCTTCCATATCCGCGACTTAGAACGCCGGCTCCAAAGCCATTTTTTTTAAGAAGATCCAGCAGATATATTACCAGAGGAGTTTTTCCGGAACCACCCATAGTAAGGTTGCCTACAGAAATTACACTTGCATTAACCTTCTTTTCCTTAAATAAACCCTTATCAAACATCCAGTTTCTCACTGCTATTGTAACAGCGTAAAAAGGGACAAAAGGAAAAAGAATTATTTTAAAAAAATTAAACACTATTCGTTTCCAAAATTATTTGCTTCAATACTCATTTGATTCAATAATTTTTCATATTCTAAAATTAAGGCCGATGTGCTTTCAAAAGATAATCCGGAATTTATGTAAAAGGGTTCAGAATAAACTACCTTTGCTTCTGAAAAGAACTTCGGAATTTCAAAATTATCCCAGCTTTTAAGTACGCGTTTTTTTCTGTAACCAACAGCCATAAAAATAATTGGGATGCTACTTCTTTTTGCGGTTATCACGGCACCGGCTTTCATTTTATGTGAAGGACCTCTTGGTCCGTCTGGCGTAAGGACAACCGATTCGCCATTCCTGGCATAATCCACCATAACACCAAGGGCAACATCGCCCCCTTTACTGCTCGAACCTCTAACAACCCTATAGTTCCAGTTCTTCAACATTTTGAAAAGCAGATCACCGTCCTTACTTTTACTTATCAGAGCAGTAAAATGCTTATTCCTATGACTGAACCACGCAAGAAGCATCTGACCGTGCCAAAAAGCCAGAACATAATTCCTGTTTGCCCCCTCAAGTTCATCAATCATCTCTTTGTTCCTGTATGTAACTTTCAGACTTCTACATAAGAGATCAACAGAATGAGAAAGAACAAAAAATCCTAACAGTCTGAGAAAATCCTGTTTTAATTTCCTAAATTTCATTTAATGCACTACAAATTATTTGAGCTGCTTTATGAGAAGCACCAGGACTGCCTAGTTTACTCTTTATCAATGCTAAATTTTTTCGTATGGTTGAATAAAGTTCTTTATCTGATAATATTTTCCTGCACTCTTTATAAATATTCTGAGCGCTTGCCTGATTTTGGATTAACTCAGGTACTATTTTTTCACCTGCAATAATATTGGCCATACCAATAGTATCGAGCTTTATCAGTTTCCGCCCAATCAGGTAGGTAACCAAACTCGTTTTGTATACTATAACCATTGGAAGTGAAAAAAGTGCGGCCTCAAGCGTGGAGGTACCTGATTTAATAATGCCAATTTTAGCAAGGTTCATAAGATCGTAATTGTGACCTTTAATTACCTTAATTTCTATACCGCCCAACTGCTTTTTGAAAATATCGGCGTCTATATTATTTGAACAGGCAACAATAGTCTGCAAATTGAATTCATTCATTAATTTTCCGGCAGCTTTAACTGCCTCAGGCAAAATCCGCGTAATTTCATTTTTCCGACTTCCGGGAAGTATTAGTAATATTTCTTTTGTGGGATCAAGATTAAACTTATTATAAAACTCTGTCCTCGATAATAATTTATAATCATCTATTCGCTCAAGCAGAGGATGGCCCACATACTCAACAGCTATATTATTTTTACTATAGAATTCCTTTTCAAATGGAAGAACAACTATCATCTTATTTACTAGAGTCCTGATTTTTTCAACTCTGCCTGCGCCCCATGCCCAGATCTGGGGGGAAATATAATAATAAATATTAATTCCCTCTTTCTTTAATTTCTTCGCAAGATTCAAATTGAAACCAGGATAATCAATCAGCACTGCATTCTTAATCTCTTTTTCCTTTACTAACTGAATAATTTCACGTTGCACCTTTTTAATAAACGGCAGATGTCTTAATACTTCGGCAAAACCAAGAAAGGCGAGTCTGTCAATAGGATATAAAATGGTCATCCCTGCATCTTTCATTTTCTCTCCTCCAATTCCATATATGCGGATTGAGGGATCTGTGTTTTTCAGTTCGGTAATCAATGCTGAACCATGCAGATCTCCGGAGGCTTCTCCTGCAATAATCAATATGTTTTTATTACCAGGATTCATTGTTCTATAATCTTCTCCAGTACCAAATTATAATTAATGTTATTATTATAAAACCAAATGCCTGTAGAGTCCTTGTCTCTGATTTAAATCCCTCTTTCCATGAGAATTCAGGGCGTTCAATTTTGGAGACCTTATACGATGTCAATTTTGGGAAGAATCGGGGAACATTTGCTGTATAGTCTTCATATTGTTTTGTAAAAGTTTTGCGCAGATATTCTTCTTCTTCTGTAACTATCAAATGGTACTGTATTGAAAAAAAGAGTAATCCCGCTAATTGCAGATAAGGAAATAAGGCAAATGACATAATACCAATACCGGTATACATTAATATATTTCCGACATAAAGAGGATTCCTGACATGTCCAAAGGGGCCATCAACAATCAGATATGTACCGCCGACATTACCTGTAGATCGTGTTTCGCTCCCCGCCCAGCTGACTCCCCAAAGTCTGATAAATTCGCCTAAAACTGCAACCGCAAAACCGGAGATAAGGCTCCAGACATTGGAGTTATTATAGAGCAACATTATCATTACAAAAGGCAATGGAGTATAACTGCGGTATTTAAAAAATGTTTCTGATAGTTTCATTAAAATATTATTCCTTTAAAAATCATTCTGCTAAATATGCCTCTCGTCTTTTTAAATTGGCCTGGTTTCTTTTTTTAAGATTTTTCTTTTTCAGAAGAATATCCAGTTTCACAATTACATCATCAAGAGTATTATATGGAAAATATGTTACGCTTTCTTTTTCACAGAACTTAAGAAGTCCTTTTTTTGCAAAAATAAAATCACAATAAAGCGCGGGTTCTTTATCTGAATTCCCGTCACCGACATATACGGTGAAATCATCATCGCTGCTATTATTAATAATATGATTTCTTTTGTTGTTCGCAGAACTACGGCAGTATAAGTCGTTATAAGGGAAAACAGGTGTAAGTTTATTCCTGTCCGATATCCGGAGATGATTAGAAAAGTATTTCAAACGACTCAATTTTTCTCTATTAAGAATCCTGTCGATATAATAGTCAAAACCATCACTAAGAATTATGATCTCAACATTGTTTAATTCACAGAAATTAACAAAGTTATGAAGACCTTCGTCAACACTAATACTGTCTATAAACGAGTTTAATAGTTTAAGATTGGTATTATTTATGGTTTTACACATTTCGATCCAGCTTTGCTTGGCTGTAATTTTATCGCTAAGGAGATCTTTTATAATAAGATTAATTTTCTCTTTATCACCGAATTCACGGAAAATGGATTCACCTACATCTTTCTGTGTAATAGTTCCATCGAAATCAACAAATATTCTGAACACATGATTTATCATTTCGCTAATACCATTTTCCTAACATCAACAAAATCTTCTGTTTGTAACCGGTAAAAATAAACGCCGGAAGAGAGGGTTTTTCCCGAAAAAGTTATCTTGTTTTCACCGGCAGGATAATTTTGTCCCTCCACTTCCCTAATCAATTCAATATGACTGTTGAAGAATTCAATTTTTACCCATGTGGGTTCCGGAAGATAAAACACAATTGTTGTTTCATCCGAGAACGGGTTTGGTGAATTCTGTCCTAGAGAAATTTTGTTCTTTGATTCAAAGAATTCAACCTTAGCAACATCCGATGGCTGAATATTGCCCATATCATCTTTTTGTATGACCCTGTAAAAATGTGTGCCGACTTCTTTAGGATGATCATTGAAAACATAGTATCTGGCATTACTTATATTTTCGGGTTTAATGTTTTTTACCACAATCCACTGTGATGTCCCGTTTTCTGTCTGAACAGTACGTTCAATATCATAATTAGTCCCGGAGGACTCATTCGCAGAATACCATGAAACCGTAACAGAATCACCATTCAAAACAGCACTCAAACCTATAATTTGAGAGATATATGTTCCGGTATTAAAGATCTTCTGAGCAAATATTTCCTCTTTTGAATCTCGAATTTCCCTGAAAATTGCTATCGTGCCTCCGCGTAGATCAGAGACAATAGATAAATAGCTTTTTTCGGTATTATTGTGACTGGCAACTGCAATACCAAGCGTATCCCAAAGACGCTTCCCTAAATTGCTTACTCGTTGAGCATAAATATTTGCACGAACAGACTCCTGCCGTTTGTCGATCCAGAATACAATAGCGCCACCTTTACCATCACTTAAAAGTTTTTGTCCGAACTGATCTTTGGGAATTTTAATGGCCGGAACTTCTTCTTTCCACTTTGGTGTTCCCTTTTGATTATATTTCTGAACATAAACATTTTTATCGTTTTTATAATCATTAGTCCAACTTAGAATTATAGTAGAATCAGCAGTCATAACCTGGGGATTGGTTTTATTCCCTTTTTTAGTTGAAGCAATTCTTCCTCCTGAACCCCAAAGAGGTTTTCCTGAGATAGAAATAAGTTGATGATATATTTCCTTTTCAGCTTTTTGAATCTGCCAGGCAACATATATAGATGAAAAATCCGTCTTCTGCACAGAATAGCTCAGTACAGTCTGATTAATATTGGAAACTACTGCTGGCTTCTTCCCCCAAACGTCTCTGCCCGAAGAATCAATATGCGATGTAAAAAGGATCGTATGATTGTTTTGGTTTTCAAGCCAGAACAAATAAGCCCCACCTTCATTATCTGCAATGACTGAAGTTGAACTTTTTCTGCCTGGTGAATCATAAGCCGTAATGCCGTTAATATTATTATCCTGAAGTTCCCCGTTAATTTTTATTTTCTGAAAAATAATCTTGTAGGCTGAGCCGAACTCATCATTTTTAGCAATATATGATAAATATACATTTCCTAAATCATCTGAACAGATTGAATAATCAGTTACATCCGGATAATTTGGTGAAGCCTGAACTCCCTCAATTGGCCATAGAAGATTGCCGTTACTATAAACTCTCTGCGCAAAAAGATTTCCGGCTTTACTCCTTGTGAAATCTTTCCATACAACAACAGCGGCATTAGGCAAGCTTGATGAAACAATGGGTTGCATTTTGTTGCCGCTAAGTTCCGAAACTTTTTTGCCATCAGCCCGAAAACTGACTTTCCCGTTACCATCCATATGGACAAAATAGATATCATTCTGAAATCCGCTTTTATTATCCTCCCAAAAAATAAAAGCGCCTCCGTTTAAATCTTCAACTGATGAAATGTTTATCGGCTTTGAAGCACCGACAACAATCTTTGTATTTAAAGCCGGGTTATTTACCCACTGGGAATAAAGAGGAGAAATTAATATAAAGACTATTCCAAGTATTAATGAGAATCTAAAATTGAATATAGTCCTGATAATTAAAAAAACTCTGGTTGAAAATGATAAATCAGCTTTAATTAACAAGGTTGAAGTCCTCATTAAATCTTACACTTACCAATTTGGAGACACCCTCTTCCTGCATAGTAACACCATAAAGTGTATCTGCCGCCTCCATAGTTCTTTTGTTATGCGTAACAACTATGAACTGTGTGTCTGTACTAAAATCTTTAATGATTTTACAAAACCGGTCTATATTAGCATCATCTAAGGGGGCATCAATTTCATCAAGTATACAGAAAGGACTTGGTTTAACAAGATATATGGAGAACAATAAAGCAATTGCTGTCAAAGTTTTCTCACCACCGGAAAGGAGCTCAATTGAAGTCGGCCGCTTCCCCTTCGGTTTTGCAACAATTTCAATTTTCGCCTCAAGGGGATCGGAATTTTCTTCAAGTTTCAAATCAGCTTCATCACCGGGATTAAATAGTCCTCTGAAAATCCGGATAAAATGTCCCTTAATTTGTTCAAATGTTTCAAGGAACAGAGTTTGTGCTGTAGTATTTATTTCCTCTATAGTTTTAACTATATCTCTTTCAGAGTCAATCAAATCACTTCTTTGTTTGTTTAGGAAATCAAGCCTTTCCTTTTCCTCGTCATATTCCGAGTATGCAAGCAGGTTAATTGGTCCTAGATTTCTTACCTGTTGTTTTAAGGAATGCACTTCTTCTGATCGCCGGCTAAACTCAAAAGTATCCAGATCATCAAATTCTTTAGATTCCAAAGTAAGAGAATAATTTTCCTTAATATTCTCAAGAAGATTTTTAATCATTAAACTTAATTCATTAAGTTTAATTTCAGCATGATGTATGCGGTCTAATACAGATTCTCTTTCTTTCCTTAGGACATTCAGTTCGGCTTCCTTTTCGGAAATTACCCCCCTGATAGCCTTAAATTCTGAATCTATCTCGCTTTCTTCACGAAGCAATTGATTTTTAGTAACACCTAAATCATCAAGTTCTATCTGCTTCTCCTCAAGGACAGAACTAATGGTTTGAGATTCTTCAACCGCAGCAGTAATATCAGTTTCTCTTTTAGCGATTGTTTTTTTAATTGATTCGACTGAATCTTCTGCTCTTTTAACAGAATTTTCAGAATTTCTCAAGTCACCACTGAAACGTTCCAGTTCAAGGTTAATTTTATTAAACTCTGTAGTAATTAAAGTAAATTCATGTTCTGAATTTTTTAAATCCTCATCAAATTCTCTGCTTTCTGAATCAGCAGCAGCCTTCTCCTCTTTGTGGAGAGAAAGAATTTCATATAATTTATTTCTTTCGTTATCAAGGTGGTTGTACTCGGAGGCAAATTCCTGTATCTCGTTTCTAGCTTTTTCAATTTCATCGACAGCTTTCTGTTTTTCAAATTCAAACTGCGATACTTGTTTTTCAATATTTGCAAGGTCGTTTACTAGCAGCCTTCCTTTTTCAGAAAGAACTTTAAGATCAATATTATTAATTTTGATTTCGGTTTCTTCAATTTCCCGATGGAGATGATAAAGCGCTTCTTCACGTTTAGGGAATTCATTTTTATAGTTTTCAAGAAGTTGCTTTCTACCAAATAAAGAATCATCCAGCCTTGGGGCAGATCCGCCTTCAATTACACCAGACTGATCAAGGTAGTCACCGTTCAAAGTGACATAATTAAAACTATCATACTGTTCAGAAAATCGAAATGCAGTTTCGAGAGAATCAACAAGAACGGTTTTAGATAATATTTTATCAAAGAATGGCTGCCACTTTCCTTCAGTCTGTATAAAATCTTTTGCAAATCCAAGATATCCGGATTTTTTTGTAATAGATTTTATTTTTTTCTTCAAAAGAAATGACTGCATTTTCTGAATAATGTTTTTCTTCTTTTCCGACTGTCCGGCTGTAAGATAAAAGGATGCTTTGCCAATTTCATTGTTCTTTAGATACTCTATACCGCACTTAAGATCTTCAAGTGATTCAACCAATATATTATTAAGGTTATTCTTAAGAGATGCCTCGATGGCAAATCTGTATTCCTCGGAAGAATTTCCGATGTGTGCAAGAAGAGTCTTATCGCCCTTGGACCATGTGTTGTTTTCCAATAATGCTTTTGCGCCTTTGGAAACACCTTCAAGATTATCTATAAGATTCTGAATAAAAGTAATTTTATCGCGTAAACCGCTTATGAAGGATCTCTCTTCAAGTTCATGTTCTTTCTGGGAATTTAGCTTCTTTTCAAGTTCTTCCCTTTCTTTCTGCTTATTTGAATAAAATTTTTCGGCTTCAGTTAATTTTTTTTCGGTCTCTGTTTTATCCTGATTTAACTCTTCTATATATCCAACGGTTTTGGCAATATTCCCGGTTAGAGACTGAATCTTTTCATTTAATTTATTTATTGAATTACTTCTGGAGATAATAGAATTCTCAATATTAGAGAATTCATTTTCTTTTGCAGTAATCTCTTTAAACTTTTCAAGAAGCATTTCAGAGTGCAGCTTAAGCGCTGCTCTTTTTTCCTCGAGAGATATTTTTTGTCGGGAAACTTTATCTTCGATTACCTTCTTTTCAGACTGTCGTACGTCAATCTTATTTTTGATATCGTTAACAGATTCATGCCCATCAACAATCAGTTCTTCATTCTCAATAAGCTGAGACTGAAGTTCTTCAAGCTCTTGTTTAAATCTGCCAATATTCCTGTTAAGCGAACTTTGTCTTTCTTCGCTGACAGATATAATATTCTGCGAGTTATAGATTTTTTCGGTCTGCAGAGCTATTTCATTATGCTTGAATTTAAGCTTAGATTCAATTTCATTTAGTTTTTCTTTGACTTCTCTTATTTCATCTTCAATCCTGGCAAGATCCGATTCGATTAATAATTTGCTTTGAAAATCAGTTTCTTTTGAAGTCTTAAACTCTCCCTTTTGTTTGTTAAAGCTTGCATATTCCCTTTCCGCGAGGTCAATTTCAAGTTCGCGCAGAACAGATGAAATCTTATTATATTTATCTGCTTTTTTTGCCTGTCTTTCAAGTGAATTTACTTTCTTGTCAACTTCTGTAACAATGTCATTAACTCTGTTAAGGTCCGTTTTTACCTCATCAAGTTTTTTAAGGGCCAGTCTGCGGCGCAGCTTATATTTGTTTACGCCGGCAGCCTCTTCAAACATTGTTCTTCTTTCCTCGGCTTTATTGCTAAGTATTGTTTCGACCATCTTAAGTTCAATAACCGAATAGGCATTCGCTCCAATACCTGTATCCATGAATAAATTGGTAATGTCTTTGAGTCTGCAGATATTTTTATTAAGAAGGTATTCACTTTCGCCGGAACGGAAAATTCTGCGGGTTATTGTGACTTCAGAATATTCGGTAGGTAGAATCCCTTTATTGTTTTCAATAGTAAGGGAGACTTCAGCCATACCCATCGGTTTTTTTGAAGCCGTACCATTAAAAATAACATTTTCCATCTTATCGCTTCTAAGTGCGCTGCTGCGTTGTTCACCCAGGCACCATCTTATTGCGTCAACAATATTTGTTTTACCGCAGCCGTTAGGCCCGACTATAGAGGTTACGCCCTGATTAAACTGCACATTTGTTTTCTGAGCAAATGATTTGAATCCTAATATTTCAAGCTTCGACAGATACAATTGCGAACCTAAATTAAATTGAACAATTTCAGTGTAATCTGGAGATACTCTATAACCGAATTACTCATTTCATAATAAAAAACAACCGTGCTTATTACTAGTGCAATTAGAAGAAAACTATAGAAATATACACTCCCCGCATTTACATCGAATATAACGTAAACACCTTTCATCAAACGATAAAAAATCCATATTGTAAATATTATAAGTGCTAAAAAGACATAACCATTAACTATGTCAACAGTAAGGACTCTGTAAAGAATTATCCCGACCGGTATTAAAAGGACTAGCGGAAGAAATGACCAGATAACGGTGAAATATGCGCTTGAATAATATACCCTGTTTCTTACAAAGAAAGAGACTGCCTTAACAATAAGGGAAAGAAGAATGAGAAAAACAAATGAAGCAATCGAAAGCCAGAGAATTGACATTATCGGATGCCATGCAAGATAATTTGTTGTCTTTATTAATCCCCGGCTGCCGAATGAGAGGAGTGATCTTTCAAAGAGCAGGTTTTCCCTGAAATAATAAAGAAGGTTGCTGATAAGAAGTCCTGAAACAGCCGAAACTAAAACAGCAAGTATATTTGTCTGTAAAACAGAAATTAATCTCTGGTCACGCACATCTGCAAAAAAATTGTATGGCCTTAATAAAGCACGGGAGGAGTCTTCGCGAAATTTCCTTCCGGAATTTACAAGACCGCCAAGAAAAATTGCAAAAGCTATTCCAAACAATATAAATACCATCGGAGAATCGTCTTTTTTACTGCCAATTGGAATCGTAACTTTTTCAGCATTATGTAGTTTCGCGCTGATAACTTTAAGTGCCAGCCGTATATCAGCCCGGTCTTCTCCGCACAAGCCGATATGAAATAAATTTTCACGGTTATAACCCGCGATGAGTGAAGAATATTCGCCATGATAATCGTACATTGTATTCAGGAAATAACCGGCAAGAGGGTTTGAGGTTAAATTATCTATCAGTTCATCAAAATATTCTGCCTGAGCTTCAAAGGTGAATTTATTAACATAACCATCAGAGTTACCTGCATTTACTATATATGTAGCTTCACTAATAAAAACATGACCTTCACCCAAAACGGTTTTAAGATTCTGAATTTCAGAAAAGAATTGACCGGGCAATGTGTTTATTAATTCTACCCCGTAAAGATCTATGTTATCCAACCTGACAATATTAAACTGCGCAAAAGAAGCATACGTGATAGTGTTGACTTGTTTTTTTGTGATGGCTGCAAGCGTGGTAAGAAGATTTATCTGTGAATCAACTTCCGGCAGATATGAACTTCCTAAACCGATACCGGCAATTATTGAGTATTGTTTGTATGCTTTAAGGAAATTGGAAAGATAATCTTCACTCCTCTGAATAAAATGAGGATCAACCGCTAGTTTCCCCGGGATTAAGTCTAACGGTAATTCCACAAATGCCAGAAGTCCGAACTTTTCACATAATGTAAGATAATATGGGTGCGGTAAAATTTTCGAAAACCTTACACAGTTGAACCCGGCTTCTTTTATTAATTTAATGTCCCTTTCCATCATATCATACGAAAACATTCTCCCGAACTCTTTATTGGAAGGAATAAAAGTAACTCCTTCTAAAACAAAGTTATTCCCGTTTAATTGAATTGACTCTTTTGTTGGTGTCAAAGAATAAATTGCAACCTTCCTATTTATGCGGTCAACAAAACTTCCGTTACGATATAATGTAAATGATACTATATAGGACTGAGGATTTGAGGGGGACCATAGAAGTGGATTTGATATTTCAAAATTCTCACTGATAATTTTTTCTTTATTCCTGTTAAGACTAAACGATTGTTCGGGTGCGGATATAACGCTTCCTGATGTGGATTGAAAATTTATTTTAAGTGTTAGTTCATTATTTCCAATCGAAGTGTCCCGGGAAGTAAAATCGTTGTTGTCAATTTTTGAAAAAAGAGCAAATTTTACCTTGTCGGTTTTAGGTTCATATTTATAGGATATTTCCGGATCGTTTAAAGAGATATTAGGTAAAAGTTGCAGACAGACATCGGAAAATATACCACCGTAATTTTGGGGGATCAGAAAGCCCTGTTTAACCGGAATAGTGTTTTCAGCGTCCGGTTTAAATGTCAGTTTTACAGATAAGAGGTTGCTCTTGTCTGCTATGATAATATCCTTGGGAAGATCAACATCAAAGGGAAATGTGCCGCCTGTATGCCTGTAAATAATAACATCGTTGACTGAAATATCCGCAGAATAATTGAGCCCAAGAAAACGTATTCTGAATTTATGATTATTTAGCTGCTCTTTTGAAAGATAAAACCATTTTTCAAAAACCAGGGTGCCATTTCCCTGAAAAACCGAAGGGACACCAATTATAACTTTTTTCTGTTCCTTGTCATTTGCGGCAAAAACCTGCCATTTTCCATCTAGGGAGATAATACTTCTAGAATCTGTAATGTCCAGGGAACTATTGGTTGAATAGTTGAATTGATAACCTGGCAGTTCCTTGAAGATAATCTGTGAATAGGAAAATGAAGGCAGTATTGTTGAAAAAAGAATTAAAATATAGAGAAAAAGTCCGGGATAACCCATTCGAGCAACTATCCTATTATTATAGAAGGAAAGTTTGAAATATACGTAAAAACAGGGGGGAAATCAATGTAAATCTTCCTGTCAAAGCATTAAAATAGAAGAAAATCCCCTGTTTTTAATAAAATATTAGACTGCGGTAATAATTCCTATAAAAGAATCTGCTTTTAAGCAGGCCCCGCCGACTAAAGCACCATCAATATCCTTCCTGGATAGAAGATCCTTTGCGTTATCCGGTTTTACACTTCCACCATATTGGATAATTACATTTGCGGCTACAGATTCGTCATATTTCCCTTTTATTAGATTCCGGATAAATTGGTGAACTTCCTGAGCCTGTTCCGGTGAAGCAGTTTTACCTGTTCCTATTGCCCAAACGGGTTCATAAGCAATGATTATTTTGCCCATTTCTGCAACAGAAATATCATTTAATCCTTCTATAATCTGCCTTTGGATTACCTTTTCCATTATTCCGGATTCTCTTTCTTCCAGTAATTCACCCACGCAAAATATTGGTTTTAGTCCTGAATCAAGTGCTTTTTTAAGTTTTTTGTTAATCGTCTGGTCTGTTTCACCAAATATAGACCTTCGCTCAGAATGCCCCAAAATCACATATTCGCATCCCACGCTCTTAAGCATTTCTGCCGAAATCTCGCCCGTATAAGCGCCTGAGGATTCAAAATGCATGTTTTGTGCGCCTAATTTTATTTTGGTGTCTTTAATCAGAGAATATGCTTCGGATAATGAAGTGAAGGGAGGACAAACAATTACATCACAATTGATAGCCTCACCCGATAACCCGGATGCTAATTTTGTAATAAGGTTCTGGGTTTCCTTTAAATCGTTGTTCATTTTCCAGTTACCGGCAATTATTTTTCTTCTCATATTTCCTCTTATCTAAAAGAATAAATTTATTGAACAAATTTAACATTTTAATGAGCTAATAAAAATCTTTACCTCCTTTTTCCTTCAAAATAAAGGAGGATTTTTCTATATTAGTAAAGTTTAAATAATCAGAAACATGGTGCAATTGGAAATGTCAAGGAAAATAGCAATCGTTGCTTTGAGTGGTGGAATGGATAGTTGTGTGACAGCTGCAATTGCAGGACAGGAATATGAATTGGCATTATTTCACTCAAATTATGGCCAGAGAACCGAGAAAAGAGAATTAAAATCTTTCATTGATATTGCAGATTATTTTGGAGTTGAAAAGCGCCTGGTAATAGATTTTTCTCATTTAGCCAAAATCGGGGGATCCTCACTAACCGACAAAAACATACGCGTCAAGGAAGCTAACCTTAAAAACGAAACAATACCAGATTCATACGTCCCATTCAGAAATGCAAACATTCTTGCAGCTTGCATGAGCTGGGGTGAGGTTATTAAAGCGGATGCTATATTTGTTGGTGCAGTATGTGAAGATTCTTCAGGCTATCCGGACTGTAGACCGGAATTCTTTTCTGCATTTGAAAAAATGGCAGACCTGGGTTCAAAACCTGAAACAAAAATTAAAATAATTACCCCTATT
>Ga0182027_10006183_pt1 | contig 18009 bp, 10 predicted proteins | sample 712E1DmetaG_FD_121300 | JGI IMG/M metagenome (GOLD analysis project Ga0182027, IMG submission 121300) | Permafrost microbial communities from Stordalen Mire, Sweden - 712E1D metaG (Illumina Assembly) | ecosystem: Environmental > Terrestrial > Soil > Wetlands > Permafrost | place: Sweden... | reverse complement strand
GGGAAGTCGTGTCTCAAGGGCATTTTCGCCTCGGCGAGCATGACGGGCAACCGGCTGGCGATTGCGAGCGAGAGCATCGCGGGGGCTCTGACCACTATGAGGTTGCGGAAGCAGACGAAAGATTACCCACACTCCTGTTCTCGATGGAACATGACATGACACCGAATGAAGGTTTTCGTGCGGGCATCTGTGGGATGGTCTGGAGCATGGGGAAAATTCATATTGCCTGTTCCCCATGATTAACGCACGTTTAGTTCGATCGACCGCAAGACAGCGAAACAAAATTCGAAATGTCGTTTGAATTTCAACCCGGGAACCCCGGATCAAATTTATGAATCAAAACGATGAAATGCAGTTGGCGCAAGAAAACCTGACCCGTCTACGCGACTGTTGTCAGTCTCTTCAAAAACAGATGACCACGGTGCTCATCGGCCAGAACGAGGTGGTGCGGTTGCTCCTCACGGGTCTCCTGTCCGGCGGCCACATGCTCGTGATTGGCGTGCCGGGTCTGGCCAAGACGATGATGGTGAAGGCACTCGCCGATCTGCTCGGCTGGGATTTCCGGCGCATCCAGTTCACGCCCGACCTCATGCCCGCTGACATCACCGGCACGGAAATTTTACAGGCCGACGAAAGCGGACGTCGGCGCGATCTGATATTTCATCGCGGCCCGGTGTTTGCCAATCTCATCCTGGCCGACGAAATCAACCGCACCCCGCCGAAAACCCAAGCAGCGCTCCTGGAGGCGATGCAAGAACTCGCCGTCACCGTCAACGGAAAAACCTACCGTTTGTCCCCGCCCTTCATCGTGGTGGCAACACAAAACCCCATCGAACAGGAGGGCACTTATCCCCTGCCGGAAGCGCAACTCGACCGGTTCATGCTGAGCATCCACATTGATTATCCCGCCCACGCCGATGAAGTGGACATCGCGGCGCGCTCCCTGCGCGCCAAGTGGGATGGTTTCACGCCGCTGGTCCGGAAAGAGGAGTTTTACAAGTTCACCGAAATCGTCGACCAGATGCCCGTCTCGCGCCATGTGCTCGAATGCGCGGTCGCGCTCACGACTGCCAGCCGTCCGAAAGATGCGGGTGCGGATGAATATGTGCGCCGTTACGTGGCCTGGGGCGCCGGCCCGCGCGCGACGCAACATCTCGTCACCGCCGCCAAGGCTTGCGCCTTGCTGGATGGTCGCCCAACCCCGGAAGCCGGTGATCTGCGTCGCCTGGCGGTCCCCGTTTTGCGCCACCGCATCATTCCCAATTACAATGCGCTGGGTGAAGGCATTGAGGCCGATGCCATCGTCAAGCACCTGCTCGAAACCGTCCGCGAACCGTCTGCTGCGCGTTAAAACCCGGGACGAAGGTTGTGGCCACCTTGCAACATCCTTATCTCGACCTCGCGGCCATGGAAGCGCTGCGGCACGTGCGGCTTCGTCCGCGGGGCGCGGCGGAAGGAGCTTTTGCCGGCCCCCACAAATCCCATTTCCGCGGCACGGCGGTTGAGTTTGCCGACTACCGGGAATATTCCCCGGGAGATGACATCCGCCTGGTGGACTGGAAGGTTTTCGCACGGACCGACCGCCATTACCTCCGGCTCTATGACGCCGAACGCAACCTGCTGACGTATCTGGTGGTGGACAAAAGCGGCTCCATGGATTTTGGCGGCGCCGTCACGCGCACCCCGGCGAAGCTGGAATATGCCGCCCGCCTGGCCGCCGCGCTCGGTTATCTCGTCCTGCGGGAAGGTGACGAACTGGGCCTTTCGCTGGCGGACACGCGTTTGCACAGCCATCTTCCGGCCGCCGCCTCCTGGCCGCAGTTGAATCGCGTGCTCGATACCCTCGGCCGCGCCCGCGCCGAAGGCCGCACCGATTTGGGCGCCTGTCTCGAACAGGTCTTCGCCCAGACGCGGCGTCGGGGCGTCCTTGCCGTGTTTAGCGATTTCCTCGACAGCGATGCGCGTTTCTGGAAGGCCATTGACCTGTTCCGCCGCTCGCGTTTCGACGTGATGCTCTTCCAGATTGTTCACCCGGAGGAACTCGAACTGCCGGCCGTGGTTTCCGCGCGGTTTCTGGAAACCGAAGGCAACGGCTTCTTCAACGTCGAACCGGATGCCGTTCGGACGCTCTACCGCCACCGGTTCGACGCGTTTCTCTCCGAAATCAAGGCCAACTGCCAGGCGCGCGGCAGCGACTGGTATCTGGCCAAAACGTCGGATGACCCGTACAGCTTTTTGCGGAACTGTTTTCTGGCCCGGGAGAAAGGATGATGAACTGGCCTGCGTTTACGAACCCCTGGATGCTGGCCGGTCTGGCGGCCGTCGGCCTGCCGGTGCTGATTCATTATCTCACCCGCGCCCGGCCACGACGCATTGCCTTTCCCCCGTTCAAATTTTTGGTCGAAGCCGGCGCCGGCCAGCAGGCCCTGCATCGTTTGCGCACCGTGGTTCTGCTCACCATCCGCGGTCTGGCCGTGCTGGCGCTTGCGTTGCTGTTTGCGCGGCCATTTCTCAAACCGGCCGGCACTGCGGCCAGCACCGAAGCCGGCAAACGTGTCGTGCTGATCCTCGACGCGTCGCTTTCGATGCGCGCCGTTCAACAGGGAATGCCGTTGTTTGCCCGCGCGCAGGCCGAGGCCGCCGATGTGCTCCGTATGTTGGAACCAGGCACCGAGGCGGCGGTCATTCTGGAAGGCGCAACGCCGCGGCCACTGTTGCCGGCCCTTTCCAGAAACATCCCGGCATTGCATGATGAACTGGTCGGAACCCGGCCGACTTTTGAAAACGGCGACCCCGCCGCCGCTCTCGCACTGGCAAAAAAAATGCTCGGCGGCACAGGCACCATTTACATCTTCAGCGATTTCCAGAAATCCAATTGGGAGGGCCTTCAGGAATTGCCCGGCGGGGTCGTCTGCCGCCTGCGCCCGGTGACAACGGAAGCCGTGGACAATGTTGCCCTCACCGCCGCGTATTTGATTCCGGCCGAACCGGTGGCCGGCGAACCGGTGGAAGTGGTTGGCACCGTCTTCAACTGCACGCCGCACCCGCGCGAAGAAGTCGTTCGCCTGGAATTGGGCGACTTTACGCAGGAAACCCGGGTCGCCCTGGCCCCGTTCGGCACGGCGAATGCCGGGTTCAACCTCGCCTTTCCCCGCGCCGGTTCGTTTGCCGGAAAAATCTCGCTCCCGCCGGACGACCTGCGCGAGGACGATGTCCGTTACCTGGCCGCGCCGGTCAGCAAAGCACTCGAAATCCTGCTCGTCAGCGACGCGGACGATACCGACCAGCGCAGCGCAGCGTTTTATATCAGCCGCGCGTTTGTGCCGTCGCCGCAAGCCGCACCCGGCCTCCAGCTCGTTCGCCGACACGGCCAGGACCTGGATCGCGGCGTGCTGGAAACGGCCGACGTTTTTGTCCTGGCGGCCCCGGCCACGCTCACCGGCGAAGCGGGTGAAATCATTTCGCGGCGCGTCAATGAAGGCGCGCGGCTCATCGTTTTTCTCGACGGCCCCACGGCACCGGCGCTCATGGTTCCCGCGCTGGTTCCGCCGTTCCAATTGCAGCGCCCCGTCGAATCGGCGGACGGCGATCTGGTCGCGGCCGGTCCACGCAAACTGTTCGCGGACGTGGACGCCGGTGATTTTTCGACCCTGCGCTTTCACCGCCATTATCAAAACCAGGTGCTCGAAAATCGCGCCGGGGATGTGCTGCTTTCCTATCCGGACAGTTCCGCGGCGTTGACCCTCAGCACGGCGGGTCATGGCGCCGTGGTGTTTGCGAACCTTCCGTTGACACCCGATGACGGTGATTTAATCGGCAGCCCGATGTTTCCGGCCCTCTTGCATGAATTGCTGCGCGCACTGCGCCATGATTCCGCCGAACACGCGGTCACTCCTGGCGTCGCCTGGGTGCTCGATGTGCCGGCCAGTGGCGAAGGAGCCATCACGGTGATCGATCCCGAGGGCCACCCGGTCGGGGTTCAAGTGGTTGCGAGTGGACGCACTTCGCGCCTGGCTCTACCCGCCGCGAAAATCCCCGGCACGTATGTAATCAAACAAGCGGATACCGTGGTGGCCCAAGCGGTCGTGAACGTGGATCCGCTCGAAAGCGACACGCGCCCGCTGGCCCTGGAAAACCTGAAAAGCGGTGAAGGTTCAGCCGTGACCGTGGTGCGCGGCGAGGAGGATTTGTTGCTCGGCGGCAAAACCCGCCAGCTCTGGCCCCAACTGGCCGGCGCCGTGGCGGCCTTGTTGGGATTGGAAATGTTGCTGCTGGCCTGGTGGCGAAGGCCGAACCTGAACCCCGTTTCTCCGGTTGCCGCAGGAAAACAGACGGAGGCCGCGCGATGAACTGGGTTTTTCTGCCGCTATGGAGTACGCGTATCATCGCCGCCATTGCCCTGGCCCTGCTGGCGCTGGCCGCCGTGCGCTGGTGGCGCGAACGGCGGGGCGGCATCACGCTCGTCCTGCGGGCACTGGTGGTCAGCGCATTGCTTTTTGTCATGCTTAACCCCCAAGCGCTCCGGCCGCAGGAACATCCGGAAAAACCGAGGCTGGCGGTGTTGCTCGATGTTTCCGCCAGCATGGCCACCCGCGATGTGGGCGGAGAGTCACGCCTCGGGGCCGCAGTGCGAACTTTGAGCCAGTCCTCCACGCTCGCCAACCTGAACCGGGCGTTCATCCTGGATTTCCGGCAATTTGACCGTTACCTGCGTCCTGTGGAATTGTTTCAACTGGCGAGCAATCCTCCCGCCGGCGATGCCAGCGAAATCGGGCGGGCGCTGTTAAGCGTGGTTTCGGAACTCGGCGACACCAGGGCGCAGGCCGGCGTGCTGCTGATTTCGGATGGCCGGGCCACCGCGCCGGATACGCTCGACGCGGCGCAACTGGCGCTGGCGCGTTCGGTCCCGCTCTGGACCTGGACCGTTGGCGGACCGGTGCCCCGGCACGACTTGTGGCTGGAGACCGCCTCCGCCGAGGCGTTGGCTTTCAGCGGAGCCGACGTGGAATTGGCCGCGACCCTGCACGCCGACGGTTATCCCAACCGCAGTTTCAAGGTTAATTTGCTCAAGAATGAAGAGGTGGTCGGGACGAAAGAAGTCCTGCCTGATAATAATGGTGTGGCGCGCGTTTCCCTGCGCGTGAAAGCGCCGGACGCGGGCGAACAGCGTTACGTTTTCCGGGTTCCGGCGGAACCAGACGAGGCGGACACCGCCAACAATGAACGCGCGGTGTTCCTGCGTTCCGTCGGACAAAAAGTACGCGTGCTGGTGGTGGAAGGCCAGCCGTATTGGGACACCAAATTCCTGGTGCAGTCGCTCAAACGCAATACGAACGTGGATTTAACCGCAGTTTATCGTCTGAACGCGACGCGCCACGTTGCGGTGGTTTCCACCACGGGCGGCGAGACGCGCACGGAACAAGACCTTTTCCCCCGTACCGCCGATGCCATGAACGCCTTTGATGTCATAGTGCTGGGGCGCGAGGCCGAGGCGTTTTTCGACAATCAGACCGAGGCCCTGCTGACTGATTTTGTCGCAAAGCGGGGCGGCTCTTTGGTTTTCGCCCGGGGCAAGCCTTACGGCGGGCGCTTCCAGGCGTTGGCCAAGTTCGAACCCCTGGCGTGGGGCAGCGGCGTCGCTGCCGGCGTCAAGCTGCGTCCCACCGAGGCTGGTCGCGACCATCCCATTTTCGACCTCGGCACGGCCGGCACGCTGGAAGAACTGCTGGACCGTTTGCCGGCGCTCGACCAGGCCAGCGTCACGCTGGGCGAAAAACCCCTGGCCATCGTGCTCGCCAATGCGGTCCAGCCGGACGGCCCGGTGTTGATCGCCTATCAGCGCTACGGCCAGGGCAAGGCACTCAGCCTCAACACCGGCGGTTTGTGGCGCTGGTCGTTCCGGGAAACCGGCCAGGAGGAAAGCGAGGTCGCGTACCAGCGTTTCTGGGTTTCGTTGCTGCAATGGCTGCTGGGCGGGAGCGAGTTTTTGCCGGGATCGGACGTCGCGCTGACGAGCGTGCGGCGTTATTACAACAGCGACCAGCTGATGCAATTTCTCATCTCCACGCGCAATCTTGATCGCGCGATCTATCAGCCGCGCCTGGTCATCAGCGGCAACGGAAAAAGCACCGAGGTCGAACCCCGCCCGCGCGGCGAATCGTTTGTCGCGGAGGCCGGCCCGTTTGCGCCGGGAACCTACCGCGTCACCCTCAAAAACAATGTCGGGAATCCCGCGGAACTTTCGCAGAGCCTCGAAGTGGTCAGCGCGTCCGTGGAAAAACGTGACCTGAGCGCCGACCCGGAATTGATGCGAAAGCTCGCGGAAACCTCCGGTGGCGCGGTGTTGGGCGCGAACGACGTGGCGCGGATGCCGGAAATCGTGAAGCGTTGGGAAGCGGCACGTGAACTGTCGCATCAGGAACAATCGGTTTGGGATCGCGGGTGGATCCTGGCGGCCATTTTCGTCCTGCTTGGCGCGGAATGGTGGTTGCGCCGCCGGGAGGGGCTGCTATGAACCGCCGCGTGCTCCATGACTTGCGTTCGCGGGTGGCCGGCTGGCTCGTCCTGCGCGTGCTGTTGGCGGCGCTGGGCGCCAGCGGCGCGCTGGTGCTGGCGGCGGTGTTGTCCGACGCCGCCCTCGATTTGCCGGAGACCCTCCGCGTGTCGGTGTCCTGGCTGTTGGGAGTGGCGGTCGTGGCCGTTCTGGGCGCCGGTTTTTGGGAGTGGCGCCAACTCACCGAATCGCGCGTGGCGCGGCAGTTCGAGCAGGCGGACGCCTCGCTTGGCAACCGGCTGATCAATGCCGTCCAACTCGCGCAAAAAACCAGCGCGAGCGCGCCGGAGGAGTTTTTGCGGCGCGAAGCCGTCGAACTAGGGCGGCAATCGGCATTGAAATTGAATGCCTGGCCCGTCATGCGGTGTGGCGTCCGACGCGCGGGCGTTTTCCTGGCCGGGGTCCTGCTGGCGTGGGCCGCCCTGCTGGTGGTCGAAAATGATTTGGTTCTGGCCGTGTGGCCGCGTTTCCTGGACGCGCGCGGCGATCATCCGCCTTACAGCCGGTTGAAAATCAAGGTGACGCCGGGCGCGGCGGAAGTGCTTTACGGCGGCCAGGTGGAGGTGCGGGCGACGACGAGCGGCCGGCCGGTGGAAAAACTCTGGCTCGTGGCGTGGACGGGCACTAATAAAACACGCACCATCATGTTTCTCGCGCCGGACAAGTCCTTTTTCCAGACGCTTGTCAATCTTCGCGAACCGGCCCGGTATTTTGTGACCGACGGCACGGCGCGCAGCCGGCGCTTTCCGATCGACATCCGTTACACGCCGCAAATCACACTGGTGGAAATCACCACCATTTTCCCGGATTACACCGGCCGGCCGGCACACACGGGAAAACTGACCGACGAAGCGCAGGCCCTGCCCGAAGGCACCCGCGTGGCCTTCCGCGCAGCGAGCAACCGGCCTTTGCAGTCCGGCGCGCTGGATTTGACCCCCGTGCTCGGTGGAAAACCGGTCCGGATTCCATTGACGCCGGAAATGCAGAATACCGTCGTCACCGGCTCGTTCCTGCTGGCCGAACCGGTCGTGTTTGATTTGTCCGTGCGCGACACGGGCGGCTTGGATTGTGCAGAAACAAAACGCGGCCGGTTCAACATCCTGCCGGACCGCCCGCCGCGATTGTTCGTGCTGGAACCCGGGCGGGACGCGGTGGCGACGCCGGACGTACGCGTTCCGGTGCGCGTGCAGGCCGTGGACGATTACGAGGTTTCACGGGTCGTCTGGCTGCGCGGCTTCAATCTTTCGATCGAGCGTCCCTTCCAGATGAAGCTCACGCTCAAAGGCGGCCCGCAGTCGGTTGAGGCCGCCGGCGCGTTTGAGCTGGACCGGCTCGGCGTGCGGCCTGGCGACATCATCGAGTATTATTTTGAAGCGGCGGACAATTATCCCAAGGGCCCCAACATCACGTTCAGCCGCCCCTACCGGCTGGAAATCATTTCGCAAGAACAATACGAGGCGATTTTGCGCCAAGCCGCCGCGCGCAAGGCGCTGTTCGAACCGTATTTCAAAATGGATGCCTGGTTGCGGCGGCTGGCGGAGCGCGCGCGCAACCTGGAAACGAAGGCGCAACAGGCCGATCCTTCCGCCCGCGCCGAGGCGGACGCGCTGGCGCAGCAACTGGAGCAATACAACCAGGAACTGGCCCGGTTGTTGCAGTCCCCGACGATGTTCGATGTGGAAGAGTCCTTCCATTCGGCCCTCGCCGCGCAGCAGGCGCAAATCGGAGAAGTGACATCTAAATTAAAAGGAGCCTCCGGCAACGGCGTGCCTGACGCGAAGCAGCTGAAGGAAATCAGCGAGACCCTGAGCCGGCTCGCGCAATCGCAGGATGAAAACGTGGAGCAGCCCGCACAACAGATCGTTTCGGTCGTCCGCGTGCTGGCGCGGGCAGACACGTTTGTCAAACTGGCGCAGGAGCAGGCCGTGCTGGCCGGGATGCTGCGCCGGTTCGCGGACCGGACCAATGCCCTGTCGCACATTGAACAAATGGAGGTACAGGAACTGGCCCGCCAGCAACACCGCGTCGGATCAGCCCTGCACGAGCTGCTCGGACAATTGCCGGAATTGCTGGCCCAAGTGCCCGCCGGCCCGGATTACGATCCGCTTCGCGCCGACGTGAGCCGGTTTCTCCAGGCGGTTGCCGGGGCCGGGATTGAGGACGATCTGGCCAATGCCGCCAACGCATTGGATGAGCCGGACCCGATGACGGGCCAAGCCCTGGCGCAACGCGCGGCGGAGGCAATGGACAAGCTTGTCGGCCGGTGCAATGGATTTCCCGGGCAGGCCCAGCAATGCCTGACGGCGCGGTTTCAACCAAAACTGTGCAAACCCGGCGTGGGAAATTCCCTGCAGCAAATCCTGGCCGCCCTGGGCGCCGGCACCGGCCAGGGCGGACGCGACGGTTACGGATTGTTCAATGAGGATGTCGCGCTTTACGGGCCAAATGTCGAACTCGCCGGCGAACAGGCGGGCGGCCGGGGAGACGCCGGCCCGAACGAGGGCTGGCGGGTCCAACCGCTGGCCGGCGAGGCGCCGGAGGCGGGTTTGTCGCCAGCGGAAATGCCGGGCCGCGTGCGTTTGCAACCCGACGCGAAATTCCCGCTGCGTTACCGCGAATTGGTCGGTGAATATTTCCGCGTGATGGCGGAATCGGGAAAGGAAGGAGAGAAATGATGAAAAACCTTGGCTATGTCACCTTTTTGATTTTGCTTCTGTGGCCTGTAGCACCCGCGTTTTCCGGGGACGATGCCGGCGGCGAAACAGTGGAATGCGCCAATCTCATCTACGCCGGCACCAAGAGTTCGGTTTGTTTCAGCGAGGAATTTCTTTCCACCGTCGCCAGCGAAACCACCATCAACACCTCCCGCAAATTCAAGCCGGTGAAACTCGGTGAAAAGGAGGTCTTCCATTTTCCGTTCGCCGTCATGACCGGCGAAGGGGCCTTCACGCTCACGGACGACGAGCGGAAGAACCTCAAGCTGTTCCTGGAAAAAGGCGGTTTCCTGCTCGCGAGCGCCGGTTGTAGCAGCAAGGAATGGGGTGATTCCTTCGCGCATGAAATCGAAACGATCTTCCCCGACCGCAAGCTGGCCGAAGTGCCGATGAACCACCCGATTTTCCGCATGATTTTTGACGTGCCGCGCCTCGACATGAGCCACGGCGGGGAGGCCAAGCTCCTCGGACTCGCGATCGGCGGAAAAATCGTGCTGATTTACTCGCCGGACGGCCTGAACGACACCGGCACCATGCACGGCTGCTGTTGCTGTGGCGGCAATGAAATCAAGAACAGCCAGAAGGTGAATGCCAACATCCTCGCTTATGCGCTTTTGCAATGACGGAAACAGTTAATGAATCCGGAATATAAAATTTCAAGACCCGGCGGCGGGTGCGCGACCGGTTTGACGCGGTACTGGCTGCCGGCGTTGCTGGCGGTTTTCATTCTCACCGTCGCGGTCGCTGAACCGGCTGCCGGGCCTTCGTTTCATCCGACGTTCAAAGCCGCTTCGGACGCGGCGGCGGCGGATCAATCCCTCGTACTGCTCATTTTCGGCGCGGAGTGGTGCGGGCCGTGCCGGGAATTGAAAAATAAAACACTTTCATCGCCGGAATTCTCCCAGCAGGGTGACGCCTTGCAGATCGCGGAGGTGGATATCGATGCGAACCAGAAGATGGCCCATGACTTTGCCATTGAGGCGGTGCCGACGCTCGTATTGCTGACCGCCGACGGCAAAATCGTCGCCCGACAAACCGGCTTCCTGGACCCCGCCGGTTTGTTGCTCTGGCTGCAGGAGGGTCGCGGGCGCGCCGCCGCCGGCCAATGGGAAGGCGCCGCGCCCGGCGTAAAGTTTGATGAATTCATCAGGAAAGCGGCGGCGGACAACCTGAACACCAACGACATCCAACGGCTGGTGGACTTGCTGGGCGACCCCGATCCCGCCAACCGCGGTCGCGCCGGGAAAATCCTGCTCGCCCAACGCGACCTGGCGGTTCCGCCGCTCATCGAAGCGGTGGATCATCCTTACCTCGGGGTGCGGATTTCCGCCAGCGAATTGCTTCAACGCCTTGCATCGGACATCGCGCCCATTGATCCCTGGCAGTCGCCTGCTGAATTGAGCAACACAGTCGTGGTTTTGAAAAAATGGTGGGCCGAAACCGGCCGGCTCCCGCCCGTGGCGGTCCCGCGTGCGGCAGATTCCGCCACGGGAAATTCCATCAAGGAGGCATTGGAACAATTGCGCGGCGATGACCCGGTGAGGTGCACGGAGGCCATGGCCATGCTGGTTGGCCACGGGACGGAGGCTTTGCCCGCCGTGCGCGAGGCGATCCAACGCGCAGAACGCGCGGGCGACCAGCGCGTGATCGGCCTGCTGGAAGATGTGCGCTGGGCCATCCTCGTCCCCGATACCGTCGAGCAACGCACCAGCGGGATTCGCCATGTGCTGGCGCGCGGGAAAAGTTCGGAACGGCAGGCGGCGACAGAACGGCTGAGGCATGCCGGACACGACGCACTCGGTGCCCTGGCTGAATTGGCGATGGATTCGGACCCGCTGGTCGTGGAAGGCGCGGTGCGTGCCTTGCCAGATTTGGGCGGCAAGGAAACCATTCCCGCGCTGGCTGCCCTGCTTCAGGCAGCAGATAGTAATTTGCGCATGACCGCCGCGCAGGCGCTCGGACACACCAAAAATTCCGACGCGATCAAGCCGCTATTGACCGTCATCGACGATCCCAACGAGGTGGTCGCCTGCACGGCCCTGGCGGCTTTGGAGGAAATCCAGTCCCGGGATTCTTATGGCACGTCAAAAGAATCGCCGTCCGGCGAGTTGGTTGCGGGACTGAAACAAGGTCTGGCCGATCCCCGCTGGCGTGTCCGGGCGGCGACCGCGGAAGCCGTCGGCAAGATGAACGCAGGCGAACTGGCGGGAGACGTGAAAAAATTGCTCGAAGATTCTGACGGCTTTGTGGTGAAGAGCGCCCTGACGGCGCTGGGCGAATTGCACGCCGCGCCGGATCCCGATCAGCTCGCCGCCCTGGGCAAACGCCTGCCCAGCCTGCAAGGCGACGCGGTGGAAATGATGTTGCAGTCGGAAACGGATGAAACCGTCAAACAGGTTGCCGATCTTTTCAAAACCGGCAGCGTGGCCAGTCAACTAACCATCCTCCATGCGCTCACGCGAAGCGGGACGTCGGATGAAAAGAAATCCGATAATGAGTGGAAACCGCTGTTGGCACAGGCCGCGGCCGCCACCGACCCGCGTTTGCGCCGCGGCGCGGCGGAAGCGATGGGCGGACGGTCGCCGAAATTGGCGGTGGAACTGGTCGGGCCGCTGCTCGCCGACGAAGACCGGGAAACGCGCCTGGCGGCGGCGGAGGTTGTCCTTGGCATTCTGGGCCGGGACAACGGTGTCTCGCCGGACATGCAAATGTCGTCCTCGACGAAGACGAACAAGCCGCTCGCCACCGCCGGGCGGATTGCCTCCTGGCACACGGCTATGTTGCAGCATGTCGGATCCGATTCAAACTTGAATTTCGCCGCCGCAGTTTTTGCCACCGGCGATGGGAAGGCGGATTTGCCGGTGCTGCTGGCCTCGCTGGAGCAGACTGGCGTTACGTCCGACCAAAGCCGGCAGGAACGGCGGCAGGATTCGGCAGCAATTGGACTGGTCATGTCAAAATTGCCGTGGCCGGAAGGCCGACCGGTGCTGGACAGTCTGGCCGGCGCGCCGCTGTGGTTTGCCCTGGCCGCGCACAACAGCGACCGGGCCCGGCCCGAAGTTGCGGATTATCTGCTGGAACCGGCGCGGTTCAAATCAACCGTGGAACCGGCGGACGGCCAGACATTGTTGAGAATGCTCGAACTTTTGGCCGGTTATGAATACAGCGGAAACCGGGGCTGGTCTCTCTGGGCTGAAACCGACCGCACGAAGGCGGTGGCCCTGGCGCTGATCGAATCCACGAATGCGGCGTGGCGCACGGCGGCGGTTTTTTCCCTCGGTCTGCGTGCCGACGCGGGGGAAAATCTGGCGATTTTCGACAAGGCGCTCCTGGATTCCAATGCCTGGGTGCGCGGGTCGGCCGTGCGGGCGCTGGCCCGGAACACAAAAGAGCGCGCGGTCCTGGAGCAACGTTTGGCTCCCTCGCTGGCGGACACCAATGTGCCGGTGGCGGCCACGGCGGCTTTGGCGCTGTTGGAACCGGAAATCCGCCGGGTGGCGGAATTGGACAGCCGGTTGAACAATTTTGAATACGAAAGCACCCGTGGCGGCCGGAGTGAAAGCTACAACCAACAGGAGGAAAGGCCGTTGATAACATTGGAAGGTAAACCCGCATTCCTGCAACTGGCGCGGGAACGACTGTCTGCAACCAAAGCAGAGGATTCCGTGGCCTTTGCGCTCCTGCTCGCGCAATACGGCGAGTTCGACGGTTTGGACCGGCTGGTGGCGCAACGGGCGGCGCTCGATTCCGCGAACGAACAGGCTTTTACCGATGCGCTTTTAACGGGTATTGCATTAAGCCGCGATACTCGGTATTTACCAGTGTTGCGGCAAATTGCGGCGGCGCGGCGCAACGAGTGGAAATTGCGGAAGGTTTTGCAGGCGTTGAAAGGCATGACCGGGCCGGACGCCCGACAATTGCGGTTGGAAATCAACAGGCGAATGCGGAACGCCGGCGGGTCTTCGGCTCTTCCGTCAGAATGAGGAAGGAATCTGGTTATGTGGAAACGAATTAGTGTCGGAATGCTGCTCCTGTTTCTGTGCGGTTGCTTCAAAACCAAGGATGAACTCACGATCAATGCCGACGGCTCCGGCAAGGTGCGGATCGAAACCCACACCAGCATCCCGCCCGAGCTGTCGGAAGGAATGGGCATGGGTGGCCGGATGGCCGGCTTGGGCGGCGACGTCATGTATCCGCCCACCAGCGAAGCCGAAGCACGGAAATTTTTCCCCGGTGCGGATTTTAATGTCTCGGTGAAACAGGAAAAAGCCGACAACGGCGACGTGACCACCGTTGTCGAAGCAGGGTTCAAGGACATCAACGCGCTGCTGGCGAGTCCCTATGGCCGCGCCCACCAGTTGTCGGTGAAAATCGAGAACGGCCTGCTGGTGGTGAAAGGCGTCACGGGCATGGAAGCCGTGGCGCGCTTGGCCGAAATGAAGGACGACAGCGGCATGGGAATGGCGGCGATGCCCGGGGTCGCTGATTTACAGAAGAAAAAGGACGAGATGCGGGCCGAATTCCGGGTGACCCTGCCCAACGTCATTACCGCGGCCAACGGAACGCGCGAAGGGAAGACCGGCGTGTGGATCGTGGAACGCGCGAAGTGTAAAGACGCCGCGGATTTTGCGCAGCAACTCGGCACGGTGTCCGAAGCGCGTTGTCCGGCCGAAGGCTTGAAAATGGCGCCGGTCACACCTGTCCGGCTGGGATTGCTGCCGTTCGCCGAACTCGCGGCGGGGGCGGGGCCGGAAAAAGGCGCGACCGTGGACACGAACAAAATTGCCGCAGCCGTGAAATTTGCCCCCTACGGACTGTTCGTGACGCGGTCGCTGGATTTAAGCGGTGCAGGCGACGCGCAGGAAAGCGGAGCGCAGTTGATTGGGGCCATCGTGGTGCCGACGGAATTCGCGCCGCAAAAGTGGGGCGAGGCGAAATTGGAAGAAGCGGTGGACGCCAGGGGGAACAATCTCAAACCTGGCGATTCCGGCGAGGACCGCATGTATTCGATGCGCGCGCGGTATGCCGGAATGGACAACGGGGATGACCAAGAAAGTCCGACCAATGCCGTCGCCGAACAACGGCACATGGTGTCCTTGGGGTTCCGCCCGCCAGACTGGAAGATCAATGAAATCGGCCGAATCAAGGGTTCCGTCAGCCTTAAATACTTCGGCGGCGCGCAGGTGGTGAAGCTGACCAATGCCATTCCGGCGGACTGGGTGATGGATGCTACGAAGGCGATGCGGGGTGGAGGATCCGGCTACTCAGAGAAGCTGCTGAACAATGCCCGGCTGACCGAACTGGGCTTGTCGCTCACCCTGCAGATGGGCATGGTGCAAAACGGAATGACGACGCTGGAATTGCAGGTCAAGGGCAAAGAGGCGGCGCTGACGGACGTACAAGTGTTCGATGCCGACGGCCGGCCCTGGCCGACTTTCCTGCAACTGTCGGACACCGGCGAGGAGAACTCGTGCCAGATCATGGTCGCCGGAAAACCGCAACCACCCCTGTCGCTCGCCTGGCTGGCCGGCAGCGGCGGCACGACGGTGGAGGTGCCGATCCTCGTGGAACACGTCACACTGGTAAACCGGTAAAGCACGAAAGGGAGCCTGGACATGAAAACGATGATACGATGGATGCTGGCGGTGGGCGTAGCGGTCGCCGTGGCCCGATGGAATGCCACCGCATTCGCCCAGCTTTTTCAGGGCGCAATGGAGGAACACGCCTCCTTGACCATCAAACCCGACGGCGCCTGCTTGTTTACCAGCGAGACGGTTGAAACCCGCACGGCGGCGGAGCAGCAGGTGCGAATGATGGAACGTTACCGGAAAATGTCCGAGGCCACGGAAGAGGAGGAAGGCGGGACCAATTCCGTGGCGGGGGCGGAAGCCGCGCCGACGCCGTTCACCGACGCCGAACTCGCCAAAAAAATCCGCGAGATGGTAAATGAAAACTTCGGTGCGAACACGGAAAATGCCGATCAGAAGCTCGACGTGGAAGTCAAAAAAGACGCCGTCAACATCACCACCACCCACGCGTATGCCTCCCTCGAGGAAATGTTGAAGGAAGGCCGCCAGATCTGGCAGCAGGGAGGGGTGATGTTCGAAAATGTTCGCTTTGAAACCGACACTAACAGCCTCCTGCGCGTGACCCTCATCCCCGAATCTGGGATCCAGCGATATTTGAAAGATGCGCGGGCCGAATGGAAACTAGCCGGGCTGAAGACCGAATTGAAGCTGGTTTTCCCCGGCAAGGTGGTCGCCAGCGGTTTTCCGGAGACGCAGACCAATGTGACCTGGCTGGCCGTTGATGCCAAAAAGGAGCAAACGCTCGATGCCATGATGAAACTTTACGAGGGCCCCGTTGTCATCACCGCCGAGGCCGGCGGACTTAAATTGACCCAGCCGCTGGAATTGAAAAATCTCCAGCGTAACGCCCGCGAGCACGGCGAAACCGGGGAGGAACTGCCCCTTACCGACGCCGGGCCGGGCTTCACGGCCGAGGCCCAGACGATCACCACCACGGTCCTGCATGTTTTCCCCGGCGGCGAAAGTTATTTCAAGTCCGGCTACAGTTACATTGGGCAGCAGACCGGGGCCGTCGTGACCGCCAAACTGTTTGTGCCCAAGGGCCGCACCCTGCTATCCGTGAGCGGCGTGCGTGCGCTCAAGGCTGTTGACGACAAGGGCCGCGCCATCGCGCCGGAAGCGGAGGATGATGAAAGAGGTTCGTCTTATGTTGTTTCGGGTGGCTCGGCGGACGCCAATTCGACACCGATTCAACTTCGCCTGCAATTGCCGCAGCCCGATGCGCAGGCCATCGATGAAATTTCCGCCGAGGCGGTTGCGGTGACAGCCGGCTCCTGGAAGGAAATGACCTTGATGAATATTCAGGAAAGCGCGACGAACGAGATTGATCTGGCCGGCGTGCTGCCCGGCGCGAAACTGGTCATCACAAAATTCACCTCCAAGAACAACCAATTGAACCTCCAGGCGCGCATCAAGGGGCCGCGCACCGTGCGGCGTCTGGATATTCGGGCCAAAATCCGGGGCTCCGATCATTTCAACAGCTCTTTTTCGGAACGTAATTTCAGCACCAAGGGCGGGGAATCCACACGTACGGTCATGCTTCAGGGATACAGTTATAGCGATGAACATAGTCCGGTGGCGGGATCGATTATCGTGATTGTTCGTTACCCGGAAGACTTGCGCCGGGAGCGTGTCCATTTTGAACTCAAGGGACTGGATCTTCTCTGAAGCAAAAATGAGTGGCCGTGGGCCGGCCGAACGGCGCCTTAATCCCTTTCATGAAGCTGCTCACGCTGCTCCCGGCGGCAAAGACGGTGAGCCGGATTCACTTCCCGTTGCGGGAATTCCCAACCGGTGCCATTATCCGGGAAACTTGAAAAGCTTACGCAAGGAAGTAATAATCAAAGCTCGCGCCGGCATTTTCTCAAGACCACGTTGTCCCTGCCGTTGGCGGCCGCGCCGGCGGTGATGACGCAGTCCGCGTCCGCCGGGGACGCGCCGGCATCCGCCGCAACTGCTGCATTGTTGCCCAGACGACATCGACATTGCCTGGTCCATGGGCATCCGTTGTTTCGACTCGGCGGATTGGATTGTTATCTCGGTGGCAAATCTGAGAAAATTTTCGGCGCGTGGCTCGCCAAATACCCGGAGCGTCGCAAGGAAATCTTCTTCGTCTCCAAGGACTACCCGCGCCGGGGGCCTGGGCAGATGCTCGAAATGATTGACCGCCGGCTCGACGCCTGCGGCACAACAAAAACGAGGCCGGAATGGCTTCCGGCTTCGCTGCCAAAATCGCCAGAGACTATGCGAACAATTCGCCCGCTTCCCGCATCCATTGCGCGATGGGCAGGCCGTGCGGACAGGCCCGTTCCGCCGCCGCATAATCGAATCCGGCCAGTCCCCGCCGGGCCGCTTCCGGCAACTGGCGGAAAACCGTCCGGGCCAGTTCCGGGTCGCCGTAACTGCGGTGATACATGAGCGCGCGCATCACGTCACTCACCGGTACCTGATGGCCGGGCGCGGCTTCGCAAAATTGCGCGCAACCGGCGCAATGCCGCGATTGCGTTGCCTCCGCATATTCGCGCAGCGCCGCGTGGTCCGCCGCCGTGAGGCTGGTTTTGTCCAGGGCGGCCGCGATGTTCGACTGGAGGACGGTCAGGTTGGGCATTTGCGAGCAAATGGAGGCAATCTGCGGATTTTCCCAGATGGCCTTGAGCTTGGCCTGCTGCTGGGTGAATCCGCGCTTGATGAAATGACCGCCCAGCTTCAAGTCCGCCTCGGTCTCTGTCGCGATCGGGCTTTTGCTCTGGGTCTTCATCGCGGTCAGGCCGATGCCGGCCTTCGTGGCGGCATCCACTGCGGCCTTCATGGCGTCGGTGTGCATGAGGCGGAAGTCGTATTTCAGCATGATGCCGTCAATCCAGCCCAGCTTCGCGGCTTCCTGCAGGCAACTTTCCATGTTGGAATGTGTGCTGAAGCCGAAGAACCGGATTTTTTTGTCGGCCTTCGCTTTTGCAACCCACGCCTTGGTGTCGTCGTCCAATTTGCTGGTGTTATTAAGTCCATGCAAACAATACATGTCAATGTAATCAGTCTTGAGCCGCTCCAGCGATTGGTTGAGCGCCTGGGTCATTCCGCCGCCGTCATACTTGGTCACCAGAAAAATATCCCGCCGGGCCTGCGGATTTTTCTCCAGATACATTCCGATGCCGCC
>Ga0182027_10006181_pt1 | contig 18013 bp, 19 predicted proteins | sample 712E1DmetaG_FD_121300 | JGI IMG/M metagenome (GOLD analysis project Ga0182027, IMG submission 121300) | Permafrost microbial communities from Stordalen Mire, Sweden - 712E1D metaG (Illumina Assembly) | ecosystem: Environmental > Terrestrial > Soil > Wetlands > Permafrost | place: Sweden... | reverse complement strand
CTTCTGGCGACACATCGCGAGCCTTTGACCTGGACATTCGCGCTGGTCAGGGACCTATTCTGAAGAAATCCCTCAGCAAGGTTCCAGCGGGCTCATCGGGATAGCCCGGAAACTCCCGCTAGGCACAAACCGATGCTTGCCGGTCGAAGGTAGCCCTCAGGACCGAGACCGGCTCGGGCTTTGTCCGCCGCGATGCACCGCCTACCAGCTCAGGCCCGCGACGCTGCGCATGGCCGCCTCGAATTCCTCGTCGCTTAGAGTGCCGCGCGCCGAAAGGATCAGGTTCGCGTCCCCACCGACCCGGCGGCGCAAAGGGCCTTCGGAGCTCTCGATTGCCTCCGTGATCGCCTCGGCCACCACATCGGGGCCGGGAAGCGCACCGCCGTGCATCTTCTTCGCCAGTTGCGTCAGCTGGGTGCCAAGTTCCTCGTAGGCGCCGAGCGAGCCGCCTGTCTCGCGTGCCTTCATGGAAGGGGTGATGAAGCCGGGTTCGATGATCACCACTCGCACTGCGAAATGGGCCAGCTCGATGTACATCGCCTCGGAGATCGCCTCCAGGGCGTGTTTGGTGGCCGCGTAGAACCCATCGAGAGGCTGCGCGACGTGTCCGGCCACCGAGGACACGTTTACCACCACGCCGCACCGCCGCTCGCGCATGCCGGGAACGAATGCCTGGATCAGGCGAACCGGTCCGAACACGTTGGTCTCGAACATCTGGCGCACGTGCTCTATCGCCACTTGCTCGATAGGGCCGTCGATAGAGATCGCAGCATTGTTGACCAGAGCGTCGACCCAGCCGATCTGGGTTCGGGCCCGGTCCACCGAAGCAGGCTCGGCAACATCGAGCAGAACCCGGGCCGCCACGTCGAGATCGTCGAGCGTTGCGGCGTCGCGGGCGGTAGCGATGACCTCGTGACCGCGTCCTGACAACAGGGCCGCGGTGGCTCTGCCGACGCCGGAACCTGCTCCGGTGACGAGGATCCTCATGTGGGGTCACTCTAGCGGTGCGTGTCGGGGGCTCAGAAGCGATGAAGCGGCCCCCGCGCGGCCGACACGGCACGTTCCGGTGCCAAATCGGGCCTTTGTGTAGCTCGATGCCGACATGTCCCGGCGCGGGCGCCGAGCCTGCGAGGTCGTGCGCCAAATGGCCCAAGTGCCAAGACGGCTTCCAAGCTTCACCTGGCGTTCACCTGCTGAAAGGGACTTCACCCAGCGTTCACTTGCCGGCCGGCGAAGTTCGCCCAGAGTTCAACACGAGAACATGGTCCGGTCATGGCCAGTTAACTCGGCCTTCGTAGCCTTTTCGTAACGGGGCAATGGGGCCGCCGCTTGTCGCGGGGCGCCGCTGTGGCCGTGCAGGCAACAACCATCAACGGACTCGACGGAGGTTGAATCTCTTATGAGGATGGACAGGACTGTCCGCAATGCACTAGCCGCCAGTGCGGTCGTCATCACGGCTCTTTCCCTGGCAGCTGTGCCAGCGCTCGCGGGAACCCATGGCGCGAAGGCCAGCCATGACCCTTACCTCGCTGCCGACACCCATTTGAACACCCCAGCGACCATCGGAGGCGCAGGTTCGACCTTCGCCGCACCTTTGCAGAACGCGGCTCAGGTCATCTATGCCGCCCGCAGCAACGATGCGACGATCGACGGCTACCAGCCAGTTGGTTCGGGAACCGGTGAGTCGGACATCTTGAAGAAGCTGGTCGACTGGGGGGGCAGCGACGTCCCGATGTCCCAGAGCGACATCTGGCAGAAGGAGCCATCCGGATACGACTACAGGCTCGGCGGCTTGCTGCAGGTGCCGATCGCACTCGGCGGTGTGGCGATCAGCTACAACCTTCCCGGGCTCAAGGCGCACACGACCCTCACCTTGACCGCTGCGGTGCTCGCCAAGATCTACGAGGGTGCAGTCACGAACTGGAACAGCGCCGCCATTCAAGCCCTCAACCCGAAGGTCAAGCTTCCGCACACAAAGATCGTGGTCGTCGCGCGTGCGGACTCGTCGGGGACGACTTACATCTTCACGAACTTCCTGCGCAGTGCTGCTCCGAAGATTTGGTCGACCCAGCCTTCGAAGACCCCACTGACGCTTCCCACCGGTGGAATAGCCGGTAGCGGAAACGCGGGAGTGGCGGCCGACATCGTGAACACGCCGAACGCGGTCGGCTATGTGGAGTACTCCTATGTGCTGTTGAACCCCAGCCTGCTCAAGGGCGTCGCAGCGATCGTCAACAGGGCTGGCAAGGCGGTGACTCCGTCGCTCGCCGGCATCGCGGCTGCGGCGGCGGCCAAGCCCGGGATCACCGCGACGAACTTCGCGATCGTCTGGCAGCCTGGCAAGACCTCCTATCCGATCGCCGGCTATACCTGGGCGATCATCTGGAAGGTGAACCGGACCGGCGACGCCGAGGGAACCCTGCTTGTCAAGTACCTCGACTGGCTGTCGCACTCGGGTGCGGCCATCGGGACCACGGCGGGTCAAGATGTCGCCGCCCTCCAGGGCTATGTACCGCTCCCCGCCAACATCCAGGCGCTGGCTCGCCGGACCCTGCTCAAGGTAACTGGGTCGCACGGCCAGGTTCTCCTGACCACCAAAGGCAACTGAGGGCTGTCAACGGCAACTGAGCAACGAGGTAGCCGACCAGTCATCATGACCGATGCGCCGGTTATCAGGACAACCCCGAAACTGCCCTTGAGCGAGGAGAAGAAACTCTCCTCGGTCAAGGGCGATTCGGTGCATTGGGCTGTCCTGTACGGCGTGTCTGGACTCTTCGCGCTCATCTGCGCGGTGTTCTTGATAAGCGTCGTCGTCTCGTCGATCCCCGCATGGCGCCACTCGGGTCTCTCGATCATCTACTCCAGAGTGTGGAACCAGGGCACCAACTCCTTCGGAGCCCTCCCGATAATCGCGGGAACCTTGGCGACCACAGCCATCGCGCTGTTGTTCGCCATCCCGATCGGGGTCGGATCTGCGCTCGCGATCGTGCACGTGCTGCCTGACAGGCTCCGGATCCCGTTGTCCTCGCTCGTGGAGCTCCTTGCTGCGGTCCCGAGCGTCGTCTACGGGTTATGGGGCCTCTTGGTGCTCGCACCATGGTTCGAGCACTCAGTAGAGCCCGGGCTGGCGGCGGTCACCGGTCACAAGTTCCCTTTCCAGGCGCCGCCCGAGGGCGTTTCTCTGTTATTGGCAGGGTGCGTTCTTTTCGTGATGATCCTGCCCATGATCGTGGCGCTGTCCCGAGACGCCATTGCCATCGTCCCTCACGACCAGTTCGAAGGCGCGCTCAGTGTGGGTGCGACGAAATGGCAGGTTGTCCGCAAGGTCGTGCTGCCCGGCGCCCGGACCGGCATCGTCGGAGCCGTGACCCTGGCGACCGCCCGGGCCCTCGGTGAGACCGTGGCGGTCGCGATGGTCATCGGGTTGAATCCGCTGTTCCCGCACTCGTTGTTCTCGACGGCTTCCACATTGGCGTCGACCATTGCCCTTCAGTTCCAGGACGCGACGCCTCTTGAGGTAGCGGCTCTTGGCGCGCTTGCGTTGATCTTGATGGTGATGACGGCCGTCGTGAACTGGTTCGGGCGCCGCCTCGTCAGGCACTCGGCTTACCGCGCAGGTGTCCTATGACGACCGGAGTGATCGAGGAGATCCCGCCGGACCCGATTCTCGAGCGCCGGGAGATGGTCCAACGAGTGGCGAGAAGGACGTTCGAGCGCCGCATGCGAGTCTCGCAGGCGATGATCGGTCTCTGTGCGGTGGGCCTTCTGGTCGCGCTCGTTCCCCTCTTCGCTATCTTGTACTCGCTCATATCCAAGGGCGTTCATTGGTGGAGCATCGACTTTTTCACCAAGGTCCCGCAGTTTCCCTCGCTCATCGACCCGAACGAGGTTGGCGGGATCTCGAACGCGATCATCGGGTCGCTCGTCATCGACGCCATAGCGGCTTTGTTCGCGATCCCTATAGGAGTCGTTGCCGGCCTGTTCTTGGCCGAGTCGACTTCGAAGTTCGCGAACGCGCTGCGGACTACGGCCGAGATCATGACCGGGCTACCGTCGATCCTGCTCGGGATCTTCGCCTACCAGATGATCGTGATCGGATTCAACGAGTGGGGGATAAAGCTGCCCGGCATAGGGTTCTCCGGGCTCGCGGGGAGCTTCGCCATCGGCATCCTCATGATCCCGATCATCATGAAGGCATCGGAGACGGCACTTCGTGCCGTGCCGGCGCCGATCCGCGAAGCGGGACTCGCGTTGGGTGCCCGGAGGGGCGTTGTCGCACGGAAGGTGATAATCCCGACCGCGCTCCCCGGTCTTGTCACCGCAGTGCTTCTCGCCTTCTCGAGAGCGGTCGGAGAGACCGCCCCGATCCTTTGGGTGATCGGTGCGTCAACGGTGGTCAGTTGGAACCCTAAGAAGGAGATGGCCTCGATGCCGCTCCAGATCTTCCAGTCGGCCACATCGCCTTACGTCTCATTGCGGGAAGAAGCCTGGGGGATAGCACTGTTGCTGGTGGTCATTGTGCTCGTTATAAATTTGGGAAGCCGCCTCCTTGCGGCCTGGCTACAAAGAGAGAGGCGGTAGTTGTGGTAGATCCGATGATGATGGTCACGGTGTCATCTGGGGTCGATGGCCAGGAAAGCGACCCTCGCTCGGGCCCGCTCTCGATGCGCTTCGAAGACGTATCGGTCACCTTCAACGGCCGGACCGCGATTCGGGACGTGAACTTCGATGTGCCCAAGAACAAGGTCACCTCGCTCATCGGACCGTCCGGATCAGGAAAGACGACACTTCTACGAGCGATCAATAGGTTGCATGATCTCACCAAGGGTGCGGTCGTGAGCGGCTCGATCCGGCTCGGCAACACCGACATATACGGCGGTGAAATCCCCGCGACGTTGCTGCGCACCCGCGTCGGCATGGTGTTCCAGCGGCCGAACCCGTTCCCCACGATGTCGATATTCGACAACGTCGTCTCGGGGCTGCGCTTCAACGGGATACGCAAGAGGTCCGTCCTCGAGGAAGCAGCCGAGTCGGCACTCATCGGTGCAGCTCTATGGGACTCGGTCTCGAACAGGATGAAGGCTCACGCCTCGACGTTGTCCGGCGGTGAGCAGCAACGTCTCTGCATCGCCAGAGCCCTCGCGGTCGAGCCCGAGGTCCTCTTGATGGATGAGCCGACCTCGTCGCTCGACCCGATCTCGATGAGGCTCATAGAAGAGCTCGTAGGCGAGCTCAAGAGCCGCGTCACGATCGTGATTGTCACACACAACATGCAACAGGCGGCTCGCGTGTCGGACCTGTGCGCCTTCTTCTTGATGGGCGCCGACCGCGCGGGAGAGCAGATCGAGGTCGCACCGACGAGGAAGTTGTTCAGCGACCCGGACGACCCGAGGACACTTGACTACATCCAGGGCCGCTTCGGCTGAGCGCGGGACACGGCCAGCGGCGCACAAGACTTGGCCCTATTGCGACAAGACCTCGCGGAGGGCCGACAAGAACCGGTCATTCTCCGACCGTGTGCCTATGGTGACGCGCAGGCAACCCTCAAGGCCCGGCCAGTCAGAGATGTCGCGGATCAGCACCGAACGCTCGAGAAGGGCCTTCCAGACCTGCGAGCCGTCGCGCGGGCTCACGCGAAACAGGAGGAAATTGGCACTGGAAGGCCATATCTCGACCGGGAGGTCCAAGAGCGCTGCGGCCACCCGCCCGCGTTCTTCGACAGTCGCTGCCACGCGGGCGCGCATCTCTTGTGAGAACCCGAGAGCGAGCCGTCCAGCGACTTGCTTGAACGCGTCGAGATGGTAAGGCAGAGCGACGTTCGCCAGCGTGGAGATCACGTTCGCGTCCGCGACCGCATAGCCCAGGCGAAGACCGGCCAGCGCCCAGGTCTTGGAAAAGGTCCGCACTACGCAAAGGCGAGGATCCGACTCGAGCAGCTCGAGCGCCGACCAGGGTGCGAACTGCCCGTAGGCCTCGTCGACTATGAGGATCCCGGGCACCGAGGAGAGAACGGCGCGAACGCTGTCGGCGGTCTCAACGCCTCCGGTCGGGTTGTTGGGCGAGCAGAGGAAGGTGACCGCCGGGCTTGTCGGTCCGTAGCGCCGGGCCGCGGCGCGCACCGTTCGGGCCACTTCGGCGGGATCGACCGCAAACCGGTCGTCCCGCCGGCCCGCGGCTATCGGCGTCCCGGTGAGCAGGGCTATGTGGGAGTGCAGCGCGTAGGTCGGCTCGAAGACCATGGCAGGGCGGCCAGGGCCGCCGTACGCGAGGAGAAGGCACTGGATCACCTCGTTGGACCCGTTCGCGCAGAACACCTGCTCTGGCTCCACGCCGTGGTGGCCGCCGATCGCGGCCCGAAGCGCGGTCGCGTGGCGATCGGGGTAGCGGTTGAGAGACAGGGAGCCCAGCTCTTCGGCCAGCTTCTCGAGGAAGGCGGCTGGTGGCGGCTCGGGCGACTCGTTGGTGTTGAGCCTCACCTCGACATCGACCTGAGGAGAGTGGTAGCCGGCCCGCAGGCCGCGCGTGCCGGCCTGGATCGGGTCGTCTCTGCGCTCAGGGATCATGAGTGCTCTTGGAGTTCGGGTTCGGAGCGGATCGTGACCGAGCGGGCGTGGGCTGGGAGACCCTCGGCCTTGGCAATCGCGGCCACGTGCTCTGCTACGAGGCTGAGAGCGCGGCGGTCGGCGGAGATGACGTGCACCCGGCGGAGAAAGTCCTCCACACCGAGGACGCTGGCATAGCGTGCCGAGCCGAAAGTCGGAAGCGTATGGCTCGGCCCCGCCATGTAGTCGCCCAGCGACGCAGGCGCGTACGGGCCGAGGAAGACCGCACCAGCGTTTCGAACGAGTCCGACCAGCGCTCGGGGGTTGTCACAGCAAAGCTCCAGATGCTCGGGCGCTATCTCGTTCGACACTGCCATCGCAGCTTCGGGCCCGTCGACGAGCACTGCGTAACCACCGCCGGCGAGGGTCGCCTCGATCTCCGATCTCCTCGGTGAGTCCTCGACGAGCAACGCGACGGCCTCGGTCACTTCCTTGAGCACCTCTTCGGACCAGGTGATGAGCCAGGCGAGGCCATCAGGTCCGTGCTCGGCCTGCACTACGAGGTCGATCGCGACGTAGTCGACCGGAACTGTCCCGTCCGCGATGACCACGACCTCCGACGGCCCGGCGAACGAAGGCGGCATCCCGACCGCAGCGCGGACCTCCAGCTTGGCGAGCGACACGCGGCGGCTCCCAGGGCCGACGATGACGTCGACTCGGGGCATGGACTCTGTTCCGTAAGCCATGGCCGCGATTGCCTGCGGACCGCCGACACGGTAGACCTCGTGCACTCCGGCCAGGTCGGCGGCCGCGAGGACTTCGGAAGAGACGACGCCGCCCGGTCCAGGTGGCACGCAGATGGCGATCCCCTCGACGCCTGCGACTCGAGCAGGTATTGCGGTCATCAGAACACTCGAGGGGTAGCTGGCCAGACCGCCCGGTACGTAAACACCGGCGCGAGCGACAGGCAGTTCCAGTAGGTCCACAGAGATGCCGTTGCGCTCGTAGGTTCCCGCGCTGATCGGGCGGTGGCGGTGGAACAGCTCTATCGACTCAGCTGCCTCGCTGAGCGCGGCGAACAGCGCCGGGTCCAGCCGGTGGCGTGCGGCAACGATCTCCGCGACGGGCACTGCGATCTCGTCGAGCTCGACCCCGTCGAAACGCGCCGTGTACTCGCGCAACGCGGCGTCGCCTCGCAGACGGACGTCCCTCACGATCTCGCGGACCTGGGCCACCGGGCCCTCATCGCCGAGGTCGGGCCGTGGGAGCGCGTCGCGAAACTCCGGGCCGCCGCCTCGAAGGTCAAGATATTGCAACATGGTTGCAGCGTATCGGTCCAGCCGATGGTGTCTTCCCGGCCGCGACCGGGATCGGCGATGATGGCGAGATGGCCCAGAACAAACCCGAGCCTTCGGAGCTTTCCGAATTGTCGTCGATCGCATCTTCGTTGGAACAGATAGGTCGCCGCGTGACGGCACTGGCCGACGCGGCCACGGCGGCAAAGCGCGACGAGCTGGCTGCCCACCTGATTGCCGTTGAGCGTGCGCTGCTCGGTGCTGTGCGTCGTCTGGAGCGCTTGCTGGCGAGCGGGAGATAGATGGGACGGCGTGCAGTCCTGCGACGCGCCGACGGCGCCCTGAGGGCGCCGTCGGGGAGCGGTCGGGCGGCGGATCCCGGGTCCGCTCATTGGAACCAGGTGGCGGGGACCGGTTCCTCTTTCGAAGTTAGCGGCGCCTTTCGGGCCTAAGGCCGCGCGTCACCAACCTGTCACAAGACTGACAGCTAAACCAGCGCGGCCGAGTTCGGCCGGGTCTCCACGACCGCCACAGCCGCCGGGCTCGGGCAGCCCAATCCGAGCCTGACCTGGAGAGTCAGTACTTGCCCCGTGACGGACAGAATTCTGCGATCTCGCACACCGCGCAGCTCGGGCGTCGCGCTCGGCACACCCTGCGTCCGTGCGCGATGAGCCGAAGGCTGACCGCGCCCCATTCGGCCTCTGGCAGCATCCCGCAAAGGTCCTGCTCGATCTGGACCGGGTCGGTTGAGCTGCTCAGACCGAGGCGATGGCTCAACCTCGTCACGTGGGTGTCGACGGGCAGGCCGGGAAGGTTGAACGCTACCGACAGCACGACATTCGCGGTCTTGCGGCCAACTCCCGGCAGCGCTGTCAGCTCTTCCATCGACCGTGGCACTTCCCCGCCGTGTCGCATGACGATCGCCTCCGAGGCGCCCAGGATGTGGGAGGCCTTTGAGCGGAAGAAGCCCGTCGAGCGGATCAGTGCCTCGAGCTCCTCGCGCTCGGCGGTCGCGAAGTCGCGAGGTGTGCGGTAGCGCCTGAACAGAACCGGCATCACGAGGTTCACGCGCTCGTCTGTGCACTGGGCCGAAAGGATCGTCGCGACAAGCAGCTCGAAAGGGTTGTGGTGGACCAGGGCGCACAGCTCGGTCGCGGTGCCCGGATAGGTCGCTGCGAGTCGATCCGCGATCCTCCGCGCCCGAGCAATGGGACGCCGGCGCCCTGGATTGGGTGGCCGCTTGGTCCTCGGCGTGCTGGGCATTCTCGGATGGTAGTCACGGGTCACCGCCGCTGAGACGATATGTTCGCCGCGTGCACCACGTGGAGATCAAGCGCCGGATGGGGGAAGCGGACATCGCCGCCATCTCAGTGTTGCTCGAAGCTGCGAGCCTCGCGGACGGTCATCGGGCCCTTGGCGAGCATCAGTGGCTCGACCTGGTGCAGGGAGGTCGTGAGGGCTTTGCCGGCTTTGTCGCGCGCGCGAGCGGCCGCGAGCACGTAGCCGCCTACGCGCAGATAAGCCGGGGCAGCGACGCAAGCTGGGCCGTCGAGTACGTCGTGCACCCGAGGTGGCGGTCCGAGGGCGGTGAGCTGCCTCGGGATCTCATGCGCACGGCGCTCGGCGAGATCGCGGCACAAGGCGGCGGCCACGTGCACCTTTGGGTGCCCAAGCCGGGACCGGTCGATGACGCCGTCGCCGAGGCTGTCGGGATGAGACGCGGGCGCGAGCTCATTCAGATGCGGCGCGTGCTTCCCGTCACAGAGGAGGCGGCCTCGATCACGGTCCGGCCGTTCGAGCCCGGCACGGACGAGCCCGCGTGGTTAGAGGTGAACAACCGAGCGTTTCGAGACCATCCCGAGCAGGGCTCCTGGGACATGGCCACCCTCTGCGAGCGCGAACGTCAGCCCTGGTTCGATCCGAGCGGGTTCCTCTTGTACGAGCGGGGCGGGCGTCTCGCCGGCTTTTGCTGGACGAAGGTGCATGAGCCCGATGACGACGGCGAGCCCGAGGGCCTGACCGGCCAGCTCGGCGAGATCTACGTGATAGCGGTGGACCCGGACTTTCAAGGTCACGGTCTCGGGCGCCAGCTCGTCCTCGCAGGCTTGGCCTCGCTGTTCGAGCGCGGCGTCAGCACGGGCATGCTCTATGTCGACAACGACAACGAAGCTGCGCGCAAGCTGTACACCTCGATTGGCTTTGTCGACGACCACACCGACCGCGCTTATGTCACCGACATAGCGCCCGCGGTCACCGGCGCGCCACGCGGACGAGCCGGTGGCCCCGTCGGGCCGACATCTGTGAAGCCGGGTTCGTGAGCCGATACGACCTCGGGCTTACCGAGCTTCAGGCTCTCCTCTCCGACGAGCCTTCGTACCGGGCGAGCCAGGTCTTTGAAGCTCTGTACCGGCGCTTGGACGAGCCAGGGGAGATGACCGCGCTTCCAAGGTCATTGCGCGACCGGCTGGAGCGCTCGCCGGGTCTGGCGCCGGCTTTCCGTTGTGCCGGCGAAAGTGTCGCGGACGGCGGTTCGACGGTGAAGTGGCTGCTCGAGACGAGCGACGCCAAGCGCATCGAGACGGTGCTCATGCACTATCGCGACCGCACGACGGTGTGCGTCTCGAGCCAGGCGGGCTGCGCGATGGGCTGCAGGTTCTGCGCCACCGGAGACGCGGGCTTCGCGCGACACCTGCGCGCGGGCGAGATCGTCGAACAGGTGGTGATCGCGGCCAGGCGCTGCAGGTCGGAAGGCTGGGGAGAGCTGGGCAACGTCGTTCTCATGGGCATGGGCGAGCCGTTGGCCAACTTCGAGGCGGTATGGGCCGCGATAGAGGTGATGAACCGCGACCTGGCGCTCGGAGCGCGCCATCTCACCATTTCCACCGTCGGGGTCGTGCCCGGTATCCGCCGGCTGGCGGCCAAAAAGCTCCAGGTGAACCTGGCCGTGTCTTTGCACGCGGCCAACGACGTGCTGCGAGATCAGCTCGTCCCGCTCAACCGACGGTATCCCCTCGGCACGGTGATGGAGGCGTGCGCGAGCTACCGGGAGGCCACCGGGAGGCGGATCTCGTTCGAGTGGGCATGCATCGAGGATGTCAACGACCGTCCCCGAGACGCTCTGGAGCTTGCTTGCCTCGCGCGCCCGCTCGGGGCCCACGTCAATCTCATTCCGCTCAATCCGACGGAGGGTGGCTTGTCGCGAGGGCTCAAAGGCTCTCCGCGGTCTCGTATCGTGTCGCTCCAAGACAGGCTCAGGCAGGCCGGAGTCAACACCACGATCCGCCAGAACCGGGGTCGCTCGATCGCCGCGGCGTGCGGGCAGCTGGCCGCCGGCAGCTCTTCGATTCCCGGTGGCCGCACCGCTGTCACCTTGGTCGGTTCCAAGCCGTCCGAAAACACTGAAGTGCGGCGCACAGAACTGACGAACGCGGCCGGTGAGGACGGGAACGTGCAAGGCTTTGGCGATGGCGATGAACACCGAGCTTGAACCGCGCCGCGCCGAGCGGAAGCGGTCGACCAAAGAGACCGAGGTAGCGGTCATCATCGAGCTGGACGGGACCGGGTCCTGTTCTGTCGTCACAGGCCTGCCCTTCTTCGATCACATGCTCGCCCAGCTCGGCCGACACGGCGGCCTGAACCTCGAAGTCAAGGCTCGGGGCGACCTAGAAGTCGACGCGCACCACACCGTCGAGGACACAGGCATCGTCGTGGGTGAGGCGCTCGCCGAGGCGCTCGGGTCAAAGGCGGGGATCCGTCGCTTCGCGTCGATCGCCCTGCCGCTCGACGAGGCGTTGGTCGAGATAGCGCTGGACCTTTCCGGCCGGCCGTACCTGCACTACGACGTGGAGCTCGGCGAGACCGCGCCGCTCGGTACCCCGGGTTTCGAGCCCCAGCTGGCCGAGGAGTTCTGGCGCGCCTTCGCGTACTCGGCCGCGCTCACCTTGCACGTCGAGCTTCGGCACGGGCGCAACCCGCACCATGTCCTCGAGGCGTCTTTCAAAGGGGTTGGTCGAGCGCTTCGCGACGCTGTCCGGGTCGAGGGCACAGGGGTTCCCTCGACCAAGGGACTCTTGTAGGCGACAGGTGATCGCCGTCCTGGACTACGGCATCGGTAACCTCCGATCTGCCGAAAAAGCCCTGGAGCACGTGGGCGCGGATGCCCGGCTTGTCGACAGCCCTGGAGGCGCCATCGACGCGTCCGGTGTCGTGCTGCCTGGCGTCGGTGCCTTCGGGGCCTGTGCAAAGGCGCTTCGCGACTCCGGGCTCGACGAGGTGGTCCGGCTTTGCATCAGCGACGGCCGCCCGTTCCTCGGTATCTGCGTCGGTCTGCAATTGCTTTTCGAGCGCTCCGAGGAGGACCCCGATGTACCGGGCCTCGGGATATTGAAGGGCACTGTCGCGCCACTGCCCGAGAGCGAGCGTCGGCCGCAGATGCAGTGGAACCTCGTGACCCGGCCGAGCGGAAGGTCGTCCCGGTTGCTGGGCGAAGCGGCCAGCGCCTGGTACTACTTCGTCCATTCGTTCGCTCCGGTCCCGGAGGGTTCCGAAGCCCTCGATGCTGTCGTGGGTACCTGCGACTATGGGCAACGGCTGGCTGTTGTGTTCGAACGCGGCAACCTGTTCGGCACCCAGTTCCATCCGGAGAAGTCGGCATCCGCGGGCTTGCAGCTGATGGCACGCTTCGCGCGAATTTGCGCCGAGGAGTCGCGCGCGTCGTGACGTTGGAGCTGTGGCCCGCCATCGACATCAGAGCCGGCAAGTGTGTGCGCCTGCGTCGCGGAGAGTTCTCTTCCGAGACGGTGTACGGCGACCCGTTGGAGCAGGCCAAGGCATTCGTCTCCGCCGGTGCTCGACGCCTGCACGTCGTCGATCTCGATGCCGCGCGCGACGGAGGTTCTCCAAATCGCGATGTCGTGGCCGCCATCGCCTCGTCACTAGCAGTGCCAGTGCAGGCTGGCGGGGGAGTCCGCGACGAGACGGCCGCAGCGTGGCTGTTCGACGCCGGAGTATCGCGTGTCGTCGCGGGCACCGTTGCCGTCGAGCGGCCCGAGCTTGTCGAGACGATGGCCGCACGCTGGCCAGGACAGGTCGTCGTGGGCCTGGACCACCGACAGGCTCCTGGGGCGCATGGCTCGATTCGACGCGAAGTGGCCGTGCGCGGATGGCTAGGCCACCCAGGCGTCGACCTCGAGACGGTTCTCGGTCGCCTGGAAGGCCTGCCGCTGGGTGGGGTGGTTGTGACAGACATCGACCGGGACGGGACGGGGGACGGTCCCGACCTTGTCGGGCTCGCGCAGGTCCTCGCGCTGAGCGGACTTCAGATCGTGGCCTCCGGCGGCATTGGCGGGGTCGGCGACCTCGTCAAGCTCGCGGGTCTTAAGGCCGGGGGTCGCAGGATCGCCGGAGTCGTCGTGGGAAGGGCGTTGTTGTCGGGGGCGCTTTCGATGGCGGAGGCGGTGGCCGCATGCGGGCCGTGAGGGTCATCCCGTGCCTGGACGTCGATCGCGGAAGAGTCGTCAAAGGTATCGAGTTCAAAGGGCTTCGTGACGCCGGCGACCCGGTCGAGCTGGCGGCCCGCTATGACGCAGAAGGTGCCGACGAGCTGGTGTTTCTCGACATCACAGCTTCGTCGGACGATCGCGCCACGATGTTGAGCGTCGTGGAGCGTGCGGCCGAGAAGGTCTTCATCCCACTGACCGTCGGCGGAGGCGTCCGTTCGGTCGCGGACGGCCGGGCGCTGCTCAGGGCAGGTGCCGACAAGGTCGCGGTGAATTCCGCCGCGGTCGCCTCGCCCAAGCTGATCGACGCTCTGGCGGCTGAGTTCGGGGCGCAGTGCGTCGTGGTGGCCATCGACGCGCGCCGTCGCGTCGCTGGCGCCCAGTGGGAGGTCTTCACCCACGGGGGCCGACGCCACACCGGCCTCGACGCGGCGAGCTGGGCCGTTATCTGTGTTCGCCTCGGCGCTGGTGAGATCCTGCTCACTTCTATGGATCGCGACGGGACCGAGACCGGTTACGACCTCGAGCTGACGAGCACGATCGCGGACTTGGTGCGCGTGCCGGTCATCGCGAGCGGCGGCGTCGGCACGCTCGAGCATCTCGTGGAAGGTGCGCTGGTCGGCCACGCCGACGGGCTGCTGGCCGCGTCCATATTCCATTTCGGGCGCCATTCCATCGCAGAGGCGAAGAACGAGCTCACGGCCCGCGGGATCAGCGTCCGGCCGCCCGGTTCTTGATCGCCCGCTGAGCTACGACCCGGACGTGGAGCTCGCCGTGAGCAGCCCTCAAGGCAACCTCCACCTGTTCAGGGCTGTCGGCGCGGGCAAAGACGAAGCCCAGGTAGCGGTTTCCTTCCGGTAGCGGGACGAGCATGCGCCCGGGGGCGATCGTGATCTCGACGCCCACGACGCCAGGTACCTTGAGAGCTCGTTCGCGTCCTTCGACCTCGGCGAGGATGCCCCCGGTCGCGATCGGCAGCATCAAGACGCCGGCGGCGCCGTCCTTGCGCGTGAGAGAGGAGACCGGCCGGCCCAGAGCCTGGGCCAAGATGAGGTGCTCGAGGCTCATACCCGTCCCGAATTCCAAGGTTCGCGAGCACAGACCACCGATCGAGCGCGCAGCCACCTCGATCACCCAGGCCCGCCCCTCCCGGACGCGCAGCTCCGCGTGAATGGGACCCTGTGTGAGCTTGAGCGCTCGCGTCGCCGCCTGGGTGGACGCCGTCACCGCGTTGAGCTCGGTGGCACCGAGCCTTGACGGTGTCACATAGATGGTCTCTTCGAAAAAAGGCCCGTCGAGCGGGTCTGGTTTGTCGAACACGGTCAGGACGGTCAGCTCGCCGTCTGTTAGCACGCCCTCCACGGCAACCTCAGGGCCGTGCACGAACTCTTCGAGCAGAAGGGGTTGACCCGGTTCGACACCGGCGTCGAGCGCTATCGATCGTGTGCGTTCGACTGCGGCCAAGGCCTCGGCGACGGTGTCGGCCCGGATCACGCCCTGGCTCGCCGACAGCGTCGTGGGCTTGACGACGCAAGGAAGCCCGACCAGCTTGGTCAATCGGGTCAGCTCCGCCAAGTCCGAGGTGGGGGGGAGGGCTGCAAACGCGGGCTGGGACACCTCCGCGCCGCTCAGCAGAGCGCGCATGCGCAACTTGTCGCGCGCTGCCGCGACGGCGTCGGGATGGTTGGCGCGTAGCCCGAGGCGTTGCGCGGCCCGAGCGGCAGCCAGCGTTCCCTGGTCGTCCACGGCGACGACTGCGTCGAGCGGGGAGGCGCCGTCCAGGGCGACGATCGCGTCAGCGGCCTTCTCGGGGTCGTCGAGGGGAACCCGCAAGGACCTGTTCGTGCCCGTCAGCGCGAGCGCGTCGTCGCACCCGACGATCAGCTCGAGCCCGAGCCCCTTGGCAGCCTTCAGAAAGTCGGATGCGCGGTATGTGGCCGAAGGGAGGAGAAGAAGGACGCGATCCACCTTCCTATGATGCCGGGCCGACCACGGCTCGCCTGCAGTCTCGAGATTTAGAGAGGGCGATGACCGAGCACTTGAGCCTGAGCGCGGGCGGCCCTCATCGGTTCCATTGCGCCGTAAGGTCACGGCCCCTTGCCGGCCGCACTACCGTTTCGGTCGTGGAGCTACCCGAACCGAGCCGGTCCATGCCAGATTCCGGCGACGTCAAACAGCCGGTCACGATGCTCAACGACCGTGTACTCGTGCACGTGCCGGCCTCCGAAGGAGAACGCCGGTCCCGTGCCGGCATCCTCATCCCGGCCACCGCCACCGTTGCGCGTCGCCTCGCGTGGGCCGAAGTCGCCGCTGTCGGCCCGAACGTGCGCTCGATCAGGGCCGGAGACCGTGTCTTGTTCAATCCGGAGGAGTGCTTCGAGGTCGAGGTCCAAGGCGAGGACTACGTGATCTTGCGCGAACGTGACATCCCCGCAGTCGCCTCGGAGCGCCTCGAGGACGGGACCGGGCTGTACTTGTGACCGACTCGCCCGTGGGGTTCACCGAGGAGCAGATCGCGGGGATCGCTTTCGACGACAAGGGGCTCGTGGCAGCGATTGTGCAGGATCGCGCTACCCGTGACGTCCTCATGCTCGGGTGGATGGACGCCGAGGCGTTGCGGCGGACCTTGTCGACGGGTCGCACGTGGTTCTGGAGCCGGAGCCGCCAAGAGTACTGGTGCAAAGGCGAGACCTCAGGTGACCGCCAATGGGTTCGGGGTGCTTCGTATGACTGTGACGGCGATGCAGTGCTCGTGACTGTCGACCAGGAAGGCCGCGGTGCCTGCCACACCGGCGACTGGAGCTGTTTTCACCGCCGGTTCGACAGCTCGGGGCCGTGATCGACACCGAGCCGGGGGACCGTTCGCATTCGGGCCCCGGCGAGGATCGCGTCGGTCGCGGCGCGCAAGGCGACGCTGATCTCGAGACGTTCCGCCGGCTCGCCTCGGACTACTCGGTCGTGCCGGTCTGGCGCGATCTCGTCGCAGACAGCCTGACCCCGGTTGGGGTCTTTCGCGCCTTGGTCGGCGACGGTCCCGGCTTCCTGCTCGAGTCGGTCGAGAACGGCGAGCGCTGGAGCCGGTTCTCTTTCGTAGGCCGCTCACCGGCGGCGACGCTGGTAGCTCGCGGCCGCCGGGTCGAGGTGGTTCAGGGCTCGCTGCCCGACGCCGTCCCATTGGACGAGGGTGTGCTCGCCTGCATCGAGTCGATCTTGGCCAAGCTCCGCTCGCCATCGGTCCAGGGGCTCCCACCGCTTCATGGCGGGCTTGTCGGCTATCTCGGCTATGACGTCGTACGCGAGGTGGAACGGCTCCCGGAACCGCCGCCGGACGACCTCGGCCATCCCGACGCCGTAGTGTCGATCATCGGTGAGCTGGCGGCCTTCGACCACTGGCGACAACGCGTCACACTGGTCAACAACGTGCTCGTCGGCGCGGACCTCCGTCAGAGCCAAGACCGCGCCCGGCTCGAGGCGGCCCATCGCGAAGCACTCTCGCGCTTGGAACTGATGCGCAACGATCTTGAGCGCCCGGCCAACGAGCTGCTCGCGGCACCGCCCTCACCCGGGGCGACACTTCCCGCGGGCACTGTCCGGCGGGGCACCAGCGCCGAGCGGTACCGCCAGGCCGTCGAGATCGCCAAGGAGTACATCAGGGCGGGAGACGCGTTCCAGATCGTGCTGTCGCAGCGCTTCGACTTCGATCTCGGCTGCGACCCGTTCGACGTCTACCGCGTGCTGCGCCAGGTGAACCCGAGCCCGTACATGTTCTTCCTCCGCCAAGGCGGCGTCTCGGTCGTGGGAGCGTCGCCAGAGCCCATGGTCCAGCTCCTCGACGGACGCGTCGTGTCGCGCCCGATCGCGGGCACCCGCCGACGAGGTTCGACCGAGTCGGAAGATCGCATGCTCGAAGCCGAGCTCGTCGAGAACCCAAAAGAGGTCGCCGAGCATGTCATGCTCGTCGATCTCGCCCGCAACGACGTCGGCCGGGTCGTCAGCTTCGGCTCCGAGCGGGTGGACGAGCTCATGAGCGTCGAGCGCTACAGCCACGTTATGCACCTCACATCCGAAGTGTCCGGCGAGCTGCTCGAAGGCCTGGGACCCGTCGACGTGCTGAGGGCCACTTTGCCTGCGGGGACCGTCTCTGGCGCGCCGAAACTACGGGCGATGGAGATCATCGCCGAGCTCGAGCCTACGAAGCGTGGCCCATATGCCGGGATCGTCGGCTATGTCGACTTCTCGGGCAACTTGGACACCGCAATTGCGATCCGCACGCTCGTCGCGACCCCTGACGGCAAAGCCTCGGTCCAGGCAGGCGCCGGCATCGTCGCCGACAGCGACCCGGCGGCTGAAGACGAGGAGTGCGCGGCCAAAGCCGCAGCGGTTCTGGCAGCAGTTGCCGGAGCCCGCCAGCTGAACCCCGACAGGCGGCCGCGGTGAGCTCGGTCCCCGCCCTCGGTCTCGAGCAGTCCTACGCCCACATCCGCGAGGACGCTTGTGCGGTCGCGACCATGCGCGACGCGGTGCAGGTAACGGGGCCCGACGCTCGTTCGTGGCTTCAGGGGCAGCTGAGCCAGGATCTCGAAACCCTCGCCGTCGGCCAATCGGCAGAGTCGCTCGTGCTCTCGCCCCAAGGCAAGCTCGAGGTGTACTGCCGCGTAACGATGCTCGCAGACGACGT
>Ga0182027_10006180_pt1 | contig 18013 bp, 18 predicted proteins | sample 712E1DmetaG_FD_121300 | JGI IMG/M metagenome (GOLD analysis project Ga0182027, IMG submission 121300) | Permafrost microbial communities from Stordalen Mire, Sweden - 712E1D metaG (Illumina Assembly) | ecosystem: Environmental > Terrestrial > Soil > Wetlands > Permafrost | place: Sweden... | reverse complement strand
TTGCGTTGGAAAATGCAAAAAAAGCGAACGCCAGCAAAGTGACCGGTATCAATCTGGTGATCGGCCAGCTTTCCAGTATCGTGGATGATTCAATACAATTCTATTGGGATACCATCAGTGAAGGAACCATTTGCCTGGGTGCAAAACTGAATTTCAACCGCATTCCGGCACTTTTGAAATGTCAAAATTGTCAAAATGAATTCTCCATCGGCCAGGAGTTAGCTCCTTGCCCTGTTTGTGGTAGCTACCGGTCGAGCATCCTGCACGGTGAAGAATTTTATCTGGATAGCATTGAAATCGAAAAAGATCAAGAGGATTCAAAATGAGTGCAATTCGAGTTCCTGTCGTTGAAAAAATACTTAGCGCCAATGATCATATGGCGAATGAAAACCGCTCCCTGCTGGACCAGAATAATGTTTTTTCGATCAATATCATGGCTTCTCCCGGAGCAGGGAAGACCAGCTTCATCCTTCAGACCATTAAACATCTTTCGAATGATCTAAAGATCGGCGTCATCGAAGGCGATACTGCCCCCGTGACCATCGACGCAGATAAGATCATCAAAGCCGGGATGCCAGCCGTCCAAATCAATACAGGAGGCGATTGTCACCTCGAAGCCGTCATGCTCAGTGATGGCATCAAGCAGTTACCTCTGAATGATATCGACGTCATGATCGTCGAAAATGTAGGGAACCTCATTTGCCCAGCTGCCTGGACGCTGGGGACACATATCAGCCTGCTCGTCGCCAGTGTGCCTGAAGGTGACGATAAACCGTATAAATATCCCAATATTTACCGGGGTTTGAACGTTCTCATTATCAATAAAATCGATCTCATGCCCTATGTGGAGTACAACATGGATTACTTCCGTAAGGGTGTGGAGATGCTTAATCCAGGCTTGATCACCTTCCCGCTTTCCTGCCGCACCGGCGAGGGAGTCGATGCTTGGATCGATTGGTTGAAGGTTCAGGTAAAACAATATCGGCAAGGAAAATGACCGCACCGAATTCAGGGCGAAAAATTAAAGTCAAGGGTATCGTTCAGGGGGTCGGTTTCAGGCCTTTTGTTTATGGACTGGCAGAGAAGTATTCCCTCACCGGCTGGGTGCGCAATTCCTCCAGCGGGGTCGATATTGTGTTGAACGGCGCTGCTGGCGACCTCGACCATTTTGTGAGTGAACTCAAGGTCCATCCGCCAATTTTGGCTCAAATCGACCTGCTGGAAGTTCAGGAGATCGCTCCGGATGGTTTTACGGATTTTGTGATTTTACCAAGCCTGCCCGAAGAAGGAGAATTTGTACCAATTTCTCCGGACATGAGCATTTGTGCAGATTGCCAGCGCGAACTGTTTGACCCCGCGAATCGGCGATATCGGTACCCATTCATCAATTGCACCAACTGCGGACCACGTTTTTCGATCATCAAAGATATCCCATACGACCGTCCAAAAACAACCATGGCAGGATTCAAGCTGTGCTCCACCTGTCAGCGTGAGTATGATAATCCGTCCGATCGACGTTTTCACGCTCAACCCACAGCCTGCCCGGATTGCGGCCCCCAGGTCTGGTTTGAAAGCCGAGGGCAACGGTTGGGCGAAAAAGAAGATGCCATCCAGATGGCTCGTCAATGGCTACGCGAAGGAAAGATCGTTGCCATAAAGGGCCTGGGGGGATTTCATTTGGCTTGCGATGCCAGCAACCCTGCTGCCGTCACTCAACTTCGTGACCGTAAAAAACGCAGCGACAAACCTTTCGCCTTGATGGCCTTTTCGCTGAACGAGATTCAGAAATATTGTCTTGTCTCTGCCGCCGAAGCCGAACTGCTCGTTTCACCTCAACATCCAATCGTTTTATTGCAAATGCTTCCCGGGACAGACTTGGCTCCAGCCATCGCTCCCGGTCAAAATCAGTTGGGGTTCATGTTCCCCTATACCCCCTTGCACTTGCTTCTCCTCGAACCCGAAGCTGGTTACCCAACCGCACTGGTAATGACCAGCGGGAATTTGAGTGAAGAACCGGTCGCTTTTGAAGACGCAGAAGCTTTGAACCGCTTATCACCCATCGCCGACGGATTTTTACTCAACGATCGCCCGATCCATATGCGTGTGGATGATTCGGTGTACCGTATTGTACAAAGTCGTCCTTACCCCATTCGCCGATCACGCGGTTATGCCCCACAGGGGATTCAACTTCCGCAGCCAATGGAACAAATCCTGGCGGTGGGCGCCGAATTGAAAAACACCTTCTGCCTGACCCGTGAGAGCTATGCTTTCATAAGCCACCACATCGGTGACCTGGAGAACTACGAAACACTGCAATCTTTTGAAACCGGTATCGAACACTTCAAACGTCTTTTCCGCATCGAGCCCCAACTGGTCTCTGCCGATTTGCACCCCGATTATCTCTCCACCCGTTATGCCCAAGCGTACTGCCGGGAGCACGAAATTCCCTTGATTCAGGTACAGCACCACCATGCGCACCTGGCAGCCTGTCTGGCAGATAACGGCTGGAATACTACCGAACCGGTCATTGGATTGGCATTTGATGGCACTGGGATGGGCACAGACGGGGTAATCTGGGGTAGTGAGGTATTAATAGGTGGTTACAAAGGTTTTAGCCGCCGTTTTCACCTTTCCGAAATGCCGCTGCCCGGCGGCGATGCAGCGACCCGCAACCCAGCCAGAATCGCGCTTGCTTATTTGCACGCCTGCAATCTCGACTGGGAACCCGATTTGCCTTCAGAGCAATTCCTATGCTCAGAGGAACGCACAGTACTGCGGTCCCAGCTCACTTATCAGATCAATACCCCCATGACCACCAGTATGGGGCGTCTGTTCGACGCAGTTTCTGCATTGATCGGCGTGCGCCAAAAAGCCAGTTATGAAGGCCAGGCTGCCATCGAATTCGAGAACCTTTGTGATCCGGACGAAGCCTCTGCCTATCACTTCGAGGTGGATGAGGAGCGAATTCTCGTGGCGCCCCTGTTGGAACAGGTTTATCATGATTGGCGGGAAAATACTGCAAAATCGCTGATCTCTGCCCGCTTTCACAATGGTCTGGCAAACATCCTGCTCGAAATATGCCTAAAACTACAAAGTGAAACCTCTCTCGATACAGTTGCATTCTCAGGAGGTGTGTGGCAAAATATTACATTGCTTCATAAAACACTGACTCGTATGAACCAGTCGGGTTTTAAAACATTGATCCACCGACAAGTACCTACAAATGATGGTGGTATTTGTTTGGGGCAGGTCATGATCGCAGCTTTTGCGAGAAAGAATTAGAGGTAGAAATGTGTTTGGCAGTTCCCGGAAAAATTACTGAAATTACCCCCACGCCCGGAGCTTTAATGGGCAAAGTCGATTTTGGCGGCGTCATCCGCGAAGTATGTCTTGAAGCGATCCCTGATGCAAAAATCGGTAACTATGTCATCGTGCATGCGGGTTTTGCCCTGAATATATTGAGTGAAGAGGAAGCCCAAGAAACCCTTTCGGCTTTACGCGAATTAGGGGATATCGAAGGCGAACTTGCTATTGGCCTTGACCCCATGGGACTATAAATAAATATGCGTTACGTAGATGAGTTTCGTGATTCTGAACTCACTAAAATCCTGGTGGATCGCATTCACCGGGTAACGAAGCATCCCTGGGTGATCATGGAAATCTGCGGCGGTCAAACCCACTCGATCCTGCAAAATGGCATCGACCAACTCTTGCCCAAGGAAATCGAACTTGTCCACGGCCCAGGTTGCCCGGTTTGCGTTACTTCGCTTGAATTGGTGGATAAAGCCCTGGCAATCGCCGCCATGCCCAACGTGATCTTTTGCTCTTTCGGCGATATGTTACGAGTCCCCGGTTCAGGCAAAGATCTATTCTCGGTGCGTGCATCCGGCGGCCAGGTAAGGATCGTCTATTCTCCTTTGGATGCAGTCAAAATTGCCCAGGCCAATCCCGATAAAGAAGTCGTTTTCTTTGCCATCGGCTTTGAGACAACCGGGCCGGCCAATGCCATGAGCGTCATTCAAGCCAAAGCACTGGGGATCAAGAACTTCTCGGTCCTGGTCTCTCAGGTCACCGTTCCGCCCGCCATGCATGTCATTCTAGGTTCCCCACAAAACCGTGTGCAGGGATTTTTGGCTGCCGGTCACGTGTGCGCTGTCATGGGCTACTGGGAATACCCCCCCATTGCAGAAAAATACCAAATTCCAATTGTGGTGACAGGTTTTGAGCCCATCGACCTGCTCAAAGGGATTTTAGTCACCGTCGAGCAATTAGAAAAAGGTTCCCACATAGTGGAGAATGCATATACACGGGTCGTTTCCTACGAAGGCAACCAACCTGCCCAAACAATCTTAAAAAAGGTTTTTGAGCCCTGTGACCGCAACTGGCGCGGTATTGGCCTTATCCCGAACAGCGGATGGAAATTGCGTCCCGAATTTGCCAACTATGATGCCGAACTGAAATTCAAGGTTAGCGACATCCATACCCAGGAATCGCCAATCTGCATCTCCGGACAAATTTTACAGGGAAGGAAAAAGCCCCCGCAATGTCCCGCTTTCGGTGCCCAATGTACACCCGAGTACCCACTGGGAGCAACAATGGTCTCTTCAGAAGGCACCTGTGCTGCCTATTATCGTTATGCCAGGGAGGAAATGAGTTCATGAGTGAAACTGCTTCGGTGACCATGGAAGGACCGGTATGCCCCCTGCCGCTGCATCATCATACCCAGATCGTCATGGGACATGGTTCCGGGGGCCGTATGACCCAGGAACTGATCCAAGAAGTTTTCATGCCTTATTTCTCCAATCCTGCCCTGCTTGAAGGCAATGATTTCGCCAACCTGCTGGCTCCCATCACCGATGCACGTCACATCGCAGTTAGTACGGATTCGCATATTGTCTTCCCACTGATTTTTCCGGGCGGCGACATTGGCCGTTTGGCAGTATGCGGTACGGTCAACGATGTAGCCATGTCCGGGGCCATTCCAGCGGCTCTCACAGCGGGGTTTATCCTTGAAGAAGGCCTTTCGATCGACCTGCTCAAACAAATCGTCCGTTCCATGGCGATGGCCTCAGAAGAAGCAGGTGTAGCAATTGTGGCAGGGGATACGAAAGTGGTCGAACGGGGGAAAGCGGACGGCTTATTCATCAATACCACCGGGTTTGGGTGGGTTCCCGACGGATTACAAATTGGCGGCCAATTTGCCAAACCAGGAGACGCAGTTTTAATTTCCGGAACCATCGGCGATCACGGAATCGCCGTGCTAACTGCGCGCGGTGACCTGGGTTTCGAGACAGAAATAGTTTCGGATGTCGCTCCCCTCAATTTGCTCATCGAGGCAGTCGTTGCTGAAATCCCCAAAGTACACGTATTGCGCGATCCAACGCGCGGCGGCCTGGCAACAACCTTGAACGAAATCGCCACACAGAGTGATGTGAACATCACCATCGAAGAAAATAGTATTCCAATCAGGCCGGCCGTCGCAACCGCTTGTGAGATGTTAGGATTCGATCCGTTGTATGTTGCAAACGAGGGTAAAGTAATCGTCATTCTGCCAGAAGATAAGGCAGAGTTGGCATTACAAATCTTGCACAAGCAAAAATACGGCGAAAATGCGACGCTCATTGGACATGTTTACGAGAAACCAAAATCGAGAGTGTTATTACGGACTCGGCTTGGAACAACACGTCTACTGGATGTTCTGGCCGGGGAAATGCTACCCCGTATTTGTTAAATTCCGGCTTGACAGATATTCATCCGCATTTATACTTACAAAAATAACAACTACGAGGGATCATGAAAATAGACTTTCAGGAAACCACCAAAGATCTGGCAACTCGAATTGATATTCATTCAAAATTTGGCGCCCGGGATATCGACGCCTGGATGATCGATTTGATAAAACTTCAACCCGGTAACGCGGTTCTGGACGTCGGCTGCGGTTCGGGAAAACAGTGCTTCTCATATTATGACAATCTCAAAGGTAATGCAAAAATCACCGGCGGGGATGTCTCTGAAGACTTGCTCGATCAGGCACGCGCCGAAGATGGCCGCCGTAATTCCGGTATGAAGTTCGTCTTCCTGGATTTCAATAAGAAATTTCCCTTTTCCAGTGACCTTTTTGATTTTGTTTCCTGCTGCTTTGCCATTTATTATGCTGAAGACGTGCCTTTCACCATCAAAGAGATGCACAGGGTGACCAGACCAGGCGGCCGGCTTTTCACTACCGGGCCCATGCCCGAAAATAAAAAGCTCTTTTATGACATCATCCGGGAATCCACCGGCAAGACCATTCCCCTGATGCCAGGCAGTTCGCGCTACTCGTCTGAATTTCTCTCCACGATCAAATCTCTGTATTCGAAGGTCGAAGTACACATATTCGAGAATCCTTTAACCTTCACTGCTGTTGAACCTTATATCGCCTACACCCGTGCTTCAATGTCTGAAGACCGCCGGCTGTGGAGCAGCTTTTTCGAAAGCAAGGATGATTTCGAAAAGATCATGAACCAGATCACCGAAGTTGCCAAGAAACGTTTGGATCGTGACGGCAAGCTGGTCATGACCAAAGTCGTTGGCGGCTTTCTGGCGACAAAGTAAATGCCATGAATCACGATATGACCTTTTTTGGAAAAAGAGTTTGTTTCATCGGGGCTCACCCCGACGATATCGAATTGGGTTGTGGTGCTCTGATCGCTCACATTTCCGCGCAGACAGAAGTGATGTGCTATACCATGAGCGATAACCAAAAGAACCCGCTGCTTACCAATGTGGTAAGGGAACATTATGCCAGTATGGCAACCCTGGGCGTGAGCGAGGACCATGTCGTCCTGGGAAAATTTGAGACTCGCCGCTTTCCGCAATCCAGACAAGAAATCCTCGAATATCTTCTGGATGTCAATCGTAATTTCCACCCAGAAATTGTATTCGTGCATACCAAGTCGGATATTCACCAGGATCATGGAACTGTCACTGAAGAATGTCTGCGTGCCTTCAGAGGTACTACAGTTCTGGGATTCGATGTCATCCGCAGCAGTTACGGTTTCTTTCCAAACTTTCTGGTCGAGGTCACTGAAGAAGACGTAGAACGCAAGATTGCTGCCCTGGCTCAATATCACACCTACGAATCGAAATATTACTTTGATCCCAAAGTGACCCGGGCGACTTTGATCCGTCATGGAGCCCTGGCTGAAAGGCCATATGCTGAAGGTTTCGATATTTTGCGCATTATCGGCGCGTTCAGTTGTCCAAGTTGATTCATAAAGAGGTATAAAAAATTTGCTTCGGTAGCCCGAAACAAATTTTTGTTTTAAATACAGGTTCGAAACCTATTTAACCACGTCCAGAAATTGATCCACGGCAGTTCGGATGGTGGATTCCGGTGAAGACCCAACCTGGCTATGAATCACTTTGCCCTTGGAAATGAAAAGCATCGTCGGAATTCCCTGCACACCATATTTAACGGCATATTCAGAACTCTCATCGGTGTTCACTTTGGCAACGATCAGTTTTCCAGCGTATTCTTTGGCAATTTTTTCCAGAATCGGTGCAACGGTTTTGCACGGACCACACCAGGGAGCCCAAAAATCAACGATTACCGGCACCGGCGAATTTAAGACAGTTTTTTCAAACGCAGAATCTGATACATGAATCGGTTCTTCAATCATCATACACTCCTAGTTGATCTAATCAAGAGTAATTTTACCTTAATATTATTAATATTATATTTGATTATTTCTTTTCCTCAGCATGACGTTGAAAATCGACAAACCGATATCCAACTCCACGCTCGGTCAGGATATAAATGGGATTTGCCGGATCTTTTTCCAGTTTTTGGCGCAAATAATTTACATAGAGACGCACATAATGCGGTTCATCCCGATATTCATAACCCCAAACTTTAGAAAGAATTTGATCATACGTCAACACCCAGCCAGCATTTTGCACCAGATGATAAAGTAAGCGATATTCTGTTGGACGTAATTTTACCAATTCGCCGTCCAACCACACTTCCCTACGGCCGAAATCAAGTTTCAAGTGCTCATCGACATTGATCAATTCTTTGCTACCCGTTCCAGGAGCCTCGGTCCGGCGCAAAACAGCTCGTACCCGGCTGACCAGTTCGCGTGGGCTAAAAGGTTTCGTGATGTAATCATCTGCACCCAGTTCCAAACCTTTTACCCGGTCATCCTCTTCACCTTTGGCTGTCAGCATGATGACCGGCACAGAACTGATCTCGCGAATCAATTGCAACACCTCAAATCCGTCGATATCCGGTAGCATGACATCCAGCAATACGACATCAGGCATTTGATCACGTAAAGCCTGAACGGCCTGCATCCCCTTATAGACCTCGATGACCTGAAAACCATCGTGTTCAAGGTTCAAGCGTATGAACCGAGCCATCCGCTCTTCGTCATCGACTACAAGTATTTTTTTATTACGGAATGATTCATCCGGCATGTTTACTCTCTCACAAAGCTAATGATTTGTTCTTCCTCGGCACCAGGAATAATTTCAATAAAAGTGATCTTATGTAACGGCCAAATTACTTGAGTAACATTCTGTTCAAGGTAGGAAATATCTTTTCCATCTTTTCTGCGTGGGTTTTTCAAAAAAATCAATGTATCACTCTTTTGGGGTAAATCCTCAACCTCACCTACTACAGCATCTTCGCTTGCCAAATGTATAATGATCGTCGGCATCGGTTTCCTTTATTGAGTAATTATTACCTGAATCTTTAATTTACCCAAGGCGATGATATCACCATGATTGATCGGATAATCGACATGAGGTACGATTTTTTGGCCGTTTACACGTGTTCCATTGGATGAACCCAGATCAGTTACAACAACATCCTTATTTACGATGCGCAAAGCAGCATGCAACCGCGATACCCCAAGAGAAAAAGCATCAAAAGGAGATAAATCCACATCGGGTAATATGGGTTGGCCTTCTACAGTGCGTCCAAGGGTGAAATCAGTACGATCTTTTAAATGGACCACCTGGCCGCTATCCACGATATGCAATGAAATACTTGGTTCATTCGATTTTCCTGCCCGTTGGTTACCGGCTACTTGTGGAACCTCATGCGGGGATTCAAGATGGTCCGAAGGCGTCTTTTTAATCGAACGTGTATTTAAAACATCAATATTGACTAATTGCGCTCCGCACTCACTGCAGAACAATGCCCCTGGCAATTCTTTATGTTGGCAATTCGGGCAAACTATCATATCTCTAATTCCTTATTTTGGTTTAGGGAGAGCCAAAAGTTGTTTTGTGCCGTACTTCAACTCTTTTTCTCCGTCTTGACTAAACTTATGTGTTTTCTGAATGGTATCTGATTCAGACATTACTCGACCAGCTAACCGAACTTCTCCCTCTTCAAGCAATCGTGTAGCAAGATAGTTCAACCTTCTTGCGGCACGTACGTAGCTACCTATTTTTACGTCTTCACGTGACCGTTCTTGCATATAATACATTGTTAATCTGGCCAGTGCCCTGACAATTTCGTCAGGTGGTTTATCGTTTAAATTTTCTTCGACCACAGGTAATTCAATGTTTGCAAACAATCTGGCATATTTATGTTTCTCATTGGGCAATTCCATCTTGATTTGCCCTTTCAATAATTTTACGTCCTTATCCTTTTTAATCAAGGGATGAACCAGGAATTCCATTAGAAATAATGATTTTTTACCAAAATAAAGATCACCCATCAAAATATTCATTGGTTTTGTTGAATACTGAATAATACTCGGTTCCAGTTGGATCAAGAATTGTAGATCCACTCTTTGATCTTTTTCAATGTGCAGAACCAATTTTTTAGCATATACATAATCAATCGAACTAAATATTCGTTCAAGATATTGTGAAAGCGCATCTTTTGAATTCACAAATAAAGTAATGCCACCGGTCAATGCAGTCAATTTTTCGAGAAAAGTCTCATTCCATTCATTGCCGATGCCCATAGCGCTGATCACAATTCCATGTTCGGCAGCCTCGTTGGCAAGAGCATAACAATTCTCTTCATCCCCATAAGTATGACCATCAGTCAGTAAAATCAAATATCTGGTGAAACTATCTTCATGACCTTCCCAGAGCAGATCGATTCCAGTTTTTATCCCTTTCCTAATTTCAGTACCGCCACCAGGAGTAATCTGTGAAAGTCTGGATTCGATAACGGATTTATTAGCCATGCGAGTAGGAGGCAAGAATACCGTTGCATCATCGCTGAATGTTACGATCGAAAGCAGGTCCTTGGAATTCAAAGTGGATAAAACCCGGTTTACATTTGACTTTACCATATCCATTCGGTTACCTTGCATCGAAGTTGACTGGTCAATTACCAGGCAAATGTGAACACGACCACTTTCAATTTCTTCATTCATTTTTAAACATTCAATTTCCATTGCCGCATAAACCAACTGGTCTTCATTGATCCGAGTGATCGCCTTACGACTGGTAAGAACACTCAAACGAGTCACCGGTTGAGCAAATTTTTCTTGATCAAATTTTGCGTCATATTCCTTTTTCTTAACCGGATCCTGCAACACCTCAAATGCTGCTTGGATTTCTAGAAATTGCTCGGAGGAATCGGGTTCCTGGTTAAGATCCGGGTGGTATTTTTTCGCCAGTTCATGATAGGCTTTCTTAATCAAATCAAGCGAAGCATCCCTGTTTATACCCAGTAACTCGTAATAATCGGAATTCATGTGTTTTACCTGCTACCCCTGGAATTTCACAAGAATTACACTAATGTTATCTGGCCCACCATTCTTATTGGCTGCCTCGATCATTTCTTTGCATGCCAAAGCCGGATCCGACTGAGAAGAAATCGACCTGTAAAGGTCATTTTCAGGAACTACGCCCCATAAACCATCTGAACAAAGCATCATGTATCCGGATTTCGGGATTTGATGCGTCTGAACGTCAGGATAAACAGGCTCTGACTGACCAATAGCTTTTAAGAGCACATTCCGATGAGGGTGGTTTTTGGCTTCTGCTTCGGTTATTTCTTCAAGGTCCACCATACGTTGAACCAAAGAATGGTCTTTAGTCAATCTTTGAATTCGACCATCCGGATAAATGAAATAGGCTCGGCTATCACCCACATGGGCAATCGTAACCTGTTCTCCCAATAGTAGAGCAATCGTGAGTGTCGTCCCCCCACCAGGGGCATAACGGACCACGCTTTTTTGTACTTCATTGACTGCGTGCTCTATGGTCTCTTGCAGGCTTTCTTCCATCGGATCCGGATTAATTTCCAAAAGGTGGGTGTAGATTTTGTTAATTAAGATTCTCGTGACCGTACGAACAGCCACACCGGAAGCAATTTCGCCATTCAAATGGCCGCCCATTCCGTCAGCTACAACACATAAGCCAAAAGGAACATCATTCACTCCATCAGCCAAAATGGAACTCATGAAAAAGATCGTATCTTCATTATGGTCTCGTTGCAGTCCCGCCGATTGGCCACATCCCATGAGAAATTGCGGTGGGCGGAGAGTAACTGTTGCAAAAGAGACAGCTTTCAATTGGTCTTCAGACAGTGGGGTCGTTTGGATCATGGTCACATTGGATCTAGAAAGATCTGAAAGATCATTCTCTTTACGTTTCAACACCCTTTTAAAGAAATTAATAGCCTTTTGAAAATAATTTTTCAAAGCACTAAAGAAATTGGTCACCGACCCTCCTTCACCGTAATCTCAAAACCTAAGCCATAAATGCATAGACTTTATGATCTGTGGACCCAATATATATTACATCGTTAAATGCCGTGGCGCTTCCGGTAATCGGACCGCCTGAGATAAATTTCCATCTTAGTCTGCCAGTCTTGTAATCAATGCTATAAAAGCATCCGCTCGCCGTTCCGCAATATACCGAATCCTTATAAACAAAGGGTGAACCACTAACCTGATGGTCACATTTAAATCTCCAAATCTCTCGTGAACTGGATTTGTCAACGCAATAAAGATAATTATCCGCTGAACCGAAAACGATGTAGTTTTCTACCAGTGCTGGAGAGGATACAGAGCCTTTTCCCATGCGAAAACGCCAGATCACCCATCCAGATTTTGCATCAAGCGCATAAAAATTCGAATCTTGAGATGCAAAATAGACGATCCCGTCTGCCACGACCGGTGAAGAGGTTACCGGACGTTTGGTCAAATAACGCCACTTTATAGTTCCCCGATAATCAGAGCAAATAAACTCATTCGCCTCACAACCAAAATAAATAAAGTCTTTGGTTAAAAATGGAGAAGATCGTACCGCTCCTTCGGTCCTAATTGACCAACTCTTTTGAAAGGTAGACATATTTATTGCATAAAGATCGCCATCGTCAGAGCCAATGAAAACATGACCTTCTGCAATTTTTGGAGAACAGCGAATTGCTCCACCCGTCGTGTAATCCCACATCAATTTACCATTCTTGGCCTGGAGAACGTAGAGTTTATTATCTTCGCTACCGAAAAAGATATTCCCTTCAGCTATAAGAGGTTTGGTTACAATCCCTCCTTTTGTAGCAAATTTCCATAAAAATTGCCCTTTGGTAGCGTCCAGAGTATACAAATTATTATCATATGCTCCAATGTATAATAGGCCGTTTTCTACGGTAGGGGTGGCACGGATTTCATCCTCACATTCAAACGACCAAAGGGGTTTTACTTCTTGCTCAGAAAGTGTAAGACTGGCTGAACCAGAACGTGGCAATGCACCCGTTCGTTTGGCCAGAGTAACGAGGGCTAATTTCATATCTGAAGCTGAACAAAAACGGTCTGCCGGGTTATATTCCAAAGCGGTATTGACGATTGTTTCCAATTCGGTCGAGACAGCAGGGTTGATCTGGTGAATCGGTCGGTCAGCGAAGGAAAAAGGCGCTTCCAACCGTGGATCACGATGGGTCAACAATTGGTGCATGGTCGCGCCCAATGCATAAATATCCGTTTGCAGCGCGGCATCACCACGATATTGCTCCGGGGGTGAGTACCCCTCCGTACCGATCATCGTCCCCTTTTGTCCAGTTTTGAACATTTTAGCAATACCAAAATCCACCAGTACCACCTGGTTATTTTGATTGATCATGATGTTGGAAGGTTTAATGTCGCGGAAAATGATCGGCTCAGGTTTGTGGTTATGCAAGTACTCCAATACATCACATATTTCTATTGACCAGATGATCACTTGATCTTCTCGTATAGGCTCGACTGATGATTTAAGCACAGCTTCAAGATCTCTTCCATTGACATATTCCAAAACCAAGTAAGAACGATTTTCATGAGTGAAAAAATCATATATTTTGGGGATCGAAGGGTGATTCAAAGTCACTAAAATATTGGCTTCGCGTTCAAAGTTTCTTACAATTGTCTCCCGGACAAGCGGATCAGGAGCCTGGTTTATCATTTCCTTGACTGCTACCAATTTGATTACATTTGGAAAATGTAAATCCCTCGCCCGATAAACAGAACCCATTCCCCCAATACCAATTACATCTTGAATTTGATAGCGATCCACCAGGACTGTCCCTTCAGTTACCTGTAAAAAGGCCCCCGTGTTATTCTCTAATTGTTGAGTGATTCTTCTCGTGCCTGGTTGATCGCGTGTTGGGTCCATGCATCCCTCAAATATAAATATTATGACAAGTAAAATTATAAGCGCCATTGAGCGTGCTGACAACTCGAAAAGGTGACCATTATTTATTGGGGTGGTTAGACTTGTAAGCCTGGTTCAAGTACAATTTACTGGCAAGTAAATATTTCGAAGAGGAGAAATTATGCTCAATACCTTCACTGAGGCTGATCAATTCATAAAAGAGCATTCAGTACGAATGGTAGATTTAAAATTCACCGACTTATGGGGTCGGTGGCATCATGTCACCCTTTCCTCCAGTCAATTCCAAGCCAGATTAATGGAAGATGGAGTAGGGTTTGATGGTTCCAGCGTCGGGTTGAAATCAGTGAAATCCGATGATATGGTCCTTATCCCGGATTTATCTACCGGTTTTTTGGATCCATTTTGTGAAGTTTCCACAATCAGTTTTCTGTGTGACACTCTCGAGGCAACTACTAAAATTGCTTTTCGTAAAGACCCTCGCCAAATTGCTAAAAATGCCGAAGCCTCCATGGTCAAGAACACGATTGCTGACAGTAGTCTTTGGGGACCCGAATTTGAATTCTATGTTCTCGATTCAGTCTCTTTCGAAAATAATATGTCAACTGCATCCTATCACCTGGAGGCAGAAGAAATTAACCAAAATGATCGCTGGTCAGAATCAGATGGCCATACCATTCCTACACATGGAGGGTACCATGCAATCTCTCCCAGAGATAAACTTTTTAATCTTCGCACTTTGATGTGTGTGGCTCTCGAAGACGCTGGAGTACCAGTAAAATATCACCACCACGAAGTCGGTTCTGCAGGACAATGCGAGATCGAAACACCCCTGTTGGGTTTCTTAAAAGCTGCCGATTCTGTCATGATGGTCAAATATTTTACAAAAAATATAGCAGTTCTAAATGGAAAGACCGTCACATTTTTGCCAAAACCATTCTTTGGCGAATCCGGGAGCGGAATGCATTTCCATCAGCAATTATTTAAAAATAATATTAATTTATTTTTTGATCCAAAAGCGGAGAACTTGTTAAGCCAGACCGCTCTTTATTATATTGGTGGTTTATTGAAACATGCCCCGGCAGTTTTAGCCTTTACAAATCCATCAACGAACTCATACCGAAGGCTGGTTCCGGGTTTTGAAGCACCAGTAAACTGCTTTTTCTCCAGTGGCAATCGTAGCGCTGCAATACGCGTTCCCAAATATGCCACTCAACCGGACAAAGTTCGTTTTGAATTTCGCCCACCGGATGCGACCTGTAACCCGTACCTGGCGATGTCTGCCCAACTGTTAGCTGGAATGGATGGAATTCTTCATCAAATCGACCCAACAGCAGAAGGGTTTGGCCCGTTTAATGAAGACGTTTTTTCCTGGACTCCAGAAAAACGAGCTACGATCAAGAGTTTGCCCCTTTCGCTTGAAGCTGCCCTGTCAGCATTGAAAGAGGATCACAATTTTCTATTATTTGAGAACGTCTTCTCAGAGGAATTAATTTCAGATTGGATCAAAGCCAAGCAAACGGAAATTGAAGAAATTCGCCTGCGTCCCCATCCATTTGAAATTGAGAAATATTTCGACTTTTGAGAAAGAAAACCGGAGAAGATGATTCATCCGGCTTGATTTTATTGGCCCTCTATCAGGCTTAAGTAATCAGCAGCGGCCCAACCCTGGCGATTTTGATCGTAGGGTGTCACCAACTTCCACCAAATCAAGCCATCCTGCAAAATTGGACCGTCGATCACCTGGAATGCTTCAGACTCAGCGCCCAAAAAATTCATATCACCTTGAAGCCCCGGAGTTTTTCTGATCCGTAACCCCAGGCCAGACGTTCCGGATATTTGCACATATAACTTTAGCTTTATCCCCTTCAGATCACCCAGCGATGTATCCAGCGTTGGTGTGGGCGTGGATACCAACAAGGACAAATCCTGTGTCGGTATCCCCCCCGGTGCAATAACGGTCAAGTAGGCAGTCGCTCGATTGACAGTAGTTTTTTGATAAGCAATTCCGTTCAACGTGAGAATTCCATAGATAACAATCAAAATTGCGACTACTGTAGCCCCGGCGATAACCCGTTTATTGATCACCATATTCACTCCATTACGGATGAATTATACGCGAAAGCTCTCCAGGTTGCCTGTGATATAATCCCAAATATGGTAAACGTTATAGCTGCAAACACGGTTTTAGGCAATCGCTATCACTTGATCCATCAAGTGGGGAAAGGCGGTATGGCCCTCGTGTACGAAGGTTATGACCAAATGCTGGAACGACCAGTTGCCATCAAATTATTACGAGAAGATTTTCTAGCGGACGAAGGTTTTCGGGAGCGTTTCAGGCAAGAAGCCAAGTCAGCAGCCAACCTGACCCATCCAAACATTGTCACGATTTATGATTTTGGTTTTGACGATAATGGCCTTTTTATCGTGATGGAATTTGTGAAAGGGACTGATCTCAAGACCAAAATTCGAGAAAAGCATATTTTCTCAGTAGAAGAAGGCATTCCGCTCATCTTGCAAGCCTGCGCGGCTCTAGGATACGCGCATCGAGCAGGAATCGTACATTGTGATGTAAAACCACATAATATGTTGGTCACTCGGGATAATCGCTTGAAAATTACGGATTTTGGAATCGCCAGGGCATTATCTACCATCGATCCACACGAAAAACAGGAAGTGGTTTGGGGATCACCTCAATACCTTTCTCCTGAACAGGCACAAGGCTCTGCGCCTACTCCGGCTTCTGATGTTTATTCTTTGGGAGTCGTCATCTATGAGATGTTTACCGGACGCTTGCCGTTCGAAACTAATGATTCAGACGAACTGGCAGCTTTACGATTGTCAACTGATCCTTTACCCCCCCATTTGCTCAATCCGTTAATTCCAAGTGCATTGGAACAAATCATTCTCAAAGTTTTATCAAAAGAACCTTCTCAACGCTATCGTACTGCCGATCAATTAGGCAGGGTTTTGCTCTCTTTTGGGCAGCTTCCAGATAAATATAATCTTGTTCCTCCCCCAATCGTGCCGGTTTTAAGCTCAGAGACACAGAGCAACAATCAGCAACCGCCGGCAATCAATACGATATCCTCTGAAGATGAAATCATTTCCCCATTTTCGGTTGATTGGAAAACAATCGGATTGGAACTGGTTTGCATTTTACTCGTCGGTGGCTTGATTCCGTTCTGGTTATTTGTTTGGTTCTCCATCAAACCTTTTTTTAATTAGGAAAAAATGTCTAAATCTATTCTTTCTGCATCGATTCTTTCGGCTGATTTTAGTAAACTGGGAAACGAAATTTCTCAGTGCGAATCGGCTGGTTGTGATTGGATCCATATTGATGTAATGGATGGCCATTTTGTACCGAATATTACAATGGGGCCATTCATCGTCGAAACCTGTCACCGAATCAGCAAACTTCCTCTCGATGTGCATTTGATGATCGATAATGCTGAAGATTATGTAGAGTCTTTCATTAATGCCGGAGCTTCCAACATCACCGTTCACATCGAAAGGGACCAAAATATTTTGAGAACACTGCAACGGATTCGTTCGCTCGGTGCCCATCCCGGAGTTGCCATCAACCCGGGAACTGCGCCGTCATCAATCGAATCGGTTCTCCCCTTTTTGGATATGGTACTGGTGATGACGGTTAATCCTGGTTTTTCCGGGCAAAAATTTATCCCGGAAATGGTGGAAAAAATAGCTGCTGTTAAAACCATGATCAATGCACAAAATCACGCCATCCGTCTCGAAGTCGATGGAGGAATTACCGGAGAGACTATACCCCTCTGTTTCAATGCCGGCGCGGATACTTATGTTGCGGCTACAGCCATATTTAAAAATACTGGCGGAATTAAAGCTGGAGTTGAAGAATTAAGTCATTTCATTAAATAAAAATACGGCAATTGCCGTATTTTTATCAAGTCAATTATTTTTAATGGGTCTTAACCATTGCTCGAATGCATTTGGTACAAAGCGTCTTTTGAACCTTCTTGCCATTTTCGATCACCGTAATCTTCTGAAGGTTGGGTTTAAAAGACCGGTTAGTTGCTCTTAAAGAGAAACTGCGGTTGTGACCAAAGGTCGTTGTTTTTCCACAGGAATCACACTTAGCCATTTTGAAGTCCCTTTCCTTACATTATTTCAAAAAATGAGTAAAATCAAGGTTGTATGCAACCCACGAGCAAGCTGCGATTGTATCACAAAGCGTATCTTTTTTCAAGAAATGCTGTTATAAACAAAAGGATAAAAACATGAGTTCAGTGAACAATCCACTTGGAAGTATTTTTGTATCGCATAGAGCCATTGCAGCGATTGCCTATCATACCACGATGGAATCTTACGGGGTCGTAGGCCTTGCCGCAAAGAGTCTGGCTGAAGGTCTTTCACAGGTACTCGTCAAAGATCC
>Ga0182027_10006178_pt1 | contig 18017 bp, 9 predicted proteins | sample 712E1DmetaG_FD_121300 | JGI IMG/M metagenome (GOLD analysis project Ga0182027, IMG submission 121300) | Permafrost microbial communities from Stordalen Mire, Sweden - 712E1D metaG (Illumina Assembly) | ecosystem: Environmental > Terrestrial > Soil > Wetlands > Permafrost | place: Sweden... | reverse complement strand
TATTGTACCGATAACGGGTGATGCGGCGAAGCCGCGCGTCTTTGTAGAAGCAATATCCCCCGGCGGTATTGGAAATGATGGAAAAAAAGTCCCTTGTCCCCAGATAGTTTATCCAGGGATACGGGATATGCGGGGTGGTAATGACATATTCTTTCGTATCGTCGTCGAAATGTCCGTATTTCACAGGCCGTCCTTAGTGTATGCTTATGGCGGTCACCGAATACGGCGCGAGCTTCAGCTGCATCGGTTCTTTTAAGTCAATCGGCCTGGTTTCGGGGCCTTTTTTGCCTGACGCGCCCGTCAGTTCGCTGATGGTCCCTTTTCCGGTAAAGCCCGGTATTTTCAATGTGACTACGGCGCCGGTAGCCGGATACTTGTTGACGATCATCAAATGCTTGGTCCCGTCGGGATGCACGGTCAGGTAGCCGGAAACGGTATTGTCGCTCATCGTGCATTCAACCATTTTTCCGCGGACATTATCGCTGGCCATTTTAAACGCCCAGTACGACGGCCGGGGAACGTTGTCGCCGTCGGGCGCGCCGGTGCGCGAAAGGTAGCCGTAATCGCCGCCCTGCTCGGTCATGTCGTTGTGGATGTCCCAGTACGAGGCCTGCTCAATATTGACTTTGGCGAGCATTCCCAGGTAGTCGGCCACATACAGGGCGTTGACAATGGAAAGCGTTTGCTTGCCGGGTTTGAAATCGACCGAGTTCCACTCGGTCAGCCAAACCTGGTACTGTTTCCCCGGCGCGCCGTATTCCTTTGTCTGCGTGCGCACGAGCGAAAGGATCTTGTCGAGCCCTTCCGGGGCGGCAAGGAGGCCCGGATCGTTTTCCTCGCCGGAGTGCTGCGAATAATGGTGCACGATGACGCCGTCGGCAAGGTCCTTGGTGTGCTCAAAGACCGTTTTGTTCCAATCCCCTTCAAGCACCCATACCACGGAAACGAGAATGGCCGGGTCAACCTGCTTCATTGCCTTGATGAATTCCACCGCGCGCTTGCCGTAGTCTTCGGCGCTGCAATGCTTAGGGTGCCAGTCGCCGTAGAGTTCATTGCCCACTTCCCAATATTTGACCTTGGCTTTTTTATCGATATTGACATGCTTGACCCAGTCGGCCGCCTCCTGCGGAGTGCCCGTGCCGAAATTCACGGTTATCATGGGCTCGGTGCCGGTCTCCTTGCAAAAACCAAGGAATTCGTCGATGTCAACCATGAAATCTTTTTTAGCGAGCACTTCTTTCCAATGGTCTTCGTCCGCGCGCAGTCCGCCGGGATATCTGAGGACCTTGTGGTTTATGGCCTTGACATAATCGACTGTGGCGGGCTTAAGCAGATCGCCGTCCCAGAGAGCGGCGTTTATCCCGAAAATCCCGTCGTTGATCGACGGGGTAATAACCGTGTTGAGCGAGCCCGCAGCAACAACGGACACTTCGGCCGCCACGGGGGCCTTTCTGACTTCACGTTCGTTTGTCAGCGTGATATTGTCCATGACAAACGTTCCGGTCGATCCGTCCCCCGAAGGCTTGATGTCGATTTTGACGACGCTGTCGAGGTCGAACTTCCCGTTCTGTATGGCCTCAGGCGGTTGCCAATACGGGAACTTGTAAAACGCCTTGAAGGGGACGAGCACTTCGTTCCATCCGCGTTCCCCGCCGCTGCTGGCTATGAATATCTCGTTGCCCGCGTCGCTGACCTGGACATTGATGGGCTGGTACGCCTTGTCGGTATAGAACATGAATTTCAGGCCCCAGTATTTGGTCCAGTCGCGTTTTTTGAGCGGCGTTTTATGGATACTATAATCATACATGATGTCGCACCAGTCATTGAGCTTGTACGTGATGGCGATGGCCTTTTGGCCGCCGTTTTTGCACGTTGACTTGACAATTTCAAATTTCGCCTCTGATTTCGGCCCTTTGGCGACGTCCCAGGTCTGGTCGTCGTGCGTTTCAAAATCATGCAGCACCAGGTCGGGCTCGCTTGACTTGAACGAGGCCCAATACTCGTCGGGGTCCACATAGCCGGGAATGGATTCGATAAAAGCCATGTCCTCAACGTAGAGGCGCACGGGCTTGCCGTCCTCAACCTTGTTCTCGCCTTTGTTCATGGAGAAACGGATCTCGTTGATTTGCTTCCAATCGACGTCGGCAACGATCTCGGCTTTTTTGTCCGCGTCCCAGAATTTTCCCTTGTCCTGAAAACGCCTGAGGGGGACCATGAAATAATGCCATGACGTGTCCAGTTTTCCGAAATCACCAAGCATGAGTTTGGTCTGCACCTTTTTCTCTCCGGCTTCCAGATCGAGCAATCCGATATACACCGTGCTCGTCCCAACGCCGCCCTTTGCCCAGAACCCGAGCCCGGCCGCCTTGGCCTTGCGAAGGGGTTCAAGGTTGAAATTGTTGCCCTTTCCCAGGGCAACCGTCACGCCGGAATAATCGGTGTTGTCTTCATACATCGCCAGGACCCCTGAATAATCTTTAGAAGTTCCTTTTTGTATTTTATAAGCGGTTTTCCCGCCGTAAACATACACGAACCCGCCTGAAGGAAAATCATTTTTAAAAAGGTTCTTGACCGGCTTGATGACAGGGTCGGGCAATGACGGAGAAGCGATGATTTCGTTCTGGTCGTCCCAGTATTCTTCCTGTTTTTCCGGGCGGGGCTGGTAAACGTCCTTGCAGACGAAAATGTCGTCGACCCATGCCCGGAATTGCTTATTGTCGCCCTTTCTGATTTCCAGGCGGAATTCGGCCACCTGGTCCCAGTCGAATTTGTTGGCGACTTCCACCCGTTTTTTTTCGTCCCAGTAAACGCCCCGTTTTCCCAAATCCGCGAGCGGTATGCTCACGTGCCGCCATTCCTTGGTAATGCCGCCGTAATTGTTGAGCGGCACGCGCACGACGGTCTTCTTGCCGTCGGATTTTTCGTCGTCGGCCAGGGCGACCTGGGCGATCTCGCCGCCCTCGTTGCCCTTGATCCAGAATTCCAGCGCGCCGGTCGCGTAGTAGGGCGTCATATCGTACAGCAGGTTGTAAAGACACACCGCGCCGCCGGAATAATCGGCGGGCACAAGGTCGAACTGCAGGGAAACTTCGCTTTCATGGCCCGACTCCTCGGGAATGAATACGCGCGACGCTTCGGGGTAAACATATTGATAGCCGCCGGCAACGAAGTCCTCGTCGAAAAATCGGAAAACCACGTTTTTGTTCGCGGCCCCGGCTTTTCCCGCGGCGTTCTTATCAAGCGCCGAGGCGAGAGGCTTGACCTGAAGATGCAGTCCGCAGCTTGAAAAAACGAGGAAAAAAATTGCAATGACGTAAAGAGGAATTTTGCCGAAGCGCATTCGATGTATCATTGAACGGTCCTTATTTTGATTGAACGGAAGATTTTTAAAACAACACCTTCATGGACAAATTAACAAAAGGCTGAGCGAAATCCGCTAATGACGCGTCCGGAACAGCAGGCGTGTTGTTGGTATAGTTGACCTGCATCTGGCCTATGCTTCCAATAAGATACGACCCTTCGGCTACCTTGTATTCCAGACCGATTTCGTACATCAATTGCGACTGCTTGACCGAATAGGCCGTGGCGGTCTGGGTGTTTATTATTTCCATGCCGCCAAGCAAGGCCGCGCGTTTCCAGAATTTAAAATAAAGGTTCTCGCAGAGAAAATCGCTGGTAATGTCCGTTTTGGGATACGACAGGGAGTCGGAGGCGATGCCGTCGTTGTCGGCGGTCGACCGCACGAAGCTCGACGAAACGTAAAACGGCAGCTTCCAGCCGATTAAACCCGCGAGGTCTATTTTAAGGCCGCCACCTATCTGCGCGTACGATGTCAAGGGCAATGATTGGGTATCGGGGTCGATTTCTTTAAGGGACGCCAACACCAGCTTCACCTGCAGCAGGTTGTTTAAGAGCCCGACTGTCGCGTGCGCGTCGATGCCCGTTCGGTTCGGGGTCGCCGGCCCGAAGGGCATGACAAGCTGCAATGCAGGGTCGAGACTGCCATTCGCCTTGAGCGCCGATAATTCCGATTGCGTATAGACTACGTTCGTATAAGAATTTTTCGAAAAGGGAGCTTCGACCCAGTTATTGGCGCTGGGCGCGCTCGGATCGAATTTGAACACCGACCGGTACATGGCGTCGAACGTGGAATAATGCCGGGACGCCGCGTTGAACGTGCTGGTTGATAAACTGTCGTTTTCGATATTCATGATACGCTTGCCGATGAAATCGGGCGACTGCGCGAGTTCGTTGCGATAATTCGAGCCGTTGTTCAGGAAATCGGCGTCCAGGGAAATGGTAAACGCTTCGCCCGACGTAAACGCGACCTTAGCTCCCCCGCACAGGGCATTGCCGGTAATGGTGGTGGTATGCAGGGTGTTAAGCGAATCCCCGCTTAAATAATAATCGCTGTCGTCCGACGACATGGCCAGTTCCGCGTCCAGACGCACCTTCCAATTGCCGATGTCCGCCAATTTTCCTATGTCAACGCCGCCGCGCACATCGGCGATCCGTGTATTTTCGGCCATGGTATCGATAAGCAACCTATTTTGCGCCGGGGTGGTGTTTGGGCTTAAACCGTTAAAGCTGCCCTTGTTGTCGAATATCCACAAAAAATTACCGCCTACGGAAACGCCTTTTAAAAAGGTCAAATCGAGGTTGGAACCCATTGCGTATTTTTCAACCGGCGAATATTCAATGAGATCGGCGAGATAGTCGCCATTTTGAATGCTTGTCTGGACGTCGCGGAGCCGGGTGCCGAAAATTCCGGCTTGAAGGGAATTAAAGACCGGGTCGATTTCGGCCGCGAAATTCATGTTTATTCCCTCGAGCATGCGCTGGTTGTCGTCGATGAATACTTCCTGCTGGGCATCCGCCCTTTCCTTGGAAAAAATATCGGGCTCATAGAGCGGGCCGATGTCAGGGGTATAAAGCGTGAGCGGCGTGTATTTTTGCTTGAAATCGCCCGCGTTATACGAAAACATGCCGCCGAGCGATCCGTCGATGCTGAGCCAGCGAGTAAAAATGGGATTGTCGTAATTCGACATGTAATTGCGCCAGTCCTGATACATCCGGAAAATGACCCGGCCCTGGGTAATGGTGTTGGGCCGCGCCTTAATATCGAAATCCACCGACGTAAACTCGGTCGACTCATCAGTGCGCTTGGTCGTGTCGGCGCCATTGCCCGTGATGTCCGACTTCAGATACTGCGCCCTCACCACGCCGTCAATGGATATTCCGGCCTTGGCCATGATCCGCTCGATGGTCGCCGCAACGCCGGGTGAGATCACCGCGGTGCTGTCAGTCGCATGGGACATTGCAGTTACCACGAAAAGCAACGATACGATTTTCACGACTTTCATCATAACGATTCCTTCTTCGATTGAGAATTTGCCTGCCGGACGGCAGGTAAGCGCCTCTAAGTTTTCAAACGACAAAAAACGTCGTTTGAATGCCAAGACGCGCTAAAAATACATTTTTATTTCCATTGACAATATAGGCGTCTGCCAGTTATTCGAGTGCGTGTTGGTGGTCGGGTCTAAATAATTATCGTCCTCATGCCGCATCCACTTCGCCCTCGTGTGGAGCCCGACCCGCGGCGACATTTCCCAGTCAAACCCAAGGCCCGCGGCGTAATCAAGGTAATTAATGGGGACCTTTTGGACTTCTTTGGTGTTGTCCTGCAGGGTAACGTTCATGTAGGCCAAGTCCGACCTCCAATTTTCCAATCCCGCAATCCCCAAAATGTAGAGCTTGTCCGTTATGGCGATCGCTGGCTCGAAACGGAAATACCACGACCACAGGAGCTGGTCTTTCGAGCCAAACGCAATGGGAATGAAGGACGTAGAAACGTCATTCAACGCAAAATAGCCGGACAGGAAGAAATCCCGGTGATATCCGACCAGGCCGCTTATGTCATACGAAAAATCGGTCGCGAAATTAAACGTGTATTTCCGGTGCTGGGGAACGAACTTTGAACGTGTATAAATGGATGTGGTTTCATTGAGGTTCGAATCGGCCTGGGCCGCAGACTCGTAGGGGACAAACCCCTCGAACATGGACAGATAGTCGCTCCGTAAACCGCCGGCGTCAGGTCCTAAAGCGCCTTTCGGATTGGTCGGATCATACGAACCGGCTTCCCGATAACTTTCGTCCCCAAGCCGTTTATTGTACTTGGCCGGCAACGACAGGTCCACCAAGTCATTTCCCCAACGGTTATATGATGATTGGAAAACCGAAAAAAGATCCTGCCCATTAAGACGATAGGGGAAAAACAGCAGGTCGCGCGCGGCGTCAACCTGGAAATGCTGGCCGTAATCGAATTTCAGATGGCCGTATCCGATATTGGGCATGCAATTTAAATCCACGCCGGCCATGTTCTGGACATAAGGAGAAGCTTCCGCCCTGCCGATGAATTTTCCGGCCCCGAGCAGGTTTGCTCCAAACGGATAAAATGCGTCGACGGGGGCCGCAAAGGAAAAGGGCGAATAAAACCCTTTCCCGACAAAGGCGATATCGGCGCTGAGCGGCACGCCGGAGGTGCTTTTTATATGCCCGAACAGGGCCGGGGCAATTGGCGACGTCGTATTGCTATAGTGGGTGCCCGACGAATCGACCACGGCTATGGAGCTGTCGATGATATTGGCGGCGATGTCGCCTTGAATTTCCAGGTGATTGCCGATGGTCCCTTGCATGTCGAAGGAAAGGGTTTTCGGCTCCTTGTAAAACAGTTTGGTTGATGAATTGTCGGTGATTTTCTGGCCCGGGGCAAAAGCTCCAAATGTTGTTCTGAATCGGGTATCCTCGAAAATAGAGCTGCTGTAATTGATTCCGGAAAAATTCAAGCCGCCTGTAACATCGCCGAATAATCTCGGTTTGGCCACGCGAAAGAGATACATGTGACGATAGCTGTCGCCGATGCCCGTGCTTTTGGCGGGAGTGTTCAATCCGGCGTACGCCAGGTCGTTTGAAAAATCGACGTATTCACGTTCGAAATTATCATAGTAGTCGAAGGCCCCGTACGCCGCGTTGAAATAGAGGTCGAAGGGCAGGTTGATACTTTCGAGGTTCAGGCCGTCGAAGGATTTTTTATGCCACGAGGCGCGGCCCTCCTTTTCCCCCTTTACAATATTATAATCGTAGTAGCGGCTGACGGGCTGCTCGACCTCGTAGGGCAGAAAGTCCCACACGGTGTTCCGGGGCTGCGCCTTCCATATTGTAAATGGAGAGGCCTGTATCCACTGGACGTTGCCCATCGACAGCCAGAAAGATGCCGGAACGGTCCTGATGGCCATCCCCGCCGACATGTCTTCGTGAATGTTGGCCGTGACGTCCATCTTGTCGTGAACGGTCTGAAGTTGAGCATACCCCGTATCGCCAACCGCCCTGGCATCGCCGTTGGCATATGCATTAGTATAGACGCCCGGGAAAGTGCCTTGGAAACCAATTTTTGACCATAGCACGGTGCTTCGGTTCGCGCGGACGACCATGCCAAGCCGGAGCATGGATTCATTGCCTTCCGGGTTCGCCGTGGTCCAACCCCTGTCGTAATTGAGAAAACTGGGATATTGGTTGAATTCCTCGTGCTGGATTTTCAGCCGTCCCTCTCCTGAAAACGATACCGGGGCCGACCCGCCCGTAAAAAGCGTCGACAACACCTTCGACTCAAGGTCATTGATCGCAATCCCGGTCGTATCACTGATTTTTGCGCTGATTTCGGCGTCATCGGCGTGGAGCGCGGCAGTTGTTCCCAAAATCAAGACAGCGGAAAACATTGCTCTCGCGATAGTGGTCTTCTGTACCAAAAAAGCCTCCCGTTTTACAGGGCAATTTTCTTAAATGGAAAACAATAATTAGTGTAAAATAAATTAATCGGGTTCAATATTTTTTTATTTAAACGTCAAAATATTCTTTGCTTTGAGCATTCAAACGTATTTTCTGTTATTTTCCACTAAACACATGTAATTTAAATGGATTAATAATTACTCAGCGCCGCTCGCTGAGCGAAGCCGAAGCGAGCAAGCATGAACGCAAGTTCCCTTCGGCTTCGCTCAGGGAACGTGAGCAGTTACATGGATTATTAATTCCAAAGGTTTTACAACCAAAAGCTTATGAAAAAAAGCGCCCTTGTTTCAATTCCGTTTTTAACGGTAATCGGAGCATTCCTTTGCTGCATGCCTTCGGCAATCCGATGCGAACCGCCTGGTCCTTTTCCCGGCGCGTTTAACCGGAATACAGAAACTAAAATCCGCGAACTCATCAAGCAAATGACCGTTGAAGAAAAAATCGGGCAAATGGTCCAGGCTGAACGGGAATCTCTTGCGATAGAGGACGTTCGAAAATATGGCTTAGGTTCAATTCTCAGCGGCGGAGGAAGCGCTCCGCGCGACAAATCGCCCAAAGGCTGGGCCGCGATGTATGACGCTTTCCAGAAACAGGCCTTGTCGACGCGGATGAAAATCCCTCTTATCTATGGCATTGACGCCGTGCATGGCCACGGCGCCGTCGCGGGCGCGACCGTTTTTCCCCACAACATCGGGCTGGGCGCGACGCGCGACCCGCAACTCGTGGAAAAAATATGCTGTATCACGGCGCTTGAGGTGGCCGCCACCGGCCTCAACTGGACATTTTCGCCGTGCATAGCGGTGCCGCGCGACATCCGGTGGGGCAGGACTTACGAGGGGTTCGGTGAAACGCCCGAATTGCAGCGAATGTTCGCGCCCGCGGCCGTGCGCGGGTATCAGACGCCCGGATTCCGCGCCATTGCCGCGACCGCGAAACATTTCGCGGGCGACGGCGGCACAACGTTCGGCACGGGAAGCGAAGGCAACAAGCTTCTTGACAGGGGCGATACAAAACTGACCGAAGACCAGTTGCGCGCGATCCATTTGCCCGGCTATCGCGAGGCGGTGCAGGCGGGCGTGCTTACGATAATGGCCTCGTTTAACGCGTGGAACGGAACGCGCATGCACGCCCAAAAATACCTGCTGACCGACGTGCTTAAAAAGGAACTCGGCTTCGGCGGGCTTGTGGTCTCCGACTGGCAGGGCATCGACCACGTGGTCCCCGGCGACTACCGCGCCTCCCTTAAAACATCCGTTAATGCCGGCATCGACATGGTCATGGAGCCGGTAAAATGGAAAGAAACCATTGAACTTCTTTGCGACCTCGTGAAAAAGAATGAAATCCCCATGGACCGCGTCGACGACGCGGTCACGCGCATACTGCGGGTGAAATACGCCATCGGGCTTTTCGACCACCCCTACTCGGATTGGACGCATTTCGACACCATCGGCTGTCCCGCCCACAGGGCCGTGGCGCGCGAAGCGGTCCGTCAATCGCTCGTGCTTCTCAAGAATTCGGGCGCTGCGCTCCCGCTTTCGAAAAAGGGCAGGACCTATGTCGTGGCCGGAAGCCATGCGAATGACGCGGGACTGCAATGCGGCGGATGGACGCTCAAATGGCAAGGCGTCATCGGGAACATTCCGGGCGCGACCTCGATCTACGACGGCATACGGCGCCTTGCCAATTGCGACAGCATACTCTGGGTGCATGACGGCTCGATAATTAAAAATGTTGACGCGGCAATCATCGTGGTCGGAGAACAGCCTTATGCGGAATGGGAGGGCGACAAAACGGCCGATGAGCTCGTTTTAGACGACGCTTCGCGGAAATTAATCGCCGAATACCATGCGGCCGGCGTGAAGGTCGTGACCGTATTGATTTCAGGCAGGCCGCTTGTCGTTACCCGTGAAATCGAATTGAGCGACGCGTTCGTCGCGGCTTGGCTTTTGGGTTCCGAAGGCGAAGGCGTCGCGGACGTGCTGTTCGGTGATTATAATCCCACGGGGAAATTGGGCCACGCCTGGCCCGCGACAACAGGCCAGATTCCCATTCACAAAGGCGACAATCCAAAACCGCTCTTCGACTATGGGTTCGGCCTGAGATATTAGTGTCTGTAGCTGACCAATCTACGCTTTTTGCGCAGATAAGTCCTGCATACAGACACTTATCTGCCTGCCTGCGTTGCCGCTTCCTGCCTGCGCTGCCGCTTCGGCAGGCAGGCGGCAGGCAGGCCCTTAGGCAGGTTAGGACTAATTCTTGACCTCATTAACTGACAAATCAAAAATCGGTTTCTTCCGGCTCACGTGGCCTATTTTCGTCGAGAATACGCTCCGCATCAGCCTGACGAGCGTCGACGTGCTTATGCTCAGTTTCTATTCGGTAAAGGCGGTCGCGGCCGTAGGGCTCATCAACCAACTTGCGTTTTTCATGCAACTGCTGTATTTAATGGTGGCCGTCGGATCAAGCATCCTCATTTCCCAGAACCTCGGCGCGCGCAGGTTAAAAGACGCGGGCCGCATCGCACTGGGAAGCCTGGCACTGGGCTTGTTCTTTTCCCTGATTTTAAGCCTCGTCATGTGTTTTTCGGCCGAGAGCATACTAAATTTTTATAAACTCGACGATCAGGTGCGCCACTACGCATGGCAATTTTTATTCATATACAGCGCGGGATCATCTTTCATGGCAATCGGCATGATTCAAAGCGCAATTCTCCGGACCCACGGACATTCGCGCGAACCCATGATGGTCAATATTTTCGCCAATATAGTAAATGTCTGTGGCAACTATCTTTTTATATTCGGCCCTTTCGGCATCCCGAAACTCGGGGTCGTGGGCGTGGCGCTATCAACCGTAACGAGCCAGGCGATCGCATGCTTTATTCTGGCTTCGCGCATCCGCGCGCACAGTGACATCGAGCTTCCGCTCAGGGATATTTTTCATGTTCCGCTCAAGGTTTTTCGACAAATCCTCTCGGTAGGCATACCCACGGCCGGAGAAAATTTGTCGTATAATATCGGCCAAATCGTGATCATGGGAATCATTTCGTCAATGGGCACGAACGCGCTTGCGGCCACCGTTTATGCGAATACGGTTCTGCGGTTTGTTTTCATAACCTCGCTTTCCATTGGCAACGGCGCCCAGATAAAAGTCGGGTATTGGGTCGGAGCGGCCAGGCCCGATGACGCCTACAGGAATGTTTTCAAGTATTTTTTTACCGGGTTCTGCATATCCTTTTTTTGCGCTTTGTCGTTGTATGCTTTTCAAGCGCCGCTCATGGCGATTTTTACTCGGGACCCGTCGATACTTCGTCTTGTGGCCATGGTCTTTCTTGTCTCGCTCTGGCTTGAACCGGGAAGAAATTTCAATATCATCATTATTCCGGCCCTCAAGGGCGCTGGAGATATAAAGTTTCCGGTTTACATGGGAATGTTGCTTATGTGGGGAATCGGCGTTTTGTTCGCCTACGTGTTTGGCATCGTTTTCTCCTGGGGACTTCTGGGCGTTTGGATTGCTTTATCCTGCGACGAATGGGTCCGCGGGATCATCATGTTTTTCAGGTGGCGCGGCGGAAAGTGGAAGACCAAGGCGCTCGTTGTGGCGGGGAGTTCTGAACTTGCTCTGTAAAATAGACCACCAATCATGAACACCATGAATAAAAAAATATTCTCTATAAAATTAATGAAGCGCCTGCTCATTATCGCCACGGCGTTTCATGTTTTCCTTGTCATTTCAGTTTTCGGATCAGGTTCGGAAAATATCCGGCTCAACCAGATCGGTTTTTACCAGTACGGCCCCAAGATGGCCGCGGTCATTTCCCAGCAGGCATGGCGGTTTTCCATCAAGAGCACTGATTTGTCAACAACCTATTACGCCGGAGACCTTAAACCGCCGCAGTTCTGGCTCGCGGCGAATGAAACCGCGGAAATCGCCGATTTTTCCGATTTTACCCGGAAGGGCACGTATGTCCTCGATGTCGCCGGGGTCGGAACTTCCTACCCGTTCCGCATAGACGCCTCGGTGAATGAAGACTTCGTGAAAGGGCTTATCCGGGGTTTTTATTATCAGCGGGCATCGACAAGCCTGCCCGCGCAGTATGCCGGGAAGTGGAGCAGGAATGAAGGCCATCCCGACACGCGCGTGGTCATCCATGCGTCGGCCGCGTCGGACCCCACGCTGCCCAATGCCCGGAAGGCGGGAGATATTTTCCCCTCCCCAAAAGGCTGGTATGACGCGGGCGACTACGGGAAATATACCGTGAACGCGGGCATAACCGTGTACACGCTCCTCGCGCTCTATGAACAATTCCACGGTTTTTTCGATACGGTAGCGCTTAATATTCCTCCGGTAAGCGGTCTGCCCGATTTGCTTTCGGAAATCAAGTGGGAACTCGACTGGCTGCTTACCATGCAGGACCCTTCCGACGGGGGCGCCTACCACAAACTCACGTCGCTTAATTTTTGCGGTTACATCATGCCGGACGCCGATGATGCCACGCGGTATTTCATAGGAAAAGGAACGGCCGCAACCTTTGATTTGGCGGCCGTGTGCGCCGTGGCTTCCCGCGTTTACAGGAAAGCCCTCCCGCAATATGCCGATTCCTGCCTTGCGGTCGCGAAATATGCGTGGTCCTGGGGCAGCGCTCATCCCAATGTGGCATTCAGAAACCCGCCTGACGTATTGACCGGCGAATACCCCGACGGCAACCTTGGCGACGAAATGCAGTGGGCGGCTCAAGAACTATTTCTTGCCACCGGCGACACGGCCTACGGCGCCGTTGCCCGTAAAGCGGCCCTGGGAAATGCGGTGCCGGGCTGGCAGTATGTGTCGACGCTCGGGACCTATTCTCTCGCTTATGTAAACAAAGATTCCTCGGCGGCCTCCGCCATTGTCGCGCAGGCCAACGCGCTGGCCGCCATCGTGGACGGCACGCCCTTTCACACGGTAATGTACAATCAGTTTTACTGGGGAAGCAACAGCGTGGCGGCCAACGAGGGGATGGTTTTCATTGAAGCGTTTCTGGCCACGAAAGACGTTTCCTACTTTGAAAAGGCCGTCCATACGCTGGACTACCTCGCGGGCAGAAACGCCCTCGGAGTTTGTTTCGTCACCGGCTTCGGCTCATTATCTCCCATGAATCCGTCGCATCGTCCCTCGGTCGCCGACGGCATAACCGACCCGGTGCCCGGCCTTCTGGTCGGCGGCCCGAACTTAGGTAAAAACGACACCGCCGCTTGCGCCATAACCTATCCGAGCGCCCCGGCCAAGTGCTGGGTCGACCAGGACTGCGCGTACGCATGCAATGAAATTGCCATAAACTGGAACGCGCCGGCGGCGTTCCTTGCCGGGGCCATTGAGGCCATTTACGCGGACACGTCCTTTCATGTTTACCGTTACAAACACGATTCCACCGCGTCCGCGGCCGATTCAGTGGTTGTATCGGGCCTTGCGGCCGACCGCGTCACGGTTTCATGGTCGACCGGCCAGTCCGTTTCAGCCTCGATCGAATACGGCCTTGATAGCGCGCTTGTTAATGCAAAGGTGCTTTTCAGCGCCGACACCATGCATCATGCCGTGACCGTCACCGGACTTGCCCCGGCCACGAAATATTATTTCCGGCTGCTGTCCGCCGATGACCTGGATTCCATTACCACGGGCCCATTGCAAACGTTTATGACTGCGGCAAGCGCGCTTGTGGACGGGTATTCCTTTGACCCGTCCGGACTCAATGTTTCGCCCGGTGTCAACCTGACGATTTCTTTTACGGACCGTTCGGGACTTACGGCGAATGTCCGGTTCTCAAAAGGCGGCGACCCGAAAGTAAGCGTGATACCCTGCAATGAAAATAATGGCGCGTATACCGCCACCATTCCTGGACAGAACATCACCGCGGCGGGAATACTGGTTTCATTCGCCCTGAGCAATACGACCGACAGCATCGTCACGCCGGTATACGGTCTTTCCCCGTCCGCGCCGGTCCAGTTGAGCGACACTCTGCAATACGCAAAGACCTATTACATGTTGTCACTTCCGCTTCTTCAGACAATTCCACGTCCGCTTGATTTTTTAGGCGCGCAACTGGGAGACACTTCCCAATGGCGTTATTACGGCTATAATTCCCTGAACGGGACCTATACAACCGCCGACACCATGCAAACCGGTCAAGGAGAATGGCTGTACGCGGGAGTGAAAAAAACGATCACGGTCCTGGCCGCCGCGCCGAAACCGGACACGCTTTTTTCCATTCCGTTATCGCAAGGCTGGAACCTTATCGGGATCCCGTTCGCTTTTCCGGTGTTCTGGGAAAATTCGCTGGTGCGCTGTAACGGGAATGTTCTTCGCATTTTCGACAACGCTTCCCAGGAATTGGTCAGGCGCCAATGGTTCCACTACGTTGACACGACCGGGGACCGGACGAACGACGGGCAGTACGTTTCAAACAGGGCCGTCCTCCTTTCCGACACCACGCGGCTGCTTCCCTGGAACGGCTACTGGGTGTATGCGGAAAAAAGCGGCGTGGAACTGCTCCTTAACCCGTCACCGGCGCTTCAGCCGCAGCCATTGGCGAAAAAGAAACTCCAACCGGCTGTGCAGTGGAGCGTCCGCCTGACCGCCGCCTCGGACGGGGCGGTTGACAATTCAACCGTCATCGGCGAATCGCGGGACGCTCTTGACGCCTACGACAAATTCGATTCCCCGAAACCTCCGCAATTATCAAGCGATATCGCGGCGGGAATACGCCATCCGTCATGGCCCGGAGGCAACGCGAAACTGTTTTCAACCGATATCGCCCATTATTCCGACCAGGGCAATTACGAATGGCAAATCTCCATCGCTGCGGCGCCCGGCAAGGCAGGCATTAAACTTTCCTGGGAAACCGACGGGGCCGTCAATGGTCATTTGACGCTTTCGGACCCGGTGTCCGGGGAAACGGTCGACATGTCGGCGGCGGCCTCGTATTCGCTGTCTTTTTTGCCCGGTGAGCATGGGCGCCTGGTAAGAATACGGTTGTTGCCCTTTAGTGGAACGGCCTTTCGAACATTGCCCGCGCAATGGTCGCTTCAGCAAACCGCTCCGAACCCGTTCAAGGCTTCGACAAAAATACGGTTTTCGGTCCCCGTGTCAAAAACGGGCGGCATTAGTCCAAGCGCGGTTGTGGTTTCCGTTTTCGATATGATGGGAAGGCGGGTGCGAACCCTGGTCAGCGAGAGCAGATATCCGGGGAATTATTCCGTCGTCTGGAATGGCGCCGACGACGGCAACAGGCGTCTGCGGCAAGGCGTTTACATCGTGCATTTGAGCGCCGACGGATTTTCAGGCAGCGTAAAAACCCACCTTGTCGACTGAATTCGAGAAACAAAATAATGAATAAATTTATCAGCTCCGTGTTTTCAATTTCCCTTGCAATTTATTTAAATTGCCCGGCTGTTTTTGCAAACAATCAGGCTGTTCAGGCAGATTCTTCGGCGAACTCTTCGGCTTCGATACAAGCGCTTCCGGATTCAAGCCATCAGGATTCGACGAAAGCTAAAACCCCCGCCGACACCCTCGCAGGCTTGCCGGTCCATGACTCGGCAAATAAAACCGACACGACGGGCCAGGCCCAATACCAGTCCACGCTGCCCGTCATGCGGCGGGACATACCTCGCGGCGTCAACGAAGCGGGCAATTCTTCGAAGCCGCAGGAGCGGGAAAAATTCGTCGCGTCGAAGGACACGGTAAAACCGCAGGTGAAGAGCAACCCGGTTCTCGTTGTGTCTATTAATAAAACGCAGGGGAAATTGTCCGGCAAATTCCAGTTCAATAAAAGAAGCGTGGTAATAGCGCTGGGCGTCTGCGCGCTTTTAGGAGGCGGTATCGCGCTCTATCTCATTAAAAGCGCTCCGGGCAACGGCACCGCGGTGTCGAACACCGGCATTCCCGCCCCGCCCAATCCTCCGGCGAGTTTGGCGCCTTCGCCGTAAGGCACCGGTTAATATTTCATGACCGCGGATAAGCTTTGTCATTTCAAAAATCCCCTTAATCAAATGATTTTAGATATCAAGCTTTCTATTCCCTAACCACTTCACCATTTCCGGGTCTCGATGGTCGAAAAACAGGCTCTTCTTTGTATCGAGCCCTGCAATTGCCTCCATGTCCACCTGGCTTAGATCAAAGTCAAAAATGTTAAGATTTTCTATAATTCTTTCCTTGCGAACTGATTTTGGAATGGCAACGACATTTCTTTGTGTCAACCACCGCAGAATTACCTGCGCAACGGACTTCTTGTATTTTCCAGCGATGGAAACCAAGAGCCCATTTTGGAATATGTTGTTTTTACCTTCAGCAAAGGGGCCCCATGATTCAATTTGAACTTTGTTTTCCTGTAAAAATATTTGGGATTCAATTTGCTGACAGAATGGATGTGTCTCGATCTGATTCACGGCGGGAACTACCTTGTTATGAATAATCAAGTCCATTATCCGGTCCGGGTGAAAGTTGCTGACACCGATGGCTTTAATCCTGCCATCACGATGCAACTCTTCCATTGCTCGCCAGGAACCGTAAATGTCCCCATAGGGCTGATGAATCAGGTACAAATCCAAATAATCCAGTTGTAACCTTTTCAATGATTTTTCAAAAGCTTTTTTCGTGTTTTCATATCCGGTATCCTGAATCCAAAGCTTTGTGGTAATAAAAAGTTCTTCCCTTGCCACGCCGCTTCTCTTAATTGCTTTACCAACCGCAACTTCGTTTCCATAAGAAGCGGCGGTATCTATCAGACGATATCCTGCTCGAATCGCTTCATAAACGCCATTTTCACATTCGTCAGGATTCGTCACCTGAAAAACGCCAAATCCGAGAAGAGGCATTTCTACGCCATTGTTCAATAGGACCTTTTCCATAAATTTCCCTTTGTTTGTTTTATTCAGGCGCTTTCGTGCTCATTGTGAAAAATCACCTTTCTTCACAATTTCATTCAATTGCTTAGAGCCCGGTTCTTTTCTCCAATTCTTCGGGATACCGGTTTCCTTGCACCGCAATCTTTGACGCCGCATTCTCGATCTCTTGCAAATCGTCCGGCGAAAAATTGACATCTGCGGCATCCATATTCTCATCCAAACGGCTTAATTTAGTGGTTCCAGGAATTGGCACGATCCACGGCTTCTGAGCAAGGAGCCATGCAAGCGCAATCTGTCCAGGGGTCGCCTTTTTCCGTTCTGCGATTTCGCCGAGCAGATCAACAAGAGATTGATTCGCTTTTCTATTCTCCGGCGTAAAGCGAGGGACGATGTTACGGAAGTCGGACTTGGCGAACGTCGTGTTTTCGTCGATCTTTCCCGTAAGAAAACCTTTTCCAAGGGGGCTGAAGGGAACAAACCCAATCCCGAGCTCTTCGAGCGCAGGCAACACTTCCTCTTCGGGCCGTCTCCACCACAGCGAGTATTCGCTTTGCAGTGCCGTTACAGGCTGAACCGCATGCGCGCGGCGAATGGTTTTAACCCCGGCTTCGGAAAGGCCAAAGTGCTTCACTTTGCCTTGCTGGATCAGTTCCTTCACGGTTCCCGCCACGTCTTCTATCGGCACACCGGTGTCAACGCGATGTTGATAGAAAAGATCGATGGCATCAACCTTGAGTCGCTTCAGCGAGGCTTCAGCCACTTCTTTGATATGCTCCGGCCTGCTGTCTTGGCCCGATTGCCCTCCCTGAGGGCTGAATTTGAAACCGAATTTGGTAGCTATGACCACATGCCCACGAAAAGGGGCAAGCGCTTCGCCCACAAGCTCCTCGTTGGTGAATGGCCCGTAGGCTTCAGCGGTATCGAAGAATGTGACACCGCGTTCGACGGCCTTCCGAATCAGCAGGATCATTTCCTTTTTGTCGGGGATAGGACCGTACGCAAAGCTCATTCCCATACATCCCAGGCCAATGGCCGAAACTTCCAGATTACTCTTGCCAAGTTTGCGTTTCTGCATTATGTCTCCTACCGCACAATCCACTGCTTGTGAATGTCGGGAATGTCGTCGAGCAAGATACGGGTTTGTTCGTTCTTCGGCGTCAAGGTGACTTCGTCGGGCGTGCCCTGCTCGACGATTTTCCCCTTGTGCATGATGAACAGGCGGTCGCTGACGTAGTAGGCGAGGCCGATGTCGTGGGTGATGAACACGATGGTCATTTTAAGCTCTTCCTTGAG